>Ga0304729_1000263_pt1 | contig 38446 bp, 61 predicted proteins | sample C_131016_MF_Meta_FD_190475 | JGI IMG/M metagenome (GOLD analysis project Ga0304729, IMG submission 190475) | Freshwater microbial communities from Lake Croche, Canada to study carbon cycling - C_131016_MF_MetaG (v2) (version 2) | ecosystem: Environmental > Aquatic > Freshwater > Lake | place... | reverse complement strand
TAGAATGAGGTTATGAAAACCAGCCCGCTGTCCGAACAGGTTGATCAACTGATCAAAACCAATGGGGCTGCCCGTTCTGAAACCGCTGTCTGCACGACATGGATCCTTTTAACCGAATGGGTGGGGGGAGATGGAAGCGTTTGGCTAGAGGAGCATCGAACGTCCGATTTACCTGCATGGCGTAGAACTGGAATACTCAGTCATGTCCTTTCAACCGAGGACGATTATGAATGGGTAGACGAGGACGACGAATGAGCCAACACCGAAAGCATCGCGGGTACGCCACTCAACGCATGGTTGCCGATTATCTAAAAAAGAATGGATGGGCATTTGCTGAATCCACAGGTGCAGGTCGATCAGGTAGCGACGTTACGGGCACACCAGCCCTAGATTGGGAAGTAAAAGCAAGGCGGGGGTTTTCACCCATTGATGCAATGGAGCAGGCTAAGGCTCGCGCTGTGGACGGCGTATTGCCAATCTGCGTGATCCGTCCAGATGGATGGGGAGAAGCACGCATCGCAGACTTCCCCGCTATTATCCCGCTGTCGCTCATGGTTCAATTACTTAAGGAAGCGGGCTATGGTGATCACGCCTAAATTGCTGACATCCGAATGCTCGGCTCACTATCCCCGATTATGGAATCTTATGGAATCGCTTTCTCACACTCAAAACACTCGACCGTACCCAATCATGCTAGACATGATCAGTTTTGTGCAAGAGTTTGAGGACTGGATCACAGTCCAAACCGATCACATTGGAAACGTATTACAGATCGCTCCACCCACTCACGCTGCAAACATCACTTATGGAGCCAGCCCGATCGTCTCAATGAGGCTTGACTTTTTTGCTGAATACATCGGATCCTTTATAGCAAAACAAGAGGACATCGGGAAACAAATGATCTACGATTTAGGCGATTGGCATCATGCCATTTTGCTAAGGACAGCCCCCGCCGATCTGCCCGAATACAAATCCCGCAAGAAATGCCCAGAATGCACTAAGCCGTCAATAATGAAATGTGGATCTGAATACGTCTGCGTCAACAAAGATTGCCTGTTTTCATGGAAAGACAAACGTGGATAAAAAACTCCGAGAGTTAGTATTCCACAGGGCTCAGGGCTATTGCGAACTATGTGGAGACTGGCTTCCAGAGTCATGGGCGATCCATCACAGGAAACTGCGTTCACAAGGGGGCAGAGACGAGGCTAGTAATCTAGTCGCGTTGCATCACGAATGCCATAATCTAGGCACTCAGTCAGTCCACCTAAATCCTAAAAAGGCTACAGAAATGGGTTTTATCGTTAAATCATGGGACACGCCAGAGGAAATAGCAATTTGCCGTCCAGATGGTACAAGAGTAATCTTAATGAATAATGGAGACGTAAGTCTAGAGATTAAGGAAAACACAGCATGGCAGGAGAACCAACAGTCACCTTCGTCGGACGAGTGGCAGTGGAACCAACAATCAACTTTACCCAGACAGGGCGAGCAGTAGGCAATTTCAAGATCGCTGTAACCCCAACTACCAAAGAAAACGATGTCTGGATCGACAAAGACACCCTCTGGTTTAGTGTCTCATTGTGGCGTGGGGCTGAGGCAGCAATCGACAGCATCCCCAAAGGCTCCCTAGTCACAGTAAGCGGGAAACTATCGGAAAGTCATTACACATCGAAAGACGGGGAAGCCCGTACCGCTCTTGTAATAGATGCGGATAACATTGGGGTGATCCCTCGCCCTGCTAAGAAAGAGGATTCGCCGTGGTAAACCTAATGAATCGAACAGACGCTGCTGACCGCCACCTGAATAATACGTTTGTGGCGACTCTCTGCGCGAATGACGTTAGCGAAGTAATTGCGAAAGAGGTTGACGCATACGCAGAAATGCTTATTGAGAATGGCGACCCATTAGAACTGGCTCGAGGACTCAAGAAGGCAGTCGAGATAATTCGATCGCGTAAGACAGAGGACGGCATCGAATGAGTGACGACGAAATTACTCCTGAACCTTTACCAGATGGAACTTTTGTGGAAACGTCTTTTGGGCGTAGCGACTTTAATCCCGAGGACGAGGATTCGACTGACAGCAGGTATTCAGATAAGATTAGACAAATCTTAAAAAAATTAAACATAGGAAAATGACAGCATGAATAATACTGACTCCGCAATGCCCGAGCCAGCCCGAAAGTTTGTTCTTGACTTTATAGCAGCAGTCAGATGGAAAACCGCTAAAAGTTACTCAAATACGACTCCTCACGAATACACAATCAGGGAATGGCGACCTGAATCAGAGGAAGATTTTGAGCAGATGGTTTTAACAATCCGTGAATACGGGCATCAAGAAAACTTTTACTCAAAGATTTACATCTACATCTATGTGGGGACATTTAAGTATTGGACAATGGGCGATCTGCTCGAGAACACTATTGTAATTAACCGAGCCCCTATCGACTCGTTTTATGGGAAGCAGTATTTTGCCCGCCCATCCGAAACTTACTGGACTGAGTAGTGTTCTACATTCTTAACCATTACAGCAGAGATGCATCGGAATCGGTTAAGCAACTAGAGGCTCAGGGAGCCACAGTAATGGTGTTTACTGATCAAACAGATTTCTACAAAAATCGTAGATCCTTAAATCGGTATGAAGGCTTAAATGATAATTACCTAAAAATCATGGAACACAAAACCGACGACGATTGGAAAATAGTTATCCATGACGACATCAAAATCCCTAATGGGCTGGTTGATAAAATCCATCATGTATTAACTCGATCGCCTAAAGAACCAATCTCATTTTACAATCCGACTAACAAAGATTACATTGCTGGAGTAGCAAGCGGGCATCACGTCCTTAAAACAGGCAAAAACATTTGGATCCCCCTACACGCCATTCCAACAATTCTTGCTTATGATTTCGCTGCATGGGCTAGAGAGCACCATTACCCTGTTGGATCCATAGCCGAGGATTCGTTAATAAAGTGTTGGGCAGCAATCCAAAACCACCCCCTGTATGCGATCATGCCATCGCTAGTTCAGCATGACGGATTCGCAGATAGCACGTTTGGAACCTCACCCAAAGTGGGACACTATGAAAGAACCAGTCAATCGTATGATCCAGATTTTGACGTTACTGCAATAGACTGGATCGTAGAGTTCATGCTGCCTTACATCGAGGGCAGCAAACAGGTTGATTTCACAGGGATTGACGGCAGGCTGAGAGGGCAAAAATGAGCCAAGCATTTAATAAGGACATCATGGAATGGGTGCATTTCCCAGAGTATGATCTCCTTTACACCGATCCCCCTTGGGGTGAACGAATGGCAAAATCCTTTGCAACCATGCAATACAAGGCGACAGGTGTCCGTCCAGAGATCGACTTTGTGGCAATCATGTATAAACTTGCCAGTTACGCAGACTGCTTAAAGCCAATGGTTATTGAGTTCGCTGCAAAAGATTGGGAAACAGTCGTCGAAATTATGGAAAATCATAATCATGTTTTGACTGGAGTCCATCCCCGTATTCAGTCGATGGGGCGAACATTTGTTCTACTCACGTTTAATGCAGAAATCACATTTGGCGAGACGACTAAAGGCTTTGATCTAATCGGCGAGGCAATCAGACAGACTGGAGCCAAAACAGTATTTGATCCATTTGCGGGGATCGGGCAAACAGCAAAAGCAGCGATCAAGGCTGGAGCCGAATACATCGGATCTGAAATTAACCCTGCCCGTTATGAACGACTGGTCAAGGTAATTTCATGAAACTCTGGAAACAAAATACTGTTTATCAAGAAGCCCTAGAGCGGATCAACATGATCTTTGACGAGTTTGAGAATATCGTCGTGTCAATGTCAGGGGGCAAAGACAGCACCGTTGTTTATGAAATGGTTAAACAGGTCGCTAAAGAACGTGATCGGCTGCCATTAAAAGTATTATGGCTGGATCAAGAATGCGAATTAGAAGCAACAGTCGATTACATGAGAAACGTATTTTACGACTCAGATGTGGAGCCCTACTGGTTACAAGTACCATTTCGCCTACAGAATGCCACCTCAGCAAAAGACCAATGGTTACATGTTTGGGGAGAAGGCGAGGAATGGGTCAGAGATCAAGATCCAATTTCTATCAAAGAAAACACATTTGGGACTGACCGATTTGTCGATCTCATGGAGAAGGCTGTCACCAAACTATTTGAGGGATCCAAAACAGCCGTATTCACAGGTGTTCGTGGCGAGGAGTCTCCAGCCCGATACATGGGGCTTACAGGGCAGGTCACTTACAAGTGGATTACATGGGGCAATCTGATCAGCAAGCCAAACCAGCATTACAATTTTCATCCGTTGTATGACTGGACGTTTATTGACATCTGGAAAGCGATCCATGACAACAACTGGACGTACAATACCCATTATGACGATCTGTATCGTTATGGCGTTTCACTCAAGAAAATGCGGGTGTCTAACTATCACCATGAGACGGCAGTCCACGCGCTATTCCTATTGCAAGAGGTGGAGCCAGACACCTACGAGCGAGCAACCCGCCGAATCGGTGGACTCGACACAGCAGGCAAAATGGGTAAAGAGGACTGGTACATCAAAGAATTACCTTTCATGTTTTCAGATTGGGCTGAATACCGCGATTACCTGCTCAAACACCTGATCGCAGACGAGTACCGCGAAAAGTTTAGAAGCACATTTGAGTCGATTGAGCGACGCTACCCGCATGAAATTAACGACAAAATGTATCGGAATCACATTAACGCAATTCTTTGCAACGACGTCGAAATGACTAAAATCAAGAATTGGGAAACCAGCCATCAAACTATTAACCAACGACAGAGAGGTCTGGATCATGCAGCAAAGTTTGCCGAACAGCCTGATTAAAGAACTGCAGGCTGCCTACGATGAAGTCGAGGAAAAGCAAGAGTTCTTGAACGCCCTGCGTACTCACATTGTTCGCGAATTATCTCCACGCGGGAGCCAGCCGATTGACAACGTAATGTGGGTTCCGATCGACATGGTGCAAGCCAACGATTACAATCCAAATAGTGTAGCCAAGAATGAAATGCGGCTGCTCTACGTCTCCATAAGCCATGACGGTTACACGCAACCCATTGTTACAATTTATGACGAGTCAATCGACAAATATGTGATTGTTGACGGATTTCACCGTTACACGACTATGCGATTAAATAAAGATCTGCAGGAATTAAACGGGGGCTGTCTCCCGATCGTAGTAATCGACAAAGATGCAAACGACCGCATGGCAGCCACCATCCGACACAACCGCGCAAGAGGAAAACACTCGGTTGCAGGGATGGGACAGATCGTATTTAAGATGCTCCAAAACGGGGCAACCGATGAGCAGATCTGCAATGAAGTAGGATTAGAAGCAGAGGAGTTAATTCGACTCAAATACGTTACAGGTTTCGCAAAGTTGTTTAATGGCGTAGAATATGGACAGGCGTGGGAAACCGACGAACAAGTCAAACTACGTCGCGACTATCGGAAGGCACATCCAGATGAGTAACATCGAACCTAAAACCGTCCCATTAGACAGTCTGATCCCCTACTGGCGCAACCCACGCAAAAACGACGTATCCGTCGAAAAGGTCGCAGCGTCAATCGAAAAGTACGGCTATCAGTCTCCCATTGTTGTTGATCAAGAAATGACAATTATTACAGGGCATACCCGTTACCTCGCGTTAAAGAAACTTGGCTACACCGAAGCCCTAGTTTTGATCTCCGACTTGCCACCAAAACAGGCTAAAGAATACCGAATCATTGACAACAAAACGTCCGAATATGCGACATGGACAGATGATCTACTGCTCGAACTTAAAGAGTTCACAGACAAGAACACACTAGACATCTTTTTCCCTAACATTAAACTAGAAACCAACTTCGGCGATTTTGCTGCACCCATCACAGCCGATCATGTAGCCAAAGCAGGAAACGTGCTAGACACCGCAATAGGGAACATAAGCCAAGCCAAACAAGACGAAGCCAAAATCGTAATCCCATGCCCTTATTGCGAGGAAACCATCACACTCCTAAAGCGCGATGTGGATAACGTCAAAAACTGGGAGTAGGCAATGACAGACAAAAGAGGCAGAGGGCAACCCACCAAACTCACCCCAGACGTACTTGAACGCCTAACCGAAGCACTAAAAGCAGGAAACTACATCGAAACAGCCTGCACATACGCAGGAATAGGCGCATCTACCTACCATGCATGGGTAACAAAAGCCGAACAAGACGACGCACCAAAGCAATACAAGGATTTCTTAGACGCAGTAAAAAAGGCGCGGGCTGAGGCTGAAATCCGCAATGTGGCTCTGATCCAAAGAGCAGCGTCAGAAGGCAAGAACTGGACGGCTGCTGCATGGTGGCTTGAAAGATCCCAACCTGCCAGATGGGGACGACAGACAAAGGTTACGCAAGAGATCTCTGGAGTCGGTGGAGCCCCAATACAAGTCGAGGACGTTCGACAGTCGGTGCTTGATTTTATCCGCTCTAAGGCTCCAGATACAGAAGGGTAGATTATGGCGTTATCTCTAGCCGAGCAATTAGCCGTAATCCCTGAGTCGGAACAAGAAGCGTGGATCGCTAATTTACCAGATGATGTCATTGAGAATCTTGCCCGTAACCCTTGGTGGTTCATTGGTCGACCTGAACAGCAGGAACCTGAAAGTGGCTGGAGCGTTTGGCTAATCCTTGCGGGACGTGGCTGGGGCAAAACCCGAACCTGTGCAGAGTGGCTGGCGCATGAGGTGCTTTCTCAACCCTATGCTCCTGACGGAATGCCTACCGAATGGGCGATCATCGCGGAGACGTTTGGTGATACTCGTACCGTTTGCACTGAGGGTCCTAGTGGAATCCTGCATGTTTTGGAGAGGCAAGGATTAAAGAAGGATGTGGATTTCTTTTACAACCGATCTGCGTGGCAGATTCGATTTAAGGAAGGGCAACGCATCCACATGCTCGGGGCAGATAACCCTGACGCTGGACGTGGTTTTAACCTCGCTGGCATTTGGGCTGACGAGGTAGCCAAATGGCGTTACCCCTACGAAACGTGGACAGAAGGTATTGCCCCTGCCCTGCGTATTGGACGTAACCCTAGAGCCGTGATCGCGACCACCCCTAAACCCATCAAACTGCTCAGAGAGTGGGTAGCCCGAACAGATGGTTCCGTACACGTCACCAGAGGCTCCACGTTTGACAATGCAGCCAACCTGTCACCTGCAGCCCTAATCGAACTTAGAGCCCGCTACGAGGGCACACGGATCGGCGCACAGGAACTCTATGGCGAACTGCTGACAGACATTGAAGGCGCATTGTGGAAGCAGGACACGATCAACGATTCCAGAGTCGACCGAGCCCCATTCGATCTACAACGAGTTGTTGTGGCAGTCGACCCTGCTGTTACGTCAGGTGAGGATTCAGACGAAACAGGCATTATTGTGGCAGCCAAGAACAACAAAGGCGAAGCGTTTATTTTGGCTGACTACACGCTCAGAGCGAGCCCTCTCGAATGGGCTAAACGGGCGGTGGAAGCATACCGAATGCATGAGGCTGACGCGATCGTTGTCGAAACCAATAACGGCGGTGACATGATCCCTATGATTATCAAACAAGTAGATCCATCGGTTAAAGTAACTCAGGTGCGAGCCAGCCGAGGCAAACGCCTACGCGCCGAACCTGTGGCAGCCATGTACGAACAAGGGCGCGTACACCACGTTGGTGTATTCGAGCAGTTGGAAACCCAAATGACGATCTGGACTCCAGACGACATTAAATCCCCCGATCGACTAGACGCGATGGTTTGGGCAATCACCGATCTGTTGCAATCTGGAAGCCTCTCAGGCTACTTGTCTAACCTTGCTGTATGGTGCGATAATTGTAATCTGCCAATGCCTAAAAGTCAGAGGAATTGCAGTAAGTGTGGATCGCAACTAATCGAGAGTGACGACACACGACACCCGCTAGGAGCGTAATGGCAATCTGGGATAACGTCACCAATTTCTTTAAGTCAGAGCGGATCGAAAAAGCATCCCCCGCATTGCCAGCAGGTGCACAGATTACCCAATTCACACAAGAGCAACTGCAGGGAATCGGGAATCAGTCTTACAACATTGGCGTACTCACTCCACTCCAGCGTCAAGCATTTTTATCAAGCATCCCCTTCGGTCCTAGTGTCGCCCTCACCCCTTCCGCAATCAACCCTCTCGGCGACGACGGTCGACCCGATCCACGACGTTGGGAATACCCTGTCGCATGGAACATCTTTGTTACAGAGCAACGCATCGTTCCTTGGAAGGTGCTGCGCGTAGCAGCAGATCAGATCGACCTATTGCGTCGTTGCGTGGAAGTCACTAAGTCTAAAATCGCGTCACTAGATTGGGACATCGTATTCTCCGAGTCGGCTTCCGAAAAGATCTCTGCCGAATACGGTGGCGATCATGTACGAGCAATGCAAAAGGCTCGCGACGAGTACGGCGACGAAATTGCTAGACTCCGAGACTTTTGGCAAACACCTGATCGAATTAACGGGCTTTCATTTAAGGACTGGCTCGGCATGATGCTTGAGGAAGTTCTTGTTTTAGACGCGCTTGCAATCTACCCCCACCCCGACCTCAAGGGCAATCTACATAGCCTCGAAATCCTTGACGGATCCACAATCAAGCCGTTGCTAGACGATCGCGGTATGCGCCCTGCAGCCCCGTTCCCCGCATACCAGCAAATGCTTTATGGCTTCCCGCGTGGGGAGTTCTTAGCAACATCCGATGATCCAGATCAAGATGGCAATTTTTCAGCAGACGAAATGATCTATTTGATCCGCAATCGTCGCACATGGACACCATACGGTTACAGCCCTGTAGAACGAGCCCTGCCGTTGGCTGACATCTACATTAAACGCCAGCAGTGGTTACGGGCAGAGTTCACCGATGGTGTAATGCCTGACATGATGTTCCAAGCCGATGAGACATTTGGTAGCAACCCTGATCTACTCCGCGCTTATGAAAACGTATTTAATGACGACATGGCGGGACAGACTGAACAGCGCAAACGCGCTCGCTTAATCCCTGCTGGACTCACCCCGATCAACAACACAGGATTTTCAGAAAAGTTTAGTGCCACATTTGACGAGTATCTGATTAAAGGAATCGCAGGACATTTCGGTGTCATGCCTACCGAAATCGGCTACACAGACGGCGGCGCTTTAGGTGGATCAGGTCAACAAAATGGTGAAGCCGAGACAGGTTCCGCGCTAGGTGCAGATCCACTAATCGGCTGGTTGCAAGATCAAATCTCCGACATCAGTTACAAGTTCTTGGGGATGCCCCGTGAACTAAAGTTCATTTTTGACGGTGGACGCACATCCGAGACTATTGCAGACGCGCAAAGACGAGACATTGAAATCAAGGGTGGGCAACGCTCAATCAACGAGGCTCGCGCTGAGATGGGATTACCCCTACTTGATGCAGCCGAAGCCGATGTCCCTATGCTCCTAACCAGCAGCGGGCTAATGTTCATAACTCCCGATGGTGTTGTTTCAGCATCAAAGCCGTCTCCAGTAGTCGTTCCAGACGATGCGGCAACGGACGCAAACGGGAATCCAGTAGAGCCAGCCGAATCTACAGAACCCCCTAAGGAATCCGCTTCTCAGGAGTCCAGTAGTCAAGAAGTAAAAGCCTTTATGAAATGGGCGCGTCGGGGAGCCACTGATCGAGATTTTGAGTTTAAGACTCTGGATGCAGTTCACGCGGCAGCCTTAAATCGAGCAGCCAAAAACCAAGACTTTGATCTAATCAAGTCCGTCTCTGAGGTAATACTAAAAAAAGCGTAAGCCACCGCGATGTGGCTAAACAAGGTTTAATAGCAACACATGCCCTGCTGATCCAGAGTGCAATGCGAAAGCAGGCTGACGCTGACAAAATCGCCGAGAAGTGGCTTGCCCATAATCACCTGAAAGGGATCACGGCTGAGGAAAAAGCCTCGGCTCAGGGATGGGTTAAAGTTAACGTAACTCTTGACAACAAGCCTCTTATGAACACTATGGACGAGGTGTATGCAGGTGGATGGGTATTTGGATCCTACGATTCTGCTGACGTTCTGGGGTTCTCTGCTGCAGACTGGAGCGGGCTTGCAATAGGTAACGAGACTGCTGCTGCTTTAGTGGATGCCCCTAGAGGGCTCAAGACGCTACTAGAGAGCAAAGCAATTACAATCAAGGGCATAGACGACCTGACTTACGATCGGATCGGTAGCGCTCTCGCATTGTCTCTTTCACAAGGGCTAGGAATAAAGGAAACCGCTTCTGCCGTCAATTACGTTTTGGACGACCCTGCCCGATCCATGCTTATTGCAAGGACGGAAACCGCCAGAGCAATAACCGACTCTAACGTCGCCTCGTATCAGGAATACGGCATTACTCAAATCGAATGGATGGTCGGAGACCCTATCGGCTGCATTTGCGTAGATTTAGACGGAATGATCGTAGACATCGGAGAGGAGTTTTCGACAGGCATCCTTAAACCACCTGCTCACCCAAACTGTGTTTGTGACGTAGCCCCTGTAGTTCCAGAAGGCGGAATAGACACAACGGGCTCCGACTCGGGAGACGGATCAGGAGATGGATCAGGAGACAGTTCAGGAAGCCTAATCCATGACGGAATAATTACTGTAGGATCTGCCATAATAGGAAACATACTTGACTCCCTGCCCGACGATCAGTTAGAGGATTAAACATGGCACTCGTTCACACCAACACACAAGTCGATACCAGTATTCGACCGATCATCCAAATGCCTGCAGGTATGCAGCAACTCGTCGCCTGCCAAATCTTTAACAACACGGGCGCGACAATTTATCTTGGCGACAAAAGCGTTTCAACGTCAGGAGCCACCGTTGGTAATGCGCTTGCAACAGCAGCATCGGTGCAATTATGGCTTGGATCAAGCGACATCGTTTACGCAATCTGTGCAACGTCTCCGTCAGGCTATCTGTCAATTCTTTATGCAGGCGTGTAGACAACCCCGTCTAAATAGGTACAATAAGTCAAGGCGATTAGGAGTTTGTTTTGTCAAATAAAGCGGTAGTCAACGACACGTCAGTCTATGCCCCGATCCTTAAAATGGAAAAGCAGGACGACGGAACTTTGCTGGTTTACGGCAAGGCTACGGACGACACTCTTGATTCAGACGAACAGATCTGTGATCCCACATGGCTCAAGGCTGCAATGCCTGAGTGGTTTAAGTACGGAAACATCCGCGAGCAGCATTCCAGTATTGCTGCAGGTGTCGCGACTGAATACGAAAATAAAGGATCAGGTCATTTCATCACAGCCCTGATTGTTGACCCCACCTCGATTAGAAAAACAGAGGCTGGCGTTCTTAAGGGTTTCTCTATTGGGATCCGCCGACCTCGCGTTGTAAAAGATAACAAGGCTGCAGGTGGTAGAATCATCGACGGAGAGATTGTTGAAATTAGTTTGGTGGATCGTCCAGCAAACCCTGCTTGCACACTCACCGTTGCTAAAACAATTAACGCTGAATTAGTGCAGGTCGAGGAATTAACCGAAGGTGAAATCATGGACGTGGAAGTAAAGTCTGCAGACGTAATAGCCGAAGTACAGGACGTACAGGACGTACAGGCTATTGAGGTAGAAGCAGAGAAAGCAGCGACTCCAGCCACCGACTTGATTGCATTAGCAAAAGAAATTGCTGGCGATGTAGTCAAGTTTGATCAAGGTGCTTACGACATGGCTCGACGTGGGCTTGCTCAACTCCTCATTGTAGAGGCTGGCGAAATGGCAGAAGGATCAGATGAGACAGATAGCATCGCTTGCCTGTTCACAGCGATTCATGCCTTGTTTGAGTTTCATCAAGATGAAGCAGCCGACGGCGAAACTATGGACGTAGAAGGCGGATACGGCGACACCGACGTTGACTCAAGCATGGAAATTGAATTGTCTGCTGATCCAGATGCTGACAAAGGTGATTCCGAAATGTGTAAAGACTGCCACAAGGCTAAAGCCGACTGCACCTGCCCAATGTGTGAAGATTGTGGAAAGTCCATGAAAGAATGTAAATGTGCTGAAGGCGGATATTCTGCAACCGCTAAGTCCGATGAGGATCCAGCAGATAAGGCAGCCCGCAAGGCAGCCAAGAAAGCAGAGAGAGTTTCAGAACTACGCGAGATCGTTGCGGAAGTTGTGAAAAGCATACTCACCACCCCAGAAGGGGCGGAAGATGTCGTAACAAAGGCAGTCGACGACGAGCGCATTGAGGCGTTGGAGTCGGAATTGGCACAGGTTAAGGCTCTTGCTGCACCGAGCGGTCCTAGGCGTTTTGCTGCGGTGAGTAGTCCCAAAAATCAAGATGCGACTAAGGCTCAGTATTTCCGAGCCAAAGCCGAAACCACACTCGATAAAGCACTTGCTGACGGCTACCGTCAAATGGCTGCCGATCTCGAGAAATCCAATTCCTAACCCTAGAAAGGACTACTGTGTCTACAGAAGCCCCAAAGGTCGCCGATCTCTACGGCGGTCTAGCCCCTAAGGAAGCGGCTGCACGTCATGAGGAATACCTATCAGCATTGGCAAAAAGTGCGTCAGCACCGATTGACCCAATGACTATGAATGGTGCTGCTCCTGCTGCTCCCGCTAATCCTTCCGCTGCAATCGCTGCCATTCTTGGCAACGAAAGCCTAACCAAGTCAATGGCTCCAGATGCTCTTGCATCACTCACGACCTCGCTCGAAGCGCAACGCGCTGCAGGTGCAGACATCGTGAAGGATCTGACTCTTACAAGCCCGATCAGTTCTGGTCTTGTAGCGTTTGATCTTGAAGCCCCAGCCAAGTTGCTGACACCTCGTCCAACTCCTCTACGCAACAAGATTGTTCGTAAGAAGGGCGTGGGTACAAGCCACCGTATCAAGGTAATCTCAGGTTACACAGGTACAGGCACAGGCGGAGTAGGTTCGACCTTTCCCGGTATCACCGACTCGACCACAACGACGTTCGGATCAGTTTCCTACTTGCGCGGTCCTAAGATCTCGTACGCTGGTTACGATCAGGCGTTTAATTACAAGCAATTCAGCCTCTCGGATGCTGTACCGTTTTCGGCACAGTTCCAAGGTCAGGGCTACCAAGACATCCGTCAGTTGTCGCAGACAAGTGTTCTTTACGCATCCATGCTTATGGAAGAGCGTATGTTGCTCATGTCACGATCGACAGATTCAGGTGCTTCGGGTGCTCTTGCTGCCCCAACCGTAACCTTGTCTGCAGCAACTGCAGGTACAGGTCAGGCTGGTCTAGGTCTAGGCTCTGTCACCCTTTACGTCTACGCGACTTCGGACGCTGGCGCATTTGGTGAATCAGTCCTTTCGACTGTTGCATCACAGGCTGTAACCAATGCTCAGGTTCTTACTATCAGCGTCAATAACGTCGCAGGTGCACTAGGAACAAAGATCTATGTAGGTACTTCGACAGGTGCAGCCAACGCTCACTACGTCGGACGTATTACCAGCCTTACAGGTACTTTGCAGGGCGCGACCTCAACGGTGACAACTGGCGACAACCTCGTCTACAACACCACAGGTACGCTTGCAAGCACCATCTCAGGCGACACCTCTGCATTTGCAACAGGCTACGATGGCATTCTGCCTGTCGTACTTGGCGCAAACTCAGGCTCGATTAACGAGATCAACAGCGTATTCTCAACCAGCAATCCTGGTTCTGAATTCCAGAAGGTCTTTAGCCAGTTGTACGACAACGTAAAGGCTGATCCAGATGAGGTACTTCTTAACGGCTCTGACCGTAAGCAGTTATCAGATGCGATCAAGTCGGGCTCAAATGCTAACTACCGTCTAAACATCTCACAAGATGAAATCGGTGGAGTAGTGCTTGGCGATGTCGTTACAGGTCTGCAGAATGAAGTAACAGGCAAGGGCGTAAGCCTGACTGTCCATCCTTGGCTTCCACAGGGCGTTGCGCCTGTATTGTCATACACCCTTCCGATTCCAGACACAAATGTGTCGGACGTATGGTCTGTATTTAATACGCAGGATTACATGGCGATCGAATGGCCAGTTACCCAGTTCGCATACGAAACCTCGACATACTGGAACGGCACATTCGTTTGCTACGCTCCAGCGTGGAACGGTGTTGTTTCGGGTATCGTGTCTGCATAAGGCATAAACAAAGAATGTCCCCTGCCCTAATCTCACGACGGGGTAGGGGACATTCCTCTTTACAGAAGGATGGCGAATGACTAAGTATTTTGCAAGTGATCGTAGGGCTGTAGAGGTACAGATCGAAGGGGCAAGGACTGGCACTACTCGGACACTCCGAGCAGATAAAAAAGGTTTTTACGAGGTGAATGATGCGAACGATGCAAAGGCTCTCGAACAATCTGGGTTTGTTCAAGCCTCGCTTATGGGCACATCCAATACGCGCTCTGGCTACCTTTGTGCTAAATGCGGCTTTAACGGATGGTTTGCAGTATGTGGACGATGTGGACACAACAATGATTCAGCCTGATCAGACGAAAGACATTAAATCAGATCGCGTCCATAAAGCATGGTGCGTGACTAACTACACTCCTTACGGGGAATGTGATTGCGAGGATCAAAGTGACTAATGCGTATGGCGCAACAACCAAGTTATTCTCGACCCCGTATTTGACTCTTGCCGAATACAAATCGGCTCCAACAGCAATCGACTACAACAACCTAGTAAGCGGATCAACCGACGCTGCTGTGCAAGATGCCGAACTGGCTAACGTCATTGCTCGAGCCTCGTCATGGATTGACATCCATTGCAATCAAGTGCTTGGGGCTACCTCGGAGACTGAGCAGCAACGATCCCGTTTACGCCCAGATGGAATGCTTGCCCTGCATCCCCGCTACTTCCCAATCGTTGCTTTGACTGCACTCTCGTATGGCATAACCCCAAATGACATGGTGGATTATCCTGATCCGTCGCAGGGATGGGTAGAGGATCAGTCGTTTGTTATTCCCTACACAGCAGCGAATGTTACTTACAGTTCTGCAGGACCGCTACAGTTTGGTATGCCAGCGATCCCTCGAGCGGGCGTTTTTTGTAAGTACACCTATGTGAGTGGATACGCGAATACGATTACTGCAGCAACTGTCACGTCAGGTGCAAGCAGCATCACGGTCAAAGATGCAAGCGGTATTGTCGCGGGCGGGCGCATGACAATCTACGACGGATTAAGCACCGAAACAATCGTCGTGGGCTCTGGGTACACATTTGGCTCAACGACCGTCCCTGTTGCCTCTACGCTCTCTTACGGGCACTCCAGCGGAGTATCTGTCTCCGCTTTACCGCCAGCCGTTAAAGAAGCAGCGATCCTTGCAACGACAGCCTTCATTAAGGTGCGTGGCGACAACAGCCTTGTTATGGATGTAATTAGCCAACCAAGCAATCTACGCAGGGGCGGTGGAACCCAAAATCTTGGAACAGACATGGGCATGGCAGAGGATCTATTGCGACCATTCCGCAGGATGCGCTAAATGTCTAGAGCCCAAGTTCGATCACAACTTTCATCATTCCTCGCAGGCGGATCTATCTCTGGTCTAAATCAGGTTTTTACTTCATTCCCAAACCGTATTGACTTTCAGGTAAACGCTACGGCTGGACAGATGTCTCGCGCTGCAGCCGTTGTTTTTATTGAGGCAGAGAATGAAACTCGTCTGGCTCTAGGTGGAGCGACAAGCGGTGTTAAGCGAATTGACTACAGCGTTGTCGTCCAAGTATTCCACCACTCGTTGCAAAATCATGCCGAGGACACAATGAACGATTTTGACGCAACAATCGACGGCGTTAAAGACAGACTCCGATCTGATCACCGATTTGGAGACACTACAGGAACCCTTGTTTGGCAGGGCGCGGAACCAGCCCTAGATGCTGACTACGGAGTCCCCAAGAAAATCAACGGCGGAGCCACAGAAACGTGGGCTTCCATTAGGTTTGTCGTCACGCAGGTATTTAATGCGTAACGGCGCAAAGCCGACCCGTCTCCTAGTACGCCTTCCACTAGGGGGCGGGTCACTATGGCAGTAGACTTTTATTTTATCGGCGGTGCAGCCGTACAAAAGAAGTTTGACGAAATGCCAATTAAAGTCGATCTGGCTGTTCGCCAAGCAATCACGGCGATGGCAACAGAAGCAACTCGAGCGATCAAATCAGAGATTAAAGGGCATCACCCGATGGGTACTCCAACCCCCTCTTCCGCTGGATCTCCGCCAACTAACGTCACGGGCAATTTAAGGCGCAGCGTACGGTTTGAAGTTAAACAGATGGGTTTCGGGGACTACTATGCTGTTGCGGGTCCTACTGCTATTTATGGTCGTGCGCTCGAAATGGGACGAGACGATTGGGGCGGAGTTAACTATCCATTCGTGGCTCCAGCAAAACAAAAACTCATGTCGTCTGGTAAACTGAAACAGATTTACACAGACTCTATTCGGGCAGCCCTCGCATAAGGAGATTTAATGCCAACCTATAAGTCGATTAACCCAGAGGAGCGAGTCTACCCAGATTTAGGTTTGACAATCGCGCCAGATGCAACAGTCAAATTAAACTTCGAGGCAGACATCGCTGGACTCGTACTTGTTCCGTCAAATGGCAAAACCAAATCTGCTGTATCATCGGATTCAGTAGCAGTAGATCCACAACCCGCAACTGAGGTTGCCCCAGAACAAGGAGCATAACGCATGGCGTTACCACGTTATCGGTCTTATCTTGGCATTGCTAAGGAAACCACAAGCACCCCTATCACAGTATTTGCAGCGTCAACCCCTAGTGGTGGATCAGCGACGTATACCGCTGCAAACAATTTTGTAACAGGGCAGACAGTCGTTATTGCGGGTATTGGTGGAACGCCGTCGTCAGGTTCATACAATGGCACGTTTGTAATCACCTCAGCCACATCAACTACTTTTGTAGTTGCAAACACAGCCACAGGTGGAACACCTACCTACACAAACGCTGTTGTCTACAAGGCTGGCGGATCGACGACAGGTGCAAACGGAACCCCAGCAGATTTTATTCCAATCAAGTCTCTGACTCCGTTCGATAACATTAAGTACCTAGAGGACACTAACTGGCGTGGATCTATGGTCGAGAATTACGGCGAGATTCAGGGAAATCGTTTTTCAGAGTTTGAGTTAACTGGAGATGTGTTCCCAGATACTGTCGGTTACATGATCGCGGGAACACTTGGCGACGTAACAACGACAGGTGCAGGACCGTACATTCATGCTGTATCGACTAAGAATAATGTAAACGGTCAGGCGACCTCATACACGCTGACTGATTATTACGGAATCGTTGGCTCTGCAACTTCACGTCAGTACGCTGGAACTCAGTTCCATGAACTAGATCTAAAGTTTAATGCTGACGGATTGCTGGAATACTCGGCTAAAGGAACAGGCTTTGTGTCTGCGGTCGTAACTAACCCCACCTCGTCCTTTACAAACACACAGCCAATCCCTGTGTGGGTTGGTACAACGACGCTTGCAGGAACGCTGTCCTCAGCACTACAAGAGGGCAACATCTCAATCAAGCGTCCAGCGACCCCAATTTTCACCGTTGACGGCAATCAAGATCCATACCAGATCTTTCAGGGAGCAGTCACCGTTGATGGTTCGCTAACGTGGGTTGTTGAGGACGACAGTCTGTTGCTAAATTACTTAAACAACAGCCAGCCGTCTCTTGTGATCAACTGGTCACAGACTTCTAATGGCGGTGGCGCAACTCAGGTGCAGGCGACTATGACTAAGTGTGCGTTTACAGTTGCTAAGATCGAACGCGGTAAAGATTACGTCGAGGTCGTCACCGAGTTTAAGGCGATTGCAAACACGACTGACGCAGGTGCGAGCGGTGGATATTCTCCGATCAAACTAACTGTCAAGAATGCAAAGCCTGCATCCACATACACCTACTAACAAAGATAAGGAAGGCAAACCATGTCAGAGCAAATTGCAGTATTCGAGGGCTGGGTACAGTTACGCGATCCTAAACGAGTGAGTGAACGCCAGCGTCGTCCTCTGATCTCTAAGATCGCTGAACTTGCACAAGCAGGTGGAGTATCTGAGGATGATTTTGACGTTAAGTCATTAGACGCAATTAACGAGTATGCGGATCTACTTGCCATTGCTTTAATCGAATCGTGGTCGTTTGGCGCAGACGTGACAACGGATAATCTGATCGACCTGCCATTCCAAACTGTGCAGGATATTCAGGCGATCGTCTCTCCGATGCTGGAACAACTACTTCCAAGTTTTGACGTGACTGACGACCCAAAAGCAATTATAGAGAACTCGGTCGACTTAAATGGATCTTAAAGGGCGGTAGTTATGACGAGCGGTTTCCTTTAACCCCGTATTACAGGGACTGGCTGCTTGCTTCTGATTTTGGCTGGACTAAAGAACAGATAGATGAACAGCCTGCAGTTTGGGTAGACTGGATGTTACAAATAGGTAGTGCGGTCAAGGAAGTTAAAGCCGAGTCGCAAGCGTCAGAATAGGTGGTCACTAGATGGCTGGTATGGGTGAGTTTTTACCACCTGTCATTATGGAACTCCGCGCCAGCATTGGCGAGTTTTCTGCAAAGATGGCTGAGGCTAAGGGCGAACTTAGATCTCTCGAAGCCGAAGGCGGTAGGGCTGGGCAAGGGTTTGCTGCTGCTTTAAGTAAAGGCGTACTTTTGGGAGCCGCTGCTCTGGCTGCAGGTGCAGCAATAGCCGTTCATGAAGGCATGAAACTTGAGGATGCTCAGGTTAGATTACGGACGGCTCTCGAGGCTCAAAAAGCACCTGTCGAAGAGATCATGTCTGCCGTTGAGGGATTGTCGTCTAAGTACGCTCAATTAGGTTTTTCGTCCACCGATGTGACTGACGCTTTTGGAAAGTTAGAATTGGCTACCCAAAATCCTGCCCGATCCATGAAACTACTTGGGCTGGCTGCTGATTACGCACGATTTAGGCACATTAGCCTTTCGGACTCTGCACGACTGATTGCCAGAGGCACACAGGGGGCTGCTCGGGCACTTAAAGAACTCGGCATCACTCTAGATAAGAGTATTAAAGATCCTTCTCTCAGGGCTGCTAACGGGCTCTACAGACTGCAAGAGCGATTATCTGGTCAGTCTGCTGCCTATGCAAAGACATTTGGTGGTCAAATGCACGCGCTTGGAGCGCAGGTCACAAACGTAGCGGAAAAGATCGGCGTTAAATTATTGCCGTATCTCCTCAAAATGGTGACGTACATAAACCAAAACCTGCCTGTTTGGAGCGGGTGGATTGCTAAATTAAAACCAGCAGCCGATTTCTTGGGGGCTGTAGCCAGAGGGCTTGCCGATGTTGCTGGATGGGCAATACGCAATCAGGCTGCTCTTAAACCTTTAGTCTTAATAATCGGTACTTTTATTGGAGTAATGAAGGTAGCAAATGCTGTTCAATTTGCATACAGGGCTGCTATGCAAGCCTACGCATTTTGGACTTACTCAGATGCTGCAGCAAACGGAGTCTTGGCAACATCGTGGGAAGTATTAAACGCTGTAATGATGGCTAATCCGATCGGACTTATTATTGCTGCCGTTGCTGCTTTGGTGGTGGGGCTCATCTACGCTTATAAACACAGCGAAAAGTTTAGGCAAGTTATTCACGTTGCTTTCACCGCAGTTAAAAAGATTGCATTAGATGTCCTTGATTTCTTTAAGACACATTGGAAACTGATCCTCGCGTTTATGACGGGTCCTATCGGGCTGGCAATCTATTTCATAATTAGCCATTTTAAGCAAATCAAGGATCTGGGCACTAAGGCTTTCCAATGGGGCAAAGACATTATTAACGGTTTAGTCAGAGGTATCAGGAGCGCGATTGGGGCTGTAACTGGCGCGGTTAAAAGCGTGGCAGATACTGTTGTTAAAACCTTTAAGAATGTTCTCGGGATCAGCAGCCCATCTAAGGTAATGGCTGAACATGGAGACAATTTTAATCAAGGTTTAGCAAATGGAATTAACCGAACTAAGGCTGTGCCTAGTGCTGCAGCAAGGGCTCTTGCACAAGACATCTCTGACACCTACAAGGCTGCTGCAATAGCAAATCAAGGTTACAACAATTACAGGACTGGGGAGCGCGGTGGATCGACAGGTGATTCAGCAGCAGCAGTAATTAGTGCAGGTAGTGGATCGGGCAGCGGAGCAGGTAGCGGATCAGGTGGCGGAACCAGTAGTGCCGATAGAAAAAAGGCTTTGTTAGACGCAGCCAAGCAACAGGTAAAAGATGCTAAGGATGCTTTGATCCAAGCCAGATCCGATTTTGGAAGTTACAAATCTGGGATTTCCTCGTCGTATCAGCCTGACATTATGAACACTCCTGCTGGAACAAGTCCCGCTGTAGGTCTTAAACTAATGGTTTACCGATTAAAAGAGTTCGCTAAAGTCGTTAAGGCTTTGGCTCGAAAAGGATTAAATAACACCATGTTGCAGCAGGTGATCGCTGCAGGACCCGACGCTTTGCCTATGGCTCGCGAAATCCTTGCCAGCAACATTGGATCATTAAACTCTTTACAGCATGAGGTCGAAACCATCTCTAGCAGTATTGGAGATGTAGGAGCCAAATCAGCAGGACTTACAGGAAACATTGCAAAAGCAAAGGGGAAAGTGGCTGCTGCTGAATCAAAAGAAAAGGCTCTTGAAGTAACGGTCAATGTGCATCTTGACGGAAAGCAAATCCACAAATCGGTACAGCATCAGTCGCTTAAACATAATCGCCGTAACGTAGCCAACAATCTGACGATTCCTAAGGGAGCGTTTTTGTAATGCGCGATTTGCCGTATGTGGGTGTCGTCTTAGAGCATCAGGTTAAACCAAACGACTATTGGAACCTGCTGTCAAAGATCAAGGCTGGCGCTGTTTTGCCATTTAACCCTTTTGGCTTTTCGACTAACTTTAATTATGCGAATACCCCTTCCTCTTTTGGATACTCCCTCAGCGGACGAACATACTCATTTAACTGCTCTCGCGGGCGAACGTATGAACTCGGACGGCTCGAGGCTGGCGAAGCGTCATTTCAAGTAGACAATTCAGACGGGCTATTTGATCCAAACAATACTGCAAGTCCACTCTACGGAAACGTCGAGCCTTATCGCCCTATTCAGATCATGGCTGCGTATACAACTTTAGCAAATCGCACCGACTCTACGAACGTAGTGTCAGGGAATATCTTAAATGACACAAACTCCGTTAACACATTGCAACCGTTTAATACCGCATCTATCGCAGATTACAATGCTTATCGGATCAGAGTCGGTGCAAAAGATAGCACGTTTGAAGGGACGGCTCCCTATAACTGGTATTGCGCGAGTCGGACTCCCTACAGTTCCGCTTCGATTGTTACCTCACAGTCGTATTCAGGAACTTCATCTTTGCAATTTGGTTACAATGTTTACACTCAAAGTAATGCTGCGCTGCAGGTTCCTGTGGTGGCAGGTAAACAAATTACAATTAGTTACTATTACAAAAATACTGGAGCAGCCACAGCCACTCACGTTTGCAAAGTTTACGATTCTCCGCTTATTGACTGGCGCAGCCCTGTAAACTCTCCTATCGTTTCGTCTGCAAAAGGGAACACATCCTCATGGCTGCGTAATACTTTAACCCTGACTCCTAACACAAATCTCATAACGATCTCTATGGAGATGCAGAATACGACAAACATCGTAAACGACTTTACTTACATCGACGACGTGATGATTGAGTTTGGATCGACTGCATCCGCAACGGTAGTCCAGACGGGTCCTACTCTGTACCCATTGTGGACGGGGCATGTCGAACGCTACCCATCAACGTATCAAGCCCCAAATAGGGGAGAGGCAAACCTTGTTGCTACGGATGTGTTTGCGTCCCTGAGTCAGATCTCAATGGAAAGCCTTTACGAATCTTTTTGTAATTCTCAGGCGACCGTCTACGGATCAGCAGCCTGCTATTACTATTATCCAATGTCGGAGCCTTCGACGGCTACATCGGCAAGCAATAGAACTTCTTATTCTCAAAATCCTTTAATCCCGACTACCTTTGGAAACTTTGGGCTTAATCCTTTTTTTGGTGGATCGACTAACACAACGGATCTGATTGGTATGGGCGGAACCTCAGTCGCTACTTTTTACAATGTGGGATTATTTAATGCAGGAAATGCACCTTATGGGACTTATCTTGGCGTTAAAAACGTGACCGACTTAGCACTTAATTACAATGTAAATGTTTCATTCTGGGTTTATTTAAGTGACAATCCTACAGACATCCCTAATTCAACTTTGTTCGCTTTCGGGGACAGATCAAATACTAACTGGTTATCTTGGCGCATTGGAACGGGCGGGATCCTTAGCCTTGATTGGGTTAAGAATGGAAACGCCACAAATGTAGCAACAGGCACATACGACTATGGAGCATGGAACTTTATTAGCATGTCGTTTGATACTGCTGGTCAGGTGCAGGCGGCTTCCGTTTCGTCAACAAGAGGCGCAGGATCAACTACCAATTTAAGTGTTACAACAGTCAGCCCGCTGTTTCTTAATCCTAGTCAGATGATCATCGGGGCTGCAAGCAACTTTGCAACTCAGGGGCTAGGGCATCTTGCAGTATTCCAAAATGCTGCTTCCCCTACAGCAAGCCTATTTAATTTAGGAAAGTATGGGCAGATAACCTCTAGCACCACAGCCGAGTCCACAGGTACTCGAATCAAAAACATTTTGTTTAACATTACAAACTTTGTGTTTACCCCTTTCATTCTTGACAATGGGCAGTCCCAGATGCAAGCAATTAACCCTAGCGGGCAGAGTGTTGCCGATTACATTCAGAGCGTTTCGGACACCGAAGGTGGATCATGGTATGTGGATTCCAGCGGGTACATTGTTGTTCAAGACAGATTAGATCGTCAACAAAACTTTAGCCCATCGTTAGTATTTGGCGATAACGTCGGAGCGGGCGAAATCCCTTACAACGCTGCAGGATTAGCGATCGACTATGACCCACAATTTGTTTACAATGAAGTGGAGATCGCGCGAAATGGCGGATCCACTTTTGTGCTCAGGGATTTTAATAGCATCAAAAAGTATTTTAGGCGCACCTTTAATCGAACCATTTACAACACTAGCGACTCCGAGGCTCGAGACTCTGGTTACTGGTTGCTGTCTCGATCGAAAGATCCTCATCCGCGCCCTATCCAAATCACGCTGACTCCGAGCAGCAACACGGCTATTTGGGCAACGGCTCTTGGAATAGAGATCGACACCTTGATCACAGTCAGATTAAAACCGCTTAATCCTGTCGCAACACAAATCTCTATTAACTGCTTTGTAGAAAAAGTAGAACACAATTTTGACGCACAGTCTGGAGACTGGAATACTGTTTTAACAATCACTCCAGCAGTCACTACCTATTGGAACGCGGCAGCATTCCGCCATACAACAAACGCAATAAACGCAGCAGGGTTTACCTTTGCTAAATCGGCGAGTGACGTTAGTCAGGTTAATAGGTATCTACTTAACAATGGAGTATCGCTAGTATTCCAATACACTAATGACGGGGTTACTTATTTAAGATGTGTGACTGATCCCAGCAGTTATTCTGAAACATCTACTTCGTGTTCCGTTAACGCCTATCAAGTCCCTCGGATCATTAACGGAAAGCAGTCCACAAACGCGCTTGTTAGTCTCCTCAGCCCTAGCGCAACGGGTGCTACGGCAACCACAAATACTACAGTTTCGTCGACCTCTGGCTATTACTGGATTGACGGGGAAATTGTAACGGGAACGGCAGCGTCCACAAACAGCGTTAACATTACGGCTCGCGCACAATTAGGAACTATCTCTGCGCCTCACGCTGCTGGATCGTTTATTTATCCAATGAACTCTGCTGTATCAAGTGTTAACGGAACCGTTGTTACTGATTGGTATCCAGACGTTCCCTTAGCAAATCTTAATTACACGACTCCACCGAATACGATCTATGATTCAGTTTCTACAATCGGACAATGGGCGACCACCACCGCATCCGTCCCTACAAATACAACTTCCGCTACCCCGTATGTGGTGAACGGGCTGCTGTCAATAAGTCCCGATAATTTTAATCCGTCTATTGCGGATCTTTACATTGGGCAGATACTTAGTTTTGTAGGGTCAAATGGGGCTGTCGAAAACTTTGCCGTAATCTCGCTTCCTGTTCCTAACACTTCGGGCTATCTGTCTTTAACTGGATTTAAGGTAACAGACTCTGGACTATCCTTAAATGCGTCGGCAACCGCCACTCAAAATACATTAAATATTACGGGCACTCCACCTGCATCTGGAACAGTCATTTTGATTGGTAATGAGTTTATGATCGTGACAGGTGGCGCAACTGGATCGTGGAGCGTGACTAAACGAGGCATGGCTGTTGACGGTACAGTTTTGGGAGTCAGTAATCACAATGCTTATGATAAAGTTTATTACGTTAGCAATACTGGTTTTACTGGAACTTACGTTAAAGGTGGGGCTGTGTATGAAGGTTTTAACGTGTCGGCTCCCATCAGCGGAACAACAAGGTTAGGTTATTAAATGATTGTCCCTCAACCTCGCACTTTTACTGCTGGAGAACTTGAGACTGCCGCTTATCTAAACAGTTCAATTACGGCTGTTGGTAACTTTATACTAGGAAAGCCTGTTGCTCAGGCGATCACCACTCTAACTACACAATCGTTTGCAATAGGTACAGCCGCAGCAGTTACGTTTGCATCCTCACCTATTAACCGCGACAATAATTGGGTTGTTGGTTCGCCAACTAGGCTTACAATAAATACCGCTGGTTGGTATTGGTTAAGCGGTGAATTGTATTGGGCTAACACCGCCGCTACTGTTCGCGGAACTTATCTTAATGTGAATGGAACAACAGCCGTAAATGGTTCAAACTGTGTTACTAGCGTGGCAAGCGTTTACTTCTCAAGCATTTCAAATGGTTTTGTCTATTTAAACGTGGGCGATTATGTAGAACTTTTTGGACGCGCAAACGGTACAGCCACTACACCTGCTAACCCTGCTTCTATTTTGGGTAGCGGTTCAGCAGTCACCGCATCATTAACAGCGATTTGGGTGTCGTCATAATGGATCTGAATACTGCTGCTGGGATTGCTCAGGTCGGCTCCGTTGTGGCTGCTGCCTTGCTGGGAATTTACGCTATTTGGAAACGAATTGACAAGCGTCAAACCGAGTCTTATGTTGCAACAATCAGAGTTACCGACAGACTGGAGATCATGCAGAAGCAACTTGATGTGCAGTTTGGTGGCAATGGTGGGGGAATCCGTGAGGCTATTAACTCGATCAAATCTGATCAAAAAATAATGGACGTGAAATTAGATAAGGCTTGTTCTGATCTAGCAAATCTGCAAGGCAAGTTTACGCAACACATGGTAGAGACTGACGAATAAATGCAGTTCCTTATTGCTATTTGCGCGATTTTTACATTACTCGGGACGGCTATCTGTTACGCTATTTTTAACGACTTTGAGACAGATGAGGATCATAATGACACAGATTTTTAATTGGCTTGCCAAGCATCCGCTAGGGACTGCATTTAAGGTGGGAGTTGGCGCGGGGCTTGCATGGGTGCTTAATAATGCTGCGTCCCTTAACCTTGATCCTGCTCAGACTGCAGTTGTAATCATGATTGTTAACGTCGGAATTAACGCGCTAAATCCGCAAGACGCTCGTTATGGAAAAGGTAAATCAAATGTCCAGCAGTAGGCTCACGGGACAACAAGCATTTGCCACCATGAAACACATGATGGACACCCATCACAACGGGGTGCAGGGTCGTTGCCATGCAACCTGTCAAAACTCTTGGGGACTCCCTGTAATGTTTGCTTCGGCAATCGACGCATGGAATCACGTCCCAAAAGCAGCGCGTCATACCGATCCAACTAAGGCTCCAATCGGGGCTCCCCATTTTTGGGCTGGCGGTGACTATGGGCATGTTGCTCTGCAGTCAGACAAAAAAGGTATTGTAATCTCGACAGATGCTCCAGTAACCAACTATGTAGGCGAAGTGCCCGTAACATGGTTTGCCCAGCATTGGGGAAAGATTTATCTGGGGTGGGCTTCTAATTACAACACGGTCAATTTGCAACTTAAAACTATGCCCGCATAACCCTATTTGGGGGGTTTAACCTGCTAAGGTCAATTATGGCAAATTGTGGAGTGGCTAGAGTTTACTCAGCCATGACGGAACAGGACGCTCGGGCTTTACGCTCTCTGATCGCTGCGCCTATTCCTGCTGCTTCTGTATCCCGCGAACTTGAGGCTGCAGGATTTAAGATCTCTTATCAAATCGTCTATCGCCACAGGGCGGGGACTTGTTCTTGCGAGGCTAGATGAGCAATTTTTCTGATCGTGTCGAGGAGTTATTACAAACGGTAGAAGGCGGATCCATCCCCGTCTCTGTCAAAAAAGAAAAACCACAGGCAGATCAGGGCTCGCATTGGAAGGCGGGCGTAATCTTTGACGGGATGGACGGCGAATTAACAACCAAACCTAAAACAGCCCCTGTCGCTAATTGGGACGATGAACTTCGAGAATGGGGTTTTGATCCAGATCTGTACGAGGTGATTGAGCCTGTCAGATTCAGCACTTGGCAAACCTATGATGAACGCCAGTTATGGGCTTACAAAGCGACGATCCGTTCTAAGTCTGGACTGACTGCTTCGGAACTAGAGTTATTGACTGCTCCCGTTAAAAGGATTAAGCGTCCAACCAATCGTCACAGCGGGCGATACACAATGGTTGTTCCTCTGGGGGATTGGCAGATCGGAAAGGATGATGGCGACGGCTTAGAAGGCACTACGGCTCGCCTAGAGGCATCCTTTAACGCTGTGCTAGATCGGGCGGATTATCTTAGAGAATGCGGCTACGACATTGGGCACTTGCTGGTTTGCTCGCTGGGTGATTTAGGTGAGGGCTGCACAGGGCACTACGAACAACAAACATTCGGAATTGAGTTAGATCGACGTGATCAAAATAAAATAGTTCGACGGCTGGCGCGTAACGCTCTGATGAAGTGGGCTCCTCATTTTGAGTCGGTGACTGTTGCTGCTGTTGCGGGTAATCATGGCGAGAATCGTCGTGGATCTAAATCCTTTACTTCGACTAACGACAATGACGATGTAGCAGTTTGGGAAGCAGTCGCTGAGACTCTTGCGATCAAGCCTGACGTGTTTGGACACATAAAATGGCTGCTCCCTAAAGAGGAATTATCGGTGTCGCTGCAGGTAGGTAATAAAATTATTGGTTTGGCTCATGGACACCAGTCGCGATCAGGCGACATTGGGCGATGGTGGGAAGGTCAAGCATTAGGAAACCGCGCTGTCGGTGGAGCAGATCTACTTGTTACAGGGCACTTCCACCATTTCAGAATGGTCGAATGTGCTAAAAGTCGCTGGCATCTACAGGTTCCCGCAATGGATGGCGGTAGCAACTGGTTCGAGGAATCGTCGGGTCGAGGGAGTACGGCTGGACAGGTGACGTTTTTATTGTCTGATTCTGGATGGTCAGAACTCGCGATCGTGTAACAAATCTCGTTATCAAATCGTTATCAAAATAGTGCCCGATCCACTTGTAATTGTCTAACGCATCGGCTAAGTTTTTACTCATAGGGCTGCAGAGCGCAGCGAATGAAGGGAAAACCTAAATGATCAAGATCCAAACAACAAGTGACGCAAGCATCCGTGAGGCTCGCAAACGCGGGCTAAAGGTACTCAATGCAATCCCCGCTGCAGTCTCCGTAATCATGGAGATCGAAGGACAGGAACTGCGAGTCTATCGCAATGGCGACGTGGATGCACCTGACGGCTACCGTTACTCAGTCGCGCTAGTGTCCCGCAATGGGCTCGTCGGAATCGAGGCTTAATCATGGCTACAAACAAAATCAAAGATCTTGAAATCTCGCTTGACGAAATGCACGAAATGATCTGTGAAAAGATCGCCGAGTCAATCGAGGAACTATCCCTTAGTGGAATCGGTGATGAAGGCAACTCGGAATACGAGGTCGAGGGAGTATCGGTCGCCTACAAAAATGGAAAGTTCATCGCGAACATCGACCTGCAGCGCATCGAAGGACGTTTTGTCAGTAATCAAGAATTAGAGGATGAACTGCTGTCGTGCATCAACGGGCAAACAGTAACAATCGAAGTCGGAATAGGAGCGTAACTAATGATTATCGAACAGATCACAATGACCGATTCTCTAGACGATCGGAGATTTGGATGGACTGCTGGGACAAAAGTGTGGAAGGTTTACTGCCCCACCTGTAACCCAATTCAGGCAGACGGATTCCAGCCCTACCAACTATTCTTAAAAGGTGAATCAGCCCTCGGCTGTGTAAAAGATCACTACTGCGCGAAGCGTGAACCAGAGGATCGCTACTCAGAGGAATGGCTGAAATGGGCTGACTCAGAAAGCGGTCGCTACCTGTTTCCAGCAGCGCATCGTTACGCAAGAGAGTTAAATCGCATCCCCTACGAGCATCGCGCCCGCGCAATGGCAGTTGCTCACACTCACATGAATCTGCTCGGCGGTCGAATGTCAGATGCTCTGTCGCAAACAGTCTCAACCTTAATCGACATAGATTTTGCTGAGACGTGGGCAGAAACAGAGGCACGTCGCTACCGCGAACTAGATCAACAAGCCCGCCAAATCAAATTTCAGGCAGCCGTCGCCGAATACGCAAAGGAAGGAATGTAATGAACTCAGTCAAAAAAGACGCAATCGCTAAAGCCGCTGAATCGCGTCATGCACTTGTTCACCTGCTTCCAGAACAACCGCTCGGAGATCCAATCTGGGCTGCGCTTGCCTCAGCCCTCATAGATCATCGAATACTTGGTTTCCTGTCAGGGCTAGAGGCAGGCTGTGACGCAAGCGAGTTACGAGGCTACGAACGTGGCTACATGGACGGCTACAATGACAGGATTAAGCAACCATGAGAGCACCAAACTACGAAGGCGCATCGTGCATAGGAATTGACACAGAAATGTTTTTCCCCGTCGAGTACGCCAAAAAGTACGAGGCTGAGGATTTTTTGATCCAGATTTGTATGGGCTGCCCTGTTCTTAAAGCCTGTCGAGATTACGCGCTACACGTTAACGAACAAGGCTTCTGGGGCGGGCTGACAGAGATGCAGCGCAAAGAAATCCAAAAAGAGCAGGGGATCGTCCCCCTGCAACTTAACAACGACATTAGGGTGCTACTCCCTAGCCACGAAAGAGCCGAACGCAAACGCGATCGGGAACTACTACAACAAGAAGGAACAGCATGAATAATCAAATAAGCATCGTGCAACTGCTGGCGATAATCGGACTGTCTATCTCAATCGGGGCGATGGTGGCAACAACTATTGTCCACCCAATCGCAATTAAGTCGGGGCAGCAATCAGTCATTAACGCGCTAATCTCTGAGGAGATCGAAATCATTGCAAAAGCAGTAACAGAGCAGACTCCAGTATTTGACAAGTTAGCCGAGGAGAATCCTGAAACCTATCTTAAACTGATTGCACCGATCACCATGAACATCGAAAACGGGATTGAAAAATGACACCTGAAATAATGCTCAAAACGACGGTACGAGAGTACCTGCAGGCACTCTCTAAGATTGCAAAAAAGGCTTCCAAGTCAGACGACATCCGACTCATGGAAGCAGTAATAGTAAACATTGTGGCGACTGCCGAAACGTATTTACAGGGCATCGAGGAGTTTCGTAATGACAAATCTTGATCCAGAACTGGCGGGCAACTGTCGTAGGCATGGTGGAACAGCGTCTATTATGAACTGCTGGGAATGTCTGGCAGAGTTCAGAGACGATAACTACGAATCAGACACAGAGGATGACGAATGAGCAAAATGAAAGAATACGACATGAGTCATAAAACCTCATTACCCACTTACCCGCCGTTTGGAATGACCTCTCAAGAGTTCGCTGACTGCCAGTCGCAGTTCACGGATTTTGCAAGGACTCGGATCTTGGCTGGAGATCAGGCTTACAACAGAGACGATCATCAGCGCATGGAAGAGTTAACCGCGCAAGAAATAGTTGGAGAGTTGCGCGAGGAGATCGCTGACGCTGTGAATTATTTAACAGGGCTGGACGTGTATTTAAGTCGGATTCCTTGGCTTCTGGTGGATCACAATGGCTAGTCTAATGCGAAATCAGTATGTATTAGAGCATGATCCCTGCCAGCCAATTCTTATGACGGGTGGGCTTGTAATGTGTGAATGCCTTTACGGAAACAAGTCGGTGATGGAGATGGCGCAATCTCAGCAACGGGTGTTAGATGTCCTGCGTGAAATTGACGACAACCTGCTAATTTCTCCAGACGGAGCCGTTAAACTTAAATACATCCACGAACGGCTACGCATAGCGTTGCAGGGAGACACGAATAGATAATGGTATGGATCCAACAAACAGAAAAGGAAATACGATGAACAACAAAGAAATAGCAGATTTAATCAAGGCTCGATTTACCCCATTTGCTTTTACCTGCGATTGTAAAGGTACACATCCAGCCTGTTATGCAACGACGAGTGGAGACACTTACGCAATCGCTCAAAATGACACGGTTACACGGATCGCCGCCTTTATCGAAGGATTAGAACCTGTTATCAAATCGTTATCAAATTAGTTATCAAATGGCTTGACAGTAATAGCCAGCGTAAGGCAGTCTGGAACTACTGAGGCAGAGAGCCCAGCCAAGAAGGGAAAACCCAAGATGAAAACAATCGAAGTAAAGATCGAACAGACAGTCACAGCCAAAGTGACAAAGGATGTCTATCTAATGGTAGGCACAGGCAAATGCGGAAGTCTCCGCGCTGACTACAATGAACTAATCGCTGCTCTAGGCGAACCAATGCGCTACACCTCGGACGGAAGCGACGGCAAGATACAGGTCGAATGGATCATCACATTTAGCGATGGTATTAACTGCTCAATCTATGACTGGAAAGAATACAACATAAAGCCAGAGGCTGTTAAAGAATGGTCAGTCGGCGGAAGTCGTAAGGCTGCAGAGCGTCTGGAACTAATGATCGCAAACAGCAAATTGGCAGAGGCTCTGTACTTCTAATGAGCACACCGCGAATGAAAGATCAACTGACGCTAAAACTGAGCGAGCATAACTGGTACACGCTGCAAGACGTTTTGGCACTCGAGTCGACGACAGGAGCCACAAGGCAGATTCGAGATCATGCAAAGTTTCTCCTCTGGAAGTTCAGAGTTCAGGCAGAACAGCAGGGGGTGAAATAAATGCTCACTCGAAAAGATTATGTAAAGATCGCTGAGGTCATTAACCTGAGCGTTGCCGAAATCAAGGCAGATGCAGAACTTGAGTTAATCGAACCAGATTTGGCTGACATCTCAATCTTGGCTCATCGGATTGCTGACTACATGGCGACCGACAATCCAAGATTTGACAAAGCAAAGTTTGTGGAAGCAGCGATCGGGGAATAGTGTCAGTCCCTAATGCAATAATAAAAATAGGAGCGGGTCTCCAGCATGGTAAAACCCGCCCCTCGCCAATGAACAGCAATACCGATTATACAGGAGCAACAATGGAACAGCAACGCAAGTTTAATCTGGACGACTATGAAACAGTCGAGGAACGCATCGTCAAGTTCTGGACGCAATACCCAGATGGTCGAATCGAAACTGGACTGATCTCAAAAGAGGATAACCAATACATTTTTGTATCGCATCTCTACCGCAATAGCGATGTCGAAACTCTGCCATTTTCGTCAGGCTACGCGCAAGAGGTAGTCGGTCAAGGAATGGTTAACAAAACCAGCGCACTAGAAAACTGCGAGACTTCGGCAATCGGTCGGGCACTCGCAAATGCAGGTTTTGCGACTAAGGGCAAACGTGCAAGTCGTGAGGAGATGAGCAAGGTTCAGCGAGGAGCCCCAGCCAAAACTGCAGCACCAAAGCCTGAGCGTTCCGCTGACGAGGCAACAGCCGTCCTCATGGTGGCGTACGAATTAGTCGCTGGTGCAACTACCCCCGACGAACTAAAGGCGATCTGGGGGGCAAATAGCGACCTGCTGGACTTAGATCACAACGACACGACATTGCGGGCGTACATCATGCAACGTAAAGACGAGGTGGCGTAATGACTGAGCCTGATCTTTTTAATCACGACTATTACGAAAAGGACGATGATCCAATCACTCCGTATAACGGAACGTCAGGATGGTCGGGGTCAACAACCTCTGCTGAACGAGCAGTCGAATCAGACTCGAATGGGATCACTAAACGTCGTCAGGATAAAACCTATGCGGATCTTAATCGCGCTGGGATGCAGGGCTTAACGTGGAAAGACTTGGCTGCAGCAAATGACTGGCATCATGGGCAGGCTTCTGGGGTTTTAAGCGTCATGCACAAAGAGGGAGTAATTGCTCGGCTGACTGAACGTCGAGACAAATGCGAAATCTACATCTTGCTCAAATACGTTTTTGATCGCGAGGTCAGTCCGTACCGCCAGACACAACCAAAGAGCGAATACGCTGCTCAACAGATTGAGTCGCTGCGTCAAAGTATGCTGCTCGAGTTACAGACATGGTGGAACACTTATGGTGACAACATGGATCTGGATCCCAAAATGGTCAAAGAGTATTTTGAGAGGGTGATCGTAAATGCTCAACCAGACAATTCGTGGATCTAGACCGCTCGGGAAACAGGTCGACAGCAAAATTGAAAGATGCACTCAATGCGGAAGTTGGTCTTACGCCCAGTCACTCTGCTCCTATTGCAGAAAGGACAAGGTTAAATGATAGTCACTCCAGCAGCAGTCGAAAAACGATTACTCGATCTCTCAAAAGACATTGACGAATCGTACAGGTTTCTTGAGGAGTGTGAGTCTGAATACCATATTGCAAAATCAGAGTGTGAAATTTCTCTGGCGGAAGCAAGGCTAAGGACTAAAACTGCACCAATAAAATACACAGTTCAAGATCGCGAGGATCTAGCAACAGTCGAATGCTCGACTGCGATTAGGTCATTAGCCATTGCAGAGGCTAAGGTCAGAGCAGCAAGAGGGAATACCAACAGGATACGCACACAGGTAGACATTACGAGATCCATCGGAACGTCTGTCCGTAGCGCAATAGACATGTAAAGGAACAACATGAACAGCATGAAAGATACCTTGATCGACAAATTACATAAGCGTGACGCAAGTCGTCCACGAAGCCTGCAAGCATGGGTAGGACCGTCAGAAATTGGCGGTTGCCAGCGTCGACTCTGGTACAGAATAAATGGCACTCCCAAAACCAATTTAACAACGCTCGGACTGGCTGCGAGTATGGGCACAGCAATTCACACAATGATCGAGAATGCTTTTGCAGGAGACGGCAGGTACTTGATCGAGTCAGAGTTTAAGAAAGATGAATTAGTTGGGCACGTTGATCTGATCGACACCGAAACCCATACAGTCTGGGATTGGAAAACGACTACTAAAAACAGCCTGTCGTATTTCCCCTCGCAGCAACAGATCGAACAGGTGCAACTGTACGGATACCTCGCTAACAATAATGGGGTAAAAGTTGATCAAGTCGGATTAGTCGCGATCGCTCGAGATGGCAGCGAAAATGACATTCGCGAATACTTAGTCGATTACGACGAGGCTGTCGCTCTAAATGCGCTAGAACGCTATTACGGGATCAAGGATAGTTTTGAGCCACCTGCTCCAGAAAAAGATGCAGACTTTTGTAAACTCTACTGCCCTTTTTACGGCGAATGCACAGGCATCGTAAACATGAATAGCGAGCATCCAATCAACAATCCTGAAATCGAGTCGTTAGTCGAGGATTACAAAAATCTACAAATCCTTAATAAGCAGACTGACGCTCAGATGGATTTCATAAAGTCTATGCTTGAGGGCACACAGGGCACTACAGCAAACGGGATTGTAATCAAGTGGGCGCAAGTGTCAGGTCGTCAAACAACTGACGAGGCGGAAGTCCAGAGGCTCCTCGGGTTCATCCCTAAGAAACAGGGCAACGGATACTCGAGGCTGTCGATCAAATAGGTGATTGTCGCAACTATGTGCATAATAGGTGTATGGCTCGCCCGTATAATTTCCCGAAGCCCCCGTCGCTTCCAATGGCTGCCTGCCGTAATCATGATCCAGAGATTTTTTACGCCGAGGAAAGCGTCATTCCAGATCTGGAAGTTATCGAATCTGCAAGAGCGATTTGCGTGGGTTGTCCTGAGCGCATACCCTGTTTGGACTACGCACTCAAGAATGAGAATTGGGGAATGTGGGGCGGGCTGACAGCATCCGAGAGACGGTATTTCCGACGAGGCAAATACCACAAAATACAGAAAGTCATAAAACTCAAACTAATTTAGGAACAGCATGACGGAACAGCATGAGTACGTCCAGAACTACATCGACAATTTACCCCCTGAACTTCGTCCAGAGATCGGCGACCGACTAAAGAACGCGCTGCGAATAGGCTGGAAAAATGGGTGGGAACCAGAGGCTTTAGCCCTGACGATCAGCAAGGGTAATTTTGCAGGGGTTAATTTCCCGCCCGCTGCTGCCCTGTACCGACTCGACCAGTTAGTTCTGTCGCGCTCTGGGGGCAACGCTGCAGCGCGTTCAGATGCAGGTGTGTATTCAGATGCACATTGCAGAATTGTTGGCTGTGCTTGTAATCACACGGTCTGTTACAAAGGATGGATCGACGGGGCAGTCGTAGAGCAGCGCGGGAAGTTATACGACGCAACAACCTTCTGCCCTATCTGTCGAACTGAGCAATACGAGATTATGCGAACTTCATCCACACGCGAGGAAGCGATGGTCAAACTTCAACAACGCAGCATTTACAACAAGTCCAGTAAGTATTCAACCCCAACATCTTTTTAATAATTAGCAATAACTAAATACAGGAACTACCTCGCAAAGTAGTAAAACTTGGGCTACGCCTAACCCGCGTCAGAAGCAGCCGTCAGATGGGCTACTCGGGTTATGTCCACAGGCAGGGTGGATTGCCAGCATCACGATCTAGGCAAAGTATAGATTTCAAGATGCGCTCTACGGGGATCACTTAACACGGGTTGCCTAAGTGACGAACGTCCACCTTTGTAGAGACATGACGCAATCGCGCTAACGCGCTCCACTAGCAATAGTCAATCTTGTTCCGTAACCGACATGAGGTGCTAAAAGGTGGATAAATAACCACCACCTGCCAGCAAAATCTGTTACCAAACTGTTATCAAATAAATTGCAAAATGGCTTGACAGTAACCATGAGCATAAGGCAGTCTAGAGACATAACAGGGCAGAGTGCCCAGAATGAAGGGAAAACCTAAAATGAATGTAAACGAAATGATCGAACTCCTAGAGGAAATCAGAGACAATGGGTTCGGCAACGACGAGATCAAGTTAGCAATCCAGCCTGAATACCCACTTGAAGTAGACATCCACTCAATTAACGTAGTCACCACAATGGACTTCCACTCAGAGGAATGCCAGATCGCTGACAACGACGACGACTGCGAATGCCGCCCACAGCCAGACGTAATCTACATCGCGTCAACAAGCGCGACAGGATACACAACGTCAGCAGCATGGGGAGAGGGCGAATAGTCATGCAATACGGAAGCCTATTTAACTACCTGCAAGCGGGATCAGCGCAACGTGAACCACAGGTCGGCGACGGCGCAACCTACCTCGGCTGGAGTGATCGCAACGCTTATACAATCGTCGAAATTATCTGCTACAAAAGCGGAGAACAAAAAGGTCAAATCAAGGCAGTCAAAGTAACCCGCGACATCGCCAAGCGAACCGACGGGCATGGAATGAGCGACTCGCAAGGATACGAATACACAACCAATCCTAATGCCCCAGTCAAGACATTCACGAAGCGCAAAAACGGCAAGTTTATCCAGCAGGGATCAGATTACGGAATGCTCGCAATCGGCTACCGCGACGAATACTACGACTACAGTTTCTAGGGGATCACAATGAGTGTATTTAGAGGATTAACCCTCGACCAAATTAAAGCAATCGTGGCTCTAGAAATAGATCACGCAGAAGGCAACATCTCTAACGCCACTCGGCTGGACGGGATCGAAGCCATCCACAAAGCAGCAAAACAAAACAACAATGATGGAGAATCAAATGACTGAATACAGCGAGATCATCGAAAGCAGCGACTGGATGAAAAGCGTCGCGCTAGTCAAAAAACAGAGGAAGAGCGAAATGACTGAATACAATGGCTGGAAAAATAAAGCAACGTGGAACGTGTCGCTCTGGATCAACAACGATCCAGCATGGTACGAACGGGCTCGAGGGTTCATGGTCGACTACACAGGTAATCATCCGTACATAGCGTTTCTGAAAGAGTACGGCATGACGACAGAACGCACCCCTGATAACTTTCAATGGCGCAGTCAGTCGCTAGATTACAAAGCCTTAAATGAAATGATGAAGGAACTTTAGATGGACGTGTGGATCTGCTGCAGGGAATGTGACGCGGTATTTAAGTCAGCGTCTAAGAGCACAAGGGCGTTCGCGAACAGTCTGAACTTTGAATGCTGCCCTGAGTGTGGCGAGAAAAACTGATAACAGACTGTTATCTAATCGTTATCAAATAAGTTGCGAAATGGCTTGACATCAAATACGCCATAAGGCAGAGTGGAGTCATAAGGGCAGAGAGCCCCAAATGAAGGGAAAACCTAAAATGAATAAAACACCACAGCATCATCCAAATAACGTAGAGATCGGTGGCTACGAAAACGAGGAACAAGCCCGCGCATACTACGAATACCGAATCCAGAATCCATACCACAAAAGCGAAACGGTAAAAATCTACCAATCGCGAACTGGTGTCTGGTGCGTCGGCGTAAACTTTACTCCATACGAAAAGGGCGAAAAGTGATAAATCCAATTAACCCGCTAGTAATGATCGAAGCCGAGGATGTGCCGCGATGGATCGCGTCAAGGCGAACAGCAGAACAAATTAAAAAATCCATAGAAACACTTAAAGCCAAGAATCCACGTTATCAAGATGCGTCATGGGCTCAAAGCCTAAAGGATCGTCAGGAAGCCTTAAAAATTAAAGAAGGCAAATAATGAAATGCCAAGAATGTAACGCCCATCTTGAACTGATGAAGTTCCAGAAAAAAGAAATCGTTGGTTACGGGGATCGTAAACAGGCTGGATACCGAGTTGTCAAAAAAGCGATCGGAGAATTGCAAAAATACTGGGTGTGCCCAAATGGATTCGGACATAAGAATGCGTTTGTGGCTGAGAACTGCGAGCAGCATGGGGGCGACAACGAGTGGGCTGATTGCCCTGAGTGTGCTGCGATCTATTTTGAGAATAAAGCCGAACGAGCAGCCGAAGGTTTGTAACAAAATCCGTTATCAAACTGTTATCAAAAATGTTATGAAATGACTTGACACTCAGCCCCTCTGTAAGGCAGGCTAGAACTATAAGGGCAGAGTGCCCTGAACGAAGGGAAAACCTAATGAAACCAAGACTAGAGAAAACCGCACCAGACTCCGAACTAGTGTGGCGATACAACCTTCTTGAAATGCTGGTATGTCCAGCGCATCCCGCAAACTGGTCGCAAGACTGCACCGAAGATGGAAAATACCCAGACACAACCGAATGGTGCGACTGCTGCATTGGAGACTGCACCCCGTTCTGTAAGTCCTGCGACAACTGGGATGAGGACGAATAGTCATGGCTCAGACAATGATCTTTTACCCACCTAGATACGAAGGCGGGAAATACCACGCAGTCAACAAAGACTCAATCGCGCAAAGCGCAATTTGTGGATCTGCAATCGAAATCAACAAAAACGACGCAGAGTCAATCCACTACAACTCCAGCACTATTAACCCTCATCCAATCCTCTGCAAGAAATGTCTAAAGGCTGGAGCATGATGGACGACAACACCGAGATTGTGGGCTGGCTCCACGAAAACCAAATGACCTGCATCAAATGCACCCCGAAAAACATTCAAGGGATCCCAATGCTGGCTCTCGAAAACCCAAACCCCGATTGGGATGTCGTGCAATGCGACATCTGTGGAAAGGACATCTAATGGCAAAGCACAACAAGCGCACAAACGATCCCGACTACTGGCGCAACTGGAACTGGACTCCAAGAGGACAACGACTGATCCGCATCTGGGACAATCTGGTTCTCATGATAACGGCACTAATTCTGGTAATCGTCGGCTCAATTAGCGACATAAACCTGCCTCATCGCTAGAATGAGGTTATGAAAACCAGCCCGCTGTCCGAACAGGTTGATCAACTGATCAAAACCAATGGGGCTGCCCGTTCTGAAACCGCTGTCTGCACGACATGGATCCTTTTAACCGAATGGGTGGGGG
>Ga0304729_1000262_pt1 | contig 38512 bp, 31 predicted proteins | sample C_131016_MF_Meta_FD_190475 | JGI IMG/M metagenome (GOLD analysis project Ga0304729, IMG submission 190475) | Freshwater microbial communities from Lake Croche, Canada to study carbon cycling - C_131016_MF_MetaG (v2) (version 2) | ecosystem: Environmental > Aquatic > Freshwater > Lake | place... | reverse complement strand
TTCATCAATCATCCAGTCCTGGAAAGCGCTCATACGTGAGGTATTTTCAGCTTCATAACCCATGCTAGTCCAAACATCGGTTGTCACTAAATCGGCGCCCTTGCAAGCATCCTTAGGGTCAGCACAAATAGTTAAGTGCTTTGCGGCACCCTTGGTTAAGCGGGAGGCATCTAGCTGATAACCTTCTGGAGCAGAGAAACGGATTTGAAAATCTAAACATTCAGCAGCCTGTATCCAGGTGTAAGCCATATTGTTAGCATCACCAACCCATGCCACGGTCTTACCTTGAATCGGGCCACGAGCTTCTACAAAAGTGAAGATGTCAGCCAATACTTGGCAAGGATGGTACTCATTGGTAAGTCCATTAATGACTGGTACTCTGGAATTAGCAGCAAAACGCTCAATGATGTCTTGGCCGAAGGTGCGAATCATGATGATGTCAGTCATCCGTGAAATCACCTGCGCAGCGTCCTCTACAGGCTCACCACGGCCCAACTGAGTATCGCGGGTGTTCAGGTATACAGCATGTCCGCCAAGCTGATGGATGCCCGCCTCGAAGGAAAGACGAGTACGCGTGGAATGTTTCTCAAAAATCATTGCTAAGGTACGGTCGTGAAGTGGATGCCAAGTTTCATAGCTTTTGAACTTGGACTTAAGCCATGCTGATCTTTTCAGCAAGTAGTCATATTCTTCACGAGTAAGGTCAGTAAACTGCAGATAGTGCTTGACCTGACCGGGCACTTGAGGCTTTGCCAGAGATGTCATAGTTGAGCTTTCTACTAAAGTTTTGGCTTGCATTTTTTTCTTCAAACATTCGACTGCACGAAAATAGAACCTAAAGTCATCTTACGGCCAACCCCGGCTGTTAAGCTAGAGGACCCAGTAATAGCGATTCCAACCACCTTCTTTACGCGAACTTGAACCACAAAAAGCTTTTCATTCAAGGCATTACCACTGCTGGCAAACCATTTCGACCCAGTGATTGGGCGGAGCGTCTATGCGGGGTTATGTCTAGCTTTCGCCCTCCAGGGGACTCTGGAGACCCTCGCTTCACCTATTCACCCTATGTCACTCCAGTCGTGATTGCTACAGTGAAATGCGTTGTTATTGATACCAGACTAGGTGATCTTGATCCAAGAGCGCTGGACTTTGTAACAAACTTTGCCAAAGACAACAGTCTACCGATCGAAGAGGCTTGTGAGTTTGAACCCAAACCACAACCCCAGTCCTAAAAACAAAAACCCGCTCTGATAAGGAGCGGGCTTAGGTCGAAATGATTTCGACCAGCCTAAAACTGATTCTGTATTACGCGGCCATCGCCTTAATAGCGGCTGACAAACGTGACTTCTGACGTGACGCAGTATTTTTATGAGCAATCTTTTTATCAGTAATCTTGTCGATTGTTGCTTGAGTTGCCGCAAATACTTTCGCTGCAGATGCTTTATCACCAGTTTCGATCGCTTTACGAACTGCCTTAATGGAAGTGCGAAGCTTTGAACGCAAGCTGGAGTTGTGCTCGTTCTGTTTTACTGCCTGGCGTGCGCGCTTGCGCGCTTGTGCTGTATTAGCCATCTTTAAACCTTGCCTCTATAAATTGCAAAATGCGATTAGTTAAAAATCCTGGGGTCTTGCCAAATGCATAAGCAAGCTCGCCAAAACCAAAGATTTTACATTAAAGGGGCAAAAAAGCCCAGTCGACCCATAAATAGGTGAAAATCGGCTCATGAACCTGCTTTCTGCTGCTGCCAAGGTCAGCTCCCTCACCATGCTGTCCCGTATTACGGGGCTGCTTCGGGAGACCCTGATCGCCCGAAGTTTCGGGGCTTCAGAGTGGACAGATGCCTTTAATGTGGCTTTTAGGATACCGAATTTACTGCGCCGGCTGTTCGCTGAGGGCGCCTTTTCTCAGGCATTTGTCCCAATTTTGGGCGAGATCTCCAAGGATGGGAATCAAAAACAGGCTCAAATCCTGGTTAATGCGGTCGCCACTCTCTTATTTTGGGCTTTATTGCTCACGGTATTGCTTGGTGTAATCGGCGCCCCCTTGCTCATTCTGGTGATTGCTACGGGATTTAGTGGTGGTCCAGCCTATGAGGCCAGCGTGGTCATGACCCGCATCATGTTTCCTTACATTGGACTGATTTCCCTGGTTTCCCTATCAGCAGGAATTCTGAATACTTTCCAGCGTTTTGCCATCCCCGCCTTCACTCCCGTTTTATTGAACCTAGCCTTAATTGCGAGCGCGCTATTTCTCGCTCCTCATTTAGAGCAACCTATCTATGCTCTGAGTATCGGCGTGCTCTTGGGTGGCGTCTTGCAATTAGCACTTCAGATTCCTGCACTTTCGCGTTTGGGACTTTTGCCACGCATTGGTTTATTGCCCGGCGCCATTAAAACCGCCATTGCCAATCCTGAAGCAAAGCGGGTTTTGAAACTGATGGGGCCAGCAGTCTTTGCAGTCTCTGTTGCGCAAATCTCTCTCATCATTAATACCAACATCGCATCACGCTTACAAACAGGGAGCGTGTCATGGCTTTCCTATGCTGATCGTTTAATGGAGTTTCCTACTGCGCTGTTAGGCGTAGCTTTAGGCACTGTTCTACTTCCAAGCTTAAGTAAAGCCAACGCTAAAAATGACTTAGTTCATGCGGGCGAATTACTGATCTGGGGACTACGGCTAACATTCTTGTTAGCTGCGCCCTGTGCAATTGCACTTTTTATTTTTGGCGAACCTTTAGCGGCAGTGCTGTATCACTATGGCAAATTTACTGCACTAGATGTATTGATGACACAACGCGCATTAGCAGCCTATGGCGTCGGGCTGATTGGACTTATTTTGGTAAAAATTTTGGCGCCTGGTTTTTATTCTCGTCAAGATATTCGTACCCCGGTCAAAATTGGTTTGCTGGTGCTTGTCGCAACCCAGTTAGCGAACTTTGTTTTTGTACCTTGGCTTGGGCATGCAGGTTTAGCACTCTCCGTCGGTGCTGGCGCCTGCCTCAATGCCGCCCTCCTATGGATTGGCCTTCATCAGCGCGGCGCCCTTCCAAGCTCGGCTTGGACAAAGTACCTTGGGCAGCTATTTTTGGCCCTCATTCCCTTCTCTGCAGTCCTTTTTTATGCTGCTGGCGCCCACAATTGGATCGCTCTTCAGGCGGAGCCTTGGATTCGCATTGGTCTCCTGGCAATATGGTTAGCCGCTGCTGCCATGGTCTATTTTGGCGCCCTTGCTCTAGTTGGAATTCGCTGGCAAAAATTCTTGCGTCATGCAAAATAGGAGGTATGCCAACACAACAACTCGACTACTTCACTTCTTTAGTTGCTGAAGACGAACATTTACCGCTAACGGAGGCAGTAATCGCCGTAGCACAACATGCATACCCAGATTTAGATGTTCAAAGCGTGCTTGATCAACTTGATCAAATGGGTAATAAGTTGAAGTCACGAATTACTCCGGATACATCCCCAGTTCAGCGCTTGCAAATCCTGAAGAATTTCTTTTATACCGAATTAGGCTTTGGACCAAACCCCAACGATTTTTATGCGCCTGAGAATTCTTACTTGCACTATGTACTTGAGAACCGCAGGGGCATTCCGATTTCACTCGCTATTCTGATGATGGAATTGGGTCAACAAATTGGCTTGAAGATTCGGGGGGTTTCATTTCCCAATCACTTCATGATGCGCATCTCTTTGCAACAAGGTGAAATTATCATGGACCCACTCAATGGTGAATCACTCTCTAAAAATCAACTCCAAGAGATGCTTGATCCATATCTAGATGCCAAGGGCTATCGCGGGGAATTGAGTCTGCCTCTGAATATCTTCCTGCGGGCCTCTAACCCCCGTGAGATCTTGTCCCGCTTCCTGCGAAACCTCAAAATGATTTACTCAGAAGATGAGCGCTGGGAGCGCCTACTGGGTGTTCAAGAGCGTTTGGTGATCTTGCTGCCAAACTCGATTGAAGAGGTTCGTGATCGTGGGTTGATCTTTGCTCAGCTAGAATATTTACGCCCCGCCTTAGCGGACATGCATCGCTATCTCAGTGAATCACCAGAAGCAGAAGATGCTAGTGATATCCGCGAGCACATCGCCACACTAGAAAGTCAGGCTAAGTTTCATTAAAGCCTGACCTAGAAGTGCAATCTCTATTGCTTACGCTGAAAAATTTTGTAGAGAGCAGCTAAGATAACTGGAATAGCTGCAGCACCAACACCAATCAAAACGATCACGTTTAAGTTTTGGCGAATGATAGGAATGTTGCCAAAAAAGTATCCGGCAATCACTAAACCAAATACCCACAGTACAGCGCCAGTGATATTAAAAAACTGAAAGCGCGAGAAGTTCATTTCTGATACGCCCGCAATAAATGGCGCAAAGGTACGAATAATCGGCAAGAAGCGTGCCAAGATAATGGTCTTACCACCATGTTTCTCATAAAACGCTTGGGTCTTCAGTAAGGCTCGTTGATCAATCCAGCGTGACTGACTGCTAAAAACTCTTTTTCCAATCCAACGGCCGATGAAGTAATTAACGGTGTTGCCTGCCACTGCAGCGATCAACAATCCAATACAAAGAGTCCAGATATTGAAATGCTCGGTAGCGCAATAAGCCCCCGCAATAAATAGCAGGGAGTCACCCGGTAAGAATGGGGCAATTACCAAACCTGTCTCAGCAAAGACGATTGCAAATAGTAAGCCATAAGCCCAAGGACCATATTGCGCAATGACTACGTCTAAATGACGGTCAATATGCAGAAATAAATCACTGAGTTGTAAAAGGGTATCCATCCACTTGCACTCCAAAGATTGGCTTGATGCGGATATTAACAGGCTCCTATAATCAGGCATGCAAACTGAACCCTACATTCAGCGGATGCATGCTCCAGAGACTATGCCGACACTTTGTATTGTTGGCCCTACTGGTGCAGGCAAAACCTATCTCGCTATGCTGCTTGCCGAGCATGCTAAATCCATTGGCTTGACTATCGAGCTGATCAGCATGGATTCCGCCTTGGTCTATCGCGGTTTAGATATTGGCAGCGCAAAACCCTCAAAAATAGAACAGGCATCTGTCACCCATCACTTAATTAACATCTTAGAGCCTAGCGAGGTCTATTCGGCTGCACGCTTTGCGAAAGATGCAAAACGTCTCTGTGAAGAAATCCGCAGTAGAGGAAATATTCCTATCGTTGTTGGTGGCACGATGTTGTATTGGCGCGCATGGGCACATGGGCTTTCCTCCTTACCGCCAGCGAATCTAGAAATTCGTGCGCGACTAGATGAAGAAGGTAAGGTAATTGGCTGGCCAGCTATGCATGAAAAACTTTCCAGTGTTGATCCAGAAACTGCGGCACGCTTAAAGCCTAATGATTCACAACGCGTGCAACGCGCATTGGAAGTCTTCGAGATTACCGGCAAACCCATGTCTACCTTACTAGCTGACTCACCCAGTGAAGATGGCAGAGAAGGTTCGAGTATTCCAGCTTGGATTGATTTAGTTTCTCTTGAGCCCAGTGATCGCCCAAGACTTCATGCCAACCTAGAAAAACGTTTTGATGAAATGCTTACCGCTGGATTTATAGACGAAGTTAAAACCTTGCGCACCAACCCCAACTTACATGCAGACTTACCTGCAATTCGTTCAGTAGGTTACCGACAAGCATGGGAATTTTTAGACAATCAAATTGACTTTGATCAGATGCGCTACAAAGCTTTAGCAGCCACCAGACAACTGGGTAAGCGGCAATTAACTTGGTTACGCGCAATTGCAGGCAGAAAAACCTTCGATCCCTTTAAGCCAGAAGAAATCAAGGCAGCACTGGATTACTGCAAAAGCAAGTTAATTCAGAAGTAAATTAGATAACGATAGTTTGTGGAGCATCTTTAGGGCGCTCTACTACTTCACCCACTACCCAAGATTTAAGGCCTTGTGCGGTCAATGATTTGATTGCAGTATCTGCCTGCGCTGGCGAAATAATCACTACCATGCCAATGCCACAGTTAAATACGCGAACCATTTCTGCATCGGCAACACCACCTTTCATTTGCAACCAACGGAATAGTTCTGGCATCTGCCAACTATCTCGATGCAATACCGCTTGGGTGTTTTCTGGAAGAACACGAGGTACGTTATCGACTAGGCCTCCTCCAGTGATGTGGGCCATGCCCTTGACGTCAATTTCAGAAATCAGCTTTAACAGTGGCTTCACATAAATCTCAGTTGGCGCCATCACTACATCACCGAGTGATCGACCACCTAAATCATCGCTAGGTTTTGCTCCTGAGCGCTCAATAATTTTGCGTACTAAAGAGTAGCCGTTGGAATGAGCACCACTGGAGCCAATTGCTAATACAACATCACCAGGGATAATCGTATTGCCAGTAATAATTTTGGATTTTTCAACCGCGCCAACTGCAAAACCAGCCAAGTCATATTCACCTGGTGGATACATGCCAGGCATCTCGGCAGTCTCACCGCCGATTAATGCGCAGCCAGATAATTCACAACCCTTAGCAATGCCGCCAACAACCGTCGCAGCAGTATCCACACTGAGCTTGCCACAAGCAAAGTAATCCAAGAAAAAGAGAGGCTCCGCACCTTGCACCAAAATATCATTCACACTCATCGCAACTAAATCTTGACCAATGGTGTCATGGCGATTCCACTCAAAGGCTAGGCGAAGCTTGGTGCCTACCCCATCGGTACCAGCCACTAAAACAGGTTCTTTATAGCGCTTAGGAACCTCAAAAAGGGCTCCAAAGCCGCCAATTCCAGCCAAAACACCTTCGCGCATAGTTTTCTTAGCAAGCGGCTTAATGCGATCGACTAAGTCATCCCCAGCGTCAATATCGACGCCAGCATCGCGGTAGGAAAGGCCTTTTGATGGGGAATTAGTAGATGAAGTCATGTCAGAGTCGGAATATTGGTGAAAAATGTCACTTGGTCAGTAGAATCATTGAATTCTAGAGGATTACTTGTAATGGCTGAACTTTTTACCCCTTTTCTCGCTGCTTTCATTCTGGCTTATATCCTAAGGCCCGCTTTTCTATGGCTCGAGAGACGTCGATTACCAGCCTCCTTGGCGGCCCTGCTGACCGTCATCTTTGGTTTGGGTGTCCTGATTGCAATTTTGAGCCTCTTTGTGGGCCTTCTCAAAACTGAGCTACCTTTAATTAAAGCGCAATTGCCAGAATGGATTGCAAACACTCAGGCCTGGCTCGGGCCCAAATTGGCAGAGCTTCATCTGAATATCGACTGGGGCGCTTTAAAAACAACAGTCTCGCAAAAAATCTCAGCGCACATTAGCGATAACGCTGATGCACTCGTGACAAGTACTTTTGAAACTGTGCTCACATCTGGTAGCTCCGTCATTGCAGCTTTTGTCAATTCTGTTTTGATTATTTTTGTGATGTTCTATTTGCTGATTGACTGGGATCACTTCTTTGGCCTTATTAAAAAAATGGTTCCATTGCGTGCTCAAGAAACTATTCACCATCTTGCAATGCACACCGATGGTTTGCTCTCGCAGTATTTGCGTGGAATGGTCATCGTCATTTCGGTCATGTCTGCTTTTTACAGTATTGGTCTTACCATCATTGGCATTAAAGGAGCTGTGGCCCTTGGCGTATTTACAGCCTTAATGATTGTGATTCCGTATATTGGAATTACCCTTGGCTTAACGCTTGCAGTCCTCTCCGCAATCTTACAATTTGGGATTGGCACAGAACTTGTAGCAGTGCTGATCATCTATGGCATCGGTCAACTTCTCGAAGGTTTTTTCTTAACACCCCGCCTAGTCGGCGAACGTATTGGCCTGCATCCAGTTGCTGTGCTATTTGCTTTGCTACTCTTTGGCAAACTCTTTGGCTTTTTCGGTGTACTGCTTGCACTACCAATTAGTGCTGTGAGTTTAGTATTAGGTCAGTATCTTTGGTCTGTGTATACACAAAGCTCTTGGTATCAAAAATAATTTCGCAGTAATGAATACTCCCCCGCTTCCAAGACAGTTTGCTTTAGATCTTAGTCATACCCCCAAAGCCAGTCTCGATAATTATTTACCCAGCAAAGATCTGGCACTGCTTTCTGCTTTGCAAAATCTTTGCAAAGATTGGCAAGCGAATTCCATCAATAAAATGAGTAATCCACTAAATCATCGCTGGATTTATTGGTGGGGACCTGAGGGATCTGGACGCACTCATTTGCTCGAGGCAATGAAAAATGCTGCTGAAAATGCGGGGATTGAATATTTTTTTCTTAATCCTAGAGAGCCTGTCTCATGGGTTCGTCTTGAAGAAAAAATGAGTACTCTAGCGCAAAGTGATGCCCCCTCAGCAATTACCGTCGATGATGTGGATGCTTTAGATGAGCGCTTAGTTGGCGCCCTGTTTCGGATTCTTAACGGCGTTCAGGCAAGCAAGAATATCCATATCTTTATGGCTGGCAAGGCCGCACCAGCCAATTTGGACTTGCGTGAAGACCTACGGAGCCGCCTAGGATGGGGTTTAGTCTTTCAAACACAACTTTTGGATGATGGTGAGAAAATACAAGCTTTAGAGCAAGCGGCTAAGGCGCGAGGATTGGTTTTATCTCCAGACGTATTACCTTGGTTGCTCAATCGTTTTTATCGGGATATGCCCAATTTAATGGCCTTGATTGATGCTTTAGATGCTTATTCACTAGAAACAAAACGTGCTGTAACCTTGCCACTCGTGCGCGAACTCTTGCAGCCAAAATAATTTACTGAATATTCAATTTGTGACCCAGTTAGCCCTTTTCGATTTAGATTACACCCTCCTACCCTGCGATAGCGATTATGAGTGGGGGCAGTTTTTGGCACGCATTGGCGTGGTCGATAGCGAGCATTACGCCAAACAAAATGAACGCTTTTATCAAGACTATAAAGATGGCAAGCTTGATATTCATGCATTCTTGCGCTTTGCCTTGAAGCCGCTTTCTGAGCATTCACGGGCTCAACTTAAAGACTGGCATGATGCTTTCATGAAGGAAGTGATTCATGGTCAGCTGCGTCAACAAGCACTCGACTTGGTAAAGCGCCATCAAGATGCTGGAGATCTTTGCTGCGTCATCACTGCCACCAATAGTTTTGTGACGCGCCCGATTGTGGAAAGTTTTGGCATTGAGCACCTCATTGCAACCGAACCAGCCACCATCAACAATGACCCTCTAGCTAACTTCACAGGCAAGGTAAAGGGTATCCCCAATTTTAGGGAAGGCAAGGTCCGCAATTTGCATGATTGGCTGGCAGCCCAAAACCTCTCTTTTGATCAGATGCCACAGAGCTATTTCTACTCTGATTCAATGAATGACCTTCCTTTATTAGAAGAGGTCAGTAATCCTGTGGCTACCAATCCAGATGAACGTCTTCGCAATGAGGCGCGCCAACGCAATTGGCCCATTCTTGAACTGTTTGCATGATCACTAAATTCATCAAACGCATCTTGCGTCGCGACCCGATGGTCAAACATACGCAAGCGAATAACACCGGAGCGCCAAAACGCATCCCTAAAAAAGCCCATCGCATTGATCCGCATTTGCTCTCAAAAAATGCCGTCAAAGTTACGCAGACACTTCAACAGGCTGGTTTTGAGGCCTTCATTGTTGGTGGTGCGGTTCGCGATCTTGCTTTGGGAATTGGTCCAAAAGATTTTGACGTGGCAACCAATGCAACTCCAGACCAAGTCCAAAGACTATTCCGTAAAGCTCGCTTGATTGGCCGTCGCTTTCAGATTGTGCATGTCACCTTCTTTGGCAAAGGCCATCCCGAAATTATTGAAGTCTCTACCTTTAGAGCCCTACTAGATAATGCTGGTGACCATGTTGCTGAAAGTGGCCGGATATTACGCGATAACGTTTGGGGCTCACAAGGAGAAGATGCTGCAAGACGGGATTTCACGATCAATGCAATGTATTACGACCCATCTAGCGAGACTGTTCTCGACTATCACGGTGGTATGGCCGATATGCAAAAGAAAACCTTGCGCATGATTGGTGATCCTACAAAACGGTATCGCGAAGATCCAATTCGCATGCTCAGAGCAATTCGCTTTGCAGCCAAAACTGGATTTACTTTAGATATAGCGACGCGCGCGCCGATTGCAAAACTCAGTAATCTTTTGCAAGATGTGCCATCAGCAAGACTCTTTGATGAAATCCTCAAATTACTGATGTCTGGATATTCTTGGGCGGCGATTCAGGGGCTGAGAGATGCAGGGCTTCATCATGGCCTTTTGCCACTACTAGATCATATTTTAGATAGCGGAGAAGACTCTAAGGACGCAAATGATTTTGTTAAGCTGGCATTAGCAAATACTGACCAAAGAATTCAATCTGGCAAAAGTGTTTCTGCTGGATTCTTATTTGCTACTTTGCTTTGGCCCGACCTTCTCAAGAACTGGAAAGCCAATATTGCCAACGGCATTTCCAATATTTCTGCACTCAATAACGCCATGGACGATACGATCGCTACCCAAAGTAGCGGCATGACGATTCAACGGCGTTTTGAGACTGATATGTGTGAGATCTGGTCAATGCAACCGCGCTTTGAAAAACGGGTGGGGCGCTACCCCTACCGTCTCATAGAATCGCCTCGCTTTAGGGCTGGTTATGACTTTATGCTGCTGCGCTGCGCTACCGGCGAGCAAAACCCGATTATTGGTGAATGGTGGACAGATTTCATTGCTGCTGATCCAGTAGGACAAGAAGCTCTGATGGCTAGCGCTAAGACCGAACTAGGCAGTAGCGCAGGCTCTCCCGCCAAACGACGCCGCCGCAGAAAACCCAAATCTGACTCATCCCCCGAACCTGAAGCAGCTTAAGCAAACTTAGAGAAATTTCAGTAAAGTAGTTCATCTCTAGTTTGGAGTCATATGGCACGAGCTTTTATCGGATTTGGCGGGAATATCGGCGACACACGTCAGCTCATTACTGACGCGGTTGTTTGTTTAGCGCTGCGTTCTGAATTACAAATTCTTGCCAAAAGCTGCTTTTATCAAAGCGCACCCTTAGAGGCCACTGGTGGTGACTATATCAATGCAGTCATCGAAATTGAAACCGAACTCACCCCTTACGGTCTCTTACATGTTTGCCAAGCAATTGAACAAGAGTTTGGCAGAGAGCGTCCCTACTCAAATGCACCCCGCACACTTGATCTCGATATCCTATCTTTTGAGGGAGTTACTCAAAACGAAACCGAGCTGATCCTGCCTCATCCCAGAATGATTGAGCGCTCCTTTGTACTCCTCCCTCTCCTAGAAATAGCTCCTAATTTCTTTTTGCCAAATCTAGGTGAACTGAAGAGTTATTTACCCAAAGTAGCTGACCAAAGAATTGAAAAACTGCCCTGCAGGAACTGTAATTGCGGGGAAAAAGACGTTTATAGGCCAGCGTCGCATTAATTCATTAAACTCTCGCCATGGGTTACTTACAGGGCGATAAGCCAATCAACATTACTAAGCTCCTCGCTATGCATGCTGAGCGAGAGAAAATTACTATGCTCACCGCATATGACTCGACCATGTCGGCGTTGTTAAATCGCTGTGGAGTCGAAGCCATTTTGATTGGTGACTCATTAGGTAATGTCATTCAAGGTCACTCCAGCACAACGCCAGTTACTATTGACCAGATGGTTTATCACACTGAATGTGTGGTCCGCGCTAATACGAATGCGTTTTTGATAGCAGACCTTCCGTTTGCAAGTTATGGCGATCCAGTACAAGCATTAGATTCTGCAGCAGAGCTCATGCGTGCTGGTGCTGACATGGTCAAACTAGAGGGCGGTGATTGGCAACTAGATATCATTCAATATTTAGTTGAGCGCAGCGTTCCGGTTTGCGCACACCTTGGCTTGCTTCCACAATCAGTTCATCTATTGGGCGGCTATAAGGTGCAAGGCAAATCGAAGGATGCTGCAAGTCATATGCTCGAACAAGCACTTGCTTGCGAAGCAGCTGGTGCACAAATGCTTGTACTTGAAGCAATTCCTTCTTCGCTTGGAGAAAAGATCACTACTGAACTCCACATACCAACTATCGGCATTGGTGCAGGACCAGACTGCTCTGGTCAGGTATTGGTTCTCCAAGATATGCTGGGTATCAGCCCAGGTAAACCACCCAAGTTTGTCAAAGACTTTATGGATGGCCACAACTCAGTCGAGGCTGCTATTAAGGCTTATGTTCGCGAAGTGAAAGCCGGGAAGTTCCCCGGACTAGAGCACGGTTTTGCTGGCTAATTGATTTTTAGCTAAAGAAACTTTTTACGCCATCAAACCAGCTCTTTTGCTGCGGGCTGTGTTTATCACCACCGGATTTGAGGCTCCCATCAAACTGCGCAAGCAATTTTTTCTGCTCATCAGTCAATTTCACCGGCGTCTCAAGCAAAACATGTACAAAAAGATCGCCTACTAATGCAGAGCGCAATCCTTTAATCCCTTTATTGCGCAAGCGGAACGTTTTACCAGTCTGCGTACCCTCTGGAATCGGAAACTCAACACGACCCGATAAGGTTGGGACCTCGATTTCACCACCAATAGTTGCTGTTGCAAACGAGATAGGCATCTGTACATGTAAGTCACTGCCATCACGCTCAAAGACTGGATGCGGCTTAACCCGAACCTCTACATAGAGATCGCCAGAGGGACCACCATTCAGGCCGGGCTCACCATTGCCAACTGAACGTACGCGCATTCCATCATCAATACCAGCTGGAATTTTGATTTCTAGTGTTTTTTGCTCTTTATGTTTACCGCTGCCGTGGCAAGCTTTACAAGGCTTCGGAATGTACTCGCCTGTGCCGCGGCACTTAGGACAAGTTTGTTGCATTGAGAAGAAGCCTTGTTGTACGCGGACTTGACCATGACCATCACAGGTAGAACATCTTTCTGCTTTGCTACCAGGCTCTGCGCCAGAACCATGACAGGGCTTACAGCTACTCCAGCTCGGCACGCGAATCTGAGTTGTATAACCCTCGGCTGCTTGCTCAAGGGTGATATCCATGTTGTAGCGAAGGTCAGCGCCTTTATAGACTTGTGGACCAGAATGGCGCCCGCCACCTTGACCAAAGATATCGCCAAAGATATCCCCAAAAGCATCTGCAAATCCGCCGCCGCCGCTAAAGCCGCCGCCCATTGAAGGGTCAACACCAGCATGACCATATTGATCATAGGCTGCACGCTTATTAGGATCAGTAAGTGTTTCGTAGGCCTCTTTGGCTTCTTTAAATTGGGCTTCAGCTGTTTTACTATCAGGATTGCGATCCGGGTGATACTTCATTGCCGATTTGCGATAGGCTTTTTTAAGCTCTTCATCACTGGCACCTTTTGCTACACCCAGTACTTCATAAAAATCGCGTTTACTTTTAGACACAGCCAATTCCTCTCAACAACCTGAATGACACAAGTCGGCACGAGGCCGACTTGTTATTTAAGTACTTCAAAAATACGTTAATCAATACGTCTTTTTAAGATTAAATGACTTGATTATTTCTTGTCATCAACCTCTTTAAAGTCAGCGTCAACTACATCGGCATCTGGGGCAGCTTGTTGCGCACCACCGGGTGCTGAGCCAGGTGTGGCACCGCCAGCTTTTGCTTGTTCGGCAGCCATCACCTTCTCGCCAAGCTTCTGGCTTGCTTTACCCAAAGCTTCAGTCTTCGCCTCAATGTCAGCTTTATCGCTGCCCTTGATTGCTTCATCTAATTCTTTAAGGGCTACTTCAATCGCCTCTTTCTCAGAAGCTTCTAAGCTAGCGCCATGCTCTTCTAAGGCTTTCTTAGTAGAGTGGGCTAAAGCATCAGCAGTATTGCGAGCCGTGACTAATTCAAGCACCTTCTTATCTTCAGCAGCATTGGTTTCAGCATCTTTGACCATGCGCAAAATCTCTTCTTCGGTCAAACCAGAATTTGCCTTGATGGTGATCTTGTTCTCTTTGCCGGTAGTCTTATCTTTTGCAGTGACATGCAAAATACCGTTAGCATCGATATCAAAGGTTACTTCAATTTGTGGCATGCCGCGCTGGGAAGGCGCAATACCTTCAAGGTTAAATTCACCAAGCAATTTGTTTGCTGTAGCAATCTCGCGCTCCCCTTGGAAACACTTAATAGTTACCGCAGGCTGGTTGTCTTCCGCAGTGGAGTAGACCTGTGAATGCTTGGTAGGAATCGTCGTGTTCTTCGGAATCATCTTGGTCATCACGCCACCAAGAGTCTCGATACCCAATGACAATGGGGTAACGTCCAAGAGCAATACGTCTTTACGATCACCAGACAATACTGATCCCTGAATTGCAGCGCCAACAGCAACTGCTTCATCAGGGTTAACGTCTTTGCGTGGTTCTTTACCAAAGATTTCTTTTACTTTGTCCTGAACCGCAGGCATACGGGTTTGACCGCCAACCAAAATGACGTCATCAATATCAGCAGTGCTCACACCAGCATCTTTAATCGCTGTCAAGCAAGGACCAGCTGTTCGGTTGATCAACTCCTCTACCAAGGATTCTAATTTGGCTCTAGTCAGTTTCAGATTCAAATGCTTAGGGCCGCTAGCGTCAGCTGTCACATACGGCAAATTGATTTCAGTTTGTTGTGCAGATGACAGCTCGATCTTGGCTTTTTCAGCAGCGTCTTTTAAGCGCTGCAATGCCAATACATCTTTACTCAAATCGACACCTTGTTCTTTTTTGAACTCAGTAATGATCCAATCAATGATGCGTTGGTCAAAATCTTCACCACCCAAGAAAGTGTCACCGTTAGTAGAGAGCACTTCAAATTGCTTCTCACCGTCTACGTTCGCAATTTCAATGATGGATACGTCAAAGGTACCACCGCCCAAGTCATATACAGCGATCTTGCGATCTACTTTGTCTTGTTTATCTAAACCAAATGCCAATGCAGCCGCTGTAGGCTCATTGATGATGCGCTTCACATCTAAACCAGCAATACGACCAGCATCTTTCGTAGCTTGACGTTGGCTATCATTGAAGTAGGCGGGCACAGTAATCACAGCCTCTGTCACTTCTTCACCAAGATAGTCTTCAGCAGTCTTTTTCATCTTGCGCAAAATCTCAGCGGACACTTGTTGTGGTGCCATTTTCTTGTCGCGTGCTTGAACCCAAGCATCACCATTTTCTGCCTGAATAATTGAGTAAGGCATCAGACCAATATCTTTTTGTACTTCAGCATCTGCAAACTTACGACCCATTAAACGCTTGACAGCGTAGATGGTGTTCTTAGGGTTAGTGACTGACTGACGCTTAGCGGGCGCACCAACCAATACTTCGCCATCTTCAAGATAAGCGATGATCGATGGAGTTGTACGACCGCCTTCTGCGTTCTCGACAACTTTAGGCGCATTGTTTTCAACGACTGAAACGCACGAGTTAGTGGTTCCTAAGTCGATTCCGATAATCTTTCCCATAATTGCTCCAAAAAATTAAGTTACTTTGTTGTGCTTCTAATGTGTTTTCGGTAATGAAACCGTAAATATTCCAATACCCAGTAAATGGGGCCTAAAAAGACAAATTCAAGGGCTGGAATAGCAAAAAAGGCAGAAATCTGCCTTTTTGATGCTTTTATGCAGTTTTTAACCCTATTTGGGGGCGCTGACTGTTACTAAAGCAGGCCTAAGCACTCGGTCAGCCACGGTATAACCCCGCTGCAAGACAGAAACTACGGTATTGGCCTCTTGCTCAGAGGGTACAGAGGCAATCGCCTGGTGGTGATGCGGATCAAATTTATCTCCTATGCCAGGATTGATTTCAGTCATGCGGCCTTTATCAAAAGCAGATAACAATTGCTTGAGTGTAATTTCTAAACCCTCTTTAAAAGCCTTAGCATCACCAGCATCAGTACTGAGGGCCGCATATAGACTGTCAGTCACTGGCACTAAATGTTCTGCAAAACTCTCAATCGCAAACTTATGTGCCTTAGCAATGTCTTCAACGGCGCGGCGGCGAATATTTTCACCTTCAGCTTTAGCACGCAAGAAGTTATCTTCTAACTCACTAATCTTTTGATTCAGGTCTGCAATCTCTTGTTCTGGCGTTTTGGCAATAGCAGATTCTAGATCTGCTTCAGCCGGAGTCTGCGCTGTTGAATTTTCTTGCTCTGGATTTGGATTTTCTTGTGTCATGGATGCTAATTCACTTTTCTGTATTTTTTACTGAAGGCTAGTACTTTTTAATATTGGGGCATTGTATTAAATTTCAAGTCTTCGTTTTTTCAGCGAGCTCTGCTCTCTTGGCACGCTGAGTCAGCTCCTCTGTGGATTCCGTTCCTAAAGTCCATCCCAGCAAGTGCTGATAGGCTATGTCGCGGAGGGCATCAATCCATTTTGGATTGCTATTTAAGCAAGGAATATAGCGGTAATCCTTGCCGCCATGATCTAGAAATATTTCTTTTGCTTCCATGCCAATTTCTTCTAATGTCTCCAAGCAGTCTGCCGGAAATCCTGGGCAAAAAATATCTACTCGAGTACAACCCTCTTTTGCTAGCTTTTCAATGGTTGGGGCGGTATATGGTTTTAACCATTCAGCCTTACCAAAACGAGATTGGAAAGTAACAATGTATTGTCCTGGCTCTAAACCTAAAGATTCTCCAAGTAAGCGACCTGTTTTCAAGCACTCACAGTGATAAGGGTCACCCTGCATTAAATTGCGTTTAGGCAAGCCATGAAAGGACATTACAAAGCGATCACCTCTAGCAAAATCCGGCATACCATCTTTGTCCCAGGCGCTTAGCACCTGATCTCGAAGTGCGGCAATATAAGCGGGATTATCGTGGTAGTGCTTGACTAGGCGTAACTCGGGTTGATTTCTCCAAGTGCTCAGAACCTGAAAGACTTCATCAAAGCTAGATGCAGTAGTTGTCGCTGAATACTGAGGATATAGGGGCAATAGTAATAAACGCTCCATACCCTGCTCCTTCAAAACTTCCAAGACTTCCTGGGCGGAAGGCTTGCCATAGCGCATCGCTAGATCAACTAAAACAGTATGCCCCTCATTCGCAAACTTCTCGCTCAGCTCTTTGGCTTGCAAACGAGAATAGTGCATCAGGGGTGAGCCTAATTGTGGCAACCAAATCGATGCATATTTTTTTGCTGAAGTACTACTCCGGATCGGCAGAATAATGCCATTCAAAATGAACCACCAGATAAAGCGCGGAATTTCTACTACGCGAGGATCAGAGAGGAACTCTTTTAAATAAGCTCTCACTGCTTTTGAAGTTGGCGCAGATGGCGTACCTAAGTTCAGTAGCAGTATTGCTGTCTTGTTAGCTCGTAGGTGGGGGTTTTGATTCAAAATAATTTGTCTTCAATAAATCGATGGTTAAGAGCTCAGCGCACCTGATAATAACTTGGAGGTGATGTCCACGATAGGAATGACCCGGTCATAGGCCATACGGGTTGGCCCAATGACACCTAAAGTACCCACGATCTGGCCATCTACGCTATATGGCGCGCTGATCACAGCTAAGTCTTCATAGGGCAATAAATCGCTCTCGCCACCAATGAAAATTTGAATGCCATCAGCATGACTCGACACATCAAGCAATTGCATCAAGACTGATTTTTGCTCCAGCATGTCAAACATTTTGCGTAGCTTATCAAGGTTGGAGCTTAAATCACCCACATTTAATAAGCGTCGTTCGCCGGAAAGAACCATATCGCCCTGACTCATATCGTAATCAGCAACACCACTTTGTAATGCCAAAGCCATCAAGCCAGAAATATCTGTCCTTAAGTTGTCTAAGTCAGATTTGAGGTGCAAGCGAACTTGATCAAAACTTTTTCCAGCAAACTGTGCATTGATGTAATTGCCAGCCTCAATTAATTGACTCGGCGTGTAATCCTGAGTTGTTGGCAAAATCCGGTTTTGTACATCTCCCTCTGGGGTCACCATAATCAATAAGATCTTGCCTTCGCCTAAGCGTAAAAACTCAATATGCTTAAAAACCTGGGCCCGCTTAGGAGTCATCACAACCCCAGCAAAATGGCTTAAGTTCGACAAAATCTGAGCGGCAGAACTCAAAACCCGTTGGGGGGAGTCTGGCAAGAGTCCTCTTTCAAGCTCACGGGTAGCTATTTCCTCTAGGGGGCGAACCGTCACCATCGTGTCTACAAATAAGCGATAGCCTCTGGGGGTTGGAATTCGGCCTGCGGAAGTATGGGGGCTAGTGACCAGGCCCATATCCTCCAAATCCGCCATCACATTACGAATGGTGGCTGCAGAGAGGTCTAAACCAGAGAACCTGGATAGCGTGCGCGAGCCAATAGGCTGACCCTCCTCGATATAACGCTCGATGAGGGTTTTTAGTAAAGCGCGGGAACGTTCATCCATGGTGGAAGGGATTTTATGCCTATGGTTTAATCGTTATATGTTAAGCCCATCCCCCAATTCCTCCAAGAAGGCATTTAGCCGGGTGGCGCTCGTTGGCAAATTTCAGGCTGATGGCATTGGCGAGCACCTCAAAGACCTTGCCAAACTGGTCTCAGGGCTGGGTTGTGAGGTTTTCATTGAGTCTGACACTGCTGCCCATCTTGGTTTAAAAGACTACCCTACCAAAACACCCCAAGACTTTGCTGGAGCAATTGACCTAGTTGTTGTCTTGGGTGGCGATGGGACCATGTTGGGTATTGGCCGTCAATTAGCTGGCAGTAATGTCCCGCTCGTAGGAATCAATATGGGTCGTCTTGGTTACATGACGGATATTCCCATTCAATCAGTAAAAGATATCCTACCGAAAATCATCGCTGGCGAATATGAATCCGATACACGGACGTTGCTTGACGCTGTCGTCATTCGTAATGGCAAAGAAATTAATCGCGCATTAGCACTAAATGATGTTGTCGTGAATCGCTCCGCTATTTCAGGGATGGTGGAACTAGCCGTGCAAGTCAATGGCTCTTTTATGTATAACCAACGCTCTGATGGTTTGATTGTCTCTACACCGACTGGCTCTACTGCTTACGCTTTATCTGCCGGTGGTCCTATTTTGCATCCCCACGTGCCAGGTATTTTGCTTGTTCCAATTGCCCCTCACGCCCTTTCTAATCGGCCGATTGTCTTGCCTCAAGATAGTATTACGGTGATTGAGGTAGTGAATGGACTTGAGGTTATTGTCAACTTCGATATGCAATCGCAAACCAACTTACAGAGCGGCGACAGGATTGAAGTGCGTCAATCCGATAAAACAATCGCCCTTTTACACCCCAGCAATCACAGCGACTACAAAACTTTGCGTGAGAAATTGCATTGGAATGAATACCCGTCGACTTTCTGATGTCGAGTTCTTTGCTACGCTAATACATGCTTCAAACTATCTCACTTCGTGATTTCGTCATTGTTGATCAGCTTGAGCTGGACTTTGCTGCTGGGTTTACCGTCCTGACCGGTGAAACTGGTGCTGGTAAATCCATTCTTCTTGATGCCCTTAGCCTAGTTTTAGGGGAGCGGGCTGATAGTAGTCAAATTCGTGAGGGTAGTAGCCGAGCAGAAATCTCCGCTCTCTTTCAAATTAATCCAGAACTCATGCAATCATTTGGCCAATGGCTAGATGAACAAGGCTTTCCAACTGAAGGTGATGGCCAAAGCCTTTTACTCAAGAGAACTGTAGAAAGTGGTGGCAGAAGTCGCGCCTTTATTAATGGCAGTGTTGCTACTTTAGCTCAGCTGCGTGAGGCGGGCGATCAACTGGTTGATATTCATGGCCAACATGCGCACCAACTATTACTAAAGGGTGGCGCCCAGCGCGAGCTGCTTGATCGTCATGCTGGTTTATTGCCACTTGCCACCGAAGTAGCGCAAGCTTTTAAAGTCCTCAATGATTCACGTCGTCGCTTAGAGCAGGCAGAAAATGCAGGGCAAGATATTGAGCGTGAGCGTGAGCGCTTAGAGTGGCAACTCGAAGAGCTCACTGAACTATCCCCTTTAGAAAATGAATGGGCAAACATTCAAGGTGAGCACGTACGACTTGCTAATGGCGCCAAAATTATTGGTGGTTGCCAAGAGGCTATTGAAGTCTTAAGCGATGCCGATAACTCGATTGAATCAAGCCTCTCCAAGGTATGTGGCGCTATTGGCACGTTGGCAGAACATGACCCAGCTCTAAGCAATATTAGCGAAGCTCTTGGATCTGCACAAATTCAATTAGATGAAGCCATTCATAGCCTCAACCGATACTTACAAAAAGTAGATCTTGACCCGGCGCGATTAGTGCAAGTTGAAGAGCGCATGCAAGCACTGCACAGCGCAGCTCGAAAATACCGCACTGAGGCAGACGTACTTCCAGCCCTACTAATAGAAACTGCTGAGCGTTTAGATGCCCTAACAGCATCTCAAAATATTGAGGCCCTACGTGAAAGAGTCAAGCAAGAAGAAGTTGCCTATCTCAAGCTTGCAAAACAGCTCTCACAAAAACGTGGGGGCGCTGCATCCGAACTAGGAAAGTTAGTCACGGATGCAATGCAGGATCTATCGATGGTGGGTGGCCGATTAGAGATAGCCTTAACACCCCTTAGCGAAGGTGGCTCTCATGGCTTAGAACAAATTGAATTCTTAGTGGCAGGGCATGCTGGTAGCACACCACGCTCCTTGGCTAAAGTTGCCTCTGGTGGCGAGCTTGCTCGTATCAGCCTAGCAATTAGCGTGATCACCAGCAAAGCATCATTTACGCCTACCTTAATATTCGATGAAGTAGATGCAGGTATTGGTGGTGCCGTTGCAGAAACGGTTGGCAAGCTATTACACCAGTTAGGGCAGTCTCATCAAATCTTATGCGTAACGCATCTGCCTCAAGTTGCCGCACAAGGGAACCACCACCTTAAAGTTAGTAAATCGCAGAGTGGTGATAAAACAATATCGCGGGTACAGCCCTTAGCCAGAGCAGAACGTGTTGAAGAAGTAGCGCGTATGTTAGGTGGTGCCACAATTACCGATACCACCCGTCGCCATGCTCGCGAGTTACTCGAGCAAAGCTAAGCGTTGGAAGGTGCTTGGAATATTTCTAGCCAGAGCGCCATAACAGCAGCTCTAGCAGCACTAAGTTCAGGCTCATTCTCAAGATTGATGCGTGTTTTTTCTGCCCCATCTAAACGCAGGCGATGTTGACGCATCCTTAAGAGGCGATAAGCATTGCCAACGGAGTCAGCAATTTTATGATCAATCAAATCTGCCTCCCCTGCAATCCGAAGTAGGGCAATATTGCCAAGATTACCAATCAGTTGTGGGTATTGATGTGAGTATGCAAGGACAAAAAACTGCACAATAAATTCAATATCAACCATGCCGCCAGAATCATGCTTTAAATCAAACTCGGCACTGATATTGGGATGGCCCGCATGTACTTTGCGGCGCATCTCCAAAATTTCAGTCCTAAGCTGATTAGTATTGCGGTGCTGGCTTAATACCTCCGAACGCACAAGGTCAAACTCCAAACCTACAGCTGGATTACCAGCAGAGAAACGTGCCCTAGTTAAGGCTTGATGTTCCCAGACCCAAGCAGCGTTATCGCCTTCACGCATTTGATATTTTTTAAAAGCGTCGGCATTAGTCACTAAAAACCCAGCTGACCCATTAGGGCGAAGCCGCGTATCAATTTCAAATAAACTGCCAGTAGATGTAAATGCTGTTAACCAATTAATCATGCGTTTCGCTAGCAGTGCATAGATTTCTTGCGCGGCATAGTCAGACTCTGCTGCTTGAAACAAAAATACCAAATCCAGATCAGAAGCATAACCAAGCTCCTTACCCCCCAACTTGCCGTAAGAAATAATTGCAAATGGTGCAAGCAAATCTTTGGATAAGCCAAATTTCTGAGCTACATCAGGCCATACACGTTCAAAAGTAGTCTGCAGCATCAGATCTGCCAGAGCAGATAAATGATCGCTCACCTTTTCAACAGCGAGAGGCTCAGCAACGCCAATTCCAAGATCCGCTAAAAGCGTAATAAATGTCTCAGTGTGGTGGGTCACGCGCAGAATATCCATAGCCTGCTCTGGGCCATCACTATCGGTCATGACATCATCGAGGCGCATATTCAGATTGGCCGTTACTTCTTGCCAATATTCTTCAGGTTGCTCGATTAAAGCCTTCTCAGTTCCTGCATTGAGTAAATGATCGAGTAAATGTGGGTGCCGCGTAAGATAATATGCTCCCCATTGAGATGCCTTTAGTAAATCCAACACATTTAAAAGTGCTCTTGGGTATTCAGCCAAAATCGATAAGTAAGCACTGCGTCTTGCAATTGCTTCAAGTAAATCAAAAAAACGTAATAAGGTTTGATCGGCATGAGCTTGATCACACCCTGCACGCTGCAAATTCTCTGCGGCTTTACGCATCAAATTATCAAAGATGAGTCGACTCTTCTCGGGTAGCTGTCTTCGCTTCGGGCTATCAACCCATCCGCCCCATCGCACAAGAGTTTTCGGGAAATGCTGCTGATCCGGCTCCCAAATTAAATCTAGAGGCGCCAGCTCTAGCCTGGAGGTGTCATCCAATAAGAAAGCTTTTTCAAAAAGGTGGGCAACATTATTTTGGTGAAGATCCAACCCGGCCATAAAAGATTTGGCGTCATGGCCCAGATCTTCTCCTGCCATTGATACTGCTAAGCGCGAGCGTACTAACCCATCATCTGGTAGGTAATGGGTTTGTTGATCATCCCAAACTTGGATGCGATGCTCTAGGCGTCTTAAAAAAACATAAGCCGCCTTCAAGGTATTGACCTCTTCTAAGGGCAGGATTCCTTGTTGCCCAATTAGACTTAGCACTTCTAAAGTAGGACGTATTCTAAAGCGAGGGTCGGTACCCCCTCGCATCAACTGAAACATTTGTGCCAGAAATTCAATTTCTCGAATACCGCCGCGACCCAACTTTATATCGCGTGAGCGACCCTGATGCCCAGCAGATCTCTTATTAGCTTCATGCTGAATCTGTGCGTGCAAATCCCGGATAGAGGCAATCACGCCATAATCCAAATGTCGTCGATATACAAATGGCCGAATGAGTTGGTCTAACTCCTTTGCACAGTAAATATGCTCTAGTGAGCTTGGCAATGGAGCGATCAAGCGGCCTTTGATCCAGGCATAGCGCTCCCACTCTCTACCTTGAACTAAAAGATATTCCTCCAGCATGTCTAAGCTACAGACTAATGGGCCAGAATCCCCATTGGGCCGCAGACGCATATCTACCCGAAAGACAAAACCATTTTCATCATGCTCAGACAATAACTTCATTAAACGTTTGCCCATGCGGGAAAACCATTCGTGGTTTGAAAGACTTTTAGGCCCGTCTATAGTCTCGCCTTCATGCTCATACAAGAAAATTAAATCAATATCAGATGAGAGGTTCAGTTCGAGACCGCCCAATTTACCCATGCCTACAACCATTAGCGGCATCTCGGCGTTATTTCGTTTACTCCATGGCAGTCCAAACCGACTTTTTAAATCTTCACGAATATAGCTAATAGAGTCTGCGACTGCTAACTCAGCAAAATGACTCAAGCCATGAGTCACCTCATCTAAACTCGCCATTCCATTCAGATCACGAAACGCTATCCAAATCATTAAGCGCTGTCTAGCCAGCCGTAAATTGGCCATAAATTGGGCTTCATCTAGCCCTGACTCTTGCTGAGCAACTGCACAAGTTGTAAGTAAATCTTGGATACCCTGAAGATCGACCTTTTGTTGTCCGCAAGTCCTCAGCCAGTCAATCCATTCGGGGTGGGCATTCAGCCAACGCCGTGCATACGTGGAATGCTGCTCTAGAAACGCAATTTGCCGAGAAAAATCATCCATTCCCCCATCTTAATCCGTACCTTAAACCTATGGCAGAAGCTTGGCGACCGACTGAAGGCTGAAGGATAATAGGGGCCATGCTGCAAAACATCATTCCGCCTCGCCTCAAGAGCGTGCTTGCTAAACGTCCTCAAGGTTCTAGCGGGCCTTGGCGTAAACGCGCTCTCATTATTTGCGGCCTTGTTTTAGCGTTGTTGGTCATTGGTCACCTTGGCATTCGCTTCATTATTTGGCCCCAAATCGAGAAATCTAAAGCCTCAGTAGAAAGACTGATTAGCGCTCGTATCGGCGCAGATGTCGCTATGGATGATTTAAAAGTCTCTTGGGTTGGTATCAGGCCTGAGTTTGAAATCGACGGCCTACGCTTTAATAGCCCCGACAAATCAAAACCTTTTTTACAAATTGAAAAAATTCGTGGCGAACTGAGCTGGAATTCTTTCTATCACTTAGCGCCCTATTTTTATGAGCTCAACTTTGAAAATGCTGAAATTTATGCCCAGCGTGATAACAAAGGCATCATCAGTGTTGCTGGTATTCCTATTCACGGAAATTCAGATGATCATGGGCTAGAAAGTTGGCTACTATCGCAAGATAGGATTGCCGTTAGTAATGTCAAGTTATTTTGGACAGATAAGCTAGACAAAAAACTGGCCACCTCTATTGAGATTCAAAGCCTAGAGTTGAGTAACGGAATTCGTAGTCATCAGGCCTCGCTCAAAACAATAACGCCATGGACTAATGGCCCCTTAGGAATCAAGGCTGACTTTGTTCATCGCCTTGGTAGTCAAGCTGGTGATTGGCGCAACTGGATTGGAACTATTTCTTGGGATGTGGCTGATCTCAACCTCAGTCAACTCGCAAAAGAGTTTTCTCTTCCACTAAGCACACTTGAGGGAAAACTCAGCTCGAATGGAAAGTTAAAACTTGATAACGGTCAGCTGGATGGCGGAGAAGCGTATATAGCTGCAGATAATCTCATCGTTCAGTTAGTAAAAAATGAAGATGCTATTGCTTTGGGTAGATTAGAGACTAATCTCATCCAAGAAAATGATAGTGGTCTGATTTCTATTACTACGAAGACTTTTTCTTGGCGAGACATGATGAGTTCAAAAACCACGTCATTAGAAAACTTAAGCCCAATGACTTTTAGCTGGAGGCCGCCTGGGTCAGATGGCGAGATTAAAGAGTTTGGTTTTTCTTCCCCCAAAATTCTGGTCGAAGATGTTGCCCTATTCGCGCTGAATTTACCCTTGTCCAAAAAAGTACATCAATGGATCAAAGCCTCTGAAGCAGATGGTGAATTACAAGATCTTGATATTCACTGGTCTGAAAGTAAATCATCCTTATCAGCCCTCAATATTCCTGGTGGTTGGTTCAAATCTAATAAGCTAGATTTTTCGGTTAGTGCCAAGTTAGTAAATCTGAGCTTTGTTGGCATAGATAAGTCTATGCCATCCGCCTCAAACCTATCTGGATCTATCACTGGTGACCAAAATCAGGGAAGCTTCTCGGTTAACTCTACAGACTTGGAGTTAGACATTAATGGCTTATTAGCCGAGCCTAAAATTAAATTAGATCGGGCAAACGGGCAGGTGACTTGGTCCAAGAAAAAAGGTAACTGGGTAATTAATGCGAAACAGCTTGCTTTAAGTAACCCGGAAATAGATACAACGCTAGATATTAATTACGTCATCGGTGATCCCAAAAAACCAGATCAGATGACCCTAGATATGCACTTTGCAAGAGCCAGTTTAACTACTGCATACCGCTACTTACCCCTTGGAATGGGGCAGGATGCAAGACTCTATCTGAGTAAAGCATTCTCTGCGGGCAATGTTCAAAAAGGTAGCCTTCACATCAAGGGCGACCCCAACGGCATTCCCTTTCCTAGCAGCAGCAGTGGAGAGTTCACCTTAAATCTACCAATCACCGGAGCCACATTCAGCCCTGTCCCGCTATTACCGAACAATCAAGGTGTTTGGTCTGCATTTAGTAAAGTCAATGGCATCGTTGCAATGCAAAACTCTCGCCTTACTGTTGATGTTGCTCAGGCAAATTACAAAGATGTTGTACTCAATAAATTTCATGCTGAAATTCCGAATGTCAGCGCAAAGCAATTGGTTTTGTCGGTGAACGGTAATGCACAAGGTAATGCGCCACAGATACTTGAGTATTTATTCGCCTCCCCATTTGGCAAAAAAGAAGGTAGGCTAGAAAAAAACTTGCGAGTTAGCGGGCCTCTTAGTTTTGACCTAGGCTTAAAAGTGCCCCTGTCTAATAATGACGACGTTAATGTGGATATTAATCTGGCTTTACCAGGCAATAGAGCGCAATGGGCTAACCTACCTCCACTTGACAATCTCAAGGGCAAAATTCGGATTACTGAAGTGAATCCTGCATTTGAAGATGTCACCGCCAACTTCTTGGGCGGCTCTTTGAAAATTAGCAGTGCGCCATCGCCCGGAAAACAAAACTTCAATATTGCGGGGGATATTAGTGCGAGCTTCATTAAAGACTACCTTGTCAATACGATGAAAACCGAGTCCACCTCAATTCTGGAGGCAATGAGTGGTTCAGCGAAATACGAAGGCTCCCTAAGCTTTAATAAAACAGGTAGCGAGACTAATCTCAAATTTGATTTACGCGACTGGGCTAGCACAGCACCAGCGCCTGCGAAAAAGCTAGCAGGTGTACCCATGATGGGGCAAATTACCTTTAAAACTACGCCCAATAGTCAATCTGGAGGAAATCGCTTGAGCTGGAGCGGCAAGCTTGGTGACATATACACAGTTCAAGGGGATTTGAATGCTACTGATGAGTTTCGGTCTGCCTTGGGCATAGGTGCGCCAGCTAACTTATCCCAACCTGGGTTCCAACTCAACCTAGCGAGCAATGAACTCAACCTAGATGATTGGCTAAGTTTTTTCAGAAAACAAAATCAGAAAAATACTGCCTCTAAAGTAGATGATGCCAGCGCAAATAATATTTATATAACTGCACAGGTCAAAAAACTCATTTTATTTGAACGCACCTGGCAGGATATGAGCCTATCTGCAAGCAACAAAAATATCGACTGGCGGATGCGTATCAACTCACCACTTATTGCTGGACAAATGCAGTACGAAATACCTAATAAAACACATGCCAGTGGCTTGATCAGCGGCCATTTAACCCGACTCAAAGTTCCAGATGAGCCCGCTCCTGCAAACGATGCCAAGAGTCTCTCAATAGAAACCACTAAGTCCACACAAAAAAATAGTGCCGTCAAAAGTAAGCTCTCGCCTAACGCAATTCCAAGCCTAGATTTAACGATCGATGACTTTAATTGGTCAAAAGTCCGTCTTGGTCAGGCTAAGCTCAAAACAAAGACTAGTAACAATCTGCTATCCATTGAATCAATTCAATTTAATAATCCGCAAGGCACCTCAATTACCTCTGGCCAATGGATCGGTCCCACCGCAAATCAGCAAGAGCATAGCAATATCGCCATTGATTTAGATGTCAAAGATGCCGGTCTGATTATTGCTAACTGGAGCACTCAAAAATCGGTTGAGGGTGGTCAAGGCAAACTCACAGTGAGTGCAGAGTGGGATGGCTCACCCTTTAATCCGAAATATGAAACCCTTACCGGTAAGGCTAATTTAAATCTTGAAAAAGGTCGCTTGCTAGAGGTCGATACGAGCGGCGCTCAAATTTTGGACGTTCTAAGTCTTCAAAGTCTATTCAGATTTGCCACCTTAGATCTTCAAGGTAGTCTTGGTAATATTGTTAGCAAGGGCACCCCCTTCAATAGCATTAATGCAAACTTTGATATTAGCAATGGCATTGCCCAAACCAAGCAATTCACCATGAGCTTAGATCAAGCCAGAGTAGCTATGACGGGTCAAATCAATATCCCAAAACAAACACAAGACCTGCGAGTCACTATCTTCCCAACAATTGACGCTACTGCTGGATCCTTAGCTGCATTTGCAATTAACCCAATTGTTGGATTAGGAGCGCTAGTGGGACAGTATCTTATTACCAATCAAATTAATCGAAATTTACAATCAGATTACCTAGTACAAGGCTCCTGGGATAAGCCAGAGGTTATCCCACTTGATCAAAAAGGTCAGCCGATTGATGCGAAAACATTAGACACGATACGAAGTAAAAATTTGCTAAAAGAACAAGGTAAGCCCGGTACTGATAGCACACCAACACCAAAACCCCAAACGCAGACTTTATGAGCACATCAGAAAACTCCGCAAAACTGAAGATTGCTGCGATTCAAATGGTCTCTAGTGCGTCGCTGCAAGAGAATCTGGCAACTGCCGATAGTCTTACTAAGGCAGCAGTTCAAGATGGGGCTCAGCTTGTTGTTCTTCCAGAATACTTTTGCATCATGGGACTTAAAGACACAGATAAAGTTCGTGTCCGGGAAAAATTAGGGAGTGGGCCAATTCAAGAAAAGCTTGCAGCGATTGCTAAAGACAATGGTATTTATTTAATTGCGGGAACTATTCCTCTTGAAGCAAAAGATCCCAATAAAGTATTAAATACAACCCTAGTTTTTAGCCCAGATGGGCAGAGAATTGGACGCTATGACAAGATTCACTTATTTGGATTTCAGACAAATACAGAACGTTACCAAGAATCCGAAACTATTGAGGCTGGCAATCAACCTGGCATTGTCAAACTTAGTATCAATGGCAATGAATGGAATTTTGGTCTGAGTATTTGCTATGACTTACGCTTTCCAGAACTCTATCGCGCCCTAGGGCAAGTAGATTGTCACATCATTCCTGCTGCATTCACTTACACAACCGGCAAAGACCATTGGGAAATTCTGTTGAGGGCTCGCGCAATTGAAAATCAGTGCTACGTCCTAGCTTCAGCGCAAGGCGGCATACACCAGAACCAAAGGCGCACTTGGGGTAATACCATGCTGATCGACCCATGGGGCGAGATCCTGGCCAATCTACCTAAGGGTGAGGGGTTTATTTCTGGGGTTTTGAGCAAAGATAAATTAAACGAGGTACGCTCTAAGCTACCCGCACTTGCGCACCGCAAGCTTTAAAGAAAGATCTGCCGAATCACATGAATGCACCTGAAGCACTATTTCCAGTGAATTGGACCAAAGCTAGAAAGCAGGCAGATCTTCTTAAATTAGCGAAGTCCATTCTGCTTGAGCCGACCGGACTCTCAGACCAAGATCTTCATAAGACATTTGGCAGTATGTTCACCCATCGTCTAGATGATGCTGATCTGTACTTTCAACATACTCGCAGTGAGAGTTGGAGCCTTGAAGAAGGTATTGTGAAATCTGGCAGCTTCAATATTGATCAAGGCGTGGGAGTAAGGGCTATTTACGGCGATAAAACTGCCTTTGCTTACTCGGACGAAATTAATTTAGAGGCGCTGAGCAAAGCTGCCAAAGCGACACGCGTCATTGGTCCACAAGGTGGCAAACAAGCGGTTGCTAGCAAACTATTTAATCCAATATCTAATAAGCTGTATTCAGATATGAATCCTTTAGACTCATTACAACCTAAGGAAAAAATTGCCCTCTTAGAAAGTATTGAGCGCCGCGCAAAAGCGCGTGATCCTCGCATCATCCAGGTAATGGCAAGTCTTGCTGGTGAGTTTGATGTTGTTCTAGTCGTCCGTGCAGATGGTTTGCTAGCTGCAGATGTAAGGCCACTAGTCCGTGTTTCAGTCCATGTGATCGCAGAGCAAAATGGTCGTCGTGAATCTGGATCTTCAGGTGGTGGCGCAAGACATGACTATCATTATTTTGATACTGCTCTTATCAACCAATACGTCGACGAAGCAGTTGATGGCGCTTTAGTAAATCTAGAGTCGCGTCCCGCACCTGCAGGCCCAATGACCGTTGTGATGGGTCCGGGTTGGCCTGGTGTCCTCTTGCATGAGGCTGTGGGTCATGGCCTTGAAGGGGATTTCAATCGCAAAGGTTCTTCCGCTTTTGCCGGTCGTCTCGGACAACGTGTGGCTGCTAAGGGTGTCACTGTGGTTGATGATGGTACGCTATCTGGTCGTAGAGGATCATTGAATATTGACGATGAAGGAACTCCTACTCAATGCACTACTTTGATTGAAGATGGCATTTTGAAGGGCTATATTCAGGATAGTTTGAATGCACGACTCATGAAAATGCCTTTAACAGGCAATGGTCGCCGTGAAAGTTTTGCGTCACTCCCAATGCCCCGTATGACAAATACTTATATGTTGGCTGGCAAGGATGATCCCCAAGAAATTGTGGCTAGCATCAAACGCGGTCTATACGCAGTCAATTTTGGTGGCGGACAAGTAGACATTACTAGTGGCAAATTTGTATTCTCAGCATCTGAAGCTTATTGGGTTGAAAACGGCAAAATTCAATATCCCGTCAAAGGCGCTACCATTATTGGCAGCGGCCCAGAGTCCCTAAAACAGGTCTCCATGATTGGCAACGACCTCAAATTAGATGGTGGGGTTGGGGTCTGCGGCAAGGAGGGGCAAAGCGTTCCGGTCGGGGTTGGACAGCCCACTTTGCGTATTGACAGCCTCACTGTCGGCGGAACTGCCTGATATTACTGAATTACGGCTTAAAATAACCCTATGAGCCAACAAAATACTAATCCCGCTAATTGGTACTCTGCCGTTGATAAGACGTCAGATACTGACGATCAACGCATTGACAAAATTACTGTCCTGGCTCCGCCAGAGCATTTAATTCGTTTCTTTCCGATCTCAGGAACGCCAACTGAAACATTGATCAGCAAAACTCGTAAGAAGATTCGCGACATTATTCATGGAAAAGATGATCGCTTGCTCGTCATCATTGGGCCCTGCTCGATTCATGATCCACGTGCCGCACTCGAATACTGCCAGCGTCTCTTAGCTGAGCGTGTACGCTTTTCTGGTGAATTAGAAATTGTGATGCGCGTGTATTTTGAAAAGCCTCGTACCACTGTCGGTTGGAAAGGTCTGATTAACGACCCCTATCTAGATGAGAGCTATCGCATTGAAGAGGGCCTGCGTCTGGCACGTCAAGTTCTGATGGAAATTAATCGTCTTGGCATGCCAGCAGGTAGTGAGTTCCTTGATGTCATCTCTCCGCAATATATTGCTGACCTGATCTCTTGGGGAGCAATTGGTGCCCGCACAACCGAAAGTCAAGTTCATCGCGAACTTGCTTCTGGTTTGTCTGCGCCTATCGGATTTAAAAATGGTACCGATGGCAATATCAAGATCGCTACTGATGCCATTCAAGCAGCGGGCCGTCCACACCATTTCTTATCTGTTCATAAAAACGGTCAAGTATCGGTTGTCGAAACCAAGGGCAATAAAGACTGTCATGTCATTTTGCGGGGCGGCAAAGAACCTAACTACGAAGCATCGCATGTGAAAGCAGCCTGCGCTGAGCTAGCAGCAGCAAAGCTTCCAGCTAGCTTGATGATTGACTTATCCCACGCCAACTCGAGTAAGCAACATGAGCGCCAAATCGTTGTGGCAGACGATATTGCCAAGCAAATTGAATCTGGCTCACATCAAATTTTTGGTGTGATGGTGGAAAGTCATCTCAATGACGGTGCGCAGAAATTTACGCCCGGCAAAGATGATCCAAGCAAACTTGAATACGGTAAGAGCATCACCGATGCCTGCATTAATTGGGATGATTCAGTGAAAGTGCTAGAGCGCTTGGCTAGTGCAGTAAAGAAACGTCGAAGCAAGAAAAAATAATACGAGAAGCAATCAAGGAAATACTAAAAGAGGCTAATTTATTTAGTCTCTTTTTTTTCATGCTTCCAAAGTACATCGGTCCCACCAGCTGCACGGTTCAAAATACGTGAGAGTACAAACAGTAAATCGGATAAACGATTGACATACTGGCGAGGAGAATCATGTAAAGGCTCCGCCCAACCTAATCTCACAATTGAACGCTCTGCTCTTCTGCAAACTGTGCGACATACATGAGCTTGCGCTGCAGCACGCGTACCACCAGGCAAAATAAATTCGGTCAAAGGAGGTAGTTGTTTGTTGTATTTCTCTAGCCACACATCTAACTGGGCTACATGGTCTGGATTGAGGAGCTTGTAATTAGGAATACAGAGCTCACCACCCAAATCAAATAAATCATGCTGTACCTGCAAGAAAAGTGCTATTAGCTCTGACAGAATGGCCTCAGGGATCTCCTCAGTCATCAAAACACCGATTTCTGAGTTCAACTCATCTACGTCGCCCATGGCACAAATCCGCAAATGATCCTTCTCAACACGACTTCCGTCACCCAAGCCAGTCATGCCGGCATCACCTGTTCTAGTGGTGATTTTTGATAGTCGATTTCCCATGAGCTTAATTATAAGTAAATGGCTAAAATGATTCCTATGAATATGGTGAGCCCGCCCCCCGATCTAGCAGCTATTAGCGCACTTCAGTCAAAACTGGTTTCGGCCTTACGCCCAATTCTTCCAGAACATGCCTTGCTTTGGGAGCCTGAGGACACTATTCCCTATGAATGTGATGGTTTGGCTGCCTATAAACGCATGCCTTTAGCAGTAGCCCTCCCAGAAACAGAAGAGCAAGTTGCCCAAATTCTCAAAGTCTGTTTTGCAATGAAAATCCCAGTGGTTCCCCGAGGGTCTGGTACAGGCCTATCTGGAGGAGCAATGCCCATCTCCCAAGGTTTGGTGCTCTCCCTTGCAAAGCTGAAGAAAATTCTCAGCATTGATCCATTTACGCGAACTGCAGTAGTTCAACCTGGCGTGCGCAATCTCGCTATTTCTGAAGCAGCTTCTCACTTGGGTCTCTACTACGCACCAGATCCTTCATCACAAATTGCCTGCTCTATCGGCGGCAATGTTAATGAAAACTCTGGTGGTGTGCACTGTCTTAAATACGGCCTCACTCTTCATAATGTTCTGCGCGTACGCGGCATCTTGATGAATGGTGAGCTTGTGGAATTTGGTAGCCTAGCCCCCGATTCCCCCGGTTTAGATATGCTCGCCATTGTGATTGGTAGTGAAGGCATGCTAGCAGTTGTTACCGAAGTAACCGTGAAGTTAGTAGCTAAACCAAAGATGGCGCGCGTCATCATGGCAAGTTTTGACGATATTGAAAAAGGTGGTAACGCTGTTGCTGCCATTATTGCCGCAGGCATTATTCCTGCTGGCTTAGAAATGATGGATCAGGCCACTACACGAGCTGTAGAAGAATTTGTAAACGCCGGATATGACTTAGAGGCAGTCGCTATTTTGCTTTGTGAATCCGATGGAACTCCAGAAGAGGTGGCTGAAGAAATTGAACGCATGACAAAAGTACTAGAGCAATCCGGTGCTAGTGGCATTCAGATCTCAAAAGATGAAACAGAACGTCTTAAGTTTTGGAGCGGCCGTAAAAATGCTTTCCCAGCAGCAGGCCGAATAGCAGCTGACTACTACTGCATGGATGGCACTATTCCACGCAGACATATTGCAACCTTGCTAAAGCGCATTAAAGCCATGGAAAAGAAATATAGTTTAGGTTGCTTGAATGTTTTCCATGCGGGTGATGGCAACATGCATCCACTAATCCTGTTTAATGGCGGCGACCCAGATGAGTGGCATCGCGCTGAAGAATTTGGTACTGAGATTCTGGAGACTTGTGTTGAGCTTGGAGGAACAATTACTGGTGAGCATGGCGTTGGTATCGAAAAAATTAACTCGATGTGTGTGCAGTTTGGCAAAGAAGAAATTGAATCTTTCTGGGGTGTGAAAGCTGCCTTTGATCCAGAAAAGCTTCTTAATCCGGATAAGGGCATCCCCACACTCAGTCGCTGTGCAGAGTATGGCCGTATGCGCATTAGTGGCGGTCAATTACCCCACCCAGAATTGGAACGCTTCTAATGTCGAGCTCCAATACCGACCCAAAGATTGATGCATTTCGCGCACAGATCCTGCATGCAGCAAAAAATAAGACGCCACTCTCTATTGAAGGTGGCGGTACAAAATCCTGGTATGGCAACACCAATACCTATTCCAAGCTAGATACTCGTGCTTACTCTGGCATTCTGGAATATCAGCCAGAAGAATTAGTCATCACAGCTTGTGCTGGAACTCCACTTAAGGAAATTGAAGCGGCTCTTAAAGATAAAAATCAGGTACTTGCGTTCGAGCCACCGCACTTTGGTGAGCATGCTACTTTTGGCGGTGCCATTGCAGCTGGATTGGCTGGCCCAGGCCGCATTAGTGCGGGCAACTTTCGAGATTTTGTTTTAGGTACACGCATTCTGGATGGCAAGGGTCAAGATCTTTCTTTTGGCGGGAAAGTGATGAAGAACGTAGCAGGTTATGACGTATCTCGCCTAATGCCAGGCTCAATGGGCACACTAGGGCTCTTACTAGAAGCATCACTGAAGGTATTACCGAAACCAGCTGGGACTGCAACACTTCGATGCCAAATCTCTCAAGAAAAAGCATTGCACATCCTAAATGAGTGGGCCGGCCAACCGCTGCCACTCTCTGCAAGCTGTTGGATTGGCAATCCAAATGAAGAAGGTCAGCTAACTATTCGTCTAGCAGGTGCGATAGCTGCAATCAAAGCTGCAATTCCTTTAATGAGTGCCTCAGTAAATGCAAGTGAAGTAGATCCTCAGTCTGCCGAAATATTCTGGAATAATTTACGCGAACATCAGCTTTCATGCTTTGGAAATCTTGCCGCTGATCAAACTCTTTATCGCTTAGCCCTCCCTGCAGCATGTGGACCTCTCACCATCCCTGGCGCAAGTAATGAAATTGTTTTGGAATGGCATGGCCAGCAACGCTGGATTAAAGCCCCTGGCGACGAAGCCACATTTACTTTAATCAAACAACTAATTAGCAGCCATGGGGGACACGCCACTCGCTTCAAACAAGGGGCGAATGTAAATTCTGCATTTGAGCGCTTTACATTACTGAGCGAACAAGTACATTCCAAAGCCCTTGAGGCAGTCCAAGCACGCCTCAGATCTGCATTTGATCCAGCTGGCGTATTTGCTACTAAACGTCTTCCATAAGCCTTTCTATGTACACTCAACTCGCTCCTCAATTTGCTAATACACCAGAAGGTATTGAAGCGGCTGATATTTTGGGAAAATGCGTTCACTGTGGTTTTTGTACAGCTACTTGCCCAACCTATCAAATCTTAGGCGATGAGCTTGACGGTCCGCGCGGCCGTATTTATCTCATTAAGCAAATGGCCGAAGGTGTGGCGCCCACAGAAAAAACCCGTATGCACTTAGACAGGTGTCTGACTTGTCGTAATTGTGAAAGCACCTGCCCAAGTGGCGTCCAATACGGCAACCTCATCGATATTGGTCGCAAGTGGGCTGAAGACAATACACCTGAGCGCCCTCTTGGTCAGCGCTTAACACGCTGGGCCCTAAAAGAAGGTTTAACTAAGCCAGTACTATTTAATTCGGCGATGGCTTTGGGTCGCTTAGTACGGCCGCTAATGCCAAGTGGTATCAAGCGCAAGATTCCACAAGTAAAGAGTAAGGGCTTAGATAGTTCAACAGATCCTTATGCAAGACCCATTACCTCACATGACCGCAAAATGCTCATTCTGGAAGGCTGTGTTCAGCCAGGTATGTTGCCAAATATCAATTCCGCAACTGTAAGAGTGTTAGACGCATTGAAGATTCAGCTCATCAGTGCTCCAAATGCTACTTGCTGTGGCGCCTTGCGTTATCACTTAAATGATCAAGCGGGCGGCCTAGAGAATGCCAAGCAAAACATTGATGCCTGGTGGCCTTTGATTGAGGCTGGTGTTGAGGCAATCGTGATGACAGCTTCAGGATGTGGTGTGATGGTTAAGGATTATGGTCATCTCTTTGCAAATGAACCAGTCTATGCAGCCAAGGCTAAAAAGATCTCTCATTTAACTAAAGATATTTCGGAAATACTGCCTGAGCTGCAAAATGAATTGATTGGGCTTATTGGCACAGCCCAAAAACCTGGCGTGGTTTATCACCCCCCTTGTACTTTGCAACATGGACAACAGATTCGTGGCAAGGTAGAGGGTTTACTATCTAGTATTGGTATCGGCGTTCGCTTGTGTGCTGATAGTCATCTGTGCTGTGGCTCTGCAGGTACATATTCAGTAACCCAGCCTGAGCTTTCAGAACAGTTACGCAAAAATAAGTTGACCCATTTGAATGCAGCTTGTGAAGACTCTGGTGCGGAAGTCATTGTTTCTGGAAATATTGGCTGCATTACGCACCTACAGCAAGAAGATATACCAGTACTGCATTGGATTGAGATCGTGGACCAATTGATCAGCAAATCTTCTAAGGCCAGATGAATTCTATTGTTGTTAACTTAATGCAGGTTAAGCAGCGTATGGAGCTTGCCGCCCTAGCAGCAAAGCGTGAGCCAGAAGAGATTGAACTCTTAGCGGTCAGCAAAACCTTTCCAACTTCCGCAATTGAAGAGGCAATGCATGCAGGACAAACTGCTTTTGGTGAAAATTATGTTCAAGAGGCTGTTGAAAAAATTACTCAACTCGCCAAATTACGTCCTTGGCTAGTATGGCACTTCATAGGCCCACTCCAAAGTAATAAAACCAGAGAGGTCGCGGAGCATTTTGATTGGGTCCATAGTGTTGATCGTCTCAAAATTGCAGAACGTCTCTCTGCTCAGCGCGGTGAATTTCCTAATCTTGCAGAATTGCAACTATGCGTTCAAGTCAATGTCAGCGATGAAGATAGTAAAAGTGGTGTATCCCTTTCTGAAGCTGAGGCACTCTGTGATGCCATTACCAAATTGCCAAATATAGTTCTTAGGGGCTTAATGGCTATTCCAGCTCCAAGTCCAGATTTGGACAAGCAGCGCAAATCTTTTGCCCAGGTCCAAGACTGCTTTAAACGCATTCAAGCTACCCGATCAACCGATCCCAGGTATCAATTCTTTGACACTCTATCAATGGGTATGTCCGATGATCTTGAGGCTGCTATTACTCAAGGCAGTACTATTATTCGCGTGGGGACCGCCATTTTTGGGAAGCGCGATAAGATTAGCAAATGAGCACAAACCAAACCAGCCAAAATAATAGTAATGTGCACATCACTTTTATTGGTGGTGGCAATATGGGCCGCGCCTTAATTAGTGGCTTACTTGCCAGCGGATTTAATCCTAATCAAATATCTGTAGTTGAAGCGAATGCAGTAACTGCCCTAAAACTACATGAAGACTTCGGTGTTAAAGGCATTAGTGCTTTGGAGCAAATGGCTTTTGACTTCACAAAAAATAATGTCCTCGTGATGGCTATCAAGCCGCAGGATTTTAATGTTGTAGCTAAAGACTTGGCGGCAAAACTGAAGCATTCATCCGCACCTGGCCCACTGATTTTAAGTATTGCTGCTGGCATTCGTTTAAAAGATATGAGTTGCTGGCTGGATCATGCCCGCTGTGTCCGTGCTATGCCTAATACTCCCGCATTAATTGGTAAAGGTATTACTGGATTATTTGCAGATACGGCCGTAAGCGAATCTGATCGCAATTTAGCCCAGACTATCTGCAATGCGGTTGGCGAAAGTATTTGGGTTTCTGAAGAAAAACTCATGGATGTTGTCACCGCTGTCTCTGGCAGTGGTCCTGCTTATGTTTTTGCCTTTTTAGAAGCCATGCAATCGGCTGGTGAAAAACTTGGTCTAGATGCAAAGAGCGCTCGCAAGCTGGCTTATGCAACTCTTGAGGGTGCAACCCAACTCGCCCATAACTCTGCTGAACATGCTAGCGTCCTGCGTGAACGAGTCACCTCTAAAGGTGGGACTACAGCCGCTGCTCTTGAGGTCATGAAGGAGCAAGGTTGGCAGGAAATTCTTGAAAAAGCGATTGATGCCGCAAGTCAGCGCGGTAAAGCAATGGGCGATGAATTGGGTAAGAGCTAATTTCCCAAACGGCTCTTAGTGAAGACTAAGGCCAAGCACAATTCCTAGAAATAAAAATCCGCCTAACCAATTGTTATGGCGAAATGCCGCAAAGCATTCTTCACGCTTGCGGGTAGAGATCAGTTTGAGGTGGTAGATAGCACAAGCTAAGGCTGTAAGCCATCCTAATAAAAAGTAATTACTCAAATCAGCCAATTGCGCTACCCAAATTTGACTGATAAGCATGATGACATAACTCACTGAAATTGCAGTAAGGTCATATTGCCCAAAGGTAATGGCGGAGGTACGTAAACCCAATCGCAGATCATCCTCACGATCAACCATGGCGTAGGCAGTGTCATAGGCGATGGCCCAAAAAATATTCCCCACGAATAATATCCAAGCCTCAAAGGGAATGAAATTCAAGATAGCAGCATAAGCCATGGGAATGCCAAAACCAAAAGCGACGCCTAGAACAGCTTGAGGCATTGCAAAGAAGCGTTTAGTGAAGGGGTAAATGAAGGCAACTGCCAATGCAAAAACCGAAAGCATCTTGGTATAAGCATTTAATGGTTGAATCAACCAGAAAGCAAGCAAAGCCAGAATCGCGGCAACTAGTAACGCTTCTTTTCCTGAAATCTTACCACTCGTTATGGGGCGCTCTTGCGTTCTTTGCACATGACGATCAAAGTTACGATCGGCGTAATCATTCATTGCGCAACCCGCACTCCGCATCAAAAAAGTACCGACCACAAATATCAAGAGGATTTTGAGATCTGGCACCCCACTGCTAGCCAGCCATAAAGCCCAGAGGGTTGGCCATAGCAGTAATAAAGTACCAA
>Ga0304729_1000261_pt1 | contig 38518 bp, 32 predicted proteins | sample C_131016_MF_Meta_FD_190475 | JGI IMG/M metagenome (GOLD analysis project Ga0304729, IMG submission 190475) | Freshwater microbial communities from Lake Croche, Canada to study carbon cycling - C_131016_MF_MetaG (v2) (version 2) | ecosystem: Environmental > Aquatic > Freshwater > Lake | place... | reverse complement strand
ATCCCAACGCAGGGCCCCCCATCCAGGAATAAAGGGCATTCACACTTCGCGCACAAAGTTGGCCAACTCAACCGCTGATTTGACGTTCATTTTGTCAAATACCCGCGAGCGATGAACCTCCACGGTGCGGACACTGATGTCGAGTTGATCGGCAATCAGCTTGTTGGGCAAACCTTCAACCACGAGCTGCAGCACGTCGCGCTCACGCTCCGTCAATTCGCCCAAACGGGTTTGCCGTTCGGCCAGCAGGTGCCGCCCCTCCAGCCAGGCCCGGGACAGGGCCAAAGCCTGCTCGACCCGATCGACCAAGGCGTTGTCTGAAAACGGTTTCTCACAAAAATCAAAAGCACCGCGTTTGACCGTGTCCACTGCCGTGGGCACATCGGCGTGCCCGGTTAAAAAAATCACCGGCCAGGCACGCGCCAAACCAGACGCAATCAACTTTTCAAACAGCGCCAAACCACTTTGGCCCGGCATGCGCACATCCAGCAAAATGCAGCCGGCTTGCAAGGGCGTGCCATTCAACAAAGGCGAGGGATCGCTCTGCAGCATCTGCTCAAAAGCATCAGCACTGTCAAAAGACGCGCTGATCAGCCGCCGAGAACGCAGCAGCCAAGCCATCCCTTCTCGCACGATGGCATCGTCATCAACAATGAACACGGTGGCATTGACTGTCGGTTGCATGCGTCGATTCTAGTGAGTCTCGCGCAGTTCCGACACCGGCAGCGTGAATTGAAAAACGCTGCCCCTGGGTGCGTGTGCATCAAAGCCCAAATGGCCACCATGTTGTTCGATCACGGTGCGGCACAAGCTCAATCCCAAGCCCATGCCTTCGGTCTTGGTGGTAAAGAAAGGCGTGAAAAGTTGTTGGGCCACCTCCTGCGTGATGCCGCTGCCCACATCGGTGACGGAAAACGCGACCCACTGTTTGTTTTCATTGGAAGCGGCGCGGCGCACCTGGATCAGCAAGGCTCTTTCTGTGCAATCGGGCCTGTCCATGGCCTGCATGCCGTTGCGGGCCAAATTCAGGAGCACCTGCTCAACCATGGTGCGGTCACACCAAACCGCGAGCAGTTTGTCGTCCAGCTTGGTGATCACTTTGACATTCAGTTTGCGCGCCTGCAAAAAAACCAGCGGCATGATGGCGTCGATCAGGGCTTTGGGGCTGACGGCTTCTCGCTCCTGGTCGCGTCGACGCACAAAGTCGTGCACGCTGTTGATGATTCTGCCGGCGCGCCCCGCTTGTTCCGCGATGCGCTCAAGCGCAAGGTTCAAATCCAGCATGGTTTGTGGCGCCGCTTCAGCTTGCCGGTCTTGGAGTAAATTCAAAGAGCCCGTGGCGTAGCTGGCGATGGCCGCCAAGGGTTGGTTCAGCTCATGGCTGAGCAGGGACGCCATCTCGCCCACGGTGGCCAGTCGCGCGGATGCCTGCAGCCGCTCTTGGCTGGTGCGAGACATATCTTCCATCCGGCGCTGTTCGCTGATGTCCAAAAAAGCACTCATCCAACCGGTTTGCACGCCCAGCACATTGATCAAGGGTGCCTCAATGATCAGCACCGAAATACGGGTGCCGTCTTTGCGCATGAAAACCGACTCATAACCCTCACGCGGCGGCGCGTTGCCCGCCAAACGAATGTCTTGGCGCTGTTGGTACTCTCCCACCATTTCGGGTGGCCAATAAGGCATGGGCATTTTTTGGCCCAGCAACTCTGCCGGTGCAAAGCCCACCATTTGGCAAAACGCCGGATTGACATAAGTGATGCGCCCTTGCAAATCGCGCGCCCGCAAGCCGGTGACCAGAGAGTCTTCCATGGCTTTGCGAAAGGCCAACGCATCCGCCAAGTCCCGCTCGGCCTTCAAGCGCTTTCGGGAGTCTTTGACCAACAAAACCAACACAGAGATCAAGGCGATGGACATGACCGTGACCAGCGCTGTCATGACATTCGGAAACAGGTCGGGCGCACCTCGCCGACCCTCTATGCGCAGCACCAGCGTCAAGCCTGGCAAATCCAGCAATTGCTGCGCAGAAAATATGCGAACGCCGCGCCCATGGTTGCCAATAATGGCCAGACGTGTCCCGTCGGGCTCATTGAATGAGACTTCGTTGCGCCGGCCAAAAGTCTGTCCCATGCGCTCAGACATGACCTCTTGAAGACTGTAGGTGATGACCGCGAACTCGACCCCGTCTCCCGCCTTGACCATGGGCAGGCACAGGTCCATCACCTCCACCCCGAGTCCGTCATCTTGGGGCACAAAGTAACTGCTCGAATAAGCCGGGCCACTCAGGCGGCGAGCGCGTTGGCAAGCTTGAACGACTTCACTTTGAAAGTTGCTGCGCGGTATTTTAAAAAACAGGGGGGTTCGCAAAGGTGAGTTTGCAGCGGCGCGCTGATGCAGCCTGGCATCGAGCCACTCCATGCGCAGCCACTCGCGGTGTTCTCGCAACAAACCCATGGCTTCTGGCGTCCATGCCAGGGGTGAGGTGACGTTGGCGTTCAATGCCTGCAAGGCTTGCACATCACGCAACAGTCCGCTTCGAATGTCGGTGACCGCGTCCCCCGTGTCCCGCTCCAAAGTGGCTTGCACCTGGCTGGTCTCGTAACGACCCGCCAACCAAACCAGCGTGATCAAGACCGCCGTCACCAAGCCCACCAACGCCGTCCAAAGGTACAAACGGCGGTCACGCAATGGCCACAGAAAAACCACCCGCCGAATCCATCGGGCGGTCCAATCCTTAAGCGTGTGCATACAAATTCAGCCCCACAACAGCCGCACCATCAAGGCACGCCAACAGGGCTTGAGGGTTTGAAGCTGTCGACCTTGGTGACCTTGGGGTTCGACCAAGTGCCATCAATCACGAAGGACTGCGTTGTCGCTTTGGACAAGGGTGTTCGCAAAAACAATTGCGCCAAAAACGTACTCAAACCAATCACAGGATTGACGGCGATGCCCGCCAACAAGGACGCTGTTCCCGCGTCCACCTCAGGCAAGATGACGACCCGCAGGTTTTGCGTTTCTTTGGCAATGTCAGACGACCCCTCCATTTGGACCAAAGCATTCACGCCTTTCATTTGCAGATTGTGGGTGCTGGCCATGCCATTGTCGATACTGACATCGCCTCGGATGACATCGTATGCAAAGCCCTCTGAAAAGACGTCGCGAAAATCAAACAACAACCGTCTGGGCAAGGCTTGCAAGCTCAGTACCCCCAGCAATTTGGCCACACCGGGGTCTGCTTTTAAAAACTGACCCCGCGAAAGATTGACATTGAAGCGCCCTGCCAAGCTGGGGTAGTGCATGACCAGGGGTGAGCCGCTCCAAGCCACCTGGCCCTCCAGACGGCCTTTGCCGCTGCGCATGGCATCTTGCGTGCCCAAGCGATTCAACAGGGCGCCAGCGTCGTCTATGTCCAGCCGGAAATTCATCTCGGTGCTGCGCAGTTGCTTGTCCGACTTGGCCGTCACCCAGCGGCCAGTGGCTTTGAAGACGGCCTCGGGCACAGTCACATTGAGTTTGTTCAGGCGCCACTCAATGGAGGGGGCAATGCGGGGGCCCGAAGCCAGAGTATTGACGGCTTCAATTTCAATGCGGCCCAGTTTTTTGCCGCGCAGCTCCAGATCTTCGACCACGATGTCCAAAGCCGGAATATCGACAGGGCCGTTCTCGAGGAGCTGTTCGACCACCGTGTCCGCTGTGGCCGGCAGGCTCAACCGCCCCAATCGGGCGTAAACGCGGCCCAAGTTCGCGCCCGAAGATTGTCGGTATTCCAGATAACCGCTGAATTCCCGGGCATCCAAATTGGCGCGCCACAGCAAGCCCTCGCGTGAGCCGCCGACCACCACATTGTGCAGCGTGCGTCCTTGGATGACGAGTTCTTGCGCCTCCAAGGCGATGCGTGTGGGCAGGAACGTCGCGGCAATCAAGTCCTCTGCTGCGCGTGACAAAGCCCCTGTGGCTTTTGTGGGCGCGGCCTTTTCCAGTGAGCCCGTCCAGGCGGCCTGCCATTCGTCCAGAGAAAATCGCTTCAGTGCCAGATGGGCAACAACGCCTTGTTCAGGCAGCGGTGGCGCTGGGATGCGGTCCAACCCCAAGCCCAAACTGCCTTGCACCACCAGGGGTTTGTCGCCACTCAAATCCCGTACATAGGTGGCCGCCATGATGCGCCCCAGACTGAACTGAATCTGCTCCCGGGCCGGTTTGGCCTTGTCCTCATTCAAAAGACGTGTCTCCAAACGCAAGCTCATCTCATCCTGAGGCGCTTTGGCCAATGGCGTGGGCAAAGCCAGACCTAAACCTTGTAAATTGCTGGTCAAGGAAATTTCGGGATGTCCTTTGCGAAAAGCAATGACACCGCTGTAACTCGCACTGCCACTCATGCGTTGGGCAAGCTTGTTGAGGGGCGCCAGCTCATGTGCTTGTTGAAGACCCTGCGCTGTGACTTGGCCTTGGACCCGCAAGGCAATGGGGGCGTCTGCGGTGTTGGCGCCGACCGACCTGGAGCCACCGTCCATTTGCATGGACCCGCCCAGCATCCGCATGGAGCCGGCGTTGACCGTGAACCCTGATTCCGTGAAAACCAGGTTGCCTTGGGCGTTTTCCATCAAAGGCAAGGCGGGCAAGATGCGCACATCGTTTCCACCCAACACCAGTTGGCCTTGCACACGGGTTTTATCCAAGGCCATCAAAGGCAGATTGAGTTTGATGCGCCCGGACACATTGCCCGTGGCGGTGGCCTCATGCAGGCTGGCGCCAAGCAGCTGGTCCAGCGGCGATTTTTGCACCAGGCGGAGCACATCATTGGCCAAGGCATTGCGCGTTTCAGCCGTGACCTCGAGTTGGGCGGCATGCGCCATGTCGGGTATGACGGCTTGCAGACCCGAAACAGGCAGGTTGTCTATTTTGCCGCTGGCATTGCTGAGCTTCATCCCCAAACGCTCGAAAACCAAATCGCCATTGACGCCGGTCAACACAGGCCAGGCAGGCTCCCCTGCAGTTTGCAGTCGCGCAGGAACGTAGGCCATGTGCAGGTCGCGTACCTTGCCCGCGAAACGAAACTCACCTGACTTGGGCGTGGCAAAAGGCAGGTCTTTCAAATCCCCCTTGATTTGCACCGCCATTTGACTGAGCTCGCCTTTTAAAAGGGAGTCCTGCAGATAGCGACGCACATCGCTGGGCAGAGATTGCGGAAGGTAGCGGTAGACCTGTGCGGCGTCAGCGCGCGAGATGCGGCCTTGTAAATCGAGCCAGCCTGGGCTGCCATGCTCTTTGCTCATGCGCCAACTGCCAGCCATGTCGGCTGCAAGGTCGCTGTTGTTCAATTTCAATCGCCACTGCGGCACTTGCCACTTGTGGTCTTTGACGGTCCAGTTCAAGTCGGCTTTGAGCTGGTCTATCGGAATGAGGGGCAAGGCCAGAATCCCGTTCAGCGTGACACTGCCTTTTTCAATCGCGAGGGCCAGCTTGCCTCCCGATTGCGTCAGCGCAAAATCGACATCGGCGTTGTGCATACCGGGCATGTTGGCCCCAAGGGCACGCGGGTTGGAAGGCACCAGGGGCAAAGTCGACAAGCCATCAATGCGGCCCTTGGCTTCATAGCTTGTCAGGTGCGGCCACTCACCTTCCCATTGGGCTTGCAGGTTTTGAACCGTGCCGGCCACTTGCATACCCTGCAAGCCCGCCAGCATGTCGGCATGCCAAGGCCATCGCTTGGCCAGGGACTGCAGCGCCTGAAGGCTCAAGCGATCGCCTTCAATCCGCCCTTTGGCCAAGGTCTTGGCTTGCGGGTAGCTGTAATTCAAGGCGAGATTGCCACCGTCCCATCGCAGACCTTCCGGGGTCTGAAACACCACATCATGGGTGGCAATCTCGAAGCCTTTGGCCTGTTGCTGTGCAGAAATGCGGCCTTGAAGCTTGTCAAAGCGCAGCGCACCCGACTCGGGGGTCAAAGCGAAATTCAAGTGCGTCAACGAGCCTTGCGCCGTGGCCTTGGTGGGCTGGCCACGCAGGATCTCGAGGCCCAGGCCCAGGCTGCCTTGACCCGAGTTCAAGACCCAGCCGGTTGCCATGCTGCGACCCAAGGGGGCCAAGTCCACCTCGGGCAACTGCGCCTGCAGCGTGCCAGTCCAGTCTTGCAGACGGCCGGCGTGCATGGACAGCAAGCCGCGGCGAAATTGTCCAGACACGCTGAAGCGGCTGCCCCAGCCCTCAGGCGGATTGGCGCTCAGTCGCAAATCGTGCTGACGTGCGCTGTTGCGCACCGTGACCTCCACGCCGGTCATGGTGACCGTGCGCCGGGGCTCCAGCGACATCGCGTCCGTCCATTGCACAGAACCCTCATGCAGCACAAGTTCTTTTTGGGCGAAGACCCAGTCAGCGGCTGGCGAGGCTGTGTTGGCCCGGTCCGGTAAAACCAGTCCTGCGATCCACAGCTGCCCGTCCTCTGTGCGCCGCACGTCCAAATTGGCCCCTGTCAGCATCAGCTGTTCTACGCCAAGGGTGAGCAAAGAATTGGCGCTGACCGAAACCCGCACTTTGGGCAGTGTCAAGGCCACTGTGCCATCCAACGTGTGGACGCTGAGATTGTCTAAGGCAAACACCGGCGCCCAACCGTTGGACTCCACCTGCATTTGACCCACGCGCACGGGCAATCCCAGCTTAGCGCTGGCCATCATTTCAAACTGTGGGCGCAGGTCCGATATTCGCGGCACAATCCAAAAGTGCAACAAAGCCCACAGCACGCCGATAAGCAAAAGCACGGCCAGCACGGCCCAAGCGATCCATTTCATCAGCAATGCTGTCAGGGCTGAAAGTCGGGGCAGAGGCAGCATTCGAAACTATTTAAGCGTTCAGTACAAATTGACAGGAATTATGACCCCCAGCACACCTTCAGCCGCCCCTGCGGCGACAAAGGAAGGGCAAAACACCCAAAAAGCGGCTTATTCTCGCTTTGGGCAGCGTTTAGAGCGTCGTTATGCGCAAGTGTGGGCTATTTTGCCTTGGGGCGTGCCTGTGCGCGACAACATGCAAAAAGCCTATGCGCTGTTGTGCGACCACAACCCGGCGTGGCAAGCTGATCCTGGCGCGGTGCTGCGCATCATCCGGCAATGGGTGGTGGCCCAGTTGATGGACCTCGATTGCGATCAGCAAGCGCCGTTGGAAACCATCACCCTGAGCATGACCCATTTGGCAGAGTTTGCCCTCGATGTGGCTTGCCGCCATGCTTTGAGCGAGCTGGACAAGCGCCACGGCCAGCCCATGGCTGCGGGAGGCCAACGGGTGGCGTTTTGGATCGTCGGCATGGGCAAGCTGGGTGCGCGCGAACTCAACGTGTCCAGCGATATCGATTTGATCTATGTCTACGAAGAAGACGGCGAGACCACCGGAACGCCCGAAGGGCGCGGTCAGATCAGTTGCCAGGAATACTTTGCCCGCGCCGTCAAAATGATTTACGCCCTGATTGGCGAGAACACCGAGCACGGCTTTGTGTTTCGGGTGGACTTGGCCCTTCGCCCGAACGGCAACGCAGGCCCCAGCGTGGTCTCGCTGGGCGCTTTGGAAGAATATTTGCTGGTCCAAGGGCGTGAATGGGAGCGCTTTGCTTGGATGAAAAGCCGCGTGGTGGCGCCGCGCAGCGCCATCGCCAACGGTTCAACACAGGCGATGCGCCAAGTGGTTTTGCCCTTTGTTTTTCGCAAATACCTTGACTACAACGTGTTCGAGTCCCTGCGCACCTTGCACCAACAAATTCGGGACCACGCTGCCAAACGCAGCGCCGGTCACCCGGAGCGGGCCAATGATGTCAAGCTTTCCCGAGGCGGTATTCGCGAAATTGAATTCACCGTGCAATTGCTGCAAGTGGTGCGTGGCGGCCAGTTCCCCGAATTGCGTACACGCCCCACCTTGGACGCCTTGCAGCGTGTGGCGAAAGCGGGCTTGATGTCCTTGCAAACAGCGCAAGCCTTGAGCGCGGCGTATATTTTTTTGCGGCGCGTAGAGCACCGCATTCAGTACCTGGACGATCAACAAACCCACGTCTTGCCAACCCGGGATGACGATTTGTTCTGGATCGCCCAGACCTTAGGCTACACCGATACGTGTGGTTTTCTCAAAGACCTGGATGCGCACCGCGAACGGGTGGCGCAGGAGTTCGATGTGCTGTTGGGCGGCGATCGCGCCGCGCAACATTGCGCCGGTAAAGCCTGCGGCGGCAAAACCGCAGCGCAAGAACACACCGAGCTGGAAACCTTGAGTGAGCGCTTCAGCGGCGCCGTCAAAGCCAGGTTGATGCTCTGGAAAGACAGCCCCAAAATCCATGCCCTGCGCGAAGAATCCCGTGCGCGATTGATGCGCTTGTTGCAGCGCACAGCGCAATGGCAACAAGAAGGCCGTATCCATGAAGATGCGGTGTTGCGCATGGCCGATTGGATAGAGCCCTTGCTGCGCCGCGAAAGCTACCTGGCCATGTTGCTTGAGCGCCCGGCGGTGCACGAACGGCTGCTGCGCCTGCTGGGCGCAGCCCGCTGGCCCGCGCGTTATTTGGTGCAACACCCCGGGGTGATCGATGAGCTGGCCGGCGGCGATGTACTGACCACCCGTTTCAATGCCACCGAGTTTGAGGCCGAGCTGCATTCGCGCTGGGTGGCGCTTCAACGCACCGGCGAAGACGACGAAGAAAACCTGCTCAATTTGCTGCGCCGTGCGCACCATGCAGAACTTTTTCGCACCCTGGCACGTGACGTCGAAGGCGTGCTGACGATCGAGCAAGTGGCCGACGATTTGAGCGCCTTGGCCGACGCGGTGCTGCGCGTGACCACCCAATGGTGCTGGGCGTGCTTTAAATACCGCCACTGCGATGCACCTCAACTGGCCATCATTGGTTACGGCAAGCTTGGCGGCAAGGAGTTGGGTTACGGCAGTGACTTGGACATTGTGTTTGTGTACCAAGATGCGGATGAACGCGCGCAAGAAATCTACGCCGCCTTTGTGCGCAAACTGATCAACTGGTTGACCGTCAAAACCGAGCAAGGCGATTTGTACGAGATTGACACCGCCTTGCGTCCCAACGGCAATGCGGGTTTGTTGATCACGCCGTTCGCGTCTTATGCCGATTACCAAGAACAGCGCGGCAGCAACACCGCCTGGACCTGGGAGCACCAAGCCATGACGCGCGCCCGGTTTGTCGTCGGCCTGTCCGCTTTGAAAGCACCGTTTGACGGCATGCGTCATGCCGTCATCAGTGCTCCGCGAAACCCTGAAAGCTTGAAAGAAGAGATCGTCACCATGCGCGATCGGGTGCGCAAAGGGCACCCCGAAAAGACCGGACGCTTTGACGTCAAACACAGCCCAGGCGGCATGGTCGACGTCGAATTTGCGGTGCAGTACCTTGTTTTATTGCACACAGCCAAACACCCCGAACTGGCAGATAACGTGGGTAACATTGCCTTGCTGCAACGCGCTGAAACGGCGGGGTTGCTGCCTGCAGGCGTAGGCCAAGCGGCGGCCAATGCCTACCGGGCACTGCGCCGAGTGCAGCACCATGCCCGCCTCAACGAAGAGGCTACCGATGTGCTGCCTGCGTCCTTGCACAGCGAGTGCGCAGCGGTACTGCGCTTGTGGCAGGTGGTGATGAATGGATGTCTGCAAACACCAGAGTGCCCGTGGTTTTAAAAATTAGATCCAATAAAACTTAAAAATAAATTAAAATGAACAAATTAATACCAATTTATTCATTATTTTTAAGGGCGCTGGGATGCCGATACAAGACATTGCAACTTTCAAAAAAGCATCTTCAGCCGCGACGGTGCTTTGGGTTATGGGGCTCGCCGCAGCCGCAGGGGCGCAGGAGCAGCCAAACGCCTTAGAGCCCCTACCCCCGATTCAAATTGACAGCACCGCCCTGGAATACCGGCAATTTGACAAAGTGGAGATCACCGGGTCGTCCATCGTGCGCAAAGAGCAGACGCAGGCTTTGCCGGTGAAGGTGTTCACCCGCGATGACATCAAACGATCAGGCTTGACCAGTTTGGTGGATGTGCTGGTTTCTTTACCCACCATGTCCATGGTGGTCAGCAGTTCCGCCATGGGCACCACGATCGGTGGTTACAACGCCACCTCCTTGCGAGGCATGCCGGGCCAAACCTTGGTCCTGCTCAATGGGTTGCGATTAGCCCCTTATGGTCGCCAAACGGTCATTGGCGTTGACCGCCCGGGTGTTGAAATTCAAACCGTACCGCTTTCCGCCGTAGACCGGATTGAAATTTTGTCGGATGGTGCCTCCTCGCTTTACGGCAGCGACGCCATTGCCGGTGTGATCAACATCATCACGCGGACAGAACAAAAAGGCTTTGAAATCGCGGTTGAAAAAAAAGGCACAACCCAAGGGGGTGGGGCCGGGCATCAAATCACCTTGAACGGCGGTTGGGGCCGCCTCCATTCTGACGGCTACAGCATCAGAGGGTCTGCTGAGTTAGGGCGTCAAGACGCCTTGCAAGGACAAGACCGCCCGCAATACGACCAGGGACGTTACACCGTTGCGCGCGAGGGGCAGAATTATGTGATCGATGGCGGCAAACTCAATGCCTACACATCACCTGGAACCTTTTACATGCCGGCCAATGTGGCAACGGCTCAGCCCGCCCAGTACTTCAACACCTTGTACCAAAATGGACAATGCCCCACCGCGTATGTGCAACTGCGGGGTCAGCCATCCTGCGAGTACGTGGGTTACCAGGGCTTGACCATTTACCCTCAGCAAGAAAGTCGCAAGCTCTTTGTGACAGGCGAAATGATGTTGGATGGAGGTGCAAAAGCCTATGCGGAAGTCCTTTACACGCAGCTGGACATGGGCAATTTTGCCTTTTTAAATTGGCCCAAACTTATTTATTCCATCGGAAAAACACCTGATTCGGTGGGCTATCAGGAGGCGATCCAAGCGGGCATGGATCCTGCCAAAACACAGTTTCTGTGGTCCCCTACGGGCCTTGGGGGCCTCAAGCGAGAGGATGTGCAGAAAAACTGGCGTGTGGCAAGCGGTGTGAAGGGGGGATGGCATGAATGGGATTACCACATCAATGCCTATTGGACGCAGTCGAACGTGGCCAGAAAGACGCAGGTCATTGACTTTGCTTCCACAGGGCTGGTGTCAGACAAGACATTGACGGATCCCAATATGCTCAAACCATTGACATCTGACAATCCGTTGACGGGTTTTCTCAACGGATTGCGCAACCAATACAGCCCGTGGGACAGTGGTCGAATTGATTTGAAAGTGGCAAATCTGCGCGCATCACGCGCCTTGATCGAGATAGACGGCAAAGACGTTTTACTTGGAACCGGCCTGGAATGGCGAAAGGAGTCCACAGACTACAACTATGACAGCAATACCAATACCCAACCCAGCTTCAAAGCCCAAAGAGATGTCAAAGCGGGGTATGCGGAGCTTCAAATTCCTGTGACGCCCCGTTGGGATCTGCTTGCTTCGGGCCGGCTGGATGATTACAACGATGTGGGTCCATCCACCAACACCAAATTGGCTTCACGGTTGGATGTGGGGCAAGGCTGGGGGCTGCGCGGCGCGATCGGAACAGGGTTCAGAGCGCCCCCTCTCGGGCAGATGCAAAAGCTGGACAGTCTTTATTACGCAGGTGCGACCACCTTCATCAATGATTGCTCCAATGCGATGCTACAGGTCTTGGCCAATTTGAAAGCCGACACCTGTCTCAAGGAGAGGATGAATGTGTATGGCAACGGCAATCCGGAGCTCAAGCCCGAGTTGTCCACTCAAAAAACAGGGGCATTTCTTATCGACCAACCGGAAATTTTTACATCACGGCCGATTGGTGGCAGATCAATTTGCGAGACAAGATCTCCAGCTTGGACCCCGCAATCATTCTCAGTGACCCCTTGGCCTATTCAAAATATATCTTTACAGGGCCGAATCAAAAAACCGCTCTGATTGCGCCCAATTACAACATCGGGCGCAGTGAAAAAAGAGGCATTGACTTTGACATGCGCTGGCGCATGCCGACAGAATGGGGACAATGGAATCTAGCGGTGCAAGGCGCGTACAACCTCCAGTCCAAAGACCAATTTGGGCAGGACAAACCGTTTGTCTCCGACTTGGGCCGCTACAACCCGGCCACCGACACCATCACGCCGCGATTGCGCATGCGTTGGACTGCAGGGATATCGGATTCGGCCTGGAGTTTGCACGGCACCATGAATTACACCTCCGGTTATGACGAAGCGGACATGACCGGCGTCAATCTCGTGACCGGGCAATCCCAGCTGTTGACGGGATTTCGTGTGCCGGCGTTCAAAACCTTCGACTTGAACGCCACCTTCACGCCGATGCCAGCGTTCACATTGCGGGCGACGGTGGGCAATATCTGCAATGCCCAAGCCCCGCAAAGTTTTACCGCCACTTCGGCAGGGGTGTTTGGCTTCAACACCCGCGATCACAGTTTATGGGGCCGTACGTTCAGTTTGGGGTTGACGGCCAAGTTCTGAACGGCTTGATTTTGGACCGCAGTGGCTGTCCATGGACCCCTGAAAAACGCAAGCCATTCAAAAAGAGGCCCATTCGATGACAGCTTGACTAAAACCCCGCTGGAAATGGGCATGAATACAAGGGCCAACTGGTTTCTGGGGGCGGGAACCCCTAAACTCAACTTCATTTTTTGAGTGTGAGTGAACCATGAACATAGGCATTTTGATCGGCGGGCTGCTTAGCTGTGCTGTGGGCTGGGCTGCAGCGGCTGAAGAAAACAAAACCACCCTCCAGCCCAAGCCCAGCCTCTCGGTCACGGTGGACAAACCGCTGAGCGCGTCCATGATGCAGGGGCTGACGGCCAACGGCTCTTTGGCGGCCTGGCAAGAAGCGGTCATTGGCGCGGAGGCCAATGGCTTGAAGATCACCGAGGTGCGGGTCAACGTGGGCGACCGGGTGCAAAAGGGGGACGTGCTGGCTGTTTTGCAGGCAGACACTGTGCGCGCCGAATTGGCGCAGGCCGAAGGCACATTGGCCGAAGCCACGGCCAGCGCCCAAGAAGCACGGGTTCAGGCCGATCGCGCCCGCGCGCTGCAACAACAAGGTTTTTTCAGCAATGCGCAACTGAGCCAGGCCTTGGCCGCAGATGCTTCGGCGCAAGCCCGGGTGCAATCCGCCCGCGCCTTGGTGCAGTTGCAAAACGTGCGCTTGTCGCAAACCCAGGTCAAAGCCTCAGACGCGGGCGTGATCTCGGCGCGCTCAGCCACCGTGGGCAGCGTGGTCGGTGCGGGCGCCGAATTGTTTCGTTTGATTCGCCAGGGCCGCATCGAGTGGCGGGCTGAAGTCCCGGCCTCTGAGTTGGCTCGCATTCCTGTCGGCGCGCCGGTGCAGATGACGGCGGCCAGCGGTCAGGTACTGCACGGCAAGGTGCGCATGGTCGCACCCTCGGTCGATGCACAAACCCGCAATGCCTTGGTGTATGTGGACCTGATCGGCTCAGCGGGCAGCGCCCGCGCGGGCATGTTCGCCAAAGGCGAGATTGGCCTGGGCCAAAGCCAGGCGATCAGCGTGCCGCAAACTGCAGTGGTGGTGCGGGATGGTTTCAGCTATGTGTATACCGTCGGGGCCGATCAAAAGGTCAGCCAAGTCAAAGTGCAGACCGGCCGCCTCACCGGTGAGCGCATGGAGATCAAGAGCGGCCTGAAACCCGATGCGCAAGTGGTGGTCAGCGGTGGGGCGTTTCTCAACCATGGCGACACGGTGAGGGTGGTCAACCCAGCGGCGACGGCCCCCGCACCTGCAGCTGCCTTAGCCCCTGCAGCCAAGTAAGGGGCCGTCATGATGAACGTCTCTTCCTGGTCGATTCGCAATCCGATTCCGGCCGTCATGTTGTTTGTACTGTTGTCGGTGGCGGGTTTCATTGCTTTTGGGTCGATGAAGGTGCAGAACTTCCCAGACCTCGATTTGCCCACCATCAGCGTGACCGCCAGCTTGCCGGGCGCTGCGCCATCGCAGCTCGAGACCGATGTGGCCCGCAAACTTGAAAACGCGCTGGCCCCCTTGCAAGGCCTCAAGCACATCACCACCAAAGTGCAAGACGGCGTGGTGTCGATCACCGCCGAGTTCCGTCTTGAAAAGCCCGGACAAGAAGCTGTGGACGATGTGCGCTCAGCCATTCAGGGCGTGCGCGCTGATCTACCCGGTGACCTGCGCGACCCGGTCGTGCAAAAAATCAACCTGGCCGGCACACCGGTATTGGCCTTCACCGTGCGCTCGGCGCGCATGGACGATGAAGCGCTGTCTTGGTTGGTGGACAACGAGATCACCCGCAAACTCCTGTCTTTGCGGGGTGTGGGCGCGGTCAATCGCGTGGGCGGCGTCACCCGCGAAGTGCGGGTTGCGCTGGACCTGAACCGCCTGCAATCGCTGGGCATCACCGCCGCTGAGGTGTCGCGTCAACTCAAGCTGGTGCAGCAAGAAGGCTCGGGTGGCCGCATGGACTTGGGTGTGGGCGAGCAACCCGTGCGTACTTTGGCCACTGTGAAAACCGCGCAAGAAGTTGGCCAAATCGATTTGGCCACTGCGCGCGGTGGGCGCGTGCGGCTGGACCAGGTGGCCACTGTGACCGACGGCTTGGCGGACTTGCGCTCAGCGGCCAACCTGAATGGCCAGCCCGTGGTGGGCTTTGAGGTGGTGCGCAGTCGCGGCGAAAGCGAAGTGGCGGTGGGTAAAGGGGTGCGCCAAGCGCTGGCCGACTTTCGTTTAAAAAATCCCGATATCGAAATGACCGAGGCGTTTGACTTTGTCACCCCGGTGCAAGAAGAGTATTCAGGCTCTTTGCATTTGCTGTACGAGGGCGCCATTTTGGCGGTGCTGGTGGTGTGGCTGTTCTTGCGTGATTTCCGGGCCACCTTTGTCTCGGCCGTGGCCTTGCCCTTGTCGGTTATTCCGGCTTTCATTGGCATGGCGTATTTGGGTTTTTCCATCAACGTGGTCACCTTGCTGGCGCTGTCTTTGGTGATCGGTATTTTGGTGGACGACGCCATTGTCGAGGTGGAAAACATCGTGCGCCATTTGCGCATGGGCAAGTCGCCTTACCAGGCAGCCATGGAAGCGGCTGACGAAATCGGCCTGGCCGTGATCGCCACCACCTTCACCTTGATTGCGGTGTTTTTGCCCACCGCATTCATGGCGGGCATACCGGGTAAATTTTTCAAGCAGTTCGGCTGGACAGCGTCTCTGGCGGTGTTTGCCTCCTTGGTCGTGGCGCGGGTGCTCACCCCCATGATGGCGGCCTACATCCTCCAACCCATCGTCACCCCCGAAGCCGAGCCGCGCTGGTTGCAGCGCTACATGGGCTGGGTGGCTTGGTGCACCCGCCACCGCCTTGTGACCATGTTGTTGGCGACCGTGTTTTTCATCGGCTCCATCATGTTGGTGCCCTTGCTGCCCAAAGGGTTCATTCCGCCAGACGACAACTCGCAAACCCAGGTGTATGTGGAGTTGCCGCCCGGCTCCACCTTGAAGCAAACCCAAGCCAGCGCGGAGCAAGCGCGACAAATTTTGACGCAGGTGCAGCATGTCAAAAGCATCTACACCACCATCGGTGGCGGCAGCGCGGGCTCCGACCCCTTTGCGGGCAGCGGTGCCGCCGAGGTGCGCAAAGCCACCTTGACCATTCAGCTCAGCGAGCGCGGTGCCCGCCCCCGCAAACAAGCCATTGAAAACGACATCCGCACCGCCTTGCAGCCACTGCCGGGGGTTCGCACCAAGGTCGGCTTGGGCGGTTCGGGCGAGAAATACGTGCTGGTCCTGACCGGTCAAGACCCGCAGGCCTTGCAGTCCACCGCCTTGGCTGTCGAAAAAGACCTGCGCACCATCAACGGCCTGGGCTCGATCGCCTCCACGGCCAGCTTGGTGCGCCCTGAAATCTCGGTGCGCCCCGACTTTGCGAAGGCAGCGGACCAGGGTGTGACCAGCGCCGCCATCAGCGACACCTTGCGGGTGGCCACCTTGGGCGACTACGATGCCCAACTGCCCAAACTGAACCTGTCACAAAGGCAAGTCCCCATCGTTGTGCGCTTGGAAGCCGATGCCCGCAAAGACCTGTCGGTACTGGAACGCTTGATGGTGCCCGGCGCCCGTGGGCCGGTCATGCTGGGGCAGGTGGCGCAAGTGGCCATTGCCGGTGGCCCGGCGGTGATCGACCGCTACGACCGCCAGCGCAACATCAACTTTGAAATTGAGCTGTCCAACATGCCCTTGGGCGATGTGACCGAAGCGGTACAAAAACTGCCCAGTCTGCAAAGCCTGCCGCCCGGCGTTCGGGTGCTGGAGGTGGGTGATGCGGAAGTGATGGGCGAACTGTTTGCCAGCTTCGGCTTGGCCATGATGATCGGCGTGCTGTGCATCTACATCGTGCTGGTGTTGTTGTTCAAAGGCTTTTTACATCCGGTCACCATCTTGGCGGCCTTGCCCCTGTCTTTGGGTGGTGCGTTTGTGGGCTTGTTGGTCGCACAAAAGAGCTTCTCGATGCCCTCGCTGATTGGCCTGATCATGCTGATGGGTGTGGCCACCAAAAATTCCATCTTGCTGGTGGAATACGCCATCGAGGCGCGGCGCGGAAAGCCTGCTGTGGACGGCCACCCGGCCGTCCCCCCCATGAACCGCTGGGACGCCCTGATGGACGCCTGTCACAAGCGCGCCCGCCCGATCATCATGACCACCATCGCCATGGGCGCCGGCATGATGCCCATTGCCTTCGGTTGGGGCAGTGCCGACACCAGTTTTCGCTCGCCCATGGCCATTGCCGTGATCGGTGGCCTGATCACCAGCACCGTGCTCAGCCTGCTGGTGATTCCGGTGGTATTTACTTACCTGGATGATTTGGGTTTGTGGAGTGGGCGCATGTACCGGCGGTTGACCCAGGGCCGCGCATAGTCAGCACCGAATCAGTGTTCAGAAAGACGAAAGGCCGCGTACAGCGGCCTTTTGTAGGGGTGTAAGGGATTTAAAACCGATAACCCACACCAATCGTTGCCCCTCTGACTTCGGTGTTGCCCGACTTCAAGTAGGTCATGTAGTCCATGTTGATGCCCACGGACTTGTTGAACTTGTAGCGCAAGCCCAGGCCGTAGGCGCCACTTTGTGAGGTGCCGCTGGCGCTGGCCAATGAGCCTGAGGCGCTGAGGTTGGTGCTGGCAAAGCCGATGCGGCCAAAGACTTCGATTTGCGGGCTCACGTCAAACTTGGGCTTGAGGTACAAACCCCAGTTGTTGTTGATCTTGAGCCGGCCAGGCACGTTTTTGATGGTGGCGCTGCCGTCACTGGTGCTGACCGCAAAAATGGCTTCCAAGCCCATGTTGGGGTGAAAGTCAGTGCCCGAGACCAAGCGGATGCTTGTGGGGCTGACTTTGCCCGCCGCCGTGTCGACCGTGGCGTTGACCATGCCCAGTTCCAAATAAGAGGGTGTTGGGATGTATTGGGCTTGGGCGCTTGCACAGCTCAAAGCCGCAAGCAAAGTGGCGGTGGTGGTGAGTATTTGGGGGATGTTCATCGTTGCGTCCTCTAAAACTCTATTTTACGTTTTTACAAGAAGACCCTGCCAATTCGGGTCGGTATTCAAAGTGCACGGTGTCGAAGTGGGCCCATTTGCCGCCCCAGATGAAGCCTTCTTTTTCAAAGGCGGCCACCACTTGTTGCAATAGCGGATCGCGCAAAACGGCCTCGGGGTAAGGGCACGGGCCATCTTCTGTGCAGCCGCGCCATTGCCAATAGTGGCCCAGGCGTCGGGGCAATGCAAAGTCAACAGCCGCGCCAAAAGAATGCACGCTCATGCGGGAGGTGCCTGCAATAGGGCGCCAATGGAAACTGCCCATCGGCTTGCGCACATAGGCGGCCAGCGCGGGGTTTTCTGCCAGCGCTTGGCCAACGCGCTGCAAGGCGGGCGCTGCGCCGTGCAGGCGGTTAAACCGCAGGCGGCCTGCGTTGGGGGCCCAGGGCACAGACACCAAATGGCTTTGAACTTCCAATGGGCTGTTTCCGTACAGGGCTTTGAACAGGGCCTCGGAGCGCATGCGCCCGGGATCCTGAGAGGGTCCCGGTAAAATGGCAGGCAGCCCAGAAGGGTAAGGCTGCGCCATCTGCGTCATCAGGTCGGCATGGTTCAGCTGTTCGGTGCGCGGCAGGTGTCCTTTGTTTTCATCGAACACCCAAGTGTCACCTCGCTGTGTGGTGAGTGTGTTCTTAAAATCCACATCGCTGCGCCAAGGGGCCCAAAAGTCGGGATAGGCTTGGGTCAGGCACTGCGGATGGGTCTGGGCAGGTTGTGCCCAGACAGGGGTCCCCAGACTCAACAGGGCCGACAGGATGAATGCGAGTCGGTTCATAAGTGGCTTTTCCAGGTGCCCAAAGTGTAGCGGCAAGGGCCGGCCGGGGTGCCGCAAGAAAAAGGGCGGAAAGTCGATTAAACTGAACAGTCACATATTAGAACGCAGAGTTACAAATGATCAAATTCACAAAATGGGCCGCGGTGTTGGGGTCGGTGGCGGGCATGTTGTTGTGCAGTGTTGCGCACGCGGCCGATGTGCCGCAGAACAAAGCGAATGTCTGCCCTGCCCTGCTGCAGCACACGGTGCTTCGCTTGCAGGATGAAAAACCCCAGTCGCTTTGCCAATACAGCGGCAAAGTGCTGTTGGTGGTCAATACAGCCAGCTTCTGTGGATTCACGCCGCAGTACAAAGACCTGGAGGCGTTGCATGCCAAATACGCCGACAAAGGCTTGGTGGTCTTGGGATTCCCGTCCAACGACTTTGCGCAGGAAAAAGCCACCAACAAAGAAATTGCTGACTTTTGCGAAAACACTTTTGGCGTGAAGTTTCCGATGTTCACCAAGACGGTGGTCACGGGTGCTGAGGCCTCACCGCTTTACAAACAATTGGCCGACTTGACAGGCAAGAAGCCCAGCTGGAATTTTTTCAAATACCTGATCGGTCGCGATGGCAAAGTGGTTGACACCTTTGGCAGCATGACCAACCCCAGCAATCGCAGTGTGGTCAGCGCCGTTGAGAAAAGCCTTGCTGCAGTGAATTGACCATGAGTTTGCGCAAAGTGGCCATCGTCGGTTCAGGGATTTCAGGCTTGGCCGTGGCCCATACGCTGCGGGGCCTGGCCGACATCACCTTGTACGAGGCGGCCGATTATTTTGGCGGCCACACGCATACGGTGGACGTGAGCTTGCCCACCGCGCAAGGCCTTGTCACGCACGGCGTGGACACGGGTTTTTTGGTGTTCAACGAACGCACGTACCCCAACCTGATCAACTTGTTTGCGCAGTTGGGTGTAGAGACGGCCGCATCCGACATGTCGTTCTCGGTCAAAGTGCCCGATGCTTTTGACGGACAGACGCTCGAATGGAGCGGCACCAATTTGGACACCGTCTTTGCGCAGCGCAGCAACTTGATCCGGCCTCGTTTTTTGAAAATGATGGCCGACGTCTTGCGCTTCAATGCCTTGTGTACCCGTTTGGCCAAGGCCAACAGGGATGCTGAGATGCGGCAACCCTTGGCCGATTTTTTGCAAACGCATCGCTTTAGCACCGAGTTTCGCGATTGGTATTTTTTGCCCATGCTCGGCTGCATTTGGAGCTGCCCGACCGATCAGATGCTGCAGTTTCCGGTCGCCACGATGATCCGGTTTTGTCATAACCATGGCTTGATTCAAGTCACCAACCGTCCCCGCTGGTTCACGGTCAAAGGCGGCGCACGCCATTATGTGGAGAAAATCATTGCGGACTTGCCCGACAAGCGCCTGAACACGCCCGTTCGCTTGATTGAACGCGATGCGCAAGGTGTACGTGTGGTCACCGACGGCCAGGTCGAGCGCTTTGATGAGGTCGTGTTGTGCACCCATTCTGACCAAGCGCTGGGCCTCTTGCGTGAGGCCTCACCCGCCGAGCAGGCGGTGTTAGGGGCCATTCGCTATCAAGCCAATCAGGCCGTGCTGCACACAGACTCGGCGGTACTGCCGCAGCGTGAAAAAGCATGGGCTGCCTGGAACTACGAACGCGCGACCACCACGGCGCAAGAGTCCACCCGGGTGTGTTTGCATTACCTGCTCAACCGCTTGCAGCCCTTGCCATTCAAGCAAGCGGTGGTGGTCTCTCTCAATCCGGTCAGTCCCATAGCGCCCGAGAAAATTTTGGGCATGTATGACTATGCGCATCCGGTGTTTGATTTGCAGGCCATCGATGCGCAACACAAAGTGCCGCATTTACAAGGCCAAAACCGCACTTGGTTTGCCGGTGCCTGGATGGGTTATGGCTTTCATGAAGACGGCCTGAAGGCCGGTATGTTGGTGGCGCGGGCGTTGCTTAAGCGACTCCATGGCGACGGGCACAACCAAGCCGCTCAGTACAGTGGGCCAGCATGAATACGGCAGGCGTTTGCATAGGCGTGGGCCAAGTGCGCCATGCGCGTTTGCGCCCGCGCCAGCATGCCTTTGCGTATGCCGCCTATTTTTTGATGCTGCCCATGCGGCGCCTGAAAACCGAAGGTGAGCAGGCTGATTTGGCCATCAACCGCGCTGCGCCCTTGTCTTTTTACGATGCCGACCACGGCGATGGACGTGGCCCCGACAAGGGTGGCGCGTTGGGCTGGATCACAGCATTGTTGGTGCAAGAAGGCGTGCGCGACGCGGAGGGTGAAATCTGGTTACAGACCTTCCCGCGCGTGTGGGGCTACACCTTCAAGCCGGTGAGTTTTTGGTATTGCCATCGCCTCAATGGCGAATTGGCTGCCATCGTTGCCGAAGTGCACAACACCTTTGGCGAGCGGCATTGTTACCTGCTCGATGCCCCGCGCTACGGAAAGACCTTGACCGCGGACAAGGTCTTTCATGTTTCACCGTTTTGTGCGGTTGAGGGTCACTACCGCTTTCGCTTCATGCGAGCTGTGCACCGGGGCCAAGATCGGATGGTGGCCCGCATTGAGCATGACGACGCCGCCGGGCCGCTGATTGAAACCAGCTGGAGCGGCGCCTTGCAGCCGGCCACAAATGCCGCCTTGCGCAGCGTCTTGTGGCGCTTTCCTTTGATGACTTTCGGTGTGGTGTTGCGCATCCATTGGCATGCGTTTTTACTGTGGCGCAAGCGGGTGCCCTTTTGGCGAAAACCCGACTTGCCCGAAAAAAGTGTCACGCGCGCTTGAACGTGCTTGACCTGTTGTTTTACCTTGACTTCTTGATTTTATGAATTCAATTTCTCCTTCTCGTCACCTGGCGCAAGACAGGATGCCAGCTGCGGCCAAACGCTTGTTGGGACTGCTTGAGCGCTTGCAACAGGGCAGTTTGACGGTGCACTTGCCCGACGGCACAGACCGCCGCTTTGGCCATCAGCAAGCACCCTTTGCCAGCATTCAAATTCACGATTGGGCTTTTTGCACCGACACCCTGAAGTCCGGCGACATTGGTTTTGCAGAAGGCTATATGCGGGGCGACTGGACCAGCCCTTCATTGACCGATTTGCTGCGCGTCATGATTCAAAACAGACGCGTCATGGACGATGTGATTTTTGGCCATTGGCTCGGAAGGCTGTATTACCGCATCAAGCATTTGCTCAATCGAAACCACCGCAGCAACAGCCGCAAGAACATCCACGCCCATTACGACTTGGGCAACGCTTTTTACGCGCTCTGGTTGGACGGCACGATGAACTATTCGTCCGCTTGGTTTGAGGGCGATCAGACACGTCCACTGCAAGACGCTCAGATGGCCAAAGTGCACCGCGCATTGCGCATGACGAACGTCAAGCCAGGCGACCGCGTGTTGGAAATCGGCTGTGGTTGGGGGGCTTTGGCCCAAGCCGCCACGACTGAATTTGGGGCGCACTTGACCGGTGTGACGCTGTCCACTGAGCAGCTCGATTTTGCGCAGCGCCGCATGAAACAACTGCAGCGCTCAGCGCAAGCGGACCTTCGCTTGCAAGACTACCGCGACATTGACGACGGGCCCTTCGATGCCGTGTGCTCCATCGAGATGATCGAGGCGGTCGGGCGGGAATATTGGCCCATCTATTTTCAGACCATTGCCCGCTTGCTCAAACCCGGGGGCCGCGCTTGCATTCAAAGCATCGTGATCGATGACAGTTTGTTTGAGCGTTATGTCAACTCAACCGACTTCATTCAACAGTACATTTTCCCGGGTGGCTGCTTGCCCAGCCCATCCGAGTTCCGCAAGCAAGCCCAGCTGGCGGGTTTGACCGTCGTGGATGAATTGCCGTTTGGCACAGATTACGCTGAAACATTGCGCCGCTGGCGCCAAGCCTTTATGGCGCAACTGGACACCGTAGCGCAACTCGGCTTTGACGCCACTTTTGTGCGTTTGTGGGAGTTCTACCTGGCGTATTGCGAAGCAGCATTCGATGAAAAAAACATCGACGTGGTGCAGTTCACTTTGGCCAAGCCCGCTTGAGTTCAGCATGTCAGAACGGATGGTGCAATCACCTTCAAGTCGCCTTGTGCGGGCGTGGGCGCTGGGTATTGCGTTGTCTGCCTCCTGGGCTTTTCAAGCAACTGCCTCCGAAGCGGCCTTGCCGGGGTCAGCCGCCACGCCACCCGTTCGAATGCGTGTTTGGGGTTTTGAGGTGTACGACGCCAGGCTCTGGGCGCGCCCAGGATTTTCATCGGCGCAGTATGTGCGGCACCCTTTTGCGCTGGAATTGAGTTATCTGCGAGGGCTCAAAGGCGAAGCCATTGCGCAGCGCTCGCTGGACGAAATGAAGCGGCAAGGGCCGATCAGTGACAGCCAAGTTCAAACTTGGCTCAAAGCCATGCAAAGCGTGTTTCCCGATGTGCAAAAAGGCGATCGCATCGTGGGGGTCAACAAGCCCGAGCAGGGCGCAGAGTTTTGGGTCAATGACCGTTTGGTGGGTCAAGTCTCGGACCCCCAGTTTGCCCAACTTTTTTTTGGCATTTGGTTATCGCCTCAAACCTCTGCGCCTGAGATCCGTCAGGCTTTGATTTCGCGTTGGCCTTGACAAATGCACCCGCCCAAGTCGCCACTTTTCAGCCATGCCCACAGCGCAGGCGCCGGGCTGTTGGGCTTGCCTTTGGCCTTTGTGGCCCTGCCGGTGTATGTGCATTTGCCGCACTGGTATGCCACCCATTTTGGCGTGTCCTTGACGGTTTTGGGCCTGGTCCTGATGCTCAGCCGTTTGAGTGATGCATTGATAGACCCTTGGCTGGGCCGGCTGAGTGACCGCTTGTATGCGCATTCCATTCGGGCGGTGCAAAAGGCATCCGCTGTGGCGGCCTTGTTGGTGGCATGCGGCTTTGTGGGTTTGTTTTTTCCGCCTATTCAAGTGATGCAAGCGTCGGCGCACACCCACTTGCTTTGGTGGGCGGCAGGCATGCTGACGCTCAGCCATTGGGCCTACAGTGCCTTGGGCATCATGCACCAGTCATGGGCCGCCATGCTCGGCGGTAACCCCGTGCAGCGCAGCCGCCTGGTGGCGTGGCGCGAAGGGCTTGCTTTGCTGGGGGTGATGCTCGCGTCGGTCATGCCTGCACTGATCGGTATGGACGGCACGGCCGTATTTTTGGCGGCGGCATTGCTGGTCGGCCTGGCGGTCTGGTTCCGCGGTGTGCAGCCAGAACCCGCCGCGCAAGGGGTGACAAGTGCATGGAATTTACCTTGGCGATTTCCAGCGTTCAGGCAGTTGTTGGGTGTGTTTTTACTCAACGGGGTGGCCAGTGCTGTGCCAGCGACATTGGTGATGTTTTTTGTGCAGGACCGCATCCAAGCGGCGCAAGCGATGCAGCCATGGTTTTTGTCTGTCTATTTCTTGGCGGGCGCGGCTTCCTTGCCACTTTGGTTGAAGGCTGTTGCGCACTGGGGCTTGCCACGGGCTTGGTTGCTGGGCATGGCCATGTCGGTGCTGACCTTTGCCGGCGTCAGCCTGTTGGAGGCCGGAGACGTATTTTGGTTTTTGCTGGCCTGCGGTTTGTCCGGCTTGGCTTTGGGCGCCGATTTGGCGGTGCCCGGCGCCATGCTGAATGGGTTGATTGACAGGCTGGGTTTTCGCGGTCAGGCTGAGGGGGCTTTCATGGGGTGGTGGAGCTTGGCAAGCAAGTTGAATCTGGCTTTGGCTGCCGGTTGCGCGTTGCCCCTATTGGGTGTGTGGGGCTATGCGCCGGGTCAACCCACCGCAACGGGTTTACAGGCTTTGACCTTGGCCTATGTGGTGTTGCCCTGTGCGCTCAAATTGTGCGCGGCAGCCAGCGTGTATCTTTTTTTCATTCGGCAAAGGAAAGCATGATGAACCGTCGTGGCGCACTTCAGAGAATCGGGGCTTTGCCCCTTGCAACGCAGGCATGGGTTTGGGGTGGCGGGGCCTTGGCCTTGTCGGGTTGCGCAGGTCCGCAACCCGCTGATTACGCGCAAGAGCGTCCACTTCTGGACTTGCGTCAGTTTTTCAACGGCACCATCGATGCTTGGGGCGTTTTCACCGACCGCTCTGGCCAAGTGGTCAAGCGCTTCACGGTGCTCATGCAATGCACCTGGACGGGCAACCAGGGCGTGTTGGATGAAGACTTCACTTACAGCGATGGCACCAAGCAGCGCAGAGTCTGGCGCATTGAGGCCTTGCCAGACGGGCGCTACAGCGGCCGTGCAGACGACGTGGTGGGTCAAGCCCTGGGCCAAGCCAGCGGCAATGCCCTGCGTTGGCAATACACCTTGGCGCTGCCTGTCGAAGGTCGGGTCTGGGAGGTCCAATTTGAAGATTGGATGTACCTGATGAACGACCGCGTCATGCTGAACAAAGCCGTGATGAGCAAGTGGGGCGTTCGTTTAGGCGAAGTGACCCTTTCATTCAGCAAACGTTGAACAAGGACCCTGAATGCATTCACAGTTTTCCCCTGCAGCCCCAGAGAGGGCTGAACACCCCACGCAAGCCCCAACCCCACGCGCGTGGGGCGCTCCATTGAACGCCCCCATGACCGAATGGGCCGGCAAGCGCGTCTGGATGATTGGCGCTTCAACGGGAATCGGTCATGCCTGTGCCATGGCCTTGGCCCAAGCCGGCGCGCAGGTCGTGGTGTCAGCCCGAAAAATCGAGGGCTTCAAGGGCGTGGCCAACATCCACCCGATTGTTTTGGATGTCACGGATGCAACGAGCGTGCAAGCCGCCAAGGATGCGATGGTGAGCCGTTTATTGCAACATGAACGGCTGGGCGGGGAACTCGATTTGGTGGTCTATTGTGCAGGCCACTACCACGCGCAACGCGCCACGGACTTTGACTTGAGCGAAATGCTGCGCCATCAAGAAGTCAATTATGTGGGGGCCTTGCAGGTCTTGGACGCGGTGTTGCCCTTGATGCTCAAGCAGAGTCAAGGACACATCAGCTTGATCAGCAGTGTGGCCGGTTGGCGCGGCTTGCCCAACGGCTTGGCTTATGGGCCCACCAAAGCGGCCTTGACGCATCTGGCCGAGACCTTGTACCTGGACTTGCAAGACCGAGGTATTGGGGTGAGTGTGATCAACCCGGGGTTTGTGGCGACACCTTTGACAGCGCAAAACACCTTTGAAATGCCGGCCTTGATCACGGCCGACCAAGCGGCACAAGCCATCCTGAAGGGCTGGTCACGGGGTGCTTTTGACATTCATTTTCCCAAGCGACTGACCCTGTGGCTCAAGGCGATGCGGCTGCTTCCTTACCGGATGTATTTTGCGTTGGTGCGGCGCTATACGGGCATCTGAAGCCATGGACTACCGCGAACGCACAGCCGAAGTGGCCGATTATTTTGAAACGCTCACACCTGCACGGACTGCGGAACTGGGCCAATTTTATGCACCCCAAGTTCGCTTCAAAGACCCGTTCAATGAGGTGCAAGGTCTGAGCGAAGTGACGCGGATTTTTGAACACATGTATGTGTCGCTGCAAGCGCCGCACTTTGTGATCACAGGCCGCTTGGTGGATGGTGCGCAGGCTTTTTTGACCTGGGATTTCAAGTTCACATTCCAGCGGTTCGACACACAGAGTGTGCAAACCATTCGAGGCGGCACGCATTTGCAATACGACGGCAATGGATTGATCACATTGCACCGCGATTACTGGGATGCCGCCGAAGAGCTGTACGAAAAGTTGCCCGTGCTGGGCGGCCTGATGCGCTGGCTCAAGGCGCGCGCCGTGCGCTGAAGGCTTACTGCGGCTGGGTGTCGATAAAGCTGGCGCGAAGGGCCATTTTGTCGTGCAGCTTGTGCAGGTTAGGGTGGAGGCCGCGCCAGTCAATCTGCGGGAAACGGAAGTCCAAATAACCCAGGGCGCAAACCACAGCAATGTCCGACAGGCTCATGTGAATGCCCGAGCAAAAGGCTTTGTCGCCTAAGCCCCGCTCCATGGCTTGAAGCGCCAAATGGACTTTGTCCATTTGCCGTGCGATCCAGGCGGCGCTGCGCTCGGCTTGTGCGCGTCCTGTCCAGGTGGACTCCAGTCGCGCCAGTATGGACGCGTCGAGCAGACCGTCGGCCAGTGCTTCCCAGGTTTTGACTTCGGCGCGCTCGCGTCCGGCCGTCGGGATCAATTTGCCAACAGGTGACAAGGTGTCGATGTACTCAACGATCACGCGCGAATCGAATACAGATTCGCCGCCTTCCATGATCAGGCAAGGTACTTTGCCCAAGGGATTGGAGCTTGTGATTTGCGTTTGGTCAGACCAAACGTTTTCAGGGAGAAATTGGTAGTCGAGTTTTTTCTCGGCCAGCACCATGCGTACTTTGCGCACATAAGGACTGGTCAGGGCGCCAATGAGTTTCATGACGCCCATTTTAAGTGAAGACCTACAATCGGCTCATGAATTTCTCTCCTATCTCCGCACTTTCGCCGTTGGACGGCCGTTACGCCAGCAAACTCAACGCCCTTCGCCCTTTGATGAGTGAGCAAGGCTATATGCATCGCCGAGTTCAGGTGGAGGTGGCGTGGTTCATGGCCTTGTCGGATGCCGGGTTTGCCGAATTCAAACCCTTAAGCTCAGGGACACGCCGTTATCTGACGAGCTTGGTGAACAACTTTGCCGAAGCGGATGCGCTTGCCATCAAAGAAATTGAAAAAACAACCAACCACGACGTGAAAGCCGTGGAGTACTGGATCAAGTCCAAATTCAAAGACCGCCCTGAACTGGAGGCCGCTTCTGAGTTTGTGCACTTTGCCTGTACCAGTGAAGACATCAACAACACCAGCCACGCACTGCAACTCAAAGGTGCACGCACCCAAGTGATCTTGCCCGCCATAGACGGATTGATTCACAAATTGCGCGACATGGCGCATGCCTTCGCCGACGTGCCCATGCTCAGCCGTACCCACGGGCAAACCGCCAGCCCCACGACTGTGGGCAAGGAGCTGGCGAACGTGGTGATGCGTTTGCGCGGTTGCCGCGAAAAAATCGCCAGTGTGAAACTGATGGGCAAGATGAATGGCGCGGTCGGTAATTTCAATGCCCATTTGTCGGCCTGGCCAGCCTTTGATTGGGAGGCTTTTGCCCAGCGCGTGATTGAAACGCCTGAGTTTGACCCGGCGCAAGACGCTTCGACTTGGGGCCTGGGCCTGAGTTTTCAGGCTTACAGCATCCAGATTGAGCCGCACGATTACATGGCGGAGTTGTTCGATGCCGTGGCCCGAACCAACACGATTTTGATCGATTTGTCGCGTGACATCTGGGGCTATGTGTCGCTCGGTTATTTCAAGCAGCGGCTCAAGGCCGGTGAGATTGGCTCATCGACCATGCCGCACAAAGTCAATCCGATTGACTTTGAAAACGCCGAGGGCAATTTGGGCTTGGCCAATGCCGTGCTCAAGCATTTGTCCGAAAAGCTGCCGATCAGCCGGTGGCAGCGTGACCTGACCGACTCCACCGTGCTGCGCAACATGGGTGTGGGTTTGGGTTATTCAACCTTGGCCTATGCTTCTTTGATGACCGGGTTGAACAAGCTGGAGTTGAATGAACAAGCGCTGGCCGCTGATTTGGATGCGGCGTGGGAAGTCTTGGCAGAACCCATCCAGACCGTCATGCGTCGCTTTGGCGTGCAAGGCGCTTACGAAAAACTCAAGGAAGTCACCCGTGGCAAGACCGTCACGGCGGCCGATTTACACGGCTTGATTGAAGGGCTGGATATTCCGCAAGCCGACAAAGACCGGCTCTTGGCCATGACGCCTGGCAGCTATGTGGGCAAAGCGGCCGAATTGGCACGGCGGGTTTGATCGGATGGCACTCAAATCCACCATCTACAAAGTCAATCTGTCGATTGCCGACATCGATCATGGCTTTTACGAAGACCAAGCGCTCACGCTGGCACGCCACCCGAGTGAGACCGATGAGCGCATGATGATCCGCTTGCTGGCCTTGGCCATCAACGCCTACAAATTGCAGGCCGTCTGCCACGGTGACGGCAAGCTGGCCTTTGGCGCAGGACTGTCTGACCCGGACGATCCGGATGTCAGCCTGCGGGATTTCACAGGCCGTACCCGGGTGTGGATGGAGGTCGGGCAACCAGAAGACAAGCCCATCATGAAAGCCTGTCAGAAATCAGACGAGGTGCTTTTGTATTGCTTTAACCACGCCGCCGAAGTCTGGTGGAAAGGCATTGAAAACAAGCTCACACGTTTGGACAAATTACAGGTGTGGCGCGTGCCAACCGAAGCCTCTCAGGAGCTGGCCCAGTTGGCCGAGCGCAGCATGCAAATGCAGGCCACGGTGCAAGAAAATGCGGTCACCTTCAGCAGCGACAAAGGCAGCGTGCACATCGAGCCGGTTCGCTGGAAATGAGGCCTACAAATCCAATGGGGTTTGCGCTTCTGCAGCCGCTTTGGCCCATTGGCGGTCTTTTGCCGCGCGCTCGGCGTACCGGTTAAAGCGCCACGATGTACCTTCGGCACTGATGCGGTGCCATATGCCCCGTTTTTGGCCTGGAGTCATCTCGATCCAAAGTTGCACCTCTTCAAAAGTGCGCCCGCAGCCTTTGCACATCTCATCGCCTTGGCTGGTGGAGCAAATGGCAATGCAAGGCGTGTCCGGTGTGGTCGCATACCAAACTTGCCAGGCCTGCGCAGCGGCCAATGGAATGCTCAATTCGTCGACGGTATCCTCATGGTGATACACCATCAGGGCATACACCTCGGCCAAGGCACGCAACTCTGGCGGTAGCGTGATGCCATCAGGAGAGGGGTTTTTTTCGCGCCAATAGTTGATGGCCGCTTCAATGTCAGTGATGTAAATGCCGGCCATGGTGTCAGTTCAAGGGGAGAGCGATCATAGCCGGTACAGGGATTGCCCGTAAAAATAAAATGGATTTTTATTTTCCTATGTAATGGGCACTGAAGGGGAGTAACTCCCATGGCAGGCCAAGCCAACGCAGTATGCCGTGGTCTGCCCTATCGACTTGCCGTCAATACGAAGCTGCCTCTCATGGCAAAGCTTCCGGTCTGTCGGGCTTGTGTTCAAAGCACTTGCTGAGTGAGACCTTCGAGAAAACGCCGCAAGGCTGATGTCAAAACCTCGAAGGAAAAAAATGGAATTTCTATCTGCCCCATGGTGGTCGGCGCTGTTGGCTATCGTATTGATTGACCTTGTGCTGGCGGGAGACAACGCCATCGTCATTGCCTTGGCAGCGCGAAGCCTGCCGCCCGAATTGCAAAAGAAAGCCATTGTGTGGGGCTCCGTGGGCGCCATTGCCGTGCGCTCACTCATGACGGTCTGCGTGGTGTGGTTGTTGCAAATCCCAGGACTGATGCTGGCAGGCGGCTTGGGCTTGCTGTGGATCGCTTACAAACTGTTGGCCGATCAAGACTCTGGCGAGCATGATGGGCCTGCGGCCACCACATTTTGGGGCGCCATGAAGACCATTGTGGTGGCCGACGCTTTGATGGGCGTTGACAATGTGCTTGGTGTGGCGGGGGCCGCGCATGGCGCTTTCGATCTGGTCGTCATTGGCCTGCTGGTCAGCGTACCGATTGTGGTGTACGGCAGCGCGGTGGTTCTCAAATTGGTGGCGCGTTTCCCTGTCATTATTCAGTGGGGTGCAGCGGTGCTGGCTTTTACCGCTGCCAAAATGATAGCCGATGAGCCTTTGTTGAACGACCTGTTTGACCCGCCGGAACATGCCCCATTGCGTTGGGCCTTGTATGTGTTGGCTGTGGGCGGCGTCTGCGCAGCAGGTTGGTGGGTCGCGCGCAAGAAACCAAACCCAGCGTCTGAGCAGGATTGACCGCTTGCGTTGATTCAGGTGCGATAGGGAATCAACTCAGCGCTCGAGCAGTTGTTCGCGCCACAGCAACTGAACTGAACGCAGTCGGGCGTCTACGATAGACGCTTCCATGAGGTCTGCGCCTTGCAGCGGTAATTTGCGGCTGACATCTTGCGCCGCCTTGAATCGGTCAATCGCGCCGCTGTAGTCCATGCGTGCCAGTTGCGACTCGCCTTCCGCCCTCAGCGATTGCAGTGCACGGCCTTGGGCCATCAATCCCGCAGCCAAGATTTGCCAGGCTTGACCGTCTTCAGGGTGTGATTGCAGATGAGACCGCAGCTGCGCAATGCCGGTGTCCAGCGCTGGCGATGCGCCCAAGCGGGTCTGGGCTTGAACCTGCGCCAACATCTCAGGTCGAAGCGGGCTCGCTCCTGCAGGAATCTCAGACAAGGCCCCGAGCGCAGCCTGCATAGAGTCGCTTTTGAAGGCCAACTCGGCTTTGAGCAATTGCACTGCACGTGAGGCTTTGGGATCGGACTGAACCAAGCGGGTCAAACGCCTTAAAAATGGGGCGGCCCCCTGCGGCTCACGCAAACTCCATTGCGCCAAAGCCGCGCCATACAGCACATGCACCTGCTTGGCCAAGGGTTGACGGCTCAGGTCAGCATCGTTGGCTTCGCGGGTCCAATTGCGCAGCAAGTCCACACCGGGCTGGGCCAAAATCCGGGCACGCGCGGTCATGATCACATGCTCCAAATCGGGTTTGTCCGAAACTGCCCTGGCAGTCAACAGTTGTTGGCGCCCTTGCATGTCGGCCATGCGCTCTGAAGACATCGGGTGGGAGCGTAAATACGGAAACGCGCCGTTGTCGTTCAAGGCCGAGGCTTGTTGCAATTTGGCAAACATGCTGACAAAACCCTGCGGGTCAAAACCCGCTTCGGTCATCACGCTGTAGCCGACCCGATCGGCCTCGCGCTCCATGTCGCGCGAAAAACTGAGTTGGCTGCGAATGGCCACAGCTTGTCCGCCCATGATCAAGGCCTGTGCACTTTGCGGACTTTTGCTGGCGGCCAAAAGGCCCAAAATCATGGTCCCGATCATCAGCGGGGTCATGCGGGCTTGCTCGCCCATAGACCGGGCGATATGCCGCTGGGTAACGTGGCTCAGCTCGTGCGCCATCACCGAGGCCAACTCGTCTCGGCTTGTGACCACACTGATCAAACCCAAATGCAAACCCATGTAGCCACCGGGCAAAGCAAACGCATTGACCGAGCGATCGCGCCCCAGCACAATTTGCCAAGCAAAGCGCTCTTGCAATTCGGCATTCAACTCCCCGCGTGCGATCGCGCCGGCCATCAAGGGCTTCCAGAGGCTTTGGATGTATTCGTCCAGCACCGGATCGTCCACGTAATCCGGATCCCGATAGAGCTCGCGTGCAATCCGGTCGCCAATCTTGCGTTCGGCGGTCAGCGTCATGTCCGAGCCCTCTCCCAGGCTGGGCAGTGTGCCTGGCGCATGGCCAGTGGCGAACGCCGCTGGGGCTTGCGCCCAAACCGGGAGCAACAGACACACCGCGCCCAGAGCCGCCAGCCATGCGCTGTGTTTAGGAGACCATTTCAACAACGTCACACCCATCCTGTTACTTGGAACGACCGTATCATGCCCGTATCATCGGCGCTGAACGTCAAGCCCGTGTAAATTCAAGCCTGACCTTGTCAGCTTACACCTCCCTACAGGCCCCTCATGAACAGCACTTCTCCCCTGACCCACTTCGATTCTCAAGGCCAGGCCCACATGGTTGATGTGGGTGCCAAAGCCGCAACCCACCGCGTGGCGGTCGCCACGGGGCGCATTGAGATGCTGCCCGCCACCTGGGCTTTGATTGCATCGGGCACCGCCAAAAAAGGCGACGTGCTGGGCATCGCCAGAATTGCGGGCATTCAAGGGGCTAAAAAAACCAGCGACCTCATTCCTTTGTGCCATCCGCTGGCCTTGACGCGGGTGGCGGTGGACTTTGACATGGTCGAGTCGCCAACCCCCTGTGTGGTCTGCACCGTGAGCGCTGAAACCGTCGGCCCTACAGGCGTCGAGATGGAGGCCCTGACCGCCGTGCAAGTTGCGCTGCTCACGATTTACGACATGTGCAAAGCGGCGGATCGTGGCATGACCATCACCGATGTGAAGTTGCTGCAAAAGCAAGGCGGTAAGACGGGGCATTGGGTGGGTGGGAAATAGGCGCAAAGGGCATGCTTCGCCCTTTGCAGCCTGACAGACCCTCTAGCGTGCCGCCCGTTCTCTATGTCAGGACGACTTGCACGAAGAGGGAAGGTACTTCAACTCGAGGCCGTGCGTTGCTGCCGGACCACAGTTCCAAGAGGCAATGGATTTGCCCCCGTCTGTGGTGCCTGACAATTTGGTGCTGCCGCTTTGCAAGGGTGTGAGTGAAATAGAGTTGGTTGTCGCTGTCGTGGTTCCGCGCAGCGTATCTTGGTTGCCTGCGACTGTGATGACGCCATTGGCATCAACCGAGACGCCGCTGACGTATTTGGAGGTTTGGGTTTCACACGCCTTGGGCAGCAAAGCCGACACATCGGCTTGTGACGCGGTGGTCACCGTTTCAGTGACCGCGGTTTTGCAGCTGGTGGCCGCCAAAATCATTTCAGAAACTTTGGTCCGCACGGTGTAGTCCTGGTATTGCGGCAAGGCGATGGCGCCCAAAATACCAATGATCGCCAAAACGATCATCAACTCGATCAATGTGAACCCGGGTGGTATTTTTTTCATGAAAGTGCTCCCTTTAAGGAGCACTATCTTAGCTACGACTGGGCCTCGGGGTCAATTGGCCTCGGCGGTCTCGGTGCGGGTGTGGCGCGTTTGCAGGTATTTGCCGATACCCACCACCAGGGCTGCACCGGCCGAAGCAGCAGCGTAATGCAACCAGGCATTGGCCTCCAAGACCTCTTTCAGGGCCACGTCGCTGACGATGGTTTCGCCGCCTACCCAGCCGATCAAACCCGCGCCGAACACCACAATCACAGGAAAACGTTCCATCATCTTGATCATCATGGAGCTGCCAAACACCACCAAGGGAATGCTGATGGCCAGACCGATGATCAGCAAGAGCTGATCGCCTTTCGCCGCGGCGGCCACACCAATCACATTGTCCAGACTCATGACCAAATCGGCTATCAAAATGGTGCGGACGGCCGTCATCAGGTTGGAGGCTTTGGGCTCGCCATCGTCTTCACCTTCTTCTTCACCCAACAATTGAATGCCAATCCAGAGCAGCAAAACGCCGCCGATGATTTGCAGATAAGGCATGGCCAGCAGTTGCGCTGCGACCACAGTCAAGGCGATTCGCAAAACAACAGCTGCGCCAGAGCCGATCATGATGGCTTTGCGTTGTTGCTCTGGTGGCAATGAGCGGGCGGCCAAAGCGATCACCACCGCGTTGTCGCCTGACAGGATGATGTTGATCCAGATGATCTTCAGCAATCCAATCCAAAAATCCGGGCTCTGCAAAAATTCCATGTCTGTCTCCGATGTCGCAATTGAAAAAAGCGCTGACAATCTGCACTGCCAGCGCTTGGTGATCTGGACCTTGAGTTTAACGGGCTAAGCCCCTCGAGCCGGTCCGTATTTATCCTTACTTCAATTGAGCCTTCAACAGTTTGCCCAATTCAGACGGGTTGCGGGTGACGATGAAGCCGCACGCTTCCATGATGGCCAGCTTGGCATCGGCCGTGTCGGCACCGCCAGAAATCAAAGCACCGGCATGGCCCATGCGCTTGCCCGCAGGGGCTGTGACGCCGGCAATGAAGCCCACGATGGGTTTTTTCATATGGGCTTTGCACCACATGGCGGCTTCGGCTTCGTCGGGGCCGCCGATTTCGCCAATCATGATGACGGCGTCGGTGTCCGGGTCGTCGTTGAAAGCCTGCATCACATCGATGTGCTTCAAACCGTTGATCGGGTCACCACCGATACCAACGGCGCTGGATTGTCCCAGACCCACTTCGGTCAACATTGCCACGGCTTCATAGGTCAAAGTGCCCGAACGGGACACCACGCCAATGCGGCCTTTGCGGTGGATGTGACCGGGCATGATGCCGATCTTGATTTCGTCAGGCGTGATCAAACCAGGGCAGTTGGGGCCGAGCAGCAAAGTGCGCTTGCCGCCAGCGGCTTCTTTGGCTTTCATGCGGTTACGCACCATCAGCATGTCCTTGACCGGAATGCCTTCGGTGATGCAAATCGCCATGTCCAGGTCGGCTTCGACGGCTTCCCAGATGGCCGCTGCAGCGCCTGCCGGCGGCACGTAAATCACGGACACAGTGGCGCCGGTTTGTGTGGCGGCTTCCTTGACCGAGGCGTAGATCGGGATGTTGAAGATGGACTCGCCCGCCTTTTTGGGGTTCACACCCGCGACGAAGCAGTTTTTGCCGTTCGCATATTCCTGGCACTTTTCGGTGTGGAACTGACCGGTTTTGCCGGTGATGCCTTGGGTGATGACTTTGGTGTCTTTGTTGATGTAGATGGACATGTTTAATTCCTAATCACTTCACTGCAGCAACGATTTGCGTTGCTGCTTCGGCCATGGTGTCAGCGGAGATGATGGGCAGACCGGAGTCAGCCAGCATTTTCTTGCCCAACTCGTCGTTGGTGCCCTTCATGCGCACCACCAAGGGCACGGACAAATTGACCGCCCGGCAAGCGGTGATCACGCCGGTGGCAATGGTGTCGCACTTCATGATGCCGCCAAAGATGTTGACCAAAATGCCTTTGACATTCTTGTTGGACAGCATGATCTTGAAGGCTTCGGTGACTTTTTCAGCGGTCGCGCCGCCGCCCACGTCCAGGAAGTTGGCGGGCTCGCCGCCGAACAGCTTGATGGTGTCCATGGTGGCCATGGCCAAGCCAGCACCGTTGACCAAGCAACCGATGTTGCCGTCCAGGCTGATGTAGGCCAGGTCGAACTTGGAAGCTTCCACTTCGGCTGGATCTTCTTCGTCCAGGTCGCGGTAAGCCACGACTTCGGGGTGACGGAACAGGGCGTTGGCATCGAAGTTGAACTTCGCGTCCAAAGCCATGACCTTGCCTTTGCTGTCGCGGTTCAGCGGGTTGATTTCGACCAACGAAGCGTCGGTTTCCATGTAGCACTGGTACAGCTTTTTGAAAATGTCCACGGCTTGCGCGGTGGAGTCTGCTGGCATGCCGATCGCATCAGAGATCTTCTTGGCTTGTTCGTCGCCCAGACCGGTCAATGGATCGATGAACTCGGTGATGATTTTTTCTGGCGTCGAGTGAGCCACTTCCTCGATGTCCATGCCGCCTTCGCTGGATGCGATGAAAGCGATTTTTTGTGAGGCGCGGTCGGTGACCACGGACACGTAATATTCTTTGTGGATGTCGGCGCCGTCTTCGATGTACAGGCGACGCACTTTTTGACCTTCGGGGCCAGTCTGGTGCGTTTTGAGCTGCATGCCCAAAATCTCGCCAGCAATGCGTTTGACGTCCTCAATGGTTTTGGCCACTTTGACGCCGCCGCCCTTGCCACGGCCGCCGGCGTGAATTTGGGCCTTGACAACCCAAACCGGGCCGCCCAATTTTTGAGCGGCTTCAACCGCCTCTTGAACAGTGAAGGCAGGAATGCCGCGTGGGACAGGCACGCCAAATTGACGCAAGATTTCTTTGCCTTGGTACTCGTGAATCTTCATGAGGGCTTCTCTCAGAGAGGTAGATGGTTTCACCAGCTTGCGGCGCACAGTGGCGTTCTGCAAGTGCTGGACACTGCAGTCCGTGACTGTATCATGCTGCAATGCACAAATCTTGGGCCAGACGTCTTACACGGATGTGACGCTGGGCACGACCAAAGGGAGGACAAACACCATGGCCACTATTTTCATTGACGGTGAAGCGGGCACGACCGGTTTGCAAATTCGTGAGCGGCTGGCCTTGATGCCTGCCACGCAGGTGCTCAGGATCGACCCCGCTCACCGCAAAGACCCCCAGGCCAAGCGCGAACTGATGGCCAGCGCCGACTTGGTGGTGTTGTGTTTGCACGACGAGGCCGCCATCGAGTCGGTGGCCATGATCGACAGCCTGACCGGTCGCAAACCCCGCATCGTGGACGCGTCCACCGCCCACCGCTGCCACCCCGATTGGGTGTTTGGCTTTCCTGAATTGGCCGTGGGCCAGCGCGCCGCCGTGCAGCAAGCCGACCGTGTGGCCAATCCGGGCTGCTATGCCACGGGCGCCATTGCCATCTTGCGCCCCTTGGTGGACGCCGGGATCTTGCCCAAAGACTTCCCGGTGTGTTTGCCGTCCGTCAGCGGTTATTCGGGGGGTGGCCGCAGCATGATTGAGGACTACGAAGCCGGTCAAGCCCCGCTGTTTGAAGCCTATGCTTTGGGCCTGAAGCACAAGCACATTCCCGAAATGATGCGCTACAGCGGCATGACCTCCCGCCCCCTGTTTGTGCCCGCGGTGGGCAATTTTCGCCAAGGCATGTTGGTGCAACTGCCCCTGCACTTGGACCAGCTCCCTGGCAAACCCCAGGCGGCTGACCTGCATGCGGCGCTCAGCGCGCACTATGCGGCCAGTCAAGCCGATGGCGGCTGGGTGCGGGTGGCGCCCGCGACCGAGAACGGCAAGCTCGACGCTTTGGCGCTGAACGACACCAACCAGCTCGAAATTCGCGTGTTTGCCAACGAAGATGCACGCCAAGCCGTGGTGATCGCCCGTTTGGACAATTTGGGCAAGGGCGCCAGCGGCGCAGCGGTGCAAAACATCCAGCTGATGCTGGGCCTTTAGGGGCTCAATCGTCCTCGCCTTGCCCACCGCCCTGTACCACGCGGCGCACAAGCTCTGCGGCAAAACCGCGGCTGATTAAAAACCGAATTTGTTTGGCCCGCGCGTTGGCGTCCAAAGCAGGGGCGCCGAATTTTTTGCGCCAAATCTCTCGGGCGCGCTCGAGCTCTGTTTCGCGCATCCCTTGCATGGCCTCTTGAATGGCTTGGCTGTCAATGCCCTTGGATTGCAGCTCTTGTTTGATGCGCGCAGCCCCCAGCTTGCTGGCGCGGCGGTTGACCACCGACTCCACCACCCTGTGCTCGTTGATGAAATCCTTGGCCTGCAAAAAATCCAAAGCGCTCGCCAGTTCGCCAGGCACTTCTTCGAAGGGCCGCAGTTTGCGCTCCAACTCCAGGCGTGAATGTTCGCGTTGTGACAAGAGCCGCAACGCGCGGCCTTTGAGCGAAAGCTGGAAACCCAAACCCTTGCGGGGTTGGGGTTGGAGGTCATCGTCGCTCATGGGCCTTTAGGCAACAAGTTCTTTCGGTTCCTTGGCCACCTTCGGTGCCTTGGCTGAAGGGGCCTGCTCCATTTGCGCCAGCAAAGGGATGCCCAAGGAGTCGCGGACTTTGTTTTCGATTTCAAACGAGAGGCTGGGGTTCTCGCGCAAAAATTCGCGTGCGTTGTCACGGCCTTGGCCGATTTTCTCGCCTTGGTAAGCGTACCAAGCGCCCGACTTTTCGATCACTTTGGCGGTCACGCCCATGTCGATGATCTCACCCTGGCGGCTGATGCCCTCGCCGAACAAAATGTCGAACTCCGCGGTCTTGAAGGGGGGTGCGACTTTGTTTTTGACCACTTTGACCTTGGTCTCGTTGCCGATGGCCTCGTCGCCCTTCTTGATGGTGCCGGTGCGGCGGATGTCCAGGCGCACCGAGGCGTAGAACTTGAGCGCATTGCCGCCGGTGGTGGTTTCGGGGCTGCCGAACATGACGCCGATCTTCATGCGGATTTGGTTGATGAAGATCACGGTGCAGTTGGTCTTTTTGATGGTGGCGGTCAGCTTGCGCAGGGCTTGGCTCATCAAGCGCGCTTGCAGGCCGGGCAGGCTGTCGCCCATGTCGCCTTCGAGTTCGGCCTTGGGCGTCAAAGCGGCCACCGAGTCGATCACCACCAGGTCCACCGCACCGGAGCGCACCAAGCTGTCCACAATCTCAAGGGCTTGTTCGCCGGTGTCGGGTTGGCTGATCAACAAGTCTTGCAGGTTCACGCCCAGGTTTTGCGCGTACTGGATGTCCAGGGCGTGTTCGGCGTCGACAAAGGCGCATTGACCGCCGATTTTTTGCATCTCGGCAATCACTTGCAGGGTCAATGTGGTTTTGCCGGACGACTCAGGGCCGTAGATTTCAACGACGCGACCGCGGGGCAAACCACCCACGCCCAGCGCAATGTCAAGGCCCAAGGAGCCGGTAGAAACCACCTGAATATCCTCAATCACCTCGCCT
>Ga0304729_1000260_pt1 | contig 38626 bp, 33 predicted proteins | sample C_131016_MF_Meta_FD_190475 | JGI IMG/M metagenome (GOLD analysis project Ga0304729, IMG submission 190475) | Freshwater microbial communities from Lake Croche, Canada to study carbon cycling - C_131016_MF_MetaG (v2) (version 2) | ecosystem: Environmental > Aquatic > Freshwater > Lake | place... | reverse complement strand
ATCTCTACGCCACCTTCCTGCTCTGGCTCATGTCGGAACTCTTCGAGCGCCTCCCCGAGGCGGGTGACCTGGAGAAACCCAAGATCGCTTTCTTCTTTGATGAAGCGCACCTGCTCTTCAACGACGCACCCCCGTTCCTCCAGCAAAAGATTGAGCAGGTAGTCCGCTTGATCCGCTCCAAGGGAGTCGGCATTTACTTCGTGACGCAGAGCCCCCTCGACATCCCCGAGACAGTCCTCGGTCAACTCGGCAACAGGGTGCAGCACGCCCTGCGAGCATTCACCCCGCGCGACCAGAAGGCAGTAAAGACGGCCGCCGAGACGTTTCGTCCCAATCCGAACCTCGATACCGCCGCGGCGATCATGGAACTCGGCGTGGGGGAGGCCCTTGTCTCCACCTTGGACGAGAAAGGGATTCCCGAGATTGTCGACCGCTGCCTGATCTATCCGCCCTCTTCCCGATTGACTCCGTTGACTCCGGAGGAACGCACCGCGGCAATCAAGTCATGCGACCTTTACGGTCATTATGAGGCGACCTTGGATCGCGAGTCGGCCTACGAACTCCTGCAGACCAGGGCTGCGGAGACCACTCCCAACGTCTCCAAGACCTCCGAGGAGAAACCCTCCGAAATGATGAAGGCTGCGACAAGCATCGGCACCAGCGTCCTGCGCGCCATGGGAACCCAGATGGGACGCACCATCGTCCGGGGTGTGATGGGGAGCATCATGGGAGGCATGCTGGCGACCCCTTCCCGACGCAGTTCCACGACCCGCGGTCGCTGAACGAAATCACACCGGGGAAAACCGACTTCAAAACGGAGAGCAGAAACGAGGGCTACCTTCACAAAAAAACTACCTCACACTGCAAGAGACCTGGATTAAGTTGCGGTCATTCAGGACTCGGATTCGGTAGCCGTGGCGCTCATGCAAGTTCCTCCTACTTCGCCGCCACGGCCATGAAAAGCCCGAGATTCCAACGTCAGCCTAGAGTTGCGTCGTGGAAACCGCGCTGAAATCCGTCCCGAGATTTTTCTCCAGCGAGGTGATGGCCTGTTCGAGCACGCTGTAGATCTTGGCACGGTCGGCCGCATTCCCAAGATCCAGAACCGCTGTCGCCGTGAGGCCGGACCCGCTCAAAGCCGTCTGGTAGGCGATCTGGGCCGAGGCGGCTGGGATCGTGCCGTAGGCGCCGGAGGTGTTCACATACCCGAGCTTCTGGAAGATGTTCGAGAAGAGGGTGCCGAGCGATCCCATGTTCACCGCGACGTGATTCGAAGAGGTGGTGGTGACCGAGAGGTTCGTGGAGCTGGGAGTGGGGATGTTGTAGAGCTGATCGAGATAGCCGCGCACTTGGTAGGGATATTGTGCGTAGGAATTGCCGCCCCATGCGTTGGTGAAGGAGCCCAGCGCGGCAACGGTGGCAGCGGTGGCATTCTGGCAGTTCTTCGACGAAGCGGTCAGCAGGGGCCCGTAGAAGCCCTGATTGTAGGCTTGGTTGAGCAGGATCTCGAGCGGGCTGTCGGCCAGTCCGATGAATTTGCCCAAGCTGTTGTAGAAGTAGGGCTGCCACTGGGGAGTCCATCCGTAGGAGGTTGGGCTCCATGGGGTGCTCAGGCTGGTGCCTCCGACGTACTGGAGCGCCAAGTAGTCGTTGAAGTGGAAGTAGGCGCAGAGCATCGGGCCGAAGTAGAGGTCATTGAAGCTCGCAGGGGTAGGAAGGGCGTGCTGGTTGGCTGCCCCTGCCATCGTGTAGCCGATGTTTTTCTGCAGGGCGATGTAGTTGATGAGCGAGAAGCCGGCGGGCGCATACGATCCGTCGACCATGTCGGCGGCGTAGTTGTTGATCTGGTAGGGCCCCCCCTGACCAGCTCCCATAACTGGGGCCTGCAGGGGAGAGGGGGCGAGCTGGGTGCTTCCCTTGGTGTAGTATTGGGTGGCGATGTTCTCCTGCAGGAGTTGAGCCATGATCGATCCATAGAGGTAATCCTTGCTAAAGAGGACTCCGGGAGTCGCCTTCTGGATCAGATGGCCATACATGACTCCGGCGGTGAGATTCGAGAGGATCAGGTCGGTGTAGGTGTCGCCATCGAGGGCCATCGAGTCCTGCGGCGAGGTCGGGCTGACCCCGTAGTAGTAGTGGAATCCGATCGAGCCCGAGGTGATCACGCTACCGGAGGAAGGGGTGGGCGTCGCGGAGGCCGAAGGAGCCGGGGTCGCCGTGGGCGTGGGTGTCGCTACGGGAGTGGCGGTGGGGGCAGGAGTGGCACTCGGTGATGGCGTGGCCGAGGGGACGGGTGCGGCACTTCCCGATCCGAACAGGGTCACTGCAGCCGAACCGATGGTCGATGGAACTGCGGAGTTTACCCTGGCGCCGGTGGGACCGGTCAGCGAAACGGGGTTCGTCAACAGGAGATTCCATACCATGAGCCCGTCCTGGGCATTCACGGAGTTGCTCGTAATATAACGAGCGGAACGCTCGACGGAGTAGGGGGCGTTGAGCACCTTGCCGTATTGATCGAGCTGGATCACCGTCCCGGCTTGGTAGGCGTCGGCGTTGTTCACGACCAGGATCGCACCGCCCCAGGCCTCGTTTGGAATTTCCAGTCCGATCGTAACGACGGTCGTGGAGGGAACCAGCTTGCGATACTGGTCGTAGGCGACGAGAGGATCGTAGTGCTGGTAGCCTGCGTCATAGGCCATCACGCTCACGATATCCAATAGGGAGCCAATCTGACGTCCTGCGTAGTCACCAGAGGCAACGGTCTTGGCGAAGGTCAGGCGTTCACGGCCCGCCGATCCACCCCAATAGGAAATCTCAGTGGGCGCAGAGGGATTGGGTACCTGCGCGGTGTAGTCGGCGCCCGTTGACCAGGCGGCCAGTGCCAGTTGACGCGAGCGGCCGTCGGATTTGTTGGCCTGATCGATTGCCTCCCTCATGGCCTGAATGGCCTGGGCGTAGCTGGTGACGTTTGCGCTGTCGGCACCGTTGACTTCGAAATCGACGTCAAGGCCGTCGAGTTTCAGGTCGACCATGATCCTGGCCAAGGCATCGCGGATGGGCGCCGTGGAGGCTCCGGCGGTTTTTCCCGCTTCGGCGGCAAGACCACTCCAGGTGTTGTAGGTCGCTCCGCCCACCGAGAGCAGAACGCGCTGTCCCTTCTGGTGAATGATGCGGATCGCTTGGGCAACATCCGCAGGTGCCGAGGAGAACTGGATGCCGGTTCCCGTCCAGGTGTTGGCGACGATACCCGACCAACTGAAGTTGGGCTGGGCGAAGGCGAGGCAGATGTCGGTGTAGGGTGTCTGGCTGGTGGCGGCAAGTTTGCTGGCAGCAACCAACTGGGCATCGGTCATCGGGGTTCCGCTGTATCCAGCGTAATAGTAGTAAGGGTCGGACCAGCTCGGGAAGTAGCCGATGAGGTGACGGGCCGAGAGCGCATTGGTTGATGGGGATGGCATGGGGGTCGCCGTTGGCGTAGGAACAGGGGTCGCGGAAGGGGCCGGAGTGGGCGTGGCTATCGGTGAAGGAGCGGGTGTCGCGGTGGGACTAGGTGTCGGTGTGGCTGTTGGCTTGGGGGTTGCCGTGGGCGATGGCTTAGGTGTGGCTGTTGGCTTGGGGGTCGCCGTGGGCGATGGCTTAGGTGTGGCCGTCGGGGAGGGAGTTGGTGTCGGCGTCGGCGTTGGTGTCGCGCCGGGGAGAATCACACTGAGAGAGACCTGCGTGCCGTTAACTGTCAACTTGGCGGGCGTGGTCGGATTTGTGGCCACAGCATTGAATTGAAAACCGACCGAGACTGATCCCTTGGCCGGAATCACAGCGGTCCAGGAGGCTGGTTGGATGACGTACCCTCCAGTGATCGGGATAGCGGTTCCATTCCAAGCGCTGGAGACCTGGTCGGGCATGGAAAGATTGGCGCTCCAGTTGGTGACGCCTGTGGTGTCGGGATTGCTCAGGACCAGATTCGCAATGTAGCCACCGCTCCAGGCGGAGGTGACTTGGAAGGTTCCGGTGACAACGGCGTTGGCCGGAGGGATGGCAACCATGACGGCGGTAAGAATGGCGAGGAATGTTGCTTTCATGATGTTCTAATGCTTTTACTTAGTTGGTCATGATCTACTCCCAATCTGTTCAAAAAATAATCGTCGCCTGATGGCATGATCCTCAGCGAGTACGATCAGCAAAACGCGAGGCGCCGTAAAAGATGAGCCCCCTGCCAGGATCCTGTCTCGGCCCCTTTTTTCCTATTCCCGCTACTCCAACTCGAAATTAATATTAATTGTGTAGCCTGCGGAGGAGCCCATTTTCTCCGGAACCGGGGCGATCTTGATGACCTTGCGCGCGGCTTCTAGAACTGACTGGTCCATGACGGGGTTGCCGCTCGGTTTTGCCAGCGAGAAGTCGCTGATCGTTCCGTCACGCTGGATGGTGATTTTCAAGACGGTGGCAAAATCGTGGCGATGCTCGGTCGGTATCGCGGTCGGCTGCTCCCACTGGCTGTAGAATCGGTCGTGGATCAGGCTGTGATAGGCGTCGATCGTGCCGGGATCGGCACCATTACCACCCGCTCCACCCGCACCGGTTCCCCCACCCTTGGAGGCAAGGAAGGCCGCCTTGGCATCAGCGTTGCCTGAGCCTTCACCCTTTGCCGCAGAGGATTTCTTGGTGTCGCTAGAGCTCTTCTTGGAACCTTCAGAGGATTTCTCAGAATTTTGGGAGGAGGCCTGTTTGTGAGGATGATCCTCGTTATCATTCTCAGCCTTCTCAGCTTTCTCTAATTTTGGAGAGGGCTTTGGCGTTGCCTTGGCTTTTGTTTCAGATTTTGGTTCAGGGGTAGGTGTATGCTTCGGCTTGGCGGGCGTATGATGTGGGGAGGCCTTCGGTGTTGGCTTGGGAGATTGTTTGGGCGTTGGTTCGGGAGTGGGTTTTTCCTCCGGCTCGGGAGTCGGCTTTGGAGTCTCTTCAGGAGTTGGCGTGGGCTTCGGAGTAGGTTTTGGCGTTGGCTTGGGGGTAGGGGTAGGCTTGGGCGTGGGGGTCGCTATGGGCGTTGGCGTGGGAGTAGGGGTTGGTGTGGCCAAAGAGATCTCAGAAGGAGGCTCAGGTGTTTTGGGGGCCTGTTTCTCGTTCTCCTGGAGAGGAATGGGCGTGGGATGCGATTTGGTGACGAGGGGCTGCTCTGGCTTTTCTTTTTCCTCTTGTTTTTCCAATGGGGACTTGATGACAGGCGCAGCGGTAGTTTCCTGCGGGGCAGAGAAAGAGCCTGTCTCCATCCAAGTGAGCTGACCGGAGGGTTTCTTGATCGGCCTGTTGAAGAACCAAAGAAGTCCGCCGATCAGGATGACATGGATTAGGCCGACGACGATAAGCGCCCTGCGGAAGCGGGGTTCTTGCGCGCTCATAGTCAACTATTGCTTGGATCCCTGAGCCTCGGGCCGAGTCATCACACCAACTTTCGAAATGCCGGCCTTATGAAGCAGGTCCATGACACGGACGAAATTCTGGACAGGCAGGTCCTTGTCGGGCCGCACGACGACAGCAAGGTTCGGCTGCTCCCGCTTGAGTAAGGCCAGACGACTCTGGAGATCGGCCGCGGGGACGATCTGCTCATTAAGTTTGAGGACATCATTCCTATCCACAGAAAGGGTCTGAACCTGCGAAGGGTTCACTTCGGACTTCGCCGTTGAGCTGCTCGGCACGATCAGGTCCATGCTGTTCTCCATGAGCGGTGTGGTGATCATGAAGATGATCAGCAGCACGAACGCCAGGTCGAGCAGCGGTGTCACATTCAGCTCACTGAGTGTGTGAAGTGCGTTGCGGTCCGAGAATCTACGCATTGTAGTTTAGCTGCTGCGGCTACCGTGGGTGACGTAGCGATGCTCGATTTCGCTGGAGAGTTCCGCGGCAAAGTTATCGCAGGAGACGATCATCCCACGGACACTGGTTACTAAAAAGTTGTATCCGAACATGGCCGGGATCGCGACAAGCAGGCCGGTCACCGTGGTGATGAGGGCTCCTGAGACACCGGGCGCCATGGCCGCAAGGCTGGCACTTCCCGATGCGGCAATCCCACCGAAAGCATCCATGACCCCCCAGACAGTTCCCAGCAGACCGACAAAGGGGGCGCCGCTGACCGCAGTGGAGAGAATGATCATCTGGGATTCCAGCTTGAGCGATGACTCTCCCACGGCACGCTCCATGGCAGCCTGAACCGAGCGCATCTGGGCAGGAGTGATGCGCTCCGCATATTTCAGACGCGACTGGAACGTCTCGTCGACCTCGGTCGAGCCGAGCACCTGGAAGCAGAGCTCCTCGCAGCCGGCCTGATAGATCTCAAAGAGGGGAGATCCCTCGAACTCCAGAGCGGTTTCAAAAATATTCAGCGGCTCCCGATCCCTATGGAACAGGGCCATAAAACGCTCCGATTGCTTCTTGGCAAAACCAAGGACTCGTATCTTGGTGATCATCACCGACCAGCTAAAAATCGAACCGACGAAGAGCACAAGCAGGACCGCTTTTCCCTCGGGTGTCGACTCGAGGAAGGCATAGACGATTCCGCTACCGAGCAATAAGGACATGTTCAAAGAATCACGGTTTCCTGGGGATAGGTAAACTCCAGAATCACTGCCGCGTGCTGCGGAAAGAGCTCCAGCAGAGCCGGACGTGAGGGCATCTCGAAATCCGCGAAGTCAAATCCCGGAGCCACCGTGCATCCGGCCAATGTGGAGCCGCCGTCAAGAGGCCTGGCCGCCTGCCACCATCCAGACGGCACGACATGCTGGGGGCGCTGTCCGGCTGTGAGTTCAAGGCCAAGGATAACCCTCTCCAGCCCGCCTTCTGGGGAGATCATCAACAGCTCGAGCGGTACTCCCCTATAGTGGTGCCAGCACTCGTCAGCCGCCACGCGGTGAAGGGCCGAAAAAGCACCCTTCGGGAGCAGGAAATAGATGGCCGTGCTGGCAGAGCGCTGCCTTCCATCGGAGAGCGTAACGCTCTCCAAGGAGCGGAAATTCTCGGCATAATACCCGCCCTCGGGATGAGGTTTCAGCCCGAGTCGTGTGATGACTTCCTTGATATTTAGCTTACTGGACACCTTGCCATCATCCTCGTCCTCCCCGGCAGAACAAGGGTGAAGTCGGCGTTTAGACTGCTACTCTCGAATGCAGCTTTGCCATGAGGTGTGGAGCCGGTTATCAAGAGGGGATGCTCCGTCCAGCCTTACAAGCCACTTTTCTAGCTCAACTGCTGGCTTTTTCATGTCTCTCAGTTTCCCTTCGCGCCGCAGATCCACAAGAGGATCCTCATGCGGATCTACGAGCAGATCTACGAGCAGCTCCCGGCAATGCGGCAATGGTGCCTTCGACCAATACAATAGGACCGGCGGCATCGTCATCTTCAATACCCGCATCGTCAGCACCAGCTCCCTCGGAGAACCGCTACGACATCCTCTCCAAGATGATCACCCCCATGGCGTCCGTTATGCTGGGAGGAAAGGAGTCAGGCAATCGCGCCCTTACGCTGAGAGCTACCGTTGATCAGGTAGCTGGCCGTCTGCCTCAGATGATCAAGGGGGCGACCTTCAGTGCCAAGATCCAGTATCCCGGCAGGATCCGTGTCGAGGCCCCGGTGATGGGCGAGACATTGACTGTCTGTCGTGACGGCAACCAGGTATGGGCTGTGCCGGGTGCTAAAATCCAGTTCCTGCTGAGTCAGTTCAAGCAGAAGCCCCATCTCCAGCAGAAGAACAGCGCCCCTCTTCAGCTTCCCTTCACAGCCCAGCAGGCGGTTCTGCTTCCCGCGCTCTTTCAACTCGACCAATCCCAGGAGGTTGCCGATGTCGGCGGCAGTTCCTGCCGTGTCATCTCGGGCGGCCTGATCCCCGAAGTGGCGAAGGGTGCCAATGCTGAGGATTTCTCAGCAAAGCTCTGGATCTGCTCCGAGTACACCCCGAAGCGGATCGACATCCGGCGAAGCGATTTCGCCATGTCCTTTCTTATCGAAGAGCTCTCTTATTCAACTGGATTTCCCGCCTCTACCTGGCAACCACCCGCAGGGGCGAAAGACTTGTACCGATGCGATGCGGCTCAGCTTGAACAGCTCCTCTATGTCCTGATGAACTCGCTGCAAATGGGTGCTCAGGACAAGCCCTGGCTGAGCGAGCCAGCACAGAGCGTCCCGGGCATGCCCGCCCTGCCATCGACGAGCGGACCACTAAATCGTTAAAAGGTTGAAGAGTTAAAGCGGTTGGAAGTTGATGCCGCTTTTTTTCGTTCTCTACCTCTGTACATTTCCACCTTTCCACCTTTTTAACCTTTTTAACCTTTCACGACTTTTCCCCATGCCTCTTCTCCAACTCCAGCAGGTCACCCTCCGCTACACGGACCTTCCGCTTCTCGACAAAGTAGACCTGCAGATTGATCCAGGCGAACGCGTCTGCCTGGTAGGACGCAACGGCACCGGCAAGACCAGCATCATGCGAGTCATCTCCGGCGAGGAAAAACCTCAGTCGGGGGACATCACCAAGCCCAACGGAGTCGTCCTGACCAGACTCCCTCAAGAAGTGCCGGACGGCATCATTGGAACGGTCTACGAGGTTATCCATGCTGGTCTTCGGATCGGTGGCACAGAGGAAGACTGGGAAGCAGACGTGCGCGTCGAGGATCTGATGCAGGAGATGAAGCTTCCTGCCGAAAAAGAGTTCCAGAGCCTCTCAGGAGGCATGAAGCGTCGAGTGCTCCTCGCCCGAGCCCTAGTGGGACAGCCCGATGTCCTGCTGCTCGACGAACCGACCAACCATCTCGACCTCGAGTCGATCCTCTGGCTCGAGAACTTCTTGTTGAAAGTCCGGCCAACCCTCTTCTTCGTGACCCACGACCGTGCATTCCTCAGGAAACTCTCGACCCGCATCGTTGAGCTTGACCGGGGGAGTCTTACCAGCTGGGCCTGCGACTACGACACCTACCTCGAGCGCAAAGGAGCCTTCCTCGATGCCGAGGAGAAGCAATGGGCTGCCTTTGACAAGAAACTCGCCCAAGAAGAAGCATGGATCCGTCAAGGCGTGAAGGCTCGGCGAACTCGGAACGAAGGTCGTGTACGTGCCTTGAAATCCCTGCGCGCAGAGCGAGGCAAGCGCCGCGAGCGTGTCGGCTCGGCGAAGATCGAGATTCAGGAGGCCGGCTCCTCGGGCCAGAAGGTCATCGAGGCAAAGAACATCACCTTCCGCTACGACGATCCTGCGGGTGACGGAGATCACCCGATTGTCAGCGACTTCACCGCGACCCTCTGGAAGGGAGATAAAATCGGGATCATAGGCCCCAACGGAGCGGGCAAGACGACACTCCTGAAAATGCTACTGGGAAGGCTGGAGCCTACGGAAGGATCCGTGAAGCTGGGCACCAAGCTCCAGGTCGTCTATCTCGATCAGCTCCGCGACCAGATCGACGGTGAGAAAAGCCTGGGCCAGAACGTGGCGGGTGATGCCGAGACCGTGACTTTCCAGGGAAGGCCTGTCCATATCCACACCTATCTGAAGGATTTCCTTTTCCCCTCCGATCGTATTCGGATGCCCGCCAAGATGCTCTCAGGCGGTGAGAGAAACCGCCTTCTGCTGGCGCGCCTCTTTCTCCAACCGGCAAATGTCCTCGTACTCGATGAGCCTACCAACGACCTCGATGCCGAGACTCTGGAGCTGCTTGAAGAACTATTGGTCGGCTACGAGGGAACGCTCATGGTCGTCTCACACGACCGCGCCTTCCTGGACAATGTCGTGACCAGTACCTTCGTCTTCGAGGGAGAGGGGCGCATCACCGAATACACCGGCGGCTACGAAGACTGGGTCAATCAGCGTCGCGAATTAGATCGCGTTGCATCGCTGCCCATCGCTTCGACACCGGTTATCAATGCACCGAAGGCTGGAAAGACGGAGAAAGGCCGCAAGTTCCTGAATCGCGAACAGAAGGAGCTCGATGACCTTCCATCAAAGCTTGAGGAACTGGAGGCCAAGCAGTCAGAACTTTCCGAAAGACTGGTCGATCCGGCTCTCTACCAAAGCAAAGGCGGCGAATTCCAAAAGGTCGAAGGGGAACTCCATCAGCTTCACCAAACCATCGAGAAAACAATGGCACGTTGGGAAGAGCTGGAGGCGCTCAGAGCAGAGCTGGCTGGCTAGACTGAAAGCTAAAGACTTTTAGGAACTGCAAACTCTCCCGCTGAGGCGCAGAGACGCAGAGAAAAATGACTCTGATGATTCTGTTAGAGTTTAGAAGTTTGGATGTAGCACCAGACGAGAGAGGGAAAGCGTAGTTCTACTACACCGACCAAGCAGCAACACCGCGCGGCGCGAAAAGCTCAAGGACCAAACTGACGCCCCCTAGGATCAAATCCTAGATTTTGCGAAGTTGTATCGAATCAAACTTCTCATCCCCCTCGATGATGTCGCTCATCACGATGAGCTGATCTCCTTTATTCAGAAGGCCGCGGGAAAGAAGCAGCTCTTCGGCCTTTTTGACGGACTCTTCGGGAGTTGCACCGAACGGCATCACGAACGGCACGACGCCCCAGTTAAGCGTGAGATGACGAGCCGTCACTTCGGAAGGAGTGAAAGCGTAGATGGTTGCATACTCGGGACGAATGTGGCTGGTGTAGTCAGCCATGTCGCCATGGCGGGTCAGCACAGCAATGCTGGCATTGGCAAAGGAGTTAGCCAGCACGACGCCAGAGTGCGCCGTCTTCTGGCGAGGAGTCAGCAGGGAAGTCTGCTCCGCGAAGTGAGCGCTGCCGCTTCGCTCGATACGGCGGGCGATCCGGTCGAGCACCTTGACGCATTCGACAGGATATTTGCCGACTGTAGTCTCTCCGCTGAGCATGATCGCATCGGCCTGTTCAAAGACCGCATTGGCGACGTCGGTGACTTCGGCGCGGGTTGGAACGGGATTTTCGATCATGGACTCCAGCATATGAGTGGCGACGATGACCTGCTTACCGATCTTCAGCGCTATCTTGAGGATCTTGCGCTGGATGATCGGCAATTCCTCCATTGGGCATTCTATACCAAGATCGCCACGGGCAATCATGACAGCATCGGTCTCCTTGATGATCTCGGCGATCAGCTTGACGGCGCTCTGATCCTCGATCTTCGCAATGACACGCGCCTTGCTGTTATGCAGGGCCAGAACCCGGCGCATCTCGACAATGTCCGAGGGCTCGCGGCAGAAGCTCAGGGCGACAAAGTCGACATCTACCTCGGCGCCGACGGCAATATCGGCCAGATCTTTTTCCGTGAGGGGGGGCAGATTGACTTTCACACCAGGCAGATTGATATGACGGCGGGAGCCAAGTTCTCCGGGTGTGAGCACCTCGCAGCGGATGAGGTTGTTGATCTTGGAAAGAACCTTGAGGTGGATGACCCCGTTGTCCACAAGGACCACGTCTCCCTCGTTGATGTCGTCGATCAAGCCGTCGTAGTTGACGTTGACGGAATAGATTTCCTCGCTGCGGGCACCGCGAACGGTGAACTCCATGATGTCACCCACCTTGAGGTCAAGTTTCGTGGGGAGATCACCGGTGCGGACAGCAGGTCCTTGGGTGTCGAGCAAGATGCCGACCGGCATATCGAGCTCGGCGGCGATGCCCCTGATGGTCGGGACGATCTGGCGCACCCAATCGTGTTGGGCATGGCTCATGTTGAGCCTGAAGATATTGGCTCCTGCCAGGATCATCTCGCGGAGGCGCTCCGGTGACTCGGTCGCCGGGCCCAAGGTGCAGATGATTTTGGTTTTACGGAGAACGGTGGTCATAAAAATGTGTCGGCTTGTAAGTGAAAAGGCTCGGAAGTATCCGTGCAAACTAAGGAGCGAATCAGAGAGACGTGCTCTTGAAAAGCATCACTTTAAAAAGACGCTGAAGACTTGTGCGGCGTCACCCTACAACCCGCTTTTTGGAACGATGAAATCTGGGCGTTGAACAGCAGGCAATTCACCGAGTCTTTTCGGACGGCGCATCTTCCGTTCTGGAATCAAGCCGTGCTGAAAACAATACTCGGAAATCGTGGCAGCGATCTCGCGTGCCGTCCTCTTTCGGTCAATCGAAAGTCCTCCGAGCGAGGCGCCTCCTGCATTTGCCACCGCACCCGGCACGGAGAAGGCTCCCGCAGGCGTGAAAGCTGCCCACGCTCCCGGAGCTATGCCAGACCCACCCGAGGTTAGGAGAGAAAGGAATTGTGAGGGTTTCTTCCCGGTAACAGAGAAAACCTGAACGCGAGTCTCAAGCTTGGTTCCCCCGGCTCCGAAGCCAACAATCGTTCTTAAGGCGCGACTCCCCTGATTCACACGGTCATAGATCCCGGTCACGAGCCAGAAGTTCCCTCGTGGCGGCACCTTGCCCTCCACAAGGACTTCGGCTGGAGCGACGTATTTGTTGAGCTGGTCGACGATCGCGTGGGCGAGAGCGAGCTTCTCGACAGCGATAAAGGTCGTCAGGTTATTGCCCTCACGATCCACGCGGAAGCTGTCATGTGGCGATTTGAATTCCTGGACATAAATCCTAGCGGGAAGTTTTTTTTGGCCATCGCCTTTCGAGAAGACGTTGCCGACTCCTACCGAGGCGCATCCGGAAAGGGTCAGCAATGAGGCGGCGAGAAGAAACCGGAATGATATGGAAACGGGATGAAACAAATTCAAGGGAGATGAATTTGCTCGCGAAACCCGCGATGTCCATGAAAAAGACTGAGTGCCATGACAGCTGCCGAAGTCCCTCATCATCTCCCCGGGCCCCTGCTCCTGCTTCCCTTTCTCCTTCAGTTGCTGGCGATCGCCGTAATGCCTTTCCTGGCTCATCACTGGTGGGAGCGTCATTATCCCAAGGTTGCCATGGTACTCGGGGGAATCACAGGAGCTTACTATTTACTGATCCTTCACGACACTCATCGCGTCGGCGAGGCCCTTCATGAATATGGAAGCTTCGTGATTCTGCTGGCCTCGCTCTTTATCGTGGCTGGGGGAATCCATATCAATATCCGAGGGGAGATGCGCCCCTCGGGGAATCTGCTTTTTCTACTCACCGGCGCGGTGCTGGCTAATCTGATCGGAACGACGGGAGCCTCGATGCTGCTGATCCGTCCCTGGATCCGAATGAATAAGTATCGATTCACCGATTTTCATGCGGTTTTTTTCATCTTTCTCGTTTCGAATATCGGCGGGGCCCTGACCCCCATCGGAGATCCGCCCCTTTTTCTAGGCTTTCTCAAAGGAGTGCCCTTCTTCTGGACTCTGCTCCATCTCTGGCAACCGTGGCTGCTGGTCACTCTTATCTTGGGCGGGATTTTCTACCTGATGGATCGAGAGAATTTTCTCAGGGCGCCTCGTGCCGTGCGCTCTGTTTTGGTGGAGGAGAGAGAAAGAGCTGGTGAGTCCGCCTTCTCTCTAGAGGGCATCGCCAATCTGCTTCCTCTGGGGGCGATTATCGGAGCCGTCTTCCTGCCAAGTCCGTGGCGCGAGATCATCATGGCCCTCGCTGCTCTCCTCTCCTGGTATCTCACCCCCCGACTGATCCATCAGCGGAATGACTTTTCGTTCGAGCCGATCAAGGAAGTGACTTGGATTTTCCTCGGAATCTTCCTGACCATGATTCCCGCACTCGATTATCTCGGACATCATGCTCCCGCGCTTGCCAAATCGATCGGCATGGGCAGCACTCACTTCTATTATGCCACGGGCATCCTTTCCTCCATGCTGGACAACGCCCCGACCTATTTGGCCTTCCTTTCGGTTGAGATGGGACTGCAGGGTGGCTTGCTGAACAATCCTCACGAGGTCATGAGGGTTGCTACCGATTCGCCAGCTCACCTGATGGCCATCTCACTGGGGGCAGTCTTCTTCGGTGCGATGACCTATATCGGCAACGGGCCTAACTTCATGGTGAAGAGCATCGTCACCGAAGCTGGTGTGAAATGCCCGGGCTTCTTCGGATACATCCTCCGCTACGCACTCCCGATTCTGCTCCCAGTGCTAGCGCTGGCCGGTTGGTTGTTTCTCGGGTAGTATCTCACTATGTTCACGGGACTTGTCGAATCACTCGGTACTGTTCGCTCGCTCGAGAAGCGCGGTGATGCTGCGCGCCTGATTCTCGAAACACCCTTGGCGCTCGAGCTCTCTCTTGGAGAAAGCCTGGCGGTCAATGGTTGCTGCCTAACCGTCACGACCAAGGAAGCCTCTTCGGCAAGCTTCGATCTCTTAGGAGAGACTCTTGCACGGACGAATCTCGGTCATCTCGCTGCCGGATCACGGGTGAATCTGGAACGCGCCCTGCGGGCAGATGGCCGTTTCGGCGGACACTTTGTCCAAGGGCATATCGATACCACGGCCAAGGTCATCTCTGCAGAAAACAAAAACGCGGATCTCCTCCTCCTGATCGAACTTCCCCTGGCGGGAGCCCGTTACTTCATCGAAAAGGGATCGATAGCTGTGAATGGGGTTTCGCTGACTGTCTCTTCGCTTGGTGAGGATCGCTTCGGGCTCTGGATCATTCCCCACACCCTTCAAGAGACAAATCTTGGCGACCTGAAGGTCGGCGACCGCGTGAACCTCGAGTACGATATGCTCGCTAAGTACGCGGCGCGTCAATTGGGTGACAGGTTATCGGGAATGGATCATCGGGATGCATAACCTAACAGCCTTCAGCCCAAACTCCTAACAGCCTCATTTTTAATGCTCCGTATTGCCCTGCTGATGCTCTTCCGTGATCGGGCGAAGTACATGATGCTCATCGTGGGACTGACTTTCTGCTCTTTACTGATGACCCAGCAGGCCTCGGTCTTCTGCGGCCTCATGCTTTGGACCTCCGCGACAGTCCGCAACATTGGAGCAAAAGTATGGGTCTTCGATGCCAAGGTGGAACAGGTCAACGAAGTCATCCCACTTAGGGAAATCGAGGTCACAAGGGTCCGCAGTGTACCTGGAGTTGAATGGGCCGTTCCCCTCTATGTCGGCATTGAGCAAGCCCGACTCAGCGACGGATCGTTCCAGAATATTCAGTTAGTGGGACTCGACACGGCAACTTTTGTTGGACGCCCCATGGAGATCACCAAGGGAAGGATCGAGGACCTGCGACTTCCCGATGCCGTCATTATCGATCAGGTCGGCATTGCTAAATTCAAGAACAAGGGGATCGCGATCGACATCGGCACCACCTTCGAGATCAACGACAAGGCGGCCCGGGTGGTCGCCCTCTGCCATGCCAACCGAAGCTTCCTTGGACAACCCTACGTCTACACCACCTATGACCGGGCCCTGCAGTTCGCAAAGCCCCAGCGGAAAATGATGAGTTGCGTACTGGCTGAACCCAAGCCGGGAGTCTCCGCAAAAGGGCTTGCGGATCATATCAGCAAGCTGCCGGGCCTGCGGGCGTATGAGAGGGACGATCTCTTCTGGAACACGATCTGGTGGTACATCAAGAATACCGGTATTCCGATCTCCTTTGGCACGGTGGTTCTGATGGGAGTGATTGTCGGCATCGCGATCGCGGGGCAGACCTTCTACCTCTTCATCCTCGATAATCTCCGCTACCTGGCAGCCCTCAAGGCGATGGGTGCGCGTATGCCAATCCTGGCCGCGATGGTCTTTCTCCAGTCATTTTCCGTTGGGTTTGTCGGCTTCGGTCTCGGCGTCGGACTAACATCGATCTTCGGGTACAAGGTCCTCAAAATCGAACAGCCCCCTTTTTTCATGCCGTGGCAGGTGCCGGCCTTTGTGGCAGTGATCATCATTCTGATCTGCTGCTTTTCGGCAGCAATCGGTCTCCGCCAGATCGCAAAGCTGGAGCCAGCCGTTGTCTTCAAATGAGCCCTCACGATTCATCGAAAGCTGTTGAGGGCTCCGTTGCTGTTACCGTCGATAAGGTCACGAAGATCTTTCCGAACGGCGATACTCCGACCTATGCCCTGCGCGAAGTCTCCTTCAAGGCCCGTTGCGGGGAACTCACGATGATTGTCGGCCCCTCGGGCTGCGGAAAGACCACCCTGCTGAGCGTGATCTGCGGCACTTTGGCTATAGACTCCGGCAACATTGAAGTCTTTGGAAAAAACCTTGGATCCATGAGTGTCTCCGAGGTGACCGGGTTCCGTAGCAAGAACGTGGGATTCATTTTCCAGCAGTTCAACCTGATTCCCACCCTCACCGTGGTGGAGAATGTCTCCATCCCGCTTATCCTGCAGGGATGGAACTACCGTAAGGCGGAGGAAAAGGCAGCGGCGATCCTTCAAGATGTCGGACTGGGGGAGCGCATTCGCTCGTTTCCCAAGCAGCTATCCGGAGGACAGCAGCAGCGCGTCGCCATCTCCCGCGCCTTGGTCCATGACCCGAAGCTCATCATCTGCGACGAGCCGACAGCCTCACTTGATGCCAAAACCGGCCACCATGCCCTGGAACTTCTCAAAAAGAGTGCCTGTGCCCCGGATCGTTGCGTGATAGTAGTCACCCATGACAGTCGTATTTTTTCCTTCGCAGATTGGATTGCGGAGATGGAAGATGGATGCGTGGTGAAGAGCTCTCCTGCCTCCGAATATCAACATGCTTAAACGTTTCAGTATCTTTCTGGCCGTTGCGGGAATCATTGCCGTCACACTCCTTGTGCTTCGGCTGAAAAAGCCAGAGCCGGCACCGACTCCTCTGGTCGAGCCTTCACGCGCTCCCTTTGCTGACTCAATCGGTGCACGGGGAATGGTCGAGGGTATCAATGAGAATGTGCGTATCGCGCCATTGCTTCCGGGTCTAATCGGCCAAGTGTTCGTGAAGGTCGGTGACCGGGTCAAAACGAGCGATCCGCTTTTCCGCCAAGACACACGGGATGCCGAAGCGAGAATAGCCAATCAAAAAGCGCAGGTCGGATTGTTAGAAGCGAAGGTCAACGAAGCGCAGGTCATCCTAGCCGACCGACAGGATAGCTTCCGCAGGACTGACCAACTCCGAAGCAAGGATGTCTCAAGCGAAGATGATCTCCAGAGGAAATACTATGCAGTGCGTTCGGCAGAGACCGCTCTCGCAACCACCAAAGCCGATCTGGAGCTGGCCAAGGCCCAGCTCACCCAAGCCAATGTGAATCTGGATCTCCTGACGGTGCGTGCACCGCGCGACGGGGACATCCTCAGGGTGGACCTGCGGGCCGGCGAGTATGCCTCCGTGCCTCCTTCTGATCTAAACAACCCCTCTCTTTTGCTCGGTGAAACACGCCAACTTCAGCTCCGTGCAGATGTCGACGAAGATAGTGCCTCCCGCGTGACGGCCGGAGCACCTGCAGTTGCCTTCATCAAGGGAATGCGCTCCGACCCGATCCCACTCCGATTCGTCAGGATCGAACCCTATGTGACCACCAAGAGGTCCCTCACAGGGGACAGCACAGAGCGCGTCGACACACGTGTGCTGCAAGTAATCTACCAGTTCGATCACTCCAGTATTCCTGTGTACGTCGGCCAACAAATGGATGTCTTTATCGAAGGAAAACCACCTCAAGGTCCGCAACCTGAGAATGACAAAAAAATCCTTCTCACACCCAAATCACCCTGAATCTTGGGCTTGTTGGTCGGGACGAAAGGCTTCACCAGATTCAAGAGAGAATCTATTGATGATGGCTCAAGGAGTCTAAAAAGCTCTTCGCCTCGGCGACGATTTTGTGTCGCTCCTTGGCTTCGCGTTTTTGCCATGATCGGACAGGCATTGCTGTTCTGGGATTTCGGATCAGGAGATCCTGATGCGTATCGAAGAAGTTCCAATAGAGTAAATTTAGGGGGCAGGCTCCCTTGCCGCTCTTGATGCTAGGACTGAATGAACAAGAGCCGCAATAGTTGCTCATTTTGCTGATGTAGGCACCGCTGGCCGCATAGGGCTTGGTTGCCATGAATCCACCATCCGCGTGCAGGGCCATTCCAAGCACGTTTGCAGCCATCACCCAATCATGGGCATCGACATACATCTCGTTGAACCATCGGAGTGCTTCCTGAGGATTAATTCCCGCCATCAGTAAAAAGTTCCCCAGAACCATCAGCCGCTGGATGTGGTGATTGAAACCTCGACCAAGCGTTTCCCTGAGAGCTGTGGACAAGCAGTTCATCGAGGTCTCACCGGAGTAGAAGAACTCGGGTAGCGACCGTGTTGCGTGAAGCCCGTTGACCGAGGCGTACTCAGGCATTTTTAGCCAGTAGACTCCGTTCACAAACTCACGCCAGCCGATCACTTGCCTAATAAATCCCTCCACGGCATGAAGGGGAGCCTTGCCTTCTTTGAAGACCTTCTCTGCTGCCAGCGCACATTCCAAGGGGTCGAGTAGACCGATGTTGAGCATGGGTGAGAGGATGGAATGAAAAAGGTCACCATCTTCCGACACCATCAAGTCCTGCCAGGTGCCGAATTCCGGCAGGCGTGATTCGATGAACTCGCGGAGTGATTCGAGAGAATCCAACCTTGTGACCGGCAATGCAAAGTCAGCAGCTTGTCCCGGTGCATCAGGGTAGATCGTCGCTAACTCGCAAGCGACCTCCTGCGTGATTTTATCCTGCTGGAATCGATGCGACTGTTTAGGTCGTGGCGTGCCCGCTTTCTTCCAGTCGGCAAAAGTGGCGCGATTCTCCTGATCGTAGTTCCATTGCCCGCCCAGTGGCTTGGAACTATCGTCAGCTTCCATGAGGAGTCCCGTGCGACGACGCATCTCGCGATAAAAGTTCTCCATGAGAAGACGCTTCTTACCCTCTGCCATCTCAAAAAAATCCTCCCGGGAGCATAAAAACTGAGTCGTTGGGATGATCGTCAGAGGGACAGGCAACTTGGTTTCCAGCATCTTCAGTGCCAGCTGCTCGTCATAATTATTCGGCTGGGTAACAAGAACGGATGCGGGCTTTTGATGCCTGCAATGCGTTTCTACAACAGATCGCATGTCAGCTGCATTCTCCAACCGATGATACTCGACCTCCCACCCCTCGGCTTCGCGTTCCGCTGCGTAGTGTCGCATGGCAGAGAGCAGAAGCATGAGACGATGCCTATGGTAGGGCAACTTGCCAAATGTCTGTCTCGACTCAACAAAGAGGAGCCGATCCCTGCCCTTTCTGGCCGATACGAGGGCAGCATTACGCTCCGAGAGTTGATCCGGCAGGATCAGGATGGTGTGCTTTTCAGAGGAAATGGGCATTGGAGATTAGGAAAATATTAATCAGTCCCAGAGGCATTGCAGGCGCAAATGGCAGACTGCCTGAAAGGTTTTTATGATTTTAGAACCAGAACTTAGGCAAAGTGTCAGGAAGGATGCCAAATTGACGTCCCTGTTATCGTTTTTATTATGAATTCCAATCTTACGGTGACGGAAGCATACCTCAATGAAACTCTGAAGTCAGACTTAGAGACCATTGAATTACATCCCATCTTTGGATCCGTTAAATCTGAAGCTCAACTTCGCCTCTTCATGGAAAATCATGTTTTCCCCGTTTGGGATTTTATGTCTCTGCTGAAGTTTTTGCAGTCAGTCCTAGCGCCAGTTACATGGCCTTGGATGCCAAGGCCTCTAGCTCATGGTGATCTGGTGCGCTTGATCAATGATATCGTGGTAGCAGAGGAAAGTGACAGGCTCCCCAAATCCCATCGAGGGGACTCCTCACACGCCAGCCACTTTGACCTTTATCTGATGGCCATGCGTGAGGTGGGTGCCGACACAGTTCCGATCACTGAGTTCCTGAAGATTGTGGAGATCCGAGGCCTAGATGCGGCTCTGGAGGCACCAATGGTATCTGATGCATCGCGGGCTTTCATGGAGGATACGTTCGCTCTCCTTAGAGAGGGTAAACCCCACAAGGTGGCGGCCGCTTTTTCCTTCGGCCGTGAAAATGTCATCCCTGGCATGTTTAACTCGCTCTTGGCCAAGCTAAGCATCGGCGAGGACCGCGCCCCGATCTTCCATTATTATCTCAAGCGCCATGCCGAACTCGATGGCGACGAGCATGGTCCTGCGGCTCTGCGTTTGGTTACTACGCTCTGCGATAATGATCCTGTGAAGCTGGACGAGGCAGTTCATGCTGCCAAAGCTGCACTCGCAAGCCGAGGGCGTCTCTGGGACAGCCTTCTTGAGAGACTGCTTTCAGATCGCTAGAGATGAGGATCAACGGGAAAGCGGTGAAGAAGACCGACTTGCCGGAGAAGATCTGTCCTCAATGCGGCCGTCCCTTTGCATGGCGCAAGAAATGGGAGCGTGATTGGGATCAAGTCATTCATTGCAGCCAAGCATGCAAAGGATCAGCCAAGCGAAGCAGTGAATACCGATGAGTGATTCCCTGCCAGACCGTGAACCGGTCACCCTTGTCTGGCTGAAGCGTGACCTGCGTCTTCGGGATCATGCCCCCCTCGCCCAGGCCTCAAAGCGCTGTAAAACGGGGGGAAAGGCCTTGGCCTTCTATGTGCTGGAGCACGATTACTGGGCGAGCGAGAAAGCTAGCCCAGAGCAACAGTCTTTCGTCTTGGAGAGTTTGCGAGATCTGACTCTCCAACTGGAGCGAATTGGATGCCGACTCCATATCTTCGAGGCGCCCTCCGCCGAGTCCGTGCTGAAATCCCTGATGAGGATCTACCAGATCGAGACGATCCTCTGTCATCAGGAAACGGGGAACCTCTGGACCTTCGACAGAGATCGGGCCGTTCTGGCCATGGCGAAATCACAGGGGATCCCCGTTAGGGAATTTCATCAGAACGGGGTGATCCGGGGAAAAGGGATGCCAAAATTGGAGGGCGGAGCATGGCTTAATTGGATCGGCGGTGAGGAACCGGGGACTCCAGACTTCTGGCAAAATCCTGCGCGCCTCCCGGAACTTAAGGAACTCAATCCCTTCAGTCATGAGAAACTTATCTCAATGTCCGATCAGCCAACCGGACACCAGACAGGGGGAGAGCTCCTGGCCCTTGGCTTGTTGGCGAGTTTTCTCTCGGGACGGTGCCTCAACGGGGAGGGGTACCGGAAGGAGATGGGTAGTCCGTTAAGGTCCTCCGAGGTCTGTTCGCGACTTTCCACCCATCTGACCTGGGGAAGCCTTTCCTCAAGACATGTCTTTCGAGAGGCAAGAAAAGCTCTTACTCAAGGAGTCCCGCGCGGTGCAGGCATAGAGATCCGAAGCTTTATTACGCGCCTTCGTTGGCGGGATCATTTTCTCCAGAAATTCGAGCGCCTTCACTGGATGGAATGGCGCTGTATCAATCCCGCAGCAGAGACCCTGCATGGGTGGGATCGGGATTCCTACCACCGGTGGTCTGTGGGGATGACGGGCTATCCCTTTATCGATGCCTGCATGCGGTCGCTCAACACCACCAAATGGATCAACTTCCGTGCCCGGGCCATGCTTGTCTCGTTTGCCTCCTATGCGCTGAATCTCGATTGGCGGCGTTTCGCCCCACATCTTGCCCGCACCTTCCTCGACTACGAGCCTGGCATCCATTACAGCCAGATTCAGATGCAGGCAGGGACAACTCTGGGGTCTCCCCCGCGCATCTACAATCCGATCAAACAATCATTGGAAAAAGATCCTGAGGGAGAGTTCATCCGCCGCTGGGTTCCGGAGCTACGGGATCTCTCCAATACAGCGATTCATCATCCCTCACTCACTCCCAGAAATGGATATCCGGCCGCTATCATCGATCCGGCGAACCTCTGGAGCATCATGCGAGCGAACGGTCCTAAATCAACACGACCCCGGCCAGCGGTCAAACCACGGAAATCCGCCGTGAAGACGCGATCTCTGTTTCGAAGAAAAATCGACGAAGCCCAGCAGGAACTTTTCCTTCCCGATTGCTGATCATCCCGAGCGGTATAACCTCTTGATCAGATGAATACCGTTTCGCTCTGGATCCAAGCTTACCATGGTTCCCTTGCCGCCGATGCCCTGGCAATGCCTGTTCACTGGTACTACGACACAGCGGCACTCCGCCGCGACTACGGCGTCGTGGACCACTTCCTTGAGCCAAAAAATCCACATTCAGGGAGCATCCTCTGGCGTTCGGAGTATCAAGCACTCAATGAGAGGGGAGACATCCTGCGGGAGCAGGCACAGTATTGGGGACAACGTGGGATTCACTACCATCAGTTCCTGAAGGCCGGGGAGAACACGCTCAATTTCCAGCTGGCACGGGAACTCTACTCCTTCGTGCGGGAGCGTGGCGGCTATGACGCCGATGCCTGGCTCGAGCGCTACATCGCCCGGATGCTCGAACCGGGGTGGCACCGCGATACCTACGTCGAGGAGTATCACCGGGCATTCTTCACCCGCTACGCGCAGGGAAAGAAGCCGCGCAAGTGCGGTATTAGCGATGAGCATATCGGGGGGCTCGCAACCGTCCCAGCGCTCTGTGCTGCCTTGGAGGGAATGGGGTTGCCTGAGTTACGATCCGTCGTGAAGGAGCATGTCGGATTGACTCATGCCCATGCCAATGTCCTCCGCGCGGCTGATACACTGGTGCGTCTTCTCTGGCGGGTGGCGGAGGGGATGGAAGCTCAGGAGGCGATCCGTTTGGAAGCTGGGGATTGGATCTCTGGGAGGAAATCCGACTCATGGCTCCACCAACCTGACGAGCATGTCGTCGGATCCCGCTTCAGTCCCGCCTGCTACATCGCCGACGCGATGCCGGCTTCCCTCTATCTTGCCTGGAAATACCACCGCGACTTCCAGGCGGGTATCATCGCCAATGCCATGGTCGGTGGAGACAACTGCCACCGGGGCGCCGTGGTTGGCAGCATCCTCGGAGCCGCTTGTGGGGTGCCGGAGCGGTTTCTTATGACGCTCCCGCGATGACGAAACCCTTACCGACGCGAGAGGAGGGCCTGAGGCGTCTGGTTGGGTTTTTACCCTTCGCGGGAAGAGAGTATGCCGAGCGCCGCAACCACGTACCCGGCACGGTTTCCGGGCTCTCTCCCTATGTCCGCCATCGACTCCTCACCGAGGAGGAGATCGCTGGCGCAGTCCTGCAGCGGCACTCCTACGAGGCGGCGGAAAAGTTCCTGCAGGAGGTCTGCTGGCGCACCTATTGGAAGGGATGGCTGGAGATGAGGCCAGGAATTTGGCTCCACTATCTCGAGGATCTCCAAGCGCTGCGTGAGCGACTGGATGTTGAAACGGATTTCCTTGGCCGAGTCCAAGCTGCCGAGTCTGGAGAAACAGGTGTCGAATGTCTGGATGACTGGGTCAGGGAACTACGTGAGACCGGCACTCTCCACAACCATGTCCGAATGTGGTTTGCGAGCATATGGATTCATACGCTACGTCTGCCGTGGCAACTTGGTGCCGACTTCTTCTTGCGGCATCTTCTGGATGGAGATGCAGCCTCCAATACCCTTTCGTGGCGCTGGGTGTGCGGCCTGCAGACACCAGGGAAAGTCTATGTAGCGAGCGCAGAGAATATTGAGCGATACACGGAGGGGCGTTACGCCCCCTTTGGACTCCTGGCAACAGAGGCCCCTCCCATTCCTGTGGATCATTCGATTCCAAAACCGCAGCAGCTTCTTCCTCGAGAGACTCATGTGCCAGGAGAGAGAACTGTTCTGCTTGTCACTGAAGAGGATCTCTCTCCGGAGAGTTGGTGTATCCCGACGGCCGATGTGTCGGGAGTGATTCTGATTGATACAGCTGACGCCACTGCCGGGATCTCAATGAATGTGAGTACCTTCAAGCGGGAGGCTCTTGAGTCAACAAGTGCACGACTGGTGGCTTCGGGCTACTCCTCGGTGACGCTCTTGAGCGGGACGATGGGGACGATAGAGTCGCAGCGCGAAAACGTGAGCCGACTCCTGCAGGCCCAGCATGTTGGTGGAACTTCTACCGTCAGCATGATGGGGGCCCCGGTGGGGCCGACCCAGCAGATCATGGATCCCTTGCTCTCGCTCCTGATGCAGGAGGGAGTGGCCGTGCGGAGATTACGAAGAGACTGGGATGATGCCCTATGGCCTCACGCCACGCATGGATTCTTCAGGTTCAAGGAGCAGATTCCCATCGTGCTTCGGCAGTTTGCTTAAGAGTAGAAGTCTGCGGCTGATTCAACTCGGATCTTTTGATTTGGGTTCATCGGCATCGACGTCATCTTCATCCGATTCGTTGAAAGTTCGGCCTGGGGATTTGAGGCGCCTCTCGAGAAGTTTGCGGTGCTTCGTGACCCGTCCCGCGACTCGCTTGCGCCACATGGCAAAACTGGAAGGCTTGAGTTCGCGGCGCATGATGTCGATCACCTCATGCTCTGCAAAACCGGTGCGCGTTTTTATTTCCTCAAACGTGGTCCGATCCTCCCAGGCAAGCCGGATCACCAGCGAGATCTGATCGCTATGAATTTTTCCCTTCATGTCGTGTGATCAGCAGCTCCCAACGAATTTCCGGAAGGTGAGGTTGATCCGGGGCGTGGTGATCTTCTTCGTCTTGGGCATGGTATGCACCCAGTGATGCTGGGTGGCTCCTTTCATCACCAGCAGGCTGCCATCTTCTAGGAGCACGGAGACGACCTCCCCGGACTTGCGGTGCTTCAGCTTGAAGATCCTTTTCGCCCCAAGGCTTACGGAGGCAATGAGAGGATTCTCTCCGAGGGTCTTTTCGTCATCACTGTGCCATCCCATTCCCTCGGAGCCATCATGGTAAAGATTCAGCAGGCAAGAGTTGAACTGGTGGCCGCACTCGTTCTCGACACGCTCCTTGATCGTGAGAAGAGCAGGGGTCCATGGCGTCGCGACCTTGCTTGTGCCGGAATAAGTGTAGGTGAACTCTCCATCCCCCATCCAGGCCACTTTCCGTGAGAGGATCCTTTTCTGTCCAAAGAGGATCACCTCGTCCTGCTGCCAAGGGATCCCTGCTAGTAGATCTTCAAAAAGACGGGATGACTCCCCTTCTCCAAAGAGCGAGGGGACATATTCGACGATCCCATCATATGGAAGATAAGGAAGAAGCTGCCCGTTATTCACTGGCACAGAGGCCCCTGCTGGTGTCACGACCAGTTGGGAGGGTGATTCCAGAAACGGGGTTTGCCCACATGGCAGTGCAGTGACGTCCCGATGACGTTTCCAAACCATCGGGTGACGTAGAAAAGGATGCGTGGAATCTGGTTCATGAGTGTTGGTTGAGTTTGGAGAGTCGCTCTTGCAGAGGTGGGATGGGGTGAAACACCGCCGTCTTTACGGCAGAGAGGGAGATGTCCGTGGCGTTGAGCCGCTCGATCTTAGAGAGGAGTTCAATTACTTCCGCAGGCGAGGCAAGCGAGGCGAGAAAGGCATCGCCCCTATTCATCCAAACCCTGTTGAGCGTTGGCCAGACAAAGAGCGCCAGAAAGCACCAGGAACTCATGACAGCCGCGCCGATGAGGCCTGCCTGCACGGCATTCGCACTTGGGATGAGAGAAGCGAGCAGAATCCCAAGCAGTGTCCAGGAGGCCACAATCAGGAGCGTTAAGAGCCAAGTGCCGGATTTTCTATAGCATTCCTCACGGGAGGCCATCAGCGCCGCTTCGCGAGGGGTCAGCCATTGGGCGACCGTTGCTGATAGGGAAAGAAGTCCGCGTGGGGTGATGCAGCCATTTACCGTTTCTTCATCACCAAGATCAAACCACCGGACTGGTCTGGGCGTCATGCCCAAGGATTGCAGTTCCGCATTCATGCTCTTTTCAAACACCTCTGTGGAAGACCCTGCTGGCGCAGAATCACCGGCAGGAACGAGCAGAAACAAAAGGATGACCACGGCGCCCGCGGCAATGATCAGTATCATTGTTCCGGAGCGAGAGGCTTGATGGATTGCCGAAAAATAGATCATTCCGCTCCAAAGTCCGATCAGCGTGACGAATCGACCTCGGATCCAATCCGAGAACCAAAGGCTTGCCGATTGCCCTGTGCGGCCAACGGCCTGCTCGACGGCATGTCCTGAGAGCACGTCGAAAGGGAGGTTGGCCAGTGTGACCAGGGTAGCCACAGCAAGAAGGACCACCGGAATCCCAAGTAGTCCGAGTCCAGAAAATCTCATCGCCCACCAAGACGCACTGAGAGCGAGTCCCCAGATCATGGCCAGATTAGCTCCGATGGAGGTGATGCCTGACCAGAGGCGAATGCGTTGGTAGTTGATCGGATCCACCGGGATAGTTTGTAAAAAAGAGAAAGCTGGGTCAATGACCCGGTCGCCGTCGGTTCGCTGCTTTGGAAAGACTCTCTCGATCCTGGAGAGTCAGTCGTGCGTCACTATGATAGCTCATGCGTTGGAGGTTGTTGGGTGTTTTGGATCTTTATCAACCCAAGTATCCCAACTCTCCTTCGCATAAACAACCTCTTGAAACTTCACACCCATCCCTCTGGTTGACACGTTACCCTCACGCTTTCTTAAAAATTGATGAATCCACAGGTTCTCCATTCTTAGATATGTCTGTCTAAGTAGGATTTCTTTTGATAAGTAATTCCTGTTTATTAACATTTATGAAGATCGCATTATTCCCTGCGCGAATCCTTTTCGCCATTCTTGGACTGCTCATCACCGCACTCTCAACGCATGCGGCCGATAAACAGAAAAAGCCCAACATTCTCATCATCTGGGGTGATGACATCGGTCAGTTCAATCTCAGTGCAGTTAACCGCGGCATGATGGGCTACCGCACACCGAATATCGACAGTATCGCCAGCGAGGGTGCTTATTTTACCGATTGGTACGGCCAGCAATCCTGCACGGCAGGACGCGCAGCCTTTATCACAGGCCAGTCACCGATCCGCACGGGCCTTACTAAAGTGGGTCTTCCAGGTGCACCTGAAGGGATGAAAAAAGAGGATCCCACCATCGCGACCCTTCTTAGAGCACAGGGCTATGTCACAGGCCAGTTCGGTAAGAATCACCTCGGGGATCGGGACGAGATGCTGCCGACCAGTAATGGATTTGATGAGTTTTTTGGGAATCTCTATCACCTGAATGCAGAGGAGGAGCCTGAAAACCCCGACTATCCGAAGAGTCCCGACTTCAAAAAGAAGTTTGCCCCACGTGGCGTGATTCACAGTTATGCCGATAGCCGCATCAAGGATACAGGCCCGCTGAACAAAAAACGCATGGAGACGATTGACGACGAGGTCAACGAAAAGACCTTCGCCTTCATGGAGCGTGCGGCAAAGGAGGGTAAGCCTTTCTTTCTTTGGTGGAACTCAACACGTATGCACATCTTCACGCACTTGAAGAAGGAGTCCGATGGCAAGACGGGACTCGGCATTTATGCGGATGGTATGGTTGAGCACGACGCCAATGTCGGTCAGTTGCTTGCTAAACTCAAGGAGCTCGGTCTTGAGGAGAACACCATCGTGATGTATTCCAGCGACAATGGTGCCGAGTCCTTCACCTGGCCAGATGGCGGCACCACCATGTTCCGTGGGGAGAAAAACACACAGTGGGAGGGAGGATATCGCGTACCGACTTTCATCCGCTGGCCTGGTGTCATTAAGCCCGGCACCGTGATCAACGATATCGGGTCCCATGAAGACATGTTACCCACACTGCTTGCCGCTGCGGGAGACCCAACCGTAAAGGAAGAGTTGCTCAAGGGATTGAAGGTTGCAGACACCACCTACAAAGTGCACTTGGATGGCAATAACCTCCTACCCTCACTGAAAGGAGAGGCACCGTGGCCTCGCAAGGAATTCATCTATTGGACCGATGACGGTAGCGTTGCGGCCCTTCGGTACGATAACTGGAAGATCACCTTCCTGAAACAAAATGCCCACGGCATGAATGTCTGGCTTCATCCGTTTGAGGCGCTTAGGGCGCCAATGGTCACCAACCTTCGTATGGACCCCTTCGAACTCGCTCCGGACATTGGCATGGGTTACCAACGCTGGTATCTGGAGCACATGTTTGTCATCGCACCTGCCGCAAATTATGTGGGGGGATGGTTGCAGAGCTTCCGTGAGTTCCCTCCACGTCAAAAGCCAGGCAGCTTCAATCTTGATCGTGTGATGGAGTCGGTGACCTCGGCGAATGAGTAAGGGGGAAGATTCACGGTGATCCGCCGCGACCTCTGTACGCTGGCATGCATTCTCTGGTCTGCGCTGGCGACCCAAGCGAGCGATCTCCTGCCATCATGGAACGATAGCTCCTCAAAGAGGGCGATCCTCTCCTTTGTGGCGAAAGTCACCGACAAATCGGGAGGCAGCTTTGTGCCCACCTCGCAGAGGATCGCGGTATTCGACAACGACGGGACACTCTGGCCAGAAAACCCGATTCCATTTCAGATATCATTCACCATTGAGGAGATAAAACGACAACTCCCTCAGCACCCCGAATGGAACTCCGATAAGGATATTCAGGCTGCTCTTTCGGGTGACTTCCCCCCTCTTCTTCGGGACCATTTCAGGGGACTGTTACACATCATCTTTGCTGCAGGCTCAGGCATGACTACCGAGGAGTTTGCTGCAAGCGTCCGTCGTTGGTTTGCCTCTGCCAAGCATCCACGATTCAACAAGGCTTACGACGGCCTTGCGTACCAACCCATGCAGGAGGTGTTGGACTACCTTAGAGCAAATGGATTCAAAAACTACATTGTTTCCGGAGGAGGGTTGGATTTCATGCGCGTCTTCAGTGAGCGAGTTTACGGTGTTGTGCCGGAGCAGGTCGTGGGATCCCACACTGCTGTCGTCTATGAACTGAGGGATGGAGCACCCGTGCTCGTCAAAACCATGAACCGTCCCTTTATCGATGACGGCGCCCGCAAGCCAGAGGCCATTCAGCAATTCATCGGACGCCGGCCGATTGCTGCCTTTGGCAATAGCGACGGGGATAAAGCGATGCTGGAATACACCACTATCGGGAATCCTCTCCCATCCCTCGGCCTGCTTGTCCACCACACCGATGCGGAGAGGGAATATGCCTATGACGCCAAACCACAGAGCAGCGGAAAACTTATTACCGCCCTAGTCGAGGCCCCCCAGCGCGGTTGGGTCGTCACTGATATGAAAAAAGACTGGCGGTTGATCTTTTCGGAGTAATACGTTCCCTCTCTCCCGTTACTAAAGTCATGAAATCCATCTCGTTTTTATTATTACTAGGTCTTCCTATCCTATCTGCTCAAGTTACCCCTCAGGCAAATTACGAGGTTCTAGAGCCAGTTCCTGCAGCAAACTTCATCCCTGCCGCCCTGATGACGAGCACACTCTTCACCATCTCACCAATGGCGCGGACTGATGGTCTCCATCTTACCTACACCCTTCAGAGTCCTGCTGGAACTGAATCAATCATCGGTACGCAGAGCCTCATCACACGTGTCAACGAGATGAAAGCACTCGTGGCGCTCGATGAAATTGACAATTCGGAGGAGTTTGGAAAGGCGCTTCTCAAGGCGGGTGCCGAAAAAGTCGGGAGCGTGAAGGATGTCGTGAAAGATCCACTTGGCACCGTTCAACGCCTCCCCCTAGGAGCCTCCCGACTCTTGGGACGCGTCTCCACCTCTGTCAAAAATGCAGCCGAGGGCAATGCCGATCCACGAGCTGGAGCACAGGCAGTTCTGGGAGTCAGGAGAATGAAGAACGAGTTGGCCGCTCGTTTCGGAGTCAGCCCCTACACACGGAATGCCTCGCTTCAGAATAAGCTGGATGCCACTGCACGGGCCATGGCGGGTGGCGCTCTCGTCGTCAACCTCTCCAGTCTCATGTTCACTGGAGGAGTCGGCACAGCCATTTCCGTGGTCAATGTGAATCAGACACTTCAGCTTACGCTCATTGAGTCGACACCCGAGGAAATGGCAGTCAAGAACCGCGCCACACTTCTGGCGCTCAAGGCCGCTCCCGATGCGGTGGAAGGCTTTCTCTCCAATCCCTCCCTCTCACCTTGGCAGAAGACGATTCTCACTGCCGAACTGAAGGATATTGGTCTGAATCCAGACCCCTTTCTTAGGCTTGCATCGAAGCCCGCAACCCAAGAGGAGGTTCTTGATGAGATGCAGATCATACAAATTTTACTCAAACACCATAAAGAGATAGCCCCCATTGTCTCCATAAGTGAGGTCGACGGCGTGCTTGCAGCACTAGATGCAAAGAGCACCTTGGTCACACCAGTTGGCGCAGATCTCATTCTCTGGAGTGCAGCGAAAGAGTCTAGTGCCGATACGCTCCTGAAAATGGCAAAGGAAGATCCGAGGGTAAAACAAGTGGCCCTTGCCACAGATGGTCTCGTCTCGGCCCGTGCCATGGAGGAACTCAACAAGCGGGGAATCCTCGCAACCCCTCAAGCTCTCGGGCCCCTACGCTAACTAGCCTCAGAATGATTCGCTCCTCACTGTTCTCCATGCTGGGGGTGCTTTTATTGCTGGGATGTCATCCCTCTGCACCGTCCGGCGGTATGGTTTTGATCCCCGGTGGTGACTTCTTGATGGGCTCAGACGCTCCGTATGCTTTACCCAACGAGAGACCGGCTCATCAGGTGAAGGTAAAGCCCTTCTTCATGGACATCCATGCTGTCACCAATGCCGAGTTTGTAAAATTCGTGAAGGCCACCGGCTATGTCACCGTTGGCGAGCGACCAGTCGATTGGGAGGAATTAAAAAAACAAGTGCCGCCAGAAACGCCGAAGCCACCCGCCGAGTCGCTTGCGCCTGGATCGTTGGTTTTTCATCCAACCACGGGGCCTGTGGATTTACGTGATATGTCTGCGTGGTGGCAATGGGTCAATGGCGCCTCGTGGTCTCATCCAGAGGGATCCGACAGCAATATCATCGGCAGGGAGAATCACCCAGTGGTACACGTCGCTTGGGAGGATGCAAAAGCCTATGCGGCTTGGGCTGGGAAACGCCTCCCCACCGAGGCTGAATGGGAATTCGCAGCCAGGGGCGGAGTCAACGGAGAGCGCTACGCATGGGGTAACCAAGAGCGTCCTGACGGGCGTTTCATGCTGAATCGTTGGACCGGACAATTTCCCTACCATGATGATGCCTCGGATGGTTTTGCCGGCACCTCGCCAGTCGGTACTTTTCCATCAAATGGCTTCGGGCTTTATGACATGGGGGGCAATGTGTGGAACTGGTGTAGCGATATCTATCGCGCCGATGCCTTTGCTGAAGAGGCCAAAGCAGGCCATGTTTGTTGTGATCCCACCGGGCCCAAAACCTCACTGGGTGAGAAAGCCCTTCTAGGTGACCCCTCTCCTCCCATGGTTCCAGGGGTAGAACGACGAGTGATCAAAGGAGGGTCTTTTCTCTGCCATCCCGACTACTGCGAAAGCTATCGTCCCTCCGCCAGACGTGGCGCTCCACCTGACACGGGGAGTAGCCATGTTGGCTTTCGCTGCGCCAAGGATACGAGTCCCTCTGGGTAGAAGGAGAGAGCCACGAACTGCCATCTCAGATCGTAAACCGCGATGTAGGCAGCGAAATTCCCCTCTAATGGGGGCGACCAACGTTTCTGAGTTTAATAGTTTCACGTTAGGCTCCCAACAGGTTTCAAAATCAAATGGGAAATGATAGGGATGCTATGGTTCGGGTACAATGAACACTTTCGAAGCGATCCAATCCCGCCGGGCCATCAAACATCACGATCCTAATCATCAGTTCACTCCTGAGGAAGAGAAGCAACTCTTGGAGGCCGCGCTACTCTCCCACCGCTTTCCATATCCAGCAGTGGCGCCTCGTCGTTGTGAAGGACATGGAGGTTTGCCAGAGTCACCAGCAGCCCCACTGCAAGTAAAACCACCGAGATCGCTACAGGACCGGAGCCGCCACTCGCCCACCAGGAAGCACTGAGGGCTAGCCCCAGATCAATGTAAGATTGGTGCCGATCGATGTGATGCCAGCCCAAAGATGAATGCGTTGGTAGTTGCTCGGGTCCACCGGAATAGTTTGTGGAAAAGAGAAGGCCGGGTCAATGACCCAGCCTTCTCGTTGAAGTTAAGCTCCGGGGGGAGCCTAGAAGACTATTTTCCCTCGGCGTACCGTGCAAGACGGTTGGAGAGGATCAGGAAGGTCGGGGCCCAGAGGCCGACGAAGATCCCGAAGAGTTCGCCGTGGGTACGAACCTCAAAGCTCACATCCTTGCCGCCGGCATAATACCAGATGGCGATGGAGGCGAGGACTGAGGCGAGTCCTAGGACGAAACAGATGTGACTGAGTTGTTTCATAGACCCCTTGATGATCCTCATAGCGAAAAGAAGCGAGGAGAATCGACTAAGCAAAAAGATTAGTTGCCGAGGACATAAATTCCTTTTCAGTCAGAACCCCTCGGTTAATATGAGGAAGTAGTTAATCGCCTTAACTAAAATCAACCCACCCAAACCATGACACTCCCGATTGCCGAGCAGATTGCCGCCCGCACCTTTCCTCCTTTCAGTCTCGAGCGTCTTCTTAAAACGACTTTCGCCCCGAAAGAAGGTCAACGGCTCTGCATCCTGATCGATCTGGAGAATCCCGCCGAGATCAAGGACTTCACTTTCCTGAACAATCCTGCGCTCACCATCCAGAAGCATGCCGTAGAGTCGTTCCTTAAGCCTCTTACCGCAGAGATCTTGTCCAAGATGGGGCTCAAGGGTGGAGAGATCTTTGCTTACAAGCTCACCGGCGGAAGCAATCTGGATCTCCCCGATGAGGCCTTCGATCCCTCTGGCAAGCAGGTCAGCCTCTCGAAGGATGTTTACCCAAACTACGACATTATCCTCTGCATCTCGACATTCTCCGCAACAGCTCCGCTTACAGCATTTGCGAAACAGTACGGCTTCCGTGGAGCGACGCTACACGGCGTGAATGAAATCATTCTCTCGAGCGGCCTGGCCGTCGATTACGACGAGGTCAGCGTCGAGGCCGAGAAACTCCGCCTCGGTGTCACCAGGGCCGACTGGGTGGAGATCGAGTTTGGCTGCGAAAACAAGGACTACACTCTCCGCCTCATCCTCAATGGCCAAGAGGCCCAGAAAAGCCATGGCCTCTGCCGAGGTGATGAACCTGATGTCGCAAATCTCCCCGCCGGAGAGGTCTACTTCGTTCCCGAGGGTGCGGAAGGATCCTTCCCCCACAAGTACGAGGACGGAACTCTTGGACTCATGACCGTGACCGGTGGTCGCATCGTGAAGGCCGAACTCATCAAGGGGAACGCCGCCACCGTAGAGGCCCATAATGCCAAGCTGCTCTCTGATCCCGTCACCGGTGAACTAGGCGAACTGGGTCTAGGTACCCAACTCCTCCCGGTCAGCGGACGTGACATCCAGGATGAGAAGGTGCGTGGTACCATCCACGTGGCCACTGGCCGCAGTGACCATCTCGGCGGACATCTGGTTCCCTCGATGTTCACCGAGAAGAGCCATGCCACCCACGACGACATCCTCTTCGCTCCACTCAAGACTCCTGAGATCCTCGTTAAACAGGTTAGGATGAAACGCGGCGACCAGCAGGAGATCCTGATCGAGAACTACGAGCCCTCCGAGTACACGAACAGATTGGTGGCCTGATCAGATCCTACGCCGGGCTGTCGCAAACAGCACGCCGAGACCGGTCAACGAGAGCATCCAGACCGAGGGTTCGGGGATCCCGGTGACCGCGGTGATCTGCTCCCGGTATGTGGCGACGTCTATACTGTAGGTGACGTCTCCGAAGACGGCCGTGTTGGCTGGCTGCCCCGAATAGGTCCCCACCAGATCCATGATGCCGGCAAGTTGATAAGATCCGTTGTTCATCGGCACGAAAACCCCTCCGCCGGAATCACCGACGGCGGCCTGAGCCTCGTTAGCGGTCCCGTATTGAGTGAACGTTGTCTGGATCATGCTGGTGGAGTTCACAGTGGCCACTCCGTCGGCTAGATTGCTTCCCCAACGCTTTGAGTTTGAGGAGAGTTGCTTGTATCCCGAGGCATTGTAATTATAGACGTTTGACTCGTTCCATGTGTTGGGAGTGGAACCCGTGTTGACGCTCCAGTAGGTCTTAGAAGCGTCGCGGTCCTTTCCGTTGCCGATCATCGTCAACGTTTCTCCAGCCGCAGGAGATGTTCCCGCCAGTGTGAGATTGCTTAGCAGAGAAAGACCGGTCCCTTGGCCCACCGTGATCCGGAAGGCATAGAGGTCGATGGATCCAATCTGCTGTCCCGATCCGGCAATGGCCGAATAGGTGGTTCCGTTCAGGCTGAAATTTCCAAATCCGACATGGTTTGCGGTCAGTACCCAGCCCGATCCGTTCGCACCCCCCAGATAGACGCCCGAGGCCCCGTTGAGCGAACCAACATAGTTCCACCCCAGATCGCCGTTAGGTCCGGAGGGGGCGTTGGTGTTACCCGACCCGTTGCCCGAATTGATCACGACGGCGAATGATGAGGACGCCGAGGCAACCGCGAGAATGGCCAGCAGGAATGCCCGGATGGTTCTATTCCTCATACTCAGGTCACAAAATCACAGCCTTGGAGGGGTGTCAATGCCCCCTACCAAGTCATTGCCTTAATCCGGGCAGCGGCCTCAATCGCCTTCTCGTGGCTATTGAAAGCAGAAATGCGGAAGTAACCCTCTCCGGCCCGACCGAAGCCGCTGCCGGGTGTGACGACGATATTCGCCTCGTTGAGCATCCGGTCGAAAATCTGCCAGCTGGTTTGTCCAGCCGGACCATGGACCCATATGTAGGGGGCGTTCACACCTCCATAAACCTTAAGACCGCACGACTGCACAGCCTCGCGCAGGATCTTGGCATTCCCCATGTAATGCTCCACAAGAGCTGAGACCTCGGTGCGTCCCTTCTTACTGTAGAGAGCGGCAGCCCCCCGCTGGGTGATGTAGCTGACGCCATTGAACTTGGTGGTAAATCGGCGGTGCCAGAGCGGATGGATCGGACGATGCTCGCCATCGGAGCAAAGAGCACTCAGCTCCTTCGGAACAACGGTAAAGGCGCAGCGGGTACCGGTGAATCCGCCATTCTTGGAAAAACTACGAAATTCGATTGCGCACTCACGAGCACCAGGAATCTCGTAGATCGAGCGGGGTACAGAAGGGTCACTGATGTACGCCTCGTACGCGGCATCGAAGAGAAGGATCGAACCGTTCTTCCGTGCATAGGCCACCCAGGCCTCCAGCTGTGCTCGCGTGGCCACAGCGCCGGTCGGATTGTTGGGGAAGCAGAGGTAGATGATATCAACTTTCTCTTCCGGAATGGCGGGCACAAAACCATTCTCCGCCGTGCACTCAAGGTAAGTGATCCCCTCGTAGGAGCCGTCTTCCCGACCCTCGCCCGTGTGTCCGGCCATCACATTGGTGTCCACATAGACGGGATAGACAGGATCCATGACGGCGATGCGGTTATCATCGCCAAGGATATCGAGGATCGCACCTCCATCGCACTTGGATCCGTCTGAGACAAAGATCTCATCATCCGCCACCTCGAGCCCACGGTCGCGGTAGTCATGCTGAGCGATTGCAGATCGGAGGAACTCGTAGCCTTGTTCGGGGCCATAGCCGTGGAATCCCTCTCGGGTTCCCATCTCGTCTACAGCGGCGTGCATCGCCTCGCGGACAGCTGCTGGCAGGGGCTCGGTCACATCGCCGATACCGCAGCGGATCATTCGAGCGGCGGCCTCCGGATTGGCCTCAGTGAAGGTCTTCACCCGTCGTGCGATTTCAGGAAAGAGGTAACCAGCCTTGAGCTTGAGATAGTTGGAATTGAGAGTCGCCATAAGGGTTCCAAGTGAACAAAAAACTCCGCATTGTTGCCAGCGCAGGGTTAGGTTTTTTATCGAGGCCGAGGTGAAAGCAGTTCGACTTCTTATCTCCTTGCCGAGTAGCCCGTGGAGATTTCTAATCTTCTCTCCCTCAGTAAGGCGCGATTAGCTCAGTGGTAGAGCGCTTGCTTCACACGCAAGAAGTCGCAGGTTCGAACCCTGCATCGCGCACCACTTCAAAATCAGCCTCATTTACTCTTTGAGGCCCATAAATAAAGGCTCTCCAGGCGGCTGGCCCATTCTTGTCATGAGTGCCAGAAAGCGCCCCGTTGGCCAAAACTTTGTTACCTTTTGTTACCTTTTTCCGACCAGTGACGCCGGGTGGCGCTACCGGACGCTCTACCCACAATCTCTGGGGCAGCTATTGAGCGCCATAGGTGCCTTCAACATACCGTTTCAGGGGCAAAAACCATCGCCCCCTTTTTTAGTGCAGTCCGATCTCTGTATTGATCGTCGATAAATGCCATCCTGACCGATATACCTGTCAGATATTGACATAAAGTCGCCTATAGAAGACGTTATCTCCATGCTTCAGCAATCCTCCATGCCCTTACCTGCCAGCCACGCCCTGAGTAAGCTGGGGCGGGACTTGTCGATTGCCAGAAGGAAGAGGGGTATCTCGACCACAGACATGGCCTCCCGAATTTTTGTCAGCCGGGATACCTTGTGGCGTCTAGAAAAAGGGGATCCCTCGGTGAGTATTGGTACTCTGGCAACCGCCGCATTCATTCTACAGTTGCATGATCGCCTCGCAAATCTTGCCAACCCATCGACCGATGCCATTGCCCTCGACCTTGATGAAGGCCGACTTGCCAAACGCATCCATCGCAACCGCCGCACTCCCGTATGACCACTGAGGTACACATTGCTTGGAAAGGAGAGTCTCTTTTTGTCGGGAAACTCCATACATCGGAGCGCACCCCTTCGAGTTCCTTTGAATACTCCTCGGAGTGGCTGGCACGCCCGAACGCTTTTCCCATTGATCCGACTTCACTCCCCCTTCGCGCCGGTCCCCATCATGCCCCGGTGCTTTTCGGGGCTTTTGCCGATTGCGGCCCCGACCGTTGGGGGCGGATGCTCATCAAACGCTCCGCGAGCAAAGGTCTTCTTGAGCGGATACCCCGACACGATCTGGACTACGCATTGGCGCTTGATGATGCCTCGCGGATAGGAGCTCTACGCTTTCGTTTCGAGAGAGGGGGGCCTTTTTTGGGTGAGTCTTCCGGAAAATTGCCTCCGATCGTTCAGTTGACGGCTTTGCTCAATGCCGCCAATGCGGTGCATGGGGAGAGTGAAACAGCGGAGGATCTCAGATTCCTACTGGGAAGGGGTTCCCCTCTGGGCGGGGCGCGTCCGAAATCGGCTGTCACCCTTCGTGATGGCAGTCTGGCGATTGCAAAGTTCCCCAAGCCGGATGACATACTCGATGTGGCAGTCGGAGAGGTATTGGCACTGACCCTTGCACGTAAGTCCGGAATGACCGTTGCGGAGCACCAACTTCTTTCGGTCGATGGCAAGAGCATCTCGGTGATCACTAGATTCGATCGTCAGGGTGAACATCGAATCCCATTCCTTTCGGCCAACACGCTCCTGGCCCTTCCGCAGGATGATCCAGGAGCCTACACGCTCCTGGCCGACGGCATCCGCCAACATGGCGATGACGTGGAAAAGGACCTGCGGGAGTTATGGAGACGGCTGGTCTTCTCACTCCTCGCCAGCAATTACGACGACCATCTGCGCAATCACGGATTCCTGATGCTGAGAGCGGGACGTTGGGCTCTCTCACCTGCTTATGATCTCAATCCGGTCCCCGAGATCGATCGATCACAAACTCCCAAGACTCCCATTTCCGAAGATCCTGGTGATCCAACAATTGCAGCCGCTCTTCGCTCCGCTCCACGCTTTGCACTGACTACGCCGGACGCAAAGACCATTCTGAAAGAGGTGTTCGAAGCGGTTTCCACATGGCGTGAAACAGGCAAGAGGCTTGGTATCAAGGCGTCGATACTCGCTGCCTATCAAACGGCTTTTGAGAATCCCAGGGCTGAGGAAGCCAGACGGATCATTGGGTGAAGTAGGTTCAATTCAGAAAGGATGATGGAGGCTTCTACTCGGATTGCTCAAATAGAGCAAGAACTCCAGAGTCTAGAATCCCGCCGGAAGCAGCTGCTTGCCGAAATGCAGATGCTCCAGCGAGATGGAACGCCGCAAGATCTGCCTCTGGCAGAGTCCGTGCCTCAAAGCAGCGAGGAAAAGCTCGCTCTTTTCCTTTCTTTATTTGGCACACGCCGATCCGTTTATCCACGGCTGTGGAAAAATCCAAAGAGTGGTCAGAAAGGATACTCCCCAGCATGCCGGAATGAATGGGTTCGGGGCATTTGTGAAAAACCACGCGTCAAGTGTTCCGAGTGCCATTATCAGAATTTTCCCCCATTGGACAGAAGCGCGGTTTATGACCATCTGACTGGCAAACAGACCATCGGAACATACACAATCAAAGAGGATGACACCTGTTGTTTTTTGGCAGCCGATTTTGACGGAGAGGGATGGGAAACGGATGTCACTGCATATCGTCGTTCGGCCGAGGAACTCGGTTTCGAGATAGCCGTAGAGCGGTCACGTTCGGGGAACGGCGGGCATGCATGGCTCTTCTTTGAACAACCAGTCCCGGCAGTCGTGGCGCGCAGGCTCGGAACACTGATTGTGGCCAGAGCTGCCTCCACAAACGCACGGTTCAATCTTTCCACCTATGATCGTTTCTTCCCCAATCAGGATACACTCCCCAAAGGCGGCTTCGGCAACTTGATTGCCCTCCCATTGCAGGCCGATCCAAGGAGATCCGGAAATACAGTCTTTCTGGATTCAGAATTGCAACCGCTCACCGACCAGTGGGCCTATCTGGCAAGTGTGAAGAAAGCCGTGCTCGCTGATGTTCAGCGCATCATAGAATCAATCACTGGAGCCG
>Ga0304729_1000259_pt1 | contig 38739 bp, 67 predicted proteins | sample C_131016_MF_Meta_FD_190475 | JGI IMG/M metagenome (GOLD analysis project Ga0304729, IMG submission 190475) | Freshwater microbial communities from Lake Croche, Canada to study carbon cycling - C_131016_MF_MetaG (v2) (version 2) | ecosystem: Environmental > Aquatic > Freshwater > Lake | place... | reverse complement strand
TTTGGATTAGCCACTAGGAAATCCTGTTTACATATCCTGAAATTGTAACTACTGAGGCAGTTGCGGCAAATGCGCGAGTTGTTGTCGCGTTTGTGCCATCGCCTGTTAGCGGAAGTCCAGCGACAATAAGAACATCGCCCGATTGTGGCGCAAGAGTAATTGGCTTGGCGTTTTGAACCGAACCAGTACCGCCAAATTGAACTGTAAGCAAGACAGGAGAAGTTGAAGTGTTATTGGCATATAGCCAAATCTCGTCAATGATTGATGATGAAGTTCCTGTTGCGTGAATAGTTGTACCAGTTGAGGCAGTTTGAACAACAGTTATTGGCTGGCCTTGAGATGAGGCTGAGAGAAGTGTCTTTGTATATGTTGCCATTTATTTATCCTTATCCGAATACTTGCATTGAAATTACTGCTTGGTCTGTATCATAAACTGCTGTTCCTAGAATACCCTGAATACCTTGAACGCTTTGAGTTCCTTGTAATCCTTGCGTTCCTTGAAGTCCTTGAAGTTGATTAAATCCGCCACCTTGTAATCCTTGTAATCCTTGATTGCCTTGAGCGCCTTGAGCGCCTTGGCTACCTGTTAATCCTTGGCTACCTGTTAATCCTTGTAAACCAGTTAAGCCTTGAGCGCCAGTTATACCCTGCGCGCCAGTAGTTCCAGTTGTACCCTGACTTCCAATAATACCTTGAATACCGCTAATACCTTGAGTTCCTGTTGCGCCCTGAGTGCCAGTAGTTCCTTGTAAACCAACCGCACCCTGAATACCAATCAAGCCCTGTGTGCCTGTTGCTCCTTGTGCGCCTGTAACACCTTGCAAACCTGTATTACCAGTAGAGCCTTGAACGCCCTGAATACCAACCGCGCCATCTAGGTTTACTGTCCAAGATGTAAATGTGCCAATACCTAAAGATCGAGTAACTGTTGCGGTCATTGCGCCAGTACCGATTGTGTAAGTTGCTATATCAGCAATAATGTAATTAGAAACCGTGTTAGCAATAATTACTGTTTGACCAGTTGAATAAGAAAGCCCTGTACCAACAGTTAAAGATATTGAACCAGTTGCGGGAAGTGTAAGGGAAGTTGTAGATGATGTTTGATAACGATCACCGATACCTTGTAACCCTTGAACACCCTGGGTTCCTTGAATACTTAATCCGCTAACGCCTTGAGTTCCTGTATTGCCTTGAACTCCAATAGTTCCTTGCGCGCCAGTTGTGCCTTGAGTACCTACTGAACCTTGCGTTCCAGTTGCGCCTTGAATACCCGTTGTACCTTGAATTCCTTGTGCGCCTATTGTGCCTTGTCTTCCTTGTATTCCTTGTGTTCCAGTTGTGCCTTGACCGCCACCACCTTGTAATCCTTGAGTACCTTGAACACCTAACGCACCTTGAGTACCAGTAGTTCCTTGAACGCCACGCGCTCCCGCAGAAGAAACAACGATACTTGGAACTGTCGGGGTAACAATTATGTTATCGGCCATTATCGAGATACCTCAGCATCAACTTGAATAGTTCCACGACCTAAATAAATTGCTTCGCCGTTTGATGGGGTTAATTTTAAATCCCATTCGTATTTACCAGGAGCAACAGTAACACCAGTATTAACTTGAACTTGAGGCAAGGTTGTAGCGTTAAAAGTAATTCCGCTTCCAGTTGTAAGAGATAGCGCAGAAGTCTTAGCAAGCGCAGAAGTTCTTAATTGGAGCAAAGGTGTGTAACCCGCTAGCGAGATAGCAGTACCAGTAGAATCTTGATAACTAAAGTTAATAGCCCATTCCTGATTTTGGCGAACTTGGATGTTAAGTGGATCAGGTGTTTGGCTGATTGTTTGCGCGGTCATAGATTCTCCTAAAAAGCAAGTGGCATTTGCTATTTGTCGGCGTGTCGGGGTTAAATTACGCTCAATATGTGATGAAGATCACCTATTAGGGGTAGTAAGTCGGGGGCAAAGATGGTAAAATTGGTTTATGAGGTCGAACGAACCTTATGTAAATGGAGGCAAGAAATGGCAACTGTAAGAGATAATCAAAGGAGCCGTCATTACGCGGCTGAGAATTTTCTTTACGAAAAGAAATCTCAATATGCTACAAAATACAAATGGCTTAATTTGAATAGAGGAAGTTCAATTCAAGATTGCCAAAGTTATGTTGATCTTGTTGCTGACGAGTTTTGGTTTCGTAGGCGTTTTGGAAAGCACCAAATTTGGGTTCGGCCAGGTCGTAATGGCGGTAAGGCTTTTGGTTCAAGCCGCATCCAATTAGGAACTTGGGCTAGAAACGAAGCCGTTGTCTTACACGAAATGGCTCATTGTCTTGCTCCGTCAAATGTTAAGCACGGCCCTGAGTTTGCTGGAATCTTTTTGTTCTTGGTTCAAAATGTATTTGGCAAAGAGGTAGCAGATGAATTGCGCGTTTCTTACAAAGCCAACAAAGTTCGTTACAACAACAAAGCCATTCCAGCAATTAACAAGTCTGTTAAAACCACTCGCCAAATGAATGTTATTGCTCGCAAGAAATTTGCTATTGAAAAACGCGAGAAGGCTCAGAAGATGAAAACTCCGTTATCGTTCTCGGAGCGCAAGCAACTTGAGCAACTGTTAAAGCAAGCGGTTGCCTCAGGAGTGTTAGGTGAGGCTGGTGATAAGAAACGCCGTCAGGCTTTGGCAATCGCCAAGGCAGTTTCCTAATCAGAAACTAGATCAGCCCCTCAGCAATGGGGGGCTTTTCTATTGCCGTATTACATTTTGGACAGAAGCCTGAACCCTTTGGGGCTGGCATCTTACAACTGGGGCAGAACACCGCTAGAGAGGCTAGGAATGTAAGCGCCGTTGATCCTTCGGATAATTCTGTAAGCGCCCAAACCATCGCATCCATACGGTCAGGGGATTTCATACTTGTTCCCGCTTCCCATTCACATAACTCATCTTCGAGTTCAGGGAAGTAGCCAACAAGATGTCCTCGACCCTGCTCGAACAATGCCGCGATTGGTTCGGCGCGTACTTGCTTACCGCGTGATGCGGTTACCTTCTTAACAGGAATGGTTGCCTTAACTTGTTGTAATAGATGAACAACCAAATCGCCGCCGTTATTAACCTCAGCAATGATGCGGTCTGCTTTGTGTTGTTCAAAACTAGAGATGGCTTTTTCAGCCCATACTTGCGGTGATGCTTTGAGCGTATCGTCTGCTAAAACATAATATTGCCCATCACCTGATAGCCCTGCGACTACGATGCCAGTTGAATCTGAATCCTCGCCCGAAGTAACGGCTGGATCAACGCCAACAACTATCCTTACAAGAGTTGGAACATCCTCAGGCTTAACGCGGGTTTCTTCGAGGTTTGCACGATTCCAAAGAGCGCCAGGATTATCATCAAGGATTGCGCCGTAAAGTTCTTGTTGCCCTAATCGGGTTCCTCCGTAGCGCATCTTCATCTCAAGTAAAGCAGACTCAGATAGGTTCTCAGAATTATCAAAGGTTGATCCGCGAGTGATCGCCGTACTCTCGCGCTTAACTATATCTTTAATTAACTTTGTTGGCCTTGGGGTTGTGGTGATTACGGTCTGAGGATTTTTGCCTAAGCGCAATCCAAACTGTAATTGATTCCAGGTATCTTCATATTGCCAAGCGGCTAATTCATCACACCAAGCAAAATAGAATTGTGGCCCACGCAGGGAATCAGGAGTATCGGCAGAAAAGGTTTGAATTACCGAGCCATTTTTAAGCGTAATGATTCCGTTGGATTTGTTCCAATCTTTCAACGCATCATATTCACGCAGGATATTTAAGATTCCCGATACGCCTTCAACGCAAACATTTCTTACATCCGAGAAGGTTCTAGCAACAATGGCGCATCTAACGCCTTCATTTCTAACGGCTTGAGCGGCTAACCACTCAGCCCCCAACCTCGTTTTCCCGAATCCCCGACCCGCCATCACTAACCAGTTGTTCCAATTCGATTGGGGTGGCAACTGGTTCGCCCTCGCCAATCCCCCCATCGGGTGAAACCACTTGTTGTACCGAGCGGCTAATAATTCGTTGCTCAAGTTCGTTGTTAAGTCGTTCAATAGCCTCATCCACCGTTTCGCCATTTCCTACTACTGCCGTACGGCTCGTAGCGTTGCCTTCAAGCAATTCTGTTTTATCAATCAGAATCCCAAGCGTTATTGCGGCTTCCCTAGCCTTTAGTTCGTGAACGATTCCGTCTAAGTGTCTTAATACTTTGTTGCGAAGTGTTTTTAGTTCAGTAATAAAGTTTTCGCGTGTTTCAGGCAAAAGTTCGACAGTAGCAACCGCAAGATCACTAGAAGTTTCTTTTATGTCGCGGATTTGTGCGACCCAATCTCTTAGGGTTGCTTCACCTATGCCTAATTGAGTTGAAGTTTGTAAGATATTGCCGTTATTAGCCTCAAGTGTTACTAAAGCCTCAGCCCTAAATTGTTCGGTGTATGCCATCTATTTGCCTTCGGTTAGCGACAATCTCGCATCTAATAGATCATCAACGCTTGAAAGGTAGAATTGCCTTTGTTGATGTGTTAGGCGGTTGCCGTATCTATCTTGTAATCTTTCGCGCAGATGGGCTAAAGCCTCATCAATATCCGCTAAATTTATTTCTTCTATGGCGATAATCATTAGGCTCTCTCTACACGCCACCCAATATAGACAAGATACCTGAAATTGTAGTCAAACGCAAATTACTTATAGCGCAAGCGGGGCTTAGGCTTATGGCGTTTGTCGTAAGCGTTTTGTAAATCATCTATTGAGTATAGGTTATTTATGCCTTGTAAGCGATCTGCCTCAATCCAATTATAGATAGTTCGGGCAGTTACCTTAAAGATTACGGCGGCTTGAGCAATGCTAATTTGTCGCTTCATCTAACATCCTGCCTAACAATCGCCATTTAGTTGAATCCCAAACAGTATCGCACTTACGGCATTTAATTTCCAGGGTTCGATCTAACTTAGTGGGGTCAATCTTTAGGTTTGAATTACATTTTTCGCCGTTTTCCATCTCACTTGGGCATTTGCCAATAGTTATTTCATCCGATTTATTGCCAAGGATGTATTGAATTTTATGGGCAATCGAAATAATGTCTTGAGTTAGTTCATCTATTTCGGCGTATTCTTCAAACGCCCAAGTGGAATGTGTCTTAATATATGTAGTGGTTTGAACAATCTTGTTGATTTCCTCGCCCCTAAAGGTAATGCGGGTTTCTTTGCGCGTTACCCGCATTTGCGATTCGTGTTTCATTAAAGGCTGACTTATGCCGCCTGATCTAAGATGTAAAGTTTCTAGGCGTACTGGAAGCGGGGCAGTATTGCTACTTTGTACGCGGTCATTCCTACTCGCACTAACGCTAGGCATAAGTTCTTTCTCCAATTCATAATAACGAGAAGGAAATTTATTTAAATGGCTCAGCGCATAATCCCAACAACCAAGGCACACTTGATGATCGCTTTGTTTATGGCAATTAGAGCATTTCATTTCTTACGCGATGCGCCAAACGCTTCTACGGCTTCGCGTGTGTAATAAATCTTTTTACCCTTTTTCTCAACCCATTGCAATTTCTTTCGATACTGTAATTGATTAAGGTGATTTAAGTTTATGCCTAAATAATCGCAAACTTCTTTAGTGTCCATTAGTTCCACGATGCCCCCCAAGCAGGTTCATCTTCTACCTTTGGCTTAGGCTTGCCCTGCGATTTAATAGGTTCGGTAATGTTCTTAGCCTTGATTTCAAAACCATTTTTGCGCGTTCCATCTTTGGCTTCATATTCAGATATTTTAAGATCGCCTGTAATTTCTAAGCGCATACCTTTAGTAACGGCATCAGCAACAACTTCGGCTTGTTTGCCAGTTATTGAAACTTTGTACCAAATAGTTAAACCATCTTGCCATTCGCCGTTCTTCATTTCGCGTTGTGAATCTGCTAAAGGAAATTCAGCAACCGCAAATTGTCCGTTCTTACCCTGGATAAATTTAAGTTCAGGGTCTTTTCCTACTGCTCCAATTACTGTAACTATTGCCATTTATTCGCCCTCTATTCTGTGGTAATTGCCTTCGTTATCTAATCTTACAATACTTCCGTTCGCAAGGTGTAGGGGATAATCCTCAATTACCGCGTATGTGGGGATCATCCAGCCCTTGAGAGTTGCCTTTTGCGGGTTAAGGTGAATTGAATCTGTACTTAAATTATGGCAGGGATGGCATACGGCTACTAGGTTTGCCACCGTATCTTTACCTCCCCTGCTTTTAAGTTTGCGGTGATGTAGTGCTAAATCGGCAGGTTTGCCGCAACGCTCGCAATAACCTTTAGCGCGATTTAATACTGTTTCTGCTATTTGCTTATCCATTTTTCCTGTTCCATAAACATAAATGGCGGTGCGGTATATGGGTCTTTACTTGCGGCTATTTCCAACGCGGCTTCCATAGAAGCACCTGCCTTAAGAGCGCCCAAAGCAAGAGAACTGCCACTTCCAATACCGTAATAGCCGTCAATATCAAGGCAAATAGCAAAGTCATCGCTAATATCAAACACCTCGCCACCAATAGCAATAAGAAAAGCAAACTTTGTTTCATCATCTGTATCATCCTGCCACTTGTAATCGTTATCTTTAAAACATAATTTCATAGATGGAACTACTTTTGAAATTACAAAATGGTACAAATCTTTTTTATCTTCTGCCGTTGGTTTAGGCGGTAACCAGCAATGCTGAATTAGATCACAAGCGGCAGATTCACCCGCGCCAGCAATTAAGTATTGACCGCGTTCGGTAATCTTTGCCATCTTTGGATGCGAGTATTTTCTGTTAGCGGTAACTAAACTATCTGCCCCGATAACAACTCGATCAGGAAACTGTTGCGCGATTATTGTTGTTATGATCGGCTCGTTTCTTTGCGCGTTCTGCTAGTTTGGCAGGAGAATAACCGCCAACAGTTCTACCAGTTTTCTTTTGAACCTTGGGATGTTTTTTTACTGCTTTTCCATTTGGGCGATTATCGTTGCGATCGCCTTTACCTTTTTTAGCCATAGATTTATCTTACACTATTGTAATTTGGATGAGAGTGCGAGCGCGGTAGGCGTGGAGGCGCGCTACGCGCTCAAGCACTCTCTATTCGCTAGGGAACGACCTAACGAAACTTGAGGATGATTCCCTGTCGGTTGCCCCTTTAGGGTTATCATCTTGAAACTTAATACCAATAATGCCTTTGCCAAAACGAAAGAGCCTGGCAAGGCGTTCGATAGCGAGATTGAACATAATCCAATCCTACCTTAATTTGCTTTTGGACACTTGCCTTTGGATTTAGCCCTAAGCGTTGTGGAATTCCACCCGCATAAAACTTAATCCATTTACCGTCAATCAGCATTTTAACTGGTTGATGGTTCTTGGCATTTGGCCGCCAGTTTGATTCGTTTTGCCAAAGTGTTGAAAGACAAGCCCATTGAGTTCTTGAATCCCAACCGTATTTATTAAGTTGTGTTTGTGCGTAAATCTTTGCCGCTTGTGGCGTTCTTAGTACCAAAAACTCTTTAGGCGCTAAGGCTATTGCTGGTGTTGCTAGTACGATTCCTACCGCTAATGCGGCTACTACAAGAAACCGAACCTTTGACCTCAGCGCGAACCAATCGCCACCGTTCCTAGAGCCGTCATCGTAAGCCTCCATTGATTAAGTTCAGCATTTCTGCTTCTCCTTTCGTTGGTGTGCTAAGTATAGAGCAGGTTGAGCAAGGGCGGTCAAATACGCCCCACGCTCCACATTCCTTACAACGCTTAATATCTTGATCGCTCACAAGGAATCTAATCCGTGTTTTGCATAACCCTGAATGTCTAACCACGAATCTTGGTGATCGGGATTAGCCGATATGCGCTGGATTTTGAGCGCAATCATCATTTGGGCAACCTGATATTCGGCAATAGGAAATGGCAGATCAAGAATAATTCCCCACATAACGCCAATTTTGCGGAAATTTTCCTTGGCATCGCCATATTCTTTTTGGCGATCATTTAAGATTTTGTTAAGGCTCATTTGCCCCACCTTTTTGCGGCAAAATATCCGTAAATACCAAATAAAATCCCTACGGAATCTATAACGGCAATATAGATTAAAACAATTTTAATTATCATTACCACTCCATCCCAAAATAGATTTTAACCAAATCTACATCCCAACCATAATCGTCAATCTTAAAACCTATGGCAATACCGCGAAGTACGCCCCAATGAAACCAAAATCTTTTCATTTTAAATTCTTTCATTTTTTACCTGCCCATCCATCGCCACGAAATACGGCTGGCGTTGCGTGAATTACCTTTTGCATTTCTTTGCCACAAACAGGGCAGTTGGGAATTGTATTGTCGTAAAACCCTTGTTGGATTTCCAGCATAGATTTATCTGTTGGACACCTGAACTCATAGATAGGCATTAAAACAATCCAATCTGTTCTATGGTCGAAACCAACCAAACAATACAATCGTTGCCGTTAATGTTTTGTCGAGTTTTGCCTGAATCGTAAATCAGTTCATCTTTTAATAATGAAAGCCGAGTTGGGCGCAAGGTATCCCCTGGCATATTAAGCGCGGCTTGAAGTTCTTGATCTGTTGCGCCGTGTTCTTGGCGATCAACTATGTATTGATAAACCTTGGCGCGGTTTGATCCGTGTTTAGGCGCGGCTTTAATCATCGCGGCTACTGATGTTGATCTCATTTCTTTTGTCCTATTGCTATTTGAGCGCAAGCATCTTGAACCATTAACGCCACATTTTCAATCCCAAGTTTCACTAACTTTTTGCGATCTTGAATTAAAGGTAGCGCGCAAATCTGATCGTAAATTTCCATTCTGATCTGACCGCTTAAAGTATTTATTACGGTTTTAACTAACTCTTGCCCCGCAGGTGTATCAAGAAGTAACTGACCATCTTTTACTTCCCAATGCTGACCCTTACAAAGTATCTTCGCCATCACTTGCCTCCAATTCCATAAGAATTACTAATGCGGTTATCGTAACAACAGGAACTACAACTAACAAAAAGAGAACCATTATCAAGCCTTTCCCGATAGCGTTTTCTTACATTTAGGACATTCGCCCTCAAAACTTCCACCTTCAATATATGCGTTTTTGATCTCAACTTGTTGTTCGCAAGTATCGCAATCGGTATCAATCAAACCAACATAAGAGTTATATCCGTTAATCATTATCTTCCCAATCTTCTACCTCGTAGTTTGTAAGCATCACATAAGCCGCTTGAGCGTTATCCCAAACAGTTTGAGATTCAAAACCTCGACTAGACAGGTATTGCTGGCAAATTAAAGATTCCAAATATCTGTCGAACCAGTAAGCAACCTTCCAAGTAAAAAGCGGTGCGCTACTAAAACGACCTTTTTGCTTCATCCAATGCTTGCCCCAAGGTGCGCTGGTTTGAATCATTTTTTGAAAATCAGATTCAGCAACGGTTATGTTGATCTCGATTGCCATTTTTACGCCTCCATTTCAGCGCGAACAGTTGCCATAGTTTCTTCAAAAACCTTCCAAGCCTTTGCGTGTATTTCATCATAAGCGGTTTGGGCTGGTTTTATCATATAAAGAAATTGTGCTTGTTGAACTTCTATTTTGGTGCGAAATTCATCTTCTATTTTTTGAATAGCCTCAGCGCGTTCTGCTTCATATTTTTCAATAATGGCATCACGAATTGGAGCAAACTTATCTATGGCTTTTTCCAATTCGGCGTTTGCTGGCGCTTCGGTCTGCTCCATAATTGCCCACGCTTTATTCCAAGCGCGAATTTCTTTTGCCTTTTGTGCTGATGTTAAATTGATTGCGCTAATCATTTGTTGCCTCCAAACATTTTTAGTAGTTTAACAAAATGATCTATTGGCATTTCGCCATTTTTAATATCTTGATAAAGAGTGCGGCTACGGCGATCGTTGATAATGTGAATCGCGGCGTGAAACGCATAAAAACTTAATCCTGATTCTTGATGTGCTTGAATCATAAAATCTTCTAAATTTATTTTGTTTGTAATCATTTATTATGCCTCCAACATTGTTTCAGAATGTAACGCACTAGCACTTCCTGAAAGTTGATTTGCGTAAATATCTATCCATTCTTGATCGCCATCTTTGATGGCTTGTTCGATCCATTTAAGTTGTCTGCGAATATCTTTCAATACTGCGCGTTGTGCGGTTTTAGTAATTTTCATTTCCTTGCCTCCATTTATCGGGGTCGTTCGCCCTGATAAGAGAAATCTACCACTTCAAAACACTATTTTGGGGATATTTCGCAAAAAATCTTTTTTGTTACCAAATCGTTATATTCGTACATCTGTTCGATTAAAGGCAATCAAATTCGGTGCTTATCTCAATATCCACGCCTAAAGTTTCAGAATAGACTTTTGAAGCCTTTATGTCTATTACCTGAGAATCATCGGCGTATGCGGTATTTGTTAATCCATCCAGCACACCGCGAACAAGTTTGTCGAGATCGGGAGGAACTGTTGGGTGATCGCGCTTAACGGTTTTAGGGCGCTTTAACCGAAATTTCATAGAAATAATTATAGGGCTATCAATCGGCGTACAACCCGCTTGCTTTGCGGCTAAAGCAATTAACGCTCGCCAGGTAGCAAGTTCGGTAGCGCGGGAATGGATCATTCGCCCATTGCCAATATGTTTCATTGATCCTTGTGGAACAGGTGTGCCTTCCACAAAGAACTGGATCACAATTCTATAACAACCTTTTCGCCGTGTGCTTCAAGATGAATTTTACGATTACCGTCAACATCAACTAACCGCAATTCCCTGCCGTGAGTTTCATCTTCAATCGAAGTAACACCGTATCGTTGCGCCGCAACAATAAGCGTATCTCCAACCTCGACCTGTTCAATAGCGACTAATTTGAGAAGTTTCAAACCAGTTCCCCCTTTCGGTTGTTAAATGATCTCATAGATTACTTACTTACGGCAAATCGGGTAATTGCTTAAATTTGCCAATTAACTCTCGCACCGAATCGGGCATTGGAACGCCTTGTGGGGCTTCGGAAGAATCGTACTTAGGTGGAACTATGGTAGGCGTGGTAATAAGCCCTCTAGCGCGAACCTCAGGCGTTCTAGGGGGTAGCGGTTCATCACTCCATCGCCCCTGATTTAGCCAAGTCGCGGGATGAGGCGTAAAAGTCGGAATTCGGTTGGGGTCAGCCGCAAACTTTTTAGCGCCTTCAATAATTTCCTCGGCAGTTGCCAAGCCCAAAGCGCGATCAAAGGATTTAGCGGCATCCTGCTTTCCGACTTTTCTTGGATAGATATTCCAAAACACCTCAAATGATGTTATGTCTTTATCTTTATCTTTATCTTTATCTTTATGGTTGAACGGATGTTCAACGATCGTTGAACGAACGCTGAACGAACGCTTCCCAGCCGTTGATGCTTTAGCGGATTTCTCGCGTACTTTTTCTAAATCGGTTTCAATTCGAGAATGCCACCAAGTATCACCCTCAAGCACAAAAAACTCAGCCAAAATTTCTTTATTGGCTTCCCAGGATTCGGGAGATAGTCGAGCAACAAATTGAAGTCGCTCATTCGTGTTATCTAGCGGCCTACCTTTTTGCCAATAATTCATTATTAAAAGCATATAAGCGCCGTGTTGTTCTGCCGTTAAGTGCGCGGTATCCGCTAAATAATCAGATACATAAAGTTGCATATAAGGTAACGAACTCACACAACCTCCCCGCAAAATTTAATAGCCACATCAAACACTAACTTAATCCAAGAGGCAAGCGTGTTCTCTTTAATATCATCCACAATAAGCCAATCATCCCTAACTTCCTCAAACTTTACCGCTAGTTGATTGGCTATATTTTTTTGAATAGTACGCTCGTAAGTTTTTGCTCGATCAATTAAATCTTTATGATCGCACTTAGTTTTGGGAAGGCATCTATCATCGTGAACGGTTTGAAACGCCTCAATCGCTTCCTCCATTATTGTTTTCATTGATTTAAATTCCTCTCCATAATTGAATCATCTAAGATTTCTTCAAGTGAAACTCCAAACACTTCTAAATCACGCCGTAACGCTTGTAAGAATCGTGAATCGTAATCTTTCTTAGCGATCTCATTTCTTTCCCAACTGGTAACGCCTCCAAACATTCCCCATCGTTCTTTTTCATAGCCGTATTTATAGCACTCACGGCGTATTGGACACCCAAAACACACTTGCCTTATGTAACGGATTTCCAAGCCCTTGCGCCGTAAAAGGTCTTCTTCCAAAAAGAATAAATCAGTATTGATCCCCTTACAGTTCGCTTTAGTCCAATCAGTTGTTACTTTCCCTGGCATCCGATTTCCCCTGTCCGATCATAGAATTGGCAATACTCAGCGCACCAAAAAGCGGCTGACTTTTCAGGCGGTGGCGGGGTTTCCATCGCTTTTACTTGCGCTACCCAAATTCGGGCCTCATCAACTAACTTAGGGTTGTAATCATCTTCCCAAGCAACAATATCTTTCATCTTGCCATCTCTAGGAATAAAAACTAAACCCACTCGTTTAACTGGATATTTTTGTGCAATAAGACTCGCATATATATTTACTTGAATTTTTTGTTGCTTCGTTGGCAACCCGCCTTTAGCAAGTTTTGCCAAAGTAACAGTTTTCCAATCATAAACGGTTTCAGATTCCCTGGAATAAAAATCACAATGACCCTTAAAAAATTCATCACTAAATGATTCTTCAAGAATAAAGTCGTTACCAAAAACATCGTAGGCTTTTAAGGCTTCATAAATTGTGTTGTGAATTGCGGTTCCCATTATGGCGCTAAGTTTTTCGGTATCGGGATTTGTTTTTGGGGTTTGGTTGAGGATGTGCCAAGCGTTAGCGCGGCAACCCCCAACCGAACTAGCCCCTAGTTCAACCTGAGTTGAACGATCCCTTTGGCTATCTGCCTCGTTGAGAGCAGTAGTTAAAGTTTTAATTATTTCCATTTACAACTCCATACTTGCTTTAATGGATGAACTTACGGATCGAGTTATATCAACCTGAACGCGCAAGCGGCTTGAGTTGGCCCTGGAAGCCTTTACCTGCGCCTCAGCAAGTGCCACTCGATTATGAAGAATCTCGTTATCAATAAGACATTGAGCCTCACGAACTGGCGCGGTCATTTTCATATCAATATGGCTATTTTTAATTCGGGATTTAGCCATAGCAACTTCGTATTGAGCGGTAGCAATATGGAACTCGTTTTCCGCTTCGACTAAATCCGTGTGGGCTTCATCTATCTCTTTAGAAAGAGCGATCAAGCGCGCTTCAACTTCGGCAGGTGTTGGCATTAGTAGTAATACTTTCCATATAGATAGCAACCAACAACGAACAGGCTTCCCCAAAATACCCAACGAAACAGGGAACGGAATTTATAGTAATTGCGTGAGTGCGTAGCAGGTGATTGTAAGAAACTCATTTAACTGGCTCCTTAACAATTTCCTTTTCCAATTTTGCTTTACGAGCAACAACTGACTTTTGAATTGTTAAACCGTTGATCGGGATTTGTAGTAACCCTGCGGATTTTGCGCCGTTGTAAAACATTTCCAATTCAGGCAACTTTGTAATAAAAGGAATTTGATCTAGCGCCTCTTGAGCAAGATTGATTTGATCTTGAGAATAAACATCCTTTTCAATCTTTTCGGTTATTACATTATTTTCGGCGCGAGCAACCTTTTCCATTTCCTCACGGCTAGGGCGTGATGCCTTGCCATTGAGATTTCCCTGGTAGCCCATATCGGCTAACGCTCTACCGATTGCGCTGGTCGTACAGTTTTCTAAAGCCGAAGTTCTATTTACTGGTGATGAGCCAACCATTTCTTCGGCGTAATCTTGTGCCTTTAAAATATCGCCAAGCCATATTTGCGCTCTAACGATGTATTGAAGTGGCTTGCCTTCGGGTGTTCTTTCAACTGCTACCAAATCAGTAATAACGCGCATATCAGGATGATCGCTAAGAGCGCGAGCCAACCGATCTGCTACTGGTTCGTAATTGTCTAAGTTAAACGCCATTCTTTGCCTCCTTGTAATCTGCCCTTGTTGGCATTGGTGTAAGTCTAAAGCACATATCTTACAATTTCTACCATTTACGCAAAAAACTTTTTCGTGGCACAATAGGCAGATGCTCCTAGTCCGAATAGCCGCTTATGAACTAATTGTTGAGATTCAGGCTGATGTTGCTTACCCTGATGCGCTAAGCGACATAGTTAATCGAGCAACCGAATCTTTTACTAAAGCCGTTGAAACTATGAAGAACGCTGAAATTCCTATTGCTGGTGCGGATGAACTTATTGGGGAAGAAGAATAAACCCCTACCAGTTACGGCAGGGGCTTTGACGGATTACATAAAAGATTAGTTACACCACCTTACTAACTTCAACAACGCGAGCATCAATAAAGCGAATCCCATATTCACGCGCTAGTGATAATGCTTCGGGCTTAGTGTTAGCCCATATTGATTTAAAAGTTAATTTTTGAAGGTTATATTCATTTTGAAAAATTATGTTGTATTGAAATCTTGCGTTCATACGCTTACCAGTAAAAATTAACTGTAAGCGATCATCTGCAATAAGTGTAAGCATTATGCGTTCACCTTCGCTTTCTTTGTAAGTTTTGCCCACATTTCGTCAAATGAAACATTGTGCTTGCTAGCAAGAGCATCAGCAATAATGTTACAAATTTCTAGGTTTGTTGCGCGGTTTGCCTCTTGGTGAGCGATGCTTTCTGCGGTGTGTGGCTTTCCATCGTAGTAATGAGTAACAATTTCTTGCTTTGAGTATGAGTAGTTTCTGTTAAATTCAGAAACGGCGGTGCGTTCTGTTTTGATGTATTCAACGCGATCTGAATATGTTGAAGGAATTGCAAGTGCTTTGCCTGAGGCAGTTGGGGCGCTTGCTTTTTCTTTTGCAATCTTAGCCAAACGCTTTGCTTCGCGTTCTGCGCGAGCAACTGTTTTTTCTGCTTGATCTTTTGAAATGATTTGAGTTGGCTTATTTAGAAATTCGGCTGGTGCTGATGGGTAGCAAACGGTACAAGCCATTTCGCCAGCCTTTTCAACGATTGTAATTTCATCATCATTAGAAAGTTCAACTCTCCACTCAAAACGAGTTGTTTCAAAACAAGTTGAACATTCCATTGTGTTGTGAATATGACCGTTTGAATTGATAACAAGAAAAGCGCGTGTCCAAGGGTCTTGTTTGTAAATTTCTTTTAATTCTGCGTAACGAACTGAAAGTGGTTTGCGTTGAATAATAAGTTGAGCAATTTTTTCATTATGGCGAGCAATATGTGAAGCCTTGTCGTTATCGTTCATAAAGCGAGAAGATTGTGTGCTTTCAATATAATCTTGTTGTGTAAGAATATCGTTGTTGATTGACCAAATTTGAGAATGTAGTTCTGCTAATTCTGTATCAATCTTTACTGCGAAATCTTTTGTAACCATTTTCTTGCCTCCATTTGTATCGGGTTCGTTCGACCCAACAGGATAATTATAGGCATACGCCAAAGACAATTTCAACCATTTTGGGGGCAAAAAGAGAAAAATTAAAAAAAATTTTTGAAATCCACCCCTACGCGGGGTTTTAGACAATTATCCCTTTTTAGTCCAGCCATAGCCTATGTTCGGAGGTAACTCGACCCCGAACTGGATCAATGAAGTGTAGGCGCTGAGAAGGCACACCATTGCTTGCCAGCAGATCCCTAGCGTAGCGGTTGCCTGATTCGACCGCCGCACTCATAAACACGCTTCCCTCGCCATTAGCCATATTCCAGGATTGGTGTTGGTGAAAGTGTCCAATATAGAGATCACGGAAATCAAAGCCCTTAGTAACCTGATCTATCTCATCAAAGAACTTGTAAGCACCTGATTTCCACCTATCGGCAAAGCGCACAATAGTAGAGGCAGTTCCCCAACGGATTTCATCACCGTGAATAAGTAAGGCTTTGTAGTTACCGATTGTTACGCGCTGAATATCCTCTTTGGTCATTTGCCAAGTTAAACGCTTCTCATCTTTCAAGGCTTGTCCAGCAAACATATAAGTTAATTTATCCCAGTTAATATCCTTAGGGAGTTCTCCTAACTTACCCATTCTTCCGTGATTACCAGGCTCACAAACAACAGTTACCTTTTCAAAGTTTGCGAGAAGGATGCGAATAATCTCAATAATGATCCGAGATGCCTCCACAAATTGCGCCATAATGTCGGAATCAACTTCATACACCTGTGATGGAAATATGGTTGTGTTCTCAACAATATCCCCGCCAAACATAACTACGATCTCTTTAACTGGATGATCTGCCCTTTGGATATTGGCAAGTTGAATTGTTTTCTCAATACTTTGTTTTACTAAGCGTTCACACTCTTTAGTGTCGTAAGACAAAGTTTGCTTACCTAATTGCCAATCAGTTGAATGTAGTAAGGCAACCTCGGCGCGTTTTGTGCGAATATCTTTCTTTGGAGCAGGAACAGGCGGTATTGCCCCCATAGATAACATTGCATCGTGAGCGGCCTTAACTACTGCGGCAGTAAAATCATCGCGCTTTCTTTTAACATCGGCTAATTGTCTTTGAGTATTGACCAAAGCCTTGCGCAACTCAACAACTTGCGGATCGGATTCTTCTTGAAGTTTAGAAAGATCATCGGCTAGGCTCAATTAAAACACCTACAAATTTTTTGGCGGTGTTTGTATAGCGCAGATTGAGTTACCTTATAGCCATTCTTTTTTAATAGTTCTAGAAGGTTGGTAACTGGTACTGATCGCGTGTTTAATATAGTTTCAAAGGTTTCGCGTTCTTTTTCGTTAAGCGATCTAAGAAATGAGCCAGCGGAACAGGCTAGCCCTGTTGAGCCGTGATGACTTTCAACCAAGTCATTAAGAGCAGAAATCAAGTCCATAAGCCTCCCTAAGTTGTGCGCAAGCATAACAGAAAAAAGCCCCCAACCCGATTAAGGGCTGAGGGCTAATTAGGTGTGTTGCTAGTTAGGCTTTTGGCGTTCCATCGGCATCAAGTTCTTTAATGCCATATTGATTGGTAAGCGGGGAAATGATGAGAGTTAGTGAAGCAATCGCGGTTCCAACCAAAGCCTCTACTGGCTTTGAGAAATGGAAATTATGAACATAGGTTACGGCAACAGTAAATGCCGATCCAAGTAGCGCAATAAGCGCGTGGCGTAACTGTGGTGATAGTTTTTCTAGCATAGGTTTCCTCCCTAAATGAAGGCGTTTGCCTTGATTTAAGATTATCATTGTTTAATACTTAGGGCGAACTACTGCGCGAACGGTAGTTATGGCGCGGTGCTTGATGTAAACCCCATCGCCGTTGGCTTGTGATCCAGCGTTTTCGGCGGCCGTGTTGCCCTCAACGGTTGGGATTAAGTGAGTATGTGGGTCAATACCGCCAGTTGCGATCCCTGTATGCTCGCTTTTGCCTGACTTATAGAAGTCATATAGAAGAATATCGCCAGCCTGAACTATTGTTGTAGGCACTATCAGGCTATGGGATTTAGCCCAAGCCTCAAAGGATTCACAACCCGCGTAACCTTTAGGGGATTGCGCGATAAGCGCGGTTAGCCCTGCGGTGTGGAAAACATAACTTACAAACATTGCACACCAACTGTTGTGGTCTAATCCGTACCAAGCACCATATTTAGTAGCGTTATTTGCGCCCTCTTTATAGCCAACTTCTTTTAGTGCGATTGCTACGACCTTATCGGCTGATGCGCTCATTTTGATTCCTTGTCTTTTCCTTTTACATAATTATCCGCAACAACAAGTGCTGGATTAGGCTCAGGGAATGTATCGGCAGGATTAAAATAACGATAGAACACAGGAGCAATAGCGGCAAGCGCCGCACCCCCAAGGGCTTTTAAAGATGTGGTGCGATGAACTATGTATTCTGTAAGAACGCCCGCGCCTACGATATTGATCCAATAACTGAAAATTGTCCATATCCTTGTAGAGATGTTAATGCGGTATTTAATCGAGTTCATACTTGGCTTTCATTACCTCAACATCAATTTTGATTGATTGTTGGTTTTCTAGTAATTCCTCAACCTTGTTAATTAGGCCAGTTTTGCCATCGTTGTATAGCGCGTATTCAATGCGGTTCAACTTGTCTTTAAGTTCTTCGGTATATTTGCTGATGGTATGCCGAGCAATAATGGCTATTCCAGCAAGTATGGTTATTCCTACAAAAAAGTAAGAATAGATAACGGTGGCTAAATCAGGGTTCATTTGCGCCCTTTCGGGTTATGGGTTAGCGGTAGGTTTAATGCCTTGTGTTCCTATTACATTTGGTTTATCCGTAACTGCGGTTGTAATAGGAATAGTTGGGTTTTCAAGTTTGATAATAGTGGCTTCCAAAATAGCAATTTCTTGCGCTTGTTGGCCAATTTGGTTTCTTAATGATTTTAAAATATCCTCAATTTTTACTTCTTGTTGCATTATTTGCCCTCTAACTTGTTTAGTCGTGCTTCGTGATCTTTAAGTAATGGTATCAGGGCTATGGCTATGCGGTCATAGTTCACGGAATCGGGTCTATTTTCTTTATCAAGATTTGCCAACAATTCGCCCAAAACTGGAATTTGAACTACATCTTCCGCAATTAAACCTAAATAGCGAGGCAATCCATCGGTAGTTCCTTTTCTTTCAGCATCGCCTTTATCTACATAAGATTTAGGTTGTAACGCCAAAATAGAAGTTACAGGAATTTCTTGTGGTTCAATTTCTACTTTATAGCGTTGAGATGAAGTTGAACGAAATAAATATCCCGAAGAAGAGTTAATAACCGCGTTAGCCGATCCTGTTCCAGTTGCGCTTACATAATTGTAAAAATTGCCATTCATAGTTAAAGTGCTATTAGCGGTTATTGCTCCGTTAAATGTGGTTCCTTGAAATACGCTACCTGCGGATGCGGCGGTTACATAACCATTGGCGCTTAAATTTTTAGCGTAAACATCTCTGTCTGAATATAACGCGTAAGTTCCCGATCCACCTGAATAAAGATAAGTTCCTGAGTAATACATATAACCCGAATTAAGAGTAAAGCCGCCAATAGTTCCAGTATTACAAGTTATATTTGAACCATTTATAGTAACGGTAGAGGTTAGCGTTCCTGTTGTTATATTACCTGCCGCAATAGTTCCAGCATAAACATAAGATGATGAAATTTCAGTAGCGGTAATTGTTCCTGCCGCAATTTGCGTTGCCGTAATTGTATTTGATGTAATTACATTTGCATTAAGAGAACCAGTTTGTATGCGAGATGCCGCTAGATAACCTGTTGAGATATTACCTGCGTTTATATTGGAAACATTAACCACGCTAGCATCAATAGTTCCTGTGCTAATTTTGCTACCTGAAATGTTTGTACCTAAAGCACCATTTCCTAACGAGTTTAAAACCCAAGAAGATCCGTTCCAAGTTGAAATAGCATTATCGGAAGATGTGTTAAACCACATATCACCCGATACATAAGTTCCCCCTGTGGGGGTCGTGCCTTGGCGATAAATAGCATTTTTACCATTAGCGGTAGTTTGTGCCGCACTAATAGCCGCATCTTGAGCAGACACCCAAGCGGTTCCGTTCCAAATAAATAATTTGTTTCCGTGAGCGGTATCAATCCATTGGTCATTAACCGCATTAGCCGTTGGCGATGTTCCTGAATAAAAAACTGTATTTTTAGTATTAGCAAGCGTGATAGCAGTAGTTGATTGTGTATTGGCTAAATTTGCCGCCGTTAATGCTTGAGATGAAACACCCTGCGCGCTTACCGCATAATCCATTGGCTGACTTGGGCCAGTTTCTAATTTAGCAATACGATCACTCAGCGAATAAAACATATCTTTTAAATTAGGCGGGAGATTTACATAAGCCATTAAGACACCGATCCCGCCGCTAGTTGCTTTGTAAGAGTTACGGTTACGCGATCAGGGCCACTTTCGCCAGGAGAAACATCAATAGCAACAATACGCATAATTTGATCATACCCTGTTGGAAAGAAATCATCGTTAATTACAATTCGCGCTTCATCGCCCACATTGTAAATAGTTCCATAAACAGGCGATACATAACTAGGAATGATTACTTGTAAGGTTGTTGGTGGGTAAGAAATTGCGTTACCCTGACCCTTGGTTACATCTTTAAGAAGGTTAATATCACCAACATCAATATAATTAACGGCATCTTCTAATAATGGCCAAGTACCGCCTGATCCAATTTTATCTGAATCAATATAAGTAGCAACAATTTTTGTGTTATTTGCGCCGTTGCCTAAACCATAAAGCGTATTGGCGGTTGAAAGCCCATCTTCGGGAAACATATATTTAACTATATTGCCTGGAAATTCAAAAACAGGGGCAAATATGTTGCTAGAACTGTAAACAGTTCCATAAGGAACGCCCATCTGAAATTGATTTTTAAGATTATCGCCATCGCGGTAAGGGTAAATAATAAAATCAAAATAGTTTTGAGCCAAATCTTTAATGGCTTGATATACCGATTTGTATTCATAGCCGTTGTAAGTTTTGGTTGTAGATAGCCCTGATGTAGTACTGTCGTAAGTTAGCCCTGTTTTGCCGTGTGATCGGCCTTCGGTGTAACTAAGTAAATCTCGCACAATGTTACAAGGATCTTGCGATGTATAAGTTTTAGTTGTAGCAATTCTACGGCGCTGATATAGGCTAGCCATTTCTTGTGCGGTAATGCTTAAAGATTGATTTTCGCTATCGTATTCACGATGCCAAATAACCCCCGACCATACTGCGGCGGTGTTGCCTGAATCGTTAGTATGAATAACCCAAAGAATAGTTTTAGCAGGGGTTGTGCCATCTAGTGCGTTTAAATCTTTAACGCCCGACAATAATAATTGACCCTGAAAAGTGCCAATAGAGTTAAGTTGTTTTGTAAAATTAACATTGGTTAATGGCAATTCAGAAATAACTTGATTGGGCGTTGATCCTGATTGGTAAAGATTTGTAGTCAAATAGCGAAAATCAGCCATTAGATATAAGCATTTCTAAACGGAATAGACATTGAGCCGACAGTAGAAACCCAGTTTACGGTGTAACTACCAAGTGGGGCGATAGATAACCATCCTGTTGAAGCCGAAGTCATAACATTTCGAGTAGGCGCGGTGTTTGTGTAAATAACCCTTTGTAGTAAATCAATAGTCAGGGGCGAGCCTGTGGTGATATTGGCAAAGTTCATAGTTACCGTGCCATCTGTAATTGTTCCACTAGCACTAGGAGAGGCAATAGTAATTACAGGGCAAGAGGTAGCCCAACCTGAGTTAGATACGGTACAAGTAGAGCCACTAACAGTTGTTGCGGTATCGTCATAGTAACGAGGATCAGGAAATATAATTTCAAGTCTTGTAACAATATAACCATAAGTAAACTCAGCATCAATCGGTGTTGTAAGCCCGCGAGAGCGGCCATACATACGCTTTAAGCCTGTATCGCCGTTTAATTGAAACTGAAATAGTTGAAGATAGTTTTGAGGATTGGCAGATGAAACAGGGTTAGGATAATAACCTAACGCTTGTGGGGCAAACGCGCTTTGTAATTGCTTGTAGTAATACTGCGCGGTGTGTGAGCCATCGCCAATTACAAGCATATCAATAGTTACAATACGCTCATCATAGAAATCTCTACCTGAATATGAACCGTCAATATAACCACGATTATCATCTTGAACGCGTAATGGCGAAGTTCCCCCAAGGCCATCTATGTTTTGAATTACATAGTTAGTTCCAGCGCCAATAGTTAAACCATTAAAAGTAATCTGATAATTAGCCATTATCTAGTAGCCCCAATCGGAACGCCTGTTTTAGCGGTTTGCGCTAAGTTACGGTGAATATCATTGGTGTTACTAGCATACACGGTTACATTTTGTTGAACAGTTGCCGTTGGTTTTGGTGTTTTAGTGTCGTAACGCTTAACGCCTTTACCTTGCAAATTTGGCGCACTTTTTACACCATAAAAGGCATTTCCCGACATTGGATCGTAAGGCTTAGATTTGCTACCGCTACCTGAATTAAGAATATCGTTTAATTTAAACCCGCCGTAAATAGCCGCACCACCAGCAATTAAAGGTATAACGGTTCCAGCAAGAGCCGCAGTTGCGGCTACCGCACTTAATCCACCTGTGGCATACGCTTCGGCAACTCCCGCAATTCCAGCCGCTACCGCTAGTGTTCGCATAACCGAAATAAGTTTTCCGATCATACTAATAAAAGAAGCAACTTTAGCCGTAGCCCAAATAGCGCCTAAGGCAATACCAAAACCTTTAATCCATCCTATATTGTTTTTAATTGTTCCAACTAAATTTTTAAATCCAGGAATTCCAGTTTTGCTAATCCAATCCGTAACTTTAATTAAAGTTGGAACTAAATCAGTACCAATTTGAACTTGTAAATCTTGAAAGTTAGCGCGAGCAACCGCAATACCGCCAGCAAGGGTTCCTTTAAATGATTTAGCCGCACCGCCAGCCCTATCCTCAACCATTTTAAGAATTTGTGCAAATGAAGCACCTTTAGGAATTGTTTTGCCCATAGCAATACCAAGATCGCCCAAACCCTTAGCCTGACCAATAGAAGCGCGAGCAAGTAGCGTTCCCGCATCGGCTAATGAAATTTGTTTAAAACGAGCAAGATCGGCGGCGGCTGAAAGCGCATCTAAAGCAAGTTTTGGACTACCCGAAGCGGCGGTCATTTTTGATAATGCGGCGTAAGTTTCATCGTAGGTAAAACCTAAATTTTTCATTGCTTGCGCGTGGGCATCTACGGCGGGTTTAGCATCTTCATAACTTACGCCTGTATTTTTAATAGCAACTTCTAAATTAGATTGAGCCTTTTCTACTTTATCTAAAGCCTCAATACTGGTAAAAGCAACAACACCAAACGCACCCGCTAATCCAAGAAAAGTAGTACGAGCAAGTTTTCCAGCGCGTTCTAATTTTGTAAGAGCGCCACCAGCAAGGATGCCGTGTTTTTCCATAAGGGCAAGTTCTTTATTTACTCTACCAAATTCAGCAATAGCCTCAGTTGCTCGCGCTTGTACCTCAAAAATTACGGGAGGAAAGAACTCGGCCATAATTAACCTCCTAGATACTTAAATGCTTACGCATAATGGACATAGCAACTTTTTGGAATTTTTTAAACGCTGGTTTCATATAAGGGAATTTCTGATTATCTTGCCACGATCTAGGCGCATACTTGCCACCCATTTCAACGGCTCGACCATAAATAATTGTTGGCCCAACTATGGCTGAATAACGAGCAAAGCCAGTTTTCATTTTTTCGCCTTTAATAGAACGGCGCAAATTACCCGTTCGGTTCATAGGCGGTTCACCGCTAGTAGCGCGCTCGCCTGGTGTGCGCTTGCCCTTGATTTCCTCTTTAGCATAACGAATAAGGGTACTCATCATTTCATCTCGCGCCATACGCGCACCAATATCAAGTTTTTCAGTTCGTTTTTCAACGGCTCGCATAACCTGAAAGATATTACTCTTTATCATTCTGAATTTGTCCTATCGCATTATGAATAGCAATTAGCCAATCAATTATAGGAGCGGGTTGATTATCGGTTTCTTCAATAGTCCAACCGAACTCTTTGGCGCAAAAGTAATAAAGAAATTGCTCATCAGGGTAAGTAAAATCGGGATGCCGTTCGTGTCCTTCCAGCGATTCCCTTAGTCGCTGGACTTGTCTAAAGGGCTATCGGGATTCGATTCGTTTTCAGGGGTCTTGTTAAAACTAGGAAAAAGAATATCTTGGGCTTTATTAGCCTCAATAGCAAGCACATCATAATCGGCAATTTCTAGTTCGCCTAAGGATGCGATTTTTATTGAAGGAATAATTAGATCAAGTGTCCAATCCTTAACCAAGAAAGCAATTAAGCCTTCGGTCATATCAAGGCTTTGAATTAGCGCGTTATCATTTTCAGATAGCGAAGCCCACACTCTTTTGCGATCTTTGTGGCGCATTTCTGTTGCATCGCGCAGGGTAACTTCGGCTTTTGATTTCGGTAGAATTATTTTTGTATCAGGCATAGCATTTCCTTCCAACTTTGCCTTCGGGGTAAGAGGTCGTTAGGCGCGGGAAGGCGGCGCGCCTAACGACAGTTTATCGGGTTACGCGTAAGTACCCGAAGCCTTTGCGTTTTGGAGTGTCCATTTAATAGGGGAATAACCTGCGGTAGCGCCAACATCTGTGGTGTTACCAATAGCGTTTAGATCAATTTCAACTTCAACAAAATCCTTGGAACGGTCTATCATCGCGGCTACATAAGCGCCCTTGGTCATAGTTGCTTGGATTTGAGTTGCGGTTGCCCCTGAACCTTGCGACCAGTTAATTGTGATCGCTGGTTGGGTGTTTGTAAGGAATCGGGTTAGTTCGGTATCCGCTTCCATAATAAAACGAATCTTGCCTTTAACTTCAAGAGCGCCTAAGAATACTGAATAAGGGTTCTTGGTGTTAGAAATTCCAAAAATAGGGGTTACGGCGCGGGTCATATCTATATTACCTTCAACAGAGTTGGTAATTGTTGAGCCACCGATAGATACAGTTGCGATCCAGGTTGGGGTAGGCAATACAGTAGAGAATGAAGGCGTTGGGGTTGAGGCAGTAGCCGAAGCGTAACCAGTTCCCTTAGTATCATAATCTAGCAATCCATCTGAAGTAAATTTAAGCGATACATCGTGAATCTGAATACCTGAATAAGCGCGAACATTTGCGGCATAGAAGTCGGTTAGTGTGTAAGCAACAGGCTGAGCATCAGAACCAACGGCGGTAGCGTTCTTTAGCGCAATAGCGTGAGTATAAGGAGCGGTAGAACCAGTAGTGGTTACATCTCCAAGTAATCCTGCTAAAGAATAACCAAAAGTATCTGCAAATACAGGGCCACCAAAATCAAAAGTTGAGTAAGTTCTACCCTGAATATAAGCAAAGTTCTTTACAAGGCTACCGCGAATACCATCATCAAAGAGTTCGCCAATTACATCAACAGGCTTTAACTTAGATGCGGTTACTGGAATAAAATCTGTTGGAGTAACGGCAGTTCCTTTTGTCGCTTCCTTGGCAATACCAAGGTACGAGCGGTGGGTATTTTGTACGGACATTATTCACTCTCCTGCGGGGCTGGTGTTGGGGTAGGTTTTACTTTGGAATTTGAAACATCGGGCGCGCTGAAATCATCAGGCGCATCAAAGGTATCGTTGGGCTGAACGGTTGTAGAGATCGTAGGAAATACGCGTTCATCATTTCCTGTATAGGTAAATTTAGCCATTGGTTCTCCTTATGCTTGAATCATTTGGGTTACATCAAATCTAACCTGCGCCCAAATTTCGGTAGCAGTACCATCACTTGAAGTAGGTTCGCCGTAAGATGTATCAATTCGGGGTTCTGCGCCTTGCCACACTAAAGTTCCCGAAGCATCGCCAAATCGGTGATCTGAACGAATACGGCTTTTGAGAGCATCAACTACATTATCAAAATCATCCATAGCATCTTCGGCAGAATTTTCTACTGAATGATGAAACAGTTGAATTGCTATTTGATAATCCACACGCTTCCAACCGCTAGTTGCTCCACCTACGGCTATGCGCTCTTCGCGTTCTGATTCAATAAAGATAACTGCCGCACAACGACTTTTTTGCGAAGGCAGGGAATTTACTTGAAAGTTAATACGCTTTGGAAATGATGTAAATACTTGGTTTATTCCATCTACATTTGGAGGCGAAATAAAATTTGCTATAACAGAACGAGCCTCTTTCCGACCAACTGCCATTATCTAACCCTTCTGTAAGGTAATAGCAACTGTTGTGCTAACGCTATGTCCTCGCCTAACTTTTCTTTGCCTGGTAATGCTGGCCCTGCGCTAGTTGAGATAGCCATAACCATTGAGTTATCACCACGAACTTTTAGAAACGCGGTAGTAACTAGAATTGTTGCCTCTTTAACGGCTGGCGGTAGGGCTGAGATTGAGATACCGCTTGCGTGAGAAGCAGATAGCACATTTGTAAGCGGAACTGTTTTCGATCCAAATGTGTAAGTGCTGGCAACGGTAACAAATTCGCTATTGTAGCCGTCATAAATCTTTAGGGTTAAACCTGCGGTTATTCCAGTACCATCGGCAACAGTTAGGGTTGATTGACCCGCAGTTGCGGTAACAATGGTGCTATTGGCGTATCCAGCAACATAAGAATACTTAATATAAGTTTCAACGCGTGGCGATGTTGGAAAACCAAATTGAAGCGGCCCTTGGGAAGAATAGGTTGTAGAAAGAAGTGCGTAAGGAACAATCAGTTGAGAATCTTCAACCCAAGCAACCGAGCAATCTTGAAGTGTTTGTAGTTCTGTTGAAGGATTACCGTACTGGAATGAAGTCAAAGCAATAATTGGGTTATAGCGTGGATGAAGGCGAATAGTGCCATCGGCGCTAATACGAGTGCGTTGTTGTTCTTGTTCGGTAGTAGCCGCTAAAACTTGATTACAATAAGTATCTACCCAAGATGAAGCGCGAGCAATAACATTAGATAGTTCGGCATCTTGAACATCAGGGTCTTGTGAATTAAATACTAGGTTATCTATATCAATCGCGGTAGGCGCGTTCTTGAATTCATCTAAAGTTAAATAAGGCGTGGAAAACTGGTGCGTTGTTCCTGTATATGCGTTACTCATTTATTTCCCCACACTTTCCACATTTTTTAAAGAATGACCCAAACCCGCACTTATTACAGGAGTAGCCAACTTGAGAAGGATTTTCTAAAACACCTGATGCTGATGCCACTCCTAAGCCTTCTGCCTTCAATTTTTTAATTAACTTTGGATCGGTTATGTTAAACAAACCATCCTTGCCAGCCTTTAATACTCGTTCGCCCCTAGAAGTATTGATGCCAAGTTCCCGCATCCCTTTTGGGCCAATTATTTTAGTCATAGCGCCTTCTTTCTATACTAAAGGGGTGAGCCGAAGCCCACCCCCATAGCACTACTTATTTAATTAAGCATTGACGATGCCTGAAACGGCACCGTTCCAAGCAGGTGCGTAGCAGAAGAATGTTCCACGATAGTATGTGGAGAATTCGTACGCGAATTGTGTTACAGGCCATTGAATACCCATATAGTCCTGAACCATAATGTTCGCCCAAACATCTGATACCTCTGTATCAGGGATTGGAAGAGTGTAGGAAAGAACTGGGGATACGCCCTGTGGCAACCAAGGATGAACAGTTAGATCAACTAACTTGCCTGTGATTTCGTTGTGTAGTGCGCCAATTACTGCGCCACCAACATAATCGCCTGTATCTGTCTGTGAAAGATTGATACGGTAGTTAGCAGTTGAGCCATTCTTGATAGCATCTGATAGTTGCTTACGATCTGCTCCGTTGAGAAGAATCTCATCAGGATCAGCCTTAACTGAATCGTAAAGGCTAGAGAATACCTTTTGGTATTCCACGCCTGGGTTAGATGTTGAGAAGGTAGTGTTAATATCATTAACATAACCTGAGTTAGCGCCAAGAACTGTTGGAAGAATTCCATCATATCCTGTTGAGTAAGCAGAAGTATCTGCGTTCGCGCGTGAGGCTAGGATTGAACTTGAAGTTGAGTAAACGATAGTATCGCCAGCAACAACTGAACCTGAACCTACAACATAAGCGGTGTTACCCTTGAATGTGCCTTGGTACTTAGCATTAGCAGTACCAGTTGTTGTTCCAACATACACATTGTAACCAAGTGCGCCAACAATATCGTTAACAACAATCTTTAGAACCTGTGAGGTTGTAGATTGTGATTGAACTGTTGAAACGATTGATTCACCAAAGCCTGAGCCTGAAATACCAGCATCGGCAGTTACATAAACATAATAGGTCGCATCTGTAAGTGCTACCTGTCCTGTTCCTGCGGATGGCTTTGTGAGAGTTACTGTTGGAGCAGTAAGAGCGCCAACATAACCTGAGGCAGTTCCACGGCTCATAAGCATCATTCTTTCTTCCATCAACATTGTTGCGTAAAGTGTTGAAGTTGAAGATAGTTGGCGAAGGTCTTGATAACCCAAGCCTGAGAAGTTAGCGTCAAATGAAACGCTATCTGATAGTGAGTATGAGTTGTAAGGAAGAACTAGATCATCTGCGGCGTAGGTAATCTTTGGGCCACGCTCAAAGTTAATTGAACCAAAAGCGGTGGTTGTTGTTTCTGAGATTCCTGGCCAAGTGTTTCCGACTCCACCTGTTCCTGTACCTGTGTAACCAGTAATACGCTTTACACGGTGAGAAGTACCGACACCCTTTTTACGAACAATCTTGTTACGAAGTGGTGTTGGGCGTGGTGTTAGAAGTTTCGCAGGTGCTTCGAGGTCGAAGGCGGCGAAAGATGTTGAAAGTGGAGATGTTAGGGAAATATCCTTAACAATATCCGCAGACATTGAGCGTTGTGAAGCAAGAGCGGCATTAAGTGAACCAAGAGCATCAGGTGATAGCGACTTGTTTGCTACAAGTGCTTCTAATTGAGCAGTTGGATCAACTGTTGGTGCTTGGCCTGGAACGGTTGATGGGTTAGAGAAAGATTTGTTCAGTTCGCCAAGATATTCATCTTGAAGTTCTGCGGCTTTCTTTGGCTTTACATCACCGAACAGGTCTGAGGCTTTAGGCATTTGAGCCATAAGTATTTGTCCTTTTCGTTAAGTGTGTTATTCGTTTTCGCTAGCGACAGGTAAGCCAGCCTTAGCAGAAAATTCTGCGTAAAGTGCTTTGTATCCCTTAGCGAGAACTGGATCGGTAGTCGCATCCGCTTTAGCCTTATAGGTTGCGGCTTTGACTAGGTATTCATTTGATTGTGCGCCTGAGGTTATTGCGGTGCGCTTTGGCCCACCAGCAACACTCTTAGACAACGCCGTTGCTAGTTCGGTTTCAAGGCTCATTGACTTCTTTACCGCAGACTCTTTTTCTGCGCGTAGAGATTCAATCTCTGCTTTAACCGATTCCATAGCACTCTTAACGGCTTTTTCAACAACGGCTTCGATACCGTCATTATCTGAGGAATCACTCTCAGAAATTTCATTTGCCTCTACTACTGGGGCTTCCTCAGCAATAGGTTCGGCTTCTGCCACAACTTCGGCAGGTACTTCATCTGCCTCGGCAGACTTAGGGGTTTCAGTTGGCGCTACGATTTCTGCGGTAGTTACATCCGCGCGACCGTGAGCATCTGATGGCTTGTGGCAACCACATTCTAAGCACTTATCAATAGTTGCGGATTTTTCAGCCATTGCATACGCGCACTTACCGCACATCTTGTTATCGCAACCGCCAGCATCCTTACACGATTTGCAACCATCGCAAGAGCAATCAGAACAAGAATCTTCGTGATCGCAACTGCTTTTAACGGTGTCGGCTTCGGTGCTAAGTTCGATTAGATCGCCATTCATAGGTGCGGCAACTTCGCCTTCGGCAATCTCGCCTTCGTACCAGTTGAATAGGTGCTTAACGGCATCTAGGAGTGCTTCGATTGAATCTTTCTCGTTAGAACCCTCTGTTGCCATTTCAGTAGCCTCAACAACAATAAGTTCGGCTAATGCGGTGCGAGCCTTATCAAAGGCTTCCTTGTTAAATTTTACGGTATCAGGAGTCAAAGACTTAGCCAATTCCGTGATTTGCTTTAGTTGATCCATCTTTGACCCTTTCTTGGTCGCTTTAATAACCTCACTAGGAAGCGGGGCTTTATATTCGTGAAGTTCCTCAACCTGAACTAGCGATGATTCTCCTTCAACACTTTTTGCCATAATTAGTTTGGCATTTGGGTTAGCAGGTCTGTCCACAAGGCTGATTTCAATAATCTGCCCATCAATGATTCGACCATTAACCGCTTTGGTATCGCGTACAACGCGTGGTGATTTAATGCCTATTGAGAATCCTTTAAGAACTCCCGCCTCGACCTTTTTAACGCTAACTGGATCAACCACAAGAACAGAAATGTAATGACCATCGGCTTTAGTTTCGAGTTCTTTAGCCACTCCTGCGGCGATGTTTGAGTGTTGCTCACGGATATTTCCTCCCGATTTCATCCATTCAGGCATAGCGCGATCTAGCCAAGTGGCATCGCAAATTTGATTGTCCATATCAATAGAATCATCGGTAGCCTTACCATAAACAGTAAGGGTTCCATCATCGTTTTTATCCGCTTTAATAATTGCGGCATACGCGTTAGCAAATTCCATAGTCATTGTTTCTCCTTAGATACCTGAGTAAATAATTGAAATTGCGCCAGCCGCAGAAGCGGCGGCAGTAATTGCCCAAACAGTATCTCCTGAATTAAGCCAAACTTGCTGACTAGCATTGACCGCAATTTGACTTCCGCGAGTAGCGCCAGTTGTGCTAACAGAAGCATCTCCAATATAAAGAACTGCGCTATGATTATTACAAATTTGAACTGCGGTGTTTGGCAAACCTAACGGTAAAGTAAATAAAGGTTGTGCCGTTGTTGCCGTTGTTGCGTTGATATGGACAAGTGCCATTTATTTCTCCTTAGTTATCTTTTGCTAGCCAAACAGGTGCTTCCGTCATACCCAATAGCCACATAGCCATTAAGCGATGATGTCCGTCAATGATGATTTGCTCACCATTACGCTCTATGACGAGAGCGAAGTTACGATAGGGCGTTGTTGCGCCACCCATAGCCTCTATATGTTGTTTTAATTTCTTACGGCGCATATATTCATCCGTAGCAGTTAAATCCTCAAGTTGAACTAATGCCATTTCTGCGCTATCCCAAATGTTCGGATTAACAGTTATTACTGGAATTACTTTCCAAGGCGATTCAACAACTTTATCGGGATCAACTTCTTCGGGTGATTGAGGCGGGTTAGGCAAAATTTCTAAACGAGATAAAGCGCGTTCCATTTCTAATTTAGAAGGAACAAATTTGGCTATATCAGGTACAACCGCTAATTGAATATCCTCAGTATTTGCTTGAACATCCTCAGCGCCTAATTGACTATCAACAGATGAGTAAGGCGCAATATCGCACATACAGTTTGGATGAACTGGCGCATCGCCGTTAGGCCAATCTTCGTCAATGGAAATAGGGGAAGCACTTTCGTTTTCAGCGCACTCATCACAAGGATCGGCAACTAACCACTCAACCATCTCAACGCCTGAATCTCGATAATCGGCAAGTTCAGATTGAACTACCGCGCGCGACATTTCAGTTTGAGCAATAACTAAGGCTTGTTGCGGATCATTAACAACTTGATCTACCAAAATAGAAACTTGCTTAGGTGTTACGCCTTCTGCTAGCGCCTGAGATAAAACAGTTCCAATACGATCTAATTTAGTTTTAGATATGCCGTCAATCGTTACTTGCGCTTGATCTAAAAGGTTTTGTAAACCGCCCTTAGGATTAAGTAAAGCCGCCGCACCTTGATTGCCAGGTGTCCAAGTTTTCCAATCAACAACTTTAACATCGCGCTTAACTGCTTTGTTACGAGTTAAATGGGCTATCTTGTATTGAGCAACCGTACTGCCTGTAACCCAACCATCGGCATAAAGTCTTTTTAGGGTAGTTACTAAAGGTTTCTTATCAACGGTGATATGGATTTGCGCCCAATCACGCGCCATAGCAGGAGTTACTTGCCCTCCTGCGGGATGTGTTTCAGCAAAAGATTGCGCTATTGCCTCAGAATCAATCGCCTTACTAAAGGCTTTACGAATTTTGCTTGCGTGTTGCGCTGAGATGCGAACTATTACGCCTTTCGCGGGGGATTTCATTACAACCCCAAATAGCGTTCAGCGTACCAACGAGCGCCGTCAGGGTCTTTAGCCTCAACGAATTTATTTAAAACTTCGGCATAAGTAGGTTCTACAAATTCAAAATTAAAAGATCGAGCAGGATTGTTTCTAGCAAATTTAATGAAAGCGCGTATTTCTTTTTTGGCAGAATCAACAGGCTTTGGTTGCTCATCAACAACAGGCTTTTGTTCTGTTGGTTGATCTTGTATGCCGTTCTCGTTTAAAGATGTACCCGCTTGAACCATACCGTCAGGGGTCATAAGGAATACTGATGCTCCTGCGGCAAATATAGGCATATCGGCTTCGGGAGAATCAAGAAGTGGCAAGCCTAGATCAGCGCGGTTCTCATTAACAGTTTGTGAGCCGTTACGAGTACGAAGATCATCGCGTTTAGCAATATGTTCATCGTTAGTACGCTCACTTGAGGCTAGTCTAAATTCAAGTTCGCGTGGCATACCTAACCAACGATAAGAAAGAGCAGAAATCATTTGACTAATCCAACGAGCAGTTGGGATAACGCCAATTTGTTCTGCGGCGCTTGCTTCCCCTGCTTGATGGCCACTACCGCCCATACCGCCCTTGGCACTAAATCCAATTTCAGTTGGAAGTACGCCAAAGTGTCCAGTAATAGAAGTAATTAAATAATCATCTAGGCGATCTGAGAACTTTTCGCCGTACCCAGGATCATTAACAAGTTTAGAGCCTGGCAACAAGAAACGCATACGGTTTCTTTGTTCGGTCTGTCCTGCTAGATCGTCATTGTAAATGTTTTCATAAGCGCGAATTTGCTCAGGGGTCATATTGGCAGATTCAGGAAGTTCTAGCCAAGACTTAGGCATTGTGCCATCGGTAAATTCAGCGCGTAGCCATTGTTGCCTACGAAGGTAAATGTCTGCTAAAGGTAGCGCGCGTTCTACTGGTGAATAACCATAAACTGAGTTAGCGCGGCGATTGCGCACAAGATAAGCAAGTTCATCTGAACTAAATTGTCCATCTGCGGCTTCATCATCGGTAGTTGCGTTAAATTCAGAACGAGGAAATCCATAAAGAATTTGTTGGAACGCAGGGCCAGTAGAAGGATCAGGGCGCATACCACGATCATCTAGGAGTGGCTTAATAGTTGAACCATCAAGAATTTGTAGCCCACGAATATCGCCGCCAACAGTTAGTTGAGGCCAAATAGCCCAAGCATCTAGCACATCTATTTCTTCAAGTGCCATATTAAGCCAATCGGTAAATCCTAAACCGTTAGCAGGGTCAGGAGTTTCCCAAAACTTTCGCATACGAGCAATCTCAGGGATAAATTTATTGCGAGCATCTGCCATAGCGCGTAAGTGATTGCCACCCGCTTCGGCAATAATCTTTTCACTTGCTGAATCGGAAAGGACAATATCCCATTCCAATCCTGAAATTTTGGCCTTCCGAACTTCAATGCAACGGCGCAAGATGTCTATTTGATCTGCGGCGGCTCGTAGTGTCTTGAAAGGCACTAGGCGGTTTTCGCTTACATTGATGTTCTGCGCAACTAAATACTCGTAACGGCGTGGATCAGGTCTGCTTGTTTCAGGGCGTAGCGGATTAAGAGCGCCAGGAATTAGAGGTAAGCCTGGGGCAAAAGGCACACTTGCTAATAGCGGATTACGAGGTAAAGGGGTACTTGTTCCATAGCCATATTGATTTTGAGCAATACCGCCTGTTGAACGCATTTGTGCTTCGTTCATAGTGTTAGAACCTGCGGGAAGTTTAGGGGCTTTTTCAATTTGTTCAACAACGGCTTTAGCCAAGCGGTCTATCAACCCCATTGTTTCTCCTTTTTTAGTAAAGTGCCTGTATGAATCTTGTTGAGAAGGCGGTAATCCAAGGGGGCAAATTAGCACCTTTGGTAATTTCTGAAACTGTTGGGGCTATGAACCCCTCTATATTTATTGATAAAGATGGCGATATTCTTGTTAATTTGCGATGTGTTAATTACACACTTTATCACTCAGAACATAAACAACAATTTCCCTCAAGATGGGGGCCGTTATCTTATCTTCATCCCGAAAAGGATCAACGCTTAGTAACAGAAAATTATCTTTGTCGTTTAGATAAAGATTTAAAAATAATCAATTCAACCAAAGTTGAAATGTTAAACCTTCACGAACCCATTTGGGAATTTGTTGGCTTAGAAGATGCTCGCGTTGTTCAATGGCAAGATACTTATTATCTTGTAGGAGTTAGGCGAGATACAACTACCAACGGCGTTGGGCGTATGGAATACACCGAAATACACTTAGATAAAAATAACTGGACCGCTAAAGAAATTCATCGAGTTCGCATACCCGCGCCCGCGCCTGATAATTCATATTGTGAAAAGAACTGGATACCAGTTATAGATAAGCCATTTTACTTTATTAAATGGACTATGCCAACCGAATTGGTTATTGCTAATCCAGTTGAGCCTGAGTGTGAAACTGTGTTTGTGCGAGAAACTATTGCGCCCCCTGCGGATCAACGAGGCAGTTCCCAAGTTATCCGTTGGGGCAATATGTATATCTCATTCACGCACGAAGTAAATCTATTTAAGAATTATCTAGATCAAAAGGATGGCATTTACCGCCATCGCTTAGTTTTATGGGATGATCAACTAAATGTCGTTGGGCTATCTCAGCCGTTCTCGTTCTTAGATGGGCTGATTGAATTCTGCGTTGGTGCGACTAAACTTAATGATGATCTATTGTTAAGTTTTGGCTTCCAAGATAACGCCGCTTTTGTTTTACTTGTACCCAAACTCGTTGTTGAGGATTTGATATTGGAGGCGTTAAATGATTGAGAACTTAATTGTTGATCTATCGCACGATCCGTTTAATCCTGAACTTAATTTTAATGTAGCCGTAGAATATGAAAGATTAAATCAAACCGCCTCTGCGGTATCTTTCTATTTGCGTTGTGCTGAATACGGTAAAGATAGCCATCCTTCACACGCTTACACTTCATTACTTAAATTAGCCAAATGTTTTAACGATCAAAATGACCGCGCTTACACCGTTAGTAACTGTATCCTTCAAGCGATTGCCTATTTACCATATCGGCGTGAAGCATATTTTCTTATGTCTAGGTTTTATGAAAGATCAGGTAATTGGCAAGAGTGCTACACCTTTGCGCAAATTGGACTTCATCTAGGCGAACTACCGCCGCTACCAGCAAGCGTTGAATATCTTGGCGAATATTGCCTTGAGTTTGAAGTAGCCGTTAGTTCCTATTGGATAGGCCGTAAGGATGAAAGCCTAAAATTGTTTAGGAAATTATCTTACGAAAGTATATCACCTGAATATGAAAACGCGGTCAAATCGAACCTTGAAAGGATCGGTAATGCTTCTATTTGATATAGGGGCTAATCGCGGCGATGCTACCGTTATTGGCGTTGCCCTTGGTTATGAAGTAATAGCCCTAGAACCTGCCCCGCGAATCTACGGCGAACTTGTTAAAAACTTTATTTACAACCCTAAAGTAATTCCGCTTAAATTTGCCGTATCCGATAAAAATTATGAACGAATTGAGTTTTACGAAGCCGATGAGGATGGGCTAAGTACCCTTAATAAAGATTGGCTAACAAGCGAATCTATGCCTTACGCCGGCAAATCATTTCGAACCATATCGGCCACGACAATAACCGTTGATACCCTGGTTGAGATATATGGCAAGCCTGATTTGATGAAGATAGATGTTGAGGGCGCTGAATGGTCGGTCTTTAAAGGTATGACTAATTATTACAACACCTTAACTTTTGAATGGTCTGAGGCTACCCTTGGGGAACATAACAAGCAGTTAAAGTATTTAGCCGATCTAGGCTATACCAAAGTATCACCGCGCTTCATCGAAAATCATTTAGACGAACCTACCGAGTGGTTTCCAATCGGCCTTGATTTGATTGCTTGGCGTGATAAATCTGCTCAAGAATGGGAAACTGAGGGTTGGAAAAAAGCGCATTTACGCCCAACGGCTGATGTTGGGATGTGTTGGGTTAGGTAAAAGTTTTAAATTATTCCGAAATTGTTGGGGTTTGTTCTTCCGTCTGCGCCGTCAAGACATAATTGCCCTGCCCGCAGATATTGCATTTCGTTACCACTTGAGAATCCTGCTCGTTGCGGATTTCAGTATAAAAATGGTTGCAACAATCTGAACTGTATTCGTATTTTATCGCCACGATTTCTCCTTAGTAGTAAAGTCTGACTTCGCCGCGACCGCCTGAGCCAGCAAGTCCTAGTGTTGAAGCACCGCCCCCACCACCGCCACCATCTCCACCGTTACCGCCAGCATTGCTAGTTGAAGTAGCGCCAACAGATGAAAAACCACCACCGCCTCCGCCACCGCCAAAAGTTATTCCAGTTCCATTGCCACCGTTTCCGCCAGCAAAAAAATCGCCAGTTCCGCCAGTGCCGTTGATATTGCTGCCTGTTGAACCTGACGCACCAGCACCACCACCAATCAATCCGCGACCACCATTTGAAGCAGATATAGTTCCAGATGTTGCTCCTTGAACTGCACCACCACTTGCAGAAACCCCAGCAACACCAATTCCGCCAGACCCACCAGCAGCATAACCAATAACACCAATACCAGTAGAAGGTGCGCCTGTATAAGAAACACCGCTTGCTGTTGCAGCACCACCACCTGCACCGCCATTTACTGTTCCACCACCACCACCGCCACCTGCCATAACCATTCCATAAACACTTGAATTACCAGCAGCACCAGCACCAGCAGTTGATGTTCCAATGCCACCTGCACCAACAGTTACTGATGTTGAAACATAAGTCCAGCCAGCAGAATATCCACCTGCGCCGCCGCCCGCTCCACCACCAGTTGTAGTTGTGCTTCCCGCACCACCGCCGCCAATAACAACGGCGTAAACTCGGTTGATACCAGTAGGGATTACAACAGATGATGATGAAGCAGTAAAAGTTTGTTGCAGTTTTAGTCCATAAGGAGAATCGGTGAATGATGAATTGTTATATATAGATGCGCTCATAGTTGTTCCATTCTAGTAGAAAAGATAAAGAATTCCTGCGCCTCCTGCGCCGCCAGTACCTGCCGCCGCACCACCGCCACCGCCGCCTAAACCACCAGCGCCACCCACTGCGCCTGAACCAGGGTTCCCATTACCAGCAATACCAGCACCACCACCTCCACCACCTGAGGTTGAGGCTGTTGCTGTTCCGCCAATGGCTCCTGTTGTTACTGTGCCCGTAAGAATGTTTATTCCATTACCACCTGTGCCGCCAGTTACTGAAACACCATTGCCTGATTTACCACCACCACCACCCGCTAATCCTGAACCACCATTACCACCTGAAAATGCTCCAACAGTAGGAACTGAACCACCACCACCACCTGAAATTCCATTTCCGCCAATTCCACCAGCCGCTGTTGTTACGCCACCAAACCCCCCACCAGCGCCACTACCTGAACCACCATTTATATCTGTTGAAATCCCCAAAGCACCACCAGGAATACCCCAATAATTTGTTGAACCTGCAAGTGTTGAACCACCACCACCAAGGAATCCTGGACTACTAGAAGTAGAACCACCACCACCTGCGATTATGTTTCCATATCTTGTATATGAACCTGGAGAACTTACTCCGCTCGCTCCACCCACGCCAACTACGCAAGTAGGAACTGCAAGTGTCCATCCCCACGCAATACCACCAGCACCGCCACCGCCATTAATACCAGTTGTTCCTGAGCCACCCCCACCCCCACCTACGCAAATTGCATAAACAAAAATTATACCGACAGGAATTGTTACTGATGTATCTCCTGCATTTTTAGTTTGTTGAAGTTGTAATCCATAAGGTAAAATAAAATGAGTATTAGTCCAAGGCGTTACAGTAGAACTTTGCATACCAGTTGATACTGGATTACCTGCTTGTCCTTTGCGGTTTATTGCCATAGTTTGCTCCTAATAAAAAAGATAAAGTATTCCTGCGCCGCCTGAACCTGCTGTACCACCTGTACCAATACCTCCGCCAGCACCACCGCCGAGTCCCCCGTTACCACCATTAAGACCCGAAGCAGCAGTTCCATTTCCTGCAATGCCAGCACCGCCACCACCTGCGCCATTTGTATTTGTGCCAGTTGAACCAGCGCCGCCAGTTGTTTGTGCGCCAGTCAAAATGTTTATTCCGTTTCCGCCTGAACCACCTGTGCGTGTTCCAGTTGTAGCGGATGCTCCGCCGCCACCGCCTCCGACTAAACCTGAACCGCCGTTACCACTGATATTTGTTTGCGAACCACCAGCAGAAGCGTAACCACCACCACCACCTGAAATACCATTGCCACCATTGCCACCATTGACGCCAGCAGTTGATGAAGAAAGTCCTCCGCCACCGCCAGCACCAACGCCACTACTTGCAGCACCACCTGGGATTCCCCAGTAATTAGTTCCACCAGCAGCGTTATTGCCCCCGCCACCGCCACCCAATACCCCAGCAGTTGTGCTTACGCCACCACCACCTGCAATGATATTTCCGTAGCGTGTATAACCACCCGTAATTGCTCCACCACCACCAGCACCCACAACACAAGATGAAGTTGCTAAAGTCCAACCCCACGCAACACCGCCACCACCGCCGCCAGCCCCTGTAGAACCCCCACCGCCACCTACGCAAATTGCATAAACAAAAGTTATACCAGCAGGAATTGTTACAGAAGTATCGCCAGCGTTTTTTGTTTGCTGTAAACGCAAGCCATAAGGCAATATCCAATGCGTATTAGTCCGAGGGGTTTCATTATCACCGCGTATTTGGTTACTTACTGGACCAGTAACTTGTCCTCTGCGAGAAGGATTAGCCACTAGGAAATCCTGTTTACATATCCTGAAATTGTAATTACTGAGGCAGTTGCGGCAAATGCGCGAGTTGTTGTCGCGTTTGTGCCATCGCCTGTTAGCGGAAGTCC
>Ga0304729_1000257_pt1 | contig 38850 bp, 29 predicted proteins | sample C_131016_MF_Meta_FD_190475 | JGI IMG/M metagenome (GOLD analysis project Ga0304729, IMG submission 190475) | Freshwater microbial communities from Lake Croche, Canada to study carbon cycling - C_131016_MF_MetaG (v2) (version 2) | ecosystem: Environmental > Aquatic > Freshwater > Lake | place... | reverse complement strand
AGCCATTACAAACACCTAAAGCAAAACTATCTTGGCGATTAAAAAAAGTTGAGAACTGATCTCGAAGCTGCTGATTAAAGAGAATGGTTTTTGCCCAACCTTCACCGGCACCAAGAACGTCGCCATAACTAAATCCGCCACAAGCAATCAAGCCCCTGAAATCGTCGAGCTTTGCCCTACCACTTAAAAGATCAGACATATGGACGTCATAGCTATCAAAGCCAGCCCAGTTCACGGCATAAGCCATTTCGACATGGGAGTTGACGCCCTGTTCGCGCAGAATTGCCACTTTAGGACGTGCGTTCTTCTGAATAAAGGGAGCAGCAATATCTTCTGCAGCATCAAAAGTCAGCTTGGGCGACATGCCTGCATCAGACAAATTATCCAAGAGAGCAAATTCACTATCAGCACAAGCTGGGTTATCTCGTAAGCGTGCTATTTGATGGCTGGTATTGGTCCACATCTTTTGCAGAGTTTCACGTGACTCGGCGAAAATATTTTTTGCATCACGCCAGATCTCAATGCGGCCATTAGTATTGGGTTTGCCAATGACGTGACTAAAAGCGCTCAGATTGAGCTTACGCAGTACTGCAAATACTGCATCTCGATCTACTCTATGCACCTGAATGACTGCGCCAAGCTCTTCATTAAATAAGGCGCGCATCGTTTGTTCATGACGGCGCCCAGAGACTTGCTCAGCCCAGTTCTTGGCATCACCATAATCCGGCTCTTGGGTGGCATCAATCGCAATCATGTCCACATTAATGGAGACGCCACAATGAGCCGTAAATGCCATCTCAGCGATACAGGCTAATAAGCCGCCATCAGAGCGATCGTGATAAGCCAAGAGCTTGTTTTCTTTACGAAGGTCAATGATTGCTGCAGCTAAATTTTTGAGATCTTCCGGGTGATCTAAATCTGGCGAAACTTTTCCAGACTGATTCAATACTTGAGCCAGAATACTGCCAGCCATACGGTTCTGGCCACGACCAAGATCAATGAGGATTAGCTCAGTCTCTAGTGCTGATCCATCTTGTTCTTTGAGTTTGAGTTGCGGTGTCAGTGTTTTACGCACATCTTGCACAGAAGAGAATGCAGAAATAATTAAGGAGACAGGCGCAATGACCCTCTTATTCTGCCCCTCATCTTCCCAGGCTGTTGCCATCGATAAAGAATCTTTTCCAACCGGAATCGAGATTCCTAAAGCAGGACACAAGTCCATGCCAACCGCTTTAACAGAGTCATACAGTTTTGCATCCTCTCCTGGAGAGCCACAAGCAGCCATCCAATTTGCTGATAACTTAACGTCTCCTAGGCAATTAATGTCTGCAGCTAGTAGATTAGTAATTGCCTCGCCAACAGCCATCCGAGCCGCTGCAGGAGCATCAATCACTGCCAAGGGGGTTCTTTCTCCCATACTCATAGCTTCACCGCGATAGCCTTTGTAATCCATTAAAGTGACGGCGCAATCAGCAACTGGTACTTGCCATGGACCAACGAATTGATCGCGGGCATTTAAGCCGCCAACCGTTCTATCGCCAATAGTAATCAAGAATGACTTGCTGGCAACGGTAGGTTGCTGCAATACCCAGGCAATCGACTGGGCAAGATCCGCATCGGTGACATTAAGCTCGTTAAATTGCTGGCTTACCCGTTGAACATCACGATGCATCCTCGGTGGTTTACCAAGCAACACTTCCATTGGCATATCAACGGGCATTGCTGTATCAGCACCAGAACTCTGTTTAGAATCATTCAGCTGTAATTGGCGCTCCGCTGTAGCCTCGCCGACTACGGCAAATGGGCAGCGCTCTCGCTCACACAGAGCTTTAAAAAGATCGACATCTTTTGCTTCGATTGCTAACACGTAGCGCTCTTGAGATTCATTACACCAGATCTCCGCTGGGCTCATACCACTCTCTTCAAGAGGCACGCTACGTAGTTTAAATTTTGCACCCAAGCCTGCACCATCCGCCAATTCAGGAAAGGCATTTGATAGGCCACCAGCACCAACGTCATGAATCGATACGATTGGATTCTTTTGGCCCATAGCACGACAGGCATTAATAACCTCTTGCGCGCGCCGTTCCATTTCTGGATTACCGCGTTGCACAGAGTCAAAATCTAAGTCTGCAGTATTGGTTCCGGTTGCAACTGAACTACCGGTAGCACCGCCCATGCCGATTCGCATACCAGGACCACCGAGTTGAATTAATAAGTGCCCAGCCTGTATTGCTTTCTTTGCAGTATGAATGGAATCAATACTGCCGATACCACCCGCAATCATGATCGGCTTGTGATAACCCCGACGTGCGCCTTCAAGAGTTTGCTCAAATACACGGAAGTAACCTCCCAAAATGGGACGGCCAAATTCATTATTAAAAGCAGCGCCCCCTAATGGACCATCAATCATGATCTGCAGGGGTGTCGCTATACGCTCAGGTTTGCCGTACTTTTCGCTTTCCCAAGGAAGGTCTGTTCCAGGAATATTCAAATTAGAGACTGAGAACCCTGTTAAACCAGCTTTGGGGCGGCCGCCAATTCCAGTGGCACCCTCATCACGAAGCTCGCCTCCAGCTCCTGTAGAGGCTCCTGGGAAAGGTGCAATTGCAGTGGGATGGTTATGGGTCTCTACCTTCATTAAGGTATGCACTAAACGCGTATCTTTTTCGTAACGGTGATCATTACCCTGCGGAACCCAGGTTTCTGATTCGCAACCAGCCATCACAGCAGAGTTATCAGAATACGCAACAATCGTTCCTTCTGGGTGCAACTGATGGGTATTGCGAATCATGGCAAACAATGAACGCTCTTGATCATCGCCATCAATTGTCCAGCTTGAATTAAAAATCTTATGGCGGCAATGCTCACTATTGGCTTGGGCAAACATAATGAGCTCAACATCACTAGGATTACGCTTTAGGCGGATGAAATTTTCTGTTAAATAATCAACTTCATCATCAGAGAGAGCCAAACCTAATTCTTGATTGGCCTTATCTAGCGCCGCTCTACCTTGCTCTAGAACCAAAATCCGACGTAAAGGACGATCCTCAAGGGTTTGATACAGGGCATTTGCCTCATCAATCGATTGAATGACAGCTTCAGTCATACGATCATGAACTGCTGCCAATACAATTTGCTCCTGTGCTGCAGTTAAAGATTTTTTGGCTTTCCAAGAGAACTGCGCGCCACGCTCAATACGCAATACATTTAATCCACATTGCCGCGCAATATCAGTTGCTTTACTAGCCCATGGGGAAACTGTTCCAAAGCGCGGAATGACTAAAGCACCCTGCTTAGAATTTAAACCTGTAAATGGCTGACCGTAAGTTAAAAGACTAGCCAGAACTTCCTGATCTTGAGTGCTTAATGCTGTATCAGACCAAATGAAGTGAAGATATTGCGCCTCAATCGAATTTAGCTCAATGCCTTGCACTGCTAAGGAAGCTAAAAGACGCTGTTGGCGGAAGGAAGAAAGCGCGTTCGCGCCGGGTAAAAAATGGAAAAAAGACATCCCTAGATTATAAGGTTTTGCCTACAGTAAGCGTCCGCCTTGGAGTTGCAATTGGCGCTGGCACCTGCTGGCCAAGGCTGGGTCATGGGTGACCAGTACAAGGGTGGAATGGTTAGCCTGATTCAGCTCAAAAAGAAGCTCAATCACCCGATTACCACTCAGCTCATCTAGGCTTCCGGTAGGTTCATCGGCAAAGAGGATGGCTGGTTTGGTGATGAAGGCTCGAGCTAAGGCTACGCGTTGCTGCTCCCCTCCAGAGAGGGTCTTAGGAAAGTGTTCAAAGCGCTCCCCAAGGCCAACCCGTTCAAGCCAAGCCATAGCCTCTACTTTGGCATTCTCAATGCCAGCCAACTCTGCTGGAAGCATGACATTTTCCAATGCGGTGAGATGAGGTAGCAATTGGAAAGACTGAAACACAAAACCAACCTGTAAACCTCTAAGCTTTGCCCTGCCATCCTCATCAAGGGCAGTAAGATCCTGCCCCATTAGGGTGACATTGCCCTCGCTTGGCAGATCTAGGCCAGCCAAGAGTCCTAGCAAGGTACTCTTGCCGGAGCCAGAGCTACCAGTGATCGCTACACTTTCACCAGGTTTTAAGTCAAAGCAAATGTCGTGCAAAATAGTGAGAACGCCATCGCTTGATAAAACAGACTTGCCTAGATGATTTGCACTAAGGACTATTTCTACAGCGCTCATAATTAAGGAAACCGGTACAAAGGCTTGATAGCCTTAAAGTAGTGAAATAAATGAATCAAAATAATCTATCGACTTTCATAACAAAAAAAATAATCGCAATAGGCTTATTTTGCCTGTTAATTAGTTTTGTCACATCGGCAAGCTCAAATCCGACTATTTTGGTAATGGGTGACAGCCTCTCTGCTGAATACGGTATCTCTAGAGGCTCGGGGTGGGTCAAGCTTCTTGAGGGTCAACTTCAAAAGCAAAGTACTCAGTGGCTAGTTTTCAATGCCAGCATTAGTGGGGAAACCAGCGCAGGTGGACTTGCGCGCTTTGCCAGCCTGCTTGCGCAAAAGAAGCCTGGCATTGTGATGCTCGAGCTAGGAGCTAATGACGCCTTACGAGGCTTATCTATAGATGAGACTGAAAAAAATTTAAGGAAGATGATCCAACTGAGCAAAAAATCAGGCGCTAAAGTTTTATTATTTGGCATGCAAATTCCACCCAATTATGGCCAAGACTACACAAAGAAGTTTAAAGAGCTCTACCCAAAACTTGCTACACAAGAAGGTGTCGAGTTAGTGCCATTTTTTATGGCGGGAGTAGTGAGTAATGCAGATCTATTTCAGGCAGATAACATTCATCCTAATGAGAAAGCCCAAACCATTCTATACAAAAACGTATGGGGCGCTATGGCCCCATATCAATCACTTCTCAATAGCAAATAAAGGGATTAACTACCTGCGCCTGTTGAGGGTGGCCTCAGTGAATTAATAGTCTTTACTTTTGCGCTATCGCGCCAATAGGCCATAAAGCCTGCAAACTCAGCTTGAGCTGCTAGTGCTTGTATCTGCTGTGACTGTGCTTTGTGCACTTTTGCATCTACACCAGTTGGCTGACGAACCTGATCAACTCGATACAAGGTAGCTCCAATGCCTGGATTATCAACCGATACATAAGCCGGTAATTTATCTTGGCTCACTGACATGACATCGTCTAATGCGCTACCGACCAAGTTTGCTGGTTTATTACGAGAAACCCAAACTGCAGTAGCAAAGCCGGAAGCACTCTTTGGATCTTTTTTAAGCTCTGCGTAACGTTCAGCCGCAGCTGCAATAGCGAGTTTTTCTGCAGCCCGCTGACTTACCTGTCGCTTTACTTCAGCAGCAACATCTGCGAACGGTAATATCTGAGCAGGATGAAAAATAACGACTCTTGCAGATACAAAAACACCAGGTGAGATTTGCACTGCTTCAGTATTGCGTTTATTTTTCACAGCCTCATCACTAAAGAGCGCTTGAACTACCTTCGGATTGGCTAGCGGGTGATCTTTAGATACGCCGCTTGGGCCCGAACGCGTGACACCCTTTTGGTTCTGAATACTCAGCTTTAACTTATCTGCAGTAGGCTTTAAGCTATCGGACTGGTCATAAGTCATATTGGCAAATTGGTCAGCCTTTTCGCTAAAAGCTTTTGCATCTTCTTTGGGTTCAGCTTTGAGCATAATGTACTCGACATCAATAAACTCTGGGCTTTCGAAGAGTTTGGCATTAGCGTTATAAAAAGCCTGTAATTCTTCTTGGGTCGGGTTCACTTTAGATAAGTAGCTTTTAGCCTCAAATGGCATGGCTTGTATTTGACGCTCCGTCTCATAAAGAGTTGAAATAATCTCTGAAAGTTTCGGGCTAGCCAATTCAGTACGGGCTACTGAATTCACCAGCTGACCTATCTTTAGATCAAATGTCTGACTAGCGTAAAACTGCTCCTCATTTAAGCCATTGTTGGCTAAGAGTTGTTTAAAGCGTGCATCATCAAAGCTGCCATCCGCTTTATACATGGATCGAATTTGTGGGATATTTTGCAAGCTCTTTACGAGAGCCTCTTTACCAACTTGTAGGCGCAAGTCCGTTACTGCAAATCCTAAGATACGTTGTTGTAACAACTCGTTTAGGATGGCCTGTCTAAATTGAAGGCTCTGTGCAATCTGTGGGTTACCGCCAACCCGTTCGGCCTGACGCTTGGCTGCATTGTCAACTTCTTGTGCAGTAATGGGCTTGCCATTAATTTTTACTAAGTCAGTTTCTTTATCCATGAAACTGGAATAGCTTGAGATTCCAAAAAAAGCAAAGGACGGAACGATGATTAACATCAATGCAAACTGCATCAATTTTTGGTGCTTGCGGATGGTGTCAAACATGAATAAGATCGCTAGTAGTAAATATCAACTATGTGAGTGTACTAGGTGGCAGGATCTGGGGGCTTGGGCGCCTTGAAACAGGCTAGAACTAGTAAACATTTGGTGGGCGCTGACGGGCTCGAACCGCCGACATTCTGCGTGTAAGGCAGACGCTCTACCAACTGAGCTAAGCGCCCCAAATATTACAGGTGGAATTGTACCCTAAGTGCCCAAAAATACGTGTTTCCCGTCAATTCAAGCTCCAATACGGAGATAGAAAAGACGGAAAAACTAACCGCTTTTAGTGCTTGAGCACCTCTCCTGAAGATGCTTTCTCGTTGGCTTTACTAGCCTCCGATGCTTTTTTAGCAAGCTCTTCGGGTGTTGGGTCTGGTAAGGCTACCGGCATACGCTCTAATGCAAGCTCTAACACCTTATCAATCCAACGCACAGGAATAATTTCAATTGCATTCTTCACATTATCCGGAATATCAATCAAGTCCTTTACGTTCTCTTCTGGTATCAAAGCTAATTTGATACCACCGCGATGAGCTGCCAAGAGCTTCTCTTTCAAGCCGCCAATCGGCAGTACCTCACCACGTAAAGTGATCTCACCAGTCATTGCAACATCTGAGCGAATTGGAATTCCTGTGAAAACAGAAACCAAAGCAGTCGTAATGGCAATACCAGCAGAGGGACCATCTTTTGGAGTAGCGCCATCAGGGAAGTGAATATGAATATCTTTTTTCTCAAATGCCTCATCAGTAATACCAAGACGCTTTGATCTAGAGCGCATCACGGTCCGAGCAGCTTCAACAGATTCTTTCATCACATCGCCGATAGAGCCTGTGCGAGTAATTACGCCTTTACCTGGCATTACAGCTGCCTCGATAGTTAGAAGATCACCGCCAACTTCAGTCCATGCTAAACCAGTAACTTGGCCAATTTGATTTTCTTTAGCTGCCAGACCAAAGTCATACATCCGCACAGATAAGAATTTCTCAAGATTATCGGCATTCACTATTATTGGAGCAGACTCTTTCTTCAAGAGTAAAAGCTTCACTACCTTACGACAAATCTTACTGAGCTCTCTTTCTAATGAACGAACGCCTGCTTCACGGGTGTAGTAACGAATAATGTTACGTACAGCGCTTTCTTCAATCTTGAGCTCGTCCTTCTTCAAACCATTGTTCTTGGTTTGTTTTGGAATCAGGTAATTGACGGCAATGCTGGTTTTTTCATCCTCTGTATAGCCCGCTAAACGGATAATCTCGAGACGGTCTAATAATGGTCCAGGAATATTTAAAGAATTGGATGTGGCAACAAACATCACATCTGAAAGATCGAAATCTACTTCAACATAGTGATCTTGGAAAGTGTGGTTTTGCTCTGGATCCAGAACTTCTAATAAGGCACTAGCAGGATCGCCACGGAAATCCATACCCATCTTATCTACTTCATCCAAGAGAAATAAAGGGTTACGTACGCCAACCTTAGTCAGGCTAGACAGAATCTTGCCTGGCATTGAGCCAATATAAGTGCGACGATGACCACGAATCTCAGACTCATCACGCACGCCACCTAAGGCCATCCGTACAAACTTACGATTGGTAGCGCGAGCAATAGATTGTCCTAAGGAAGTCTTACCTACTCCAGGAGGGCCAACCAGACAGAGAATCGGGGCTTTAACACGGTCAACACGTTGCTGGACTGCAAGGTATTCCAAGATACGTTCTTTAACCTTATCCAAGCCATAGTGATCCTCATCCAATACTTTTTCAGCATTGGTCAGATCGTTATTAATCTTAGTTTTTTTCTTCCATGGAAGATTAACCAAAGTATCAATAAAGTTGCGAATCACTGTAGCCTCAGCAGACATCGGCGACATTAACTTTAATTTCTTCAGCTCAGATTCGGCTTTTTTCAAAGCCTCTTTAGGCATACGAGCAGCCTTGATGCGTTTCTCGAGTTCCTCAAGATCAGCGCCCTCTTCACCCTCACCCAATTCTTTTTGAATCGCTTTAACCTGCTCATTGAGGTAATACTCGCGTTGACTCTTCTCCATTTGACGCTTCACACGGCCACGAATGCGCTTTTCTACTTGCAAAATATCAATTTCACTTTCGAGATCAGCTAAGAGACTTTCTAAACGCTGTACTACATCAGTCATTTCAAGGAGGCGCTGCTTTTGCTCAAGCTTGACTGGTAGATGAGCGCAGATGGTATCAGCCAAGCGGCTTGGGTCATCGATGCCACCCAGCGAAGATAAAATTTCTTGTGGAACTTTCTTGTTCAGTTTTACATACTGATCAAACTGGGCCATGATGGCGCGGCGCAAGGCTTCAGTTTCATGTGCATCAATTGCATTAATTGCAGTTGGAGTAGCTTCACAATTGAAGTAGCCCATGCTGTCTTCAATTTGACTTACCTCTGCACGCTGAACGCCCTCGACTAATACCTTTACGGTACCGTCAGGTAATTTGAGCATTTGCAAGATGTTGGCAATACAGCCAACCTCATAGAGATCCTCAATAATCGGCTCATCTTTGGCTGCGGTTTTTTGGGCAACTAACAGAACATTTTTGCCAGTTTCCATCGCGGCTTCAAGCGCCTTGATGGATTTAGGGCGACCCACAAACAAAGGGATCACCATGTGAGGGAAGACAACTACGTCCCGCAAGGGGAGTAAAGGTAGTTGAATCGGTTCAGAGGGTAGTAATAAGTGGCCAGGCATAGGGCAATCCTCCAAAGTAATCAATCCTCAAAAGTCTCTAAAAGTAATGAACCACTAAATACAGACATTATTCATGAGTAGCATACTACCTATATGGGGCGCTCTTTTGAAAAATCAAGGGGGAAAAGTGCAAAAAAGGGGCAATAATGCCCAAAAAATAGCAAAAACCCTGAGAAATCAGGCTTTTTTGCTCAAATCTGCTTTATCAGGATCTTGTTTGTAGACTAACAAGGGCTTCCCACCCTCAGCAATGCTGCTGTCGTCTATCACAACCTTCTGGACATTCTTTAGAGACGGCAAGTCGTACATGACATCCATCAAAGAGCCTTCCAGAATAGATCGCAGGCCACGAGCGCCAGTCTTGCGGGCAATGGCCTTTTTTGCAATGGCTGCTAATGCTGCATGGCGCACTTCTAGCTCTGCGCCTTCCATTGTCAGTAGTGCTTGATATTGTTTGACCAAAGCATTTTTAGGCTCAGTCAGAATCTGGATTAAAGCCTCTTCATCGAGTTGTACCAAAGTTGCTACAACAGGTAAGCGACCAATCAACTCAGGAATCAAGCCAAACTTAATTAAATCTTCAGGCTCCACTTCAATCAAGAGATCGCTTATGCCTCGATCATCTTTTCCGGGAACTGATGCATTAAATCCAATACCAGTTTTAGCTGTACGTTGTTGAATGACTTTTTCAAGACCATCAAATGCGCCGCCGCAAATAAACAAAATATTGGTTGTATCAACTTGCAAGAAATCTTGGTTAGGGTGCTTACGACCGCCCTGTGGAGGCACAGAGGCCATCGTGCCTTCAACCAACTTCAATAGTGCCTGCTGTACACCTTCACCTGAAACATCCCGAGTAATGGAGGGATTATCAGACTTGCGTGAAATCTTATCAATCTCATCGATATAGACGATGCCGCGTTGCGCTTTTTCTACGTTGTAGTCGCAAGCTTGCAATAGTTTTTGAATAATATTCTCAACGTCTTCACCTACATAACCAGCCTCAGTTAAGGTAGTTGCATCGGCCATGACAAATGGCACATCAAGCATACGCGCTAATGTTTGCGCTAAGAGAGTCTTACCAGAGCCAGTCGGTCCAATGAGCAAAATATTACTCTTCGCTAATTCAACGCCATCAACCATTGCCTTGGCAGGCAATTTGGCCTCTTTCTTATCAACTGCTTCAACCGGCTTACCATCTTTATCCAACTTCTCTTTTTTTGGCTTTGGTAAATATTTCAGGCGCTTGTAATGGTTATAGACAGCTACTGCCAAGGTCTTCTTGGCATGATCCTGACCAATCACGTATTGATCGAGGTTTTCTCTGATCTGGTGGGGCGTTGGTAAGGAATCATCACCCTCTTCCTTTGGAAGCTTGGCAATTTCCTCTTGAATGATGTCAGTGCAAAGGTCAATGCACTCATCGCAAATGAATACAGATGGGCCTGCAATAAGCTTTTTAACTTCATGCTGACTCTTGCCGCAAAAGGAGCAATACAAAACTTTATCTGATGGGTTGGTAGTTGTATCGCTCAAAATAGGCTCAAATAATAATTAAGGACGCTTCTCGATAACCTTATCGATCAAGCCATAGTCACGAGCCTGCTCTGCTGACATAAAGTTGTCGCGGTCAGTATCTTTAGCAATAGTCTCAATAGATTGGCCAGTACGATCAGACAAAATCCGATTCAAACGTTCGCGCAGGTACAAAATTTCACGTGCTTGAATCTCGATGTCAGACGCTTGGCCACGAGCTCCGCCCAATGGCTGATGAATCATGACGCGTGAATTTGGTAATGCGTAACGCTTACCTTTTTCACCAGCGCACAATAAGAATGCGCCCATACTTGCAGCCATACCCATGCACAGAGTGCTCACGTGTGGCTTGATGAATTGCATAGTGTCGTAAATAGCAAGGCCAGCAGATACAGAGCCACCCGGTGAATTGATATAGAGAGAAATCTCTTTGTCTGGATTCTCGCTCTCTAGGAACAATAACTGAGCAATCACCAAGTTAGCGGTTTGATCATTTACTTCGCCAACTAAGAAAACGACACGCTCTCTTAATAAACGGGAATAAATATCATAAGCACGCTCACCTCGCCCAGAGGTTTCAATCACCATAGGAACCAAACCCAGACCTTTTGGCTCTAGGTTCTCAGATTGAAAGTGGTTCTGGTTCATGTATGAAGGTCCTCTTTAAGATAGATTGATAGCGGCTTTAACTTAGTTTAGCTTGCTTAGCTCTTCAAAGCTTATCGCCTTATCGCTTACTTTGGCAAGTGAAGTGAAATGTTTAATCACATTGTCTTCAAGCACCATGTTCTCAATATCTTTTAAGCGGCTTGGATTGCTATAGAACCAACGAACGACCTCTTTTGGATCTTCGTAAGTAGCCGCTTGCTCATCGATTTCAGCCTTAATTTGGTCAGCAGTAGCAGCTAAGCCTTGTTTTTTAACCAATTCACTCAGAATCAAGCCTAGGCGAACACGCTTGAGTGCTTGTTCAGCGAATACCTCCGCAGGAATGGGAGCATCTTTAGCATTAGGTAAGCCACGTTGAATCAAATCTTGGCGTGCGCTTTCAACTAAACGCTCTTGCTCGGAAGCGACTAAAGACTTAGGCACTTCAAGTTCGCACAAAGTATTAAGCTTCTCCATGACATCATTCTTTAATAAAGAAGTGATGCGGCGCTTGACCTCGCGATCTAAATTTACCTTAACTTCAGTGCGCATTTTTGTAATGCCACCTTCTGCAACACCCATAGACAAAGCAAATGCATCATCAACAACTGGCATATGTGCCCAGTTCACTGATTTAACGGTAATAGTGAACTCAGCGGTTTTACCAGCAACATCTTTGCCATGGTAGTCAGCCGGAAAGCTCAGTGGAAACGATTTACTGTCACCAGCTTTAAGGCCCAAAGTAGCAGCCTCAAATTCAGGCAACATGCGGCCTTCACCTAATACGTATTCAAAGTTCTCAGCTTTTCCACCAGCAAACTCAACGCCATCGATCTTGCCAACAAAATCGATTACAGCTTGGTCGCCATTTTGTGCTGCTGTATTGGAGCCTCCATCACCATGCGCTCCGGCTTCGCCGCGTGGGTGGTAATGAACATGCTGCTTACGCAATACATCAATGGCGCGATCAATTTCAGCATCACCGATATCTGTGGAGTATTTAGTGACCTCTGCTTTTGAAAAGTCACCAATCTTCACTTCTGGTAATACCTCGAAGAATGCATCAAAAACAATCTTGTCGGCATCTAACTCACTCTTTGGTTCAAGACGTGGTTGACCTGCTAATGCGATACCTTCTTTTTTGCTTTGCTCGTAGAACAGCTCAGAGGCTTTATCGAACTGCAGTTCGAAATCCACTTGCATGCCGTACTGTTTCTCAACCATATTCTTTGGTACCTTGCCTGGGCGAAAGCCAGCCACTTTCATGGTCTTGCCAACTTGGGCCAAACGGGCATCGCGCGCTTTTGCCAAATCGGCACGAGCAAATTCCAAAGTCATTTTGCGGTCTAAGGTACCTAAATTTTCTATCTGCAAAGCCATTCTCATCTCTTCATTAAAATCAGGATATGTGAAGTCCAAGCCAAGTAGCACTTGTGGTGCGAGGAGGGGGACTCGAACCCCCACACCATTTCTGGCGTCAGGACCTAAACCTGGTGCGTCTACCAATTTCGCCATCCTCGCGAATATCCGCAAACACTGCCAAGCTTAAACTTCACTCTAAAGACCGTAATTCTACAATGCTTGGGGTTTTAGAGGATCTTTAGGCCTTGTAGAGCAATGCTACGGCGTGCACTGCAACGCCCTCGCCTCTACCTAGGTGGCCCAAGGATTCATTGGTTTTAGCCTTCAGGTTTACATGGCTAGGGGTTACCAAGAGGTCAGCAGCGATGTTTCTGACCATTTCTGGCAAGAAATCTGCTAATTTGGGCTTTTGACAAATTATGGTGGCATCCACATTTCCAATTTGAAAGCCAGCAGACTGAACCTTTTGCAAGGCTGCCCGAAGCAAGATTCGGCTATCCATATCTTTGAACTGTGGATCAGTATCTGGAAATAACTGTCCAATATCGTTTAAGCCGGCAGCGCCTAGCAAGGCATCTGTTAGCGCATGTAGCAAGACATCCGCATCAGAATGGCCTAACAATCCCTTTTCATAAGGAATGTGTACGCCGCCAAGAATCAGCTTGCGATCAGCCACGAGAGCATGGATATCATAACCTTGACCAATGCGGAACTGCGGAATATGAGTGTTACTTTGTGTCATATGGATTCTTTATTTAACATCCGAATTCAATAGTAATTGCATCAAATCCCAGTCAGCAGAATGCGTTACCTTGAAGTTACGGATTTCACCTTCAATCAATAATGGTTTCGACCCTGTCAATTCGATCGCGCTTGCCTCATCGGTGACATCAGCCTCTAATCGAATTGCATCTTCTAAAGCATCGTGAAGATTTTTAAGACCAAACATTTGTGGCGTTTGGGCCTGCCATAAGCGCTTACGCGGAATTGTTTTCTCGATATGCGGAAAATTATCTGCAATCACTAAATCAAGATCAGCTTGTTTCAATGTATCCGCCAGAGGAATCGCTAACAAACCACCAACATCAGAATCTTTTACTGAAGTAATTAACTTTTTAATCAGTGCAGGCGTAATACCAGGTCTTGCTGCGTCATGAACTAAGACCCAATCATCTGTCGGTATGCCAGCTTTTAATTGTGCTGCCAGAGTGTTGCGGACAGTCTCTTGGCGTGTGGGACCACCAGTAGGTAAAAAATGAATGGGTTTACTTCCCTTGCTAAGACTTTTCAAGATGGGGTTTTCAATAAATCCTGGAGAAACCCCAATCCAAATGGATTCGATCTGCGGGGATTGCATGAAGGCTTCCAGAGCGTATGCCAGCATCGGCCTACCTGCCAACTCCTGGAACTGTTTGGGCAAATTACCACCCAAGCGAGATCCAGCGCCTGCTGTTGGCAGCAGAGCGTGGCATTTCTTCATGGATTGATTTCCTGAGCTCATGCCTGATTCTATAATGAGCTTAGATGTCGGATGCATTAAATCTAGTACCCCCCATACCTGCTCCGCGGGCTGGGCAGCGCTTTACCTTTTCGGGCCTGATAGGCTCAGCTGATGCGGCCCTGATAGCACAAACGGCCCTGCGCTACCGCAAGGATTTCTCAGTCATGGTGATATTTTGTGCCCAAGCACAAGAAGCCCAGCGCCTTTTGGAAGAAATCCCTGCTTTTGCCCCCCAGCTCAAAACCCGTCTTTTGCCGGATTGGGAAATTCTTCCTTACGATCATTTTTCACCACACCAGGACCTAGTATCTGAGCGCTTAGCCACCCTCTATGAATTACTCAATGGCAGCTGCGATATTGTTTTGGTACCGGTTACTACAGCCTTGCAAAGATTAGGCCCACCCGATTTCTTATCGGGACATACCTTCTTCTTTCGACAAGGCGACAAACTCAACGAAGCAGCGCTAAGGTTGCAACTTCAACAAGCTGGTTACGATCCGGTAAGCGCAGTCATGCGACCCGGTGAATACAGTATTCGTGGAGGACTCATTGATTTATTTCCGATGGGTTCTAACTTACCTTATCGCCTAGATTTATTTGGTGATGAAATTGAGCAAATACGATCCTTCGATCCAGATACCCAAAGAAGTCTATATCCCGTTAAAGAAGTTCGCCTGCTCCCAGGACATGAATTTCCATTTAATGATGAGGCGCGCACAGCCTTTAGAGGCAGGTGGCGTGAGGTGTTTGAGGGTGATCCTACCCGTTGCTCTATTTATAAGGATGCGAACCTGGGCATCCCCAGTGCAGGCATAGAGTCCTATCTACCCATGTTCTTTAAAGAGCAATCGAGCGTTTTTGATTACTTCCCAAGATCTGGTGATCCAGTATGGATCGTTAGCACTGGCGATATTGAAGATGCTATACGGGGGTTTTGGAAAGACACTCTCCCGCGTTATGAATTTCTCAAGCATGATCTTGATCGCCCCATTCTTCCACCGAAAGAACTATTTCTGGATGTTGATGAATTTTTCTCCTTTGCAAAACCGCATGCACGTTTAGTTCTAGAAAAAGAAAGTTCTGAAGTAACCCAATTTCTTCAAGTTCCAGATATTGCCGTGCATCGCAAAGATGCTGATCCAGTGAGCGGTTTACGAAAACTGGTTGCTAGTGAAAAAGTACGCATTCTGATCTGTAGTGATAGCGCTGGGCGTAAGGAATCAATCCGACAGTTGTTTGAGGAAAGCAACGCTGTTGCTGGTCAAGACGGTAAGCCGCTCTATCAACTTAAGCCCGAAGGCTTTGAAACGGTTGCCGATTTTATTAAGAGTGATGCCCAGTTTGGATTAACTACCGCTCCACTCTTTAACGGCTTCTCTTGGCCAATCCAAAACCTTCTCATCGTTACTGAGGCCGAGTTATTCACCTCAACAGCAAGACAACGCCGCAAAGGGAAAGGATCAGAAAGTGCTGATCCTGACATGCTCTTTAAAGATCTTTCAGAACTGAAGATTGGCGATCCTGTGGTGCATGCCGAGCATGGTATTGGCCGTTACCAAGGATTAGTTCTTCTGAATTTAGCACCGCCTAAAGAAGCGCCTATTTTTGAAGAGTTCCTCCATCTGCAATACGCAGGTGAGGCTACTTTATATGTACCAGTTCAGCAATTACAAATGGTTACGCGCTATGCTGGCTCTGATCCTGATTCTGCTCCACTGCATCAACTTGGTTCTGGTCAATGGGATAAAGCAAAACGCAAAGCGGCTCAGCAAATTCGGGATACTGCTGCTGAATTACTTGGGCTATATGCTGCACGGGCAATACGCAAAGGTCATGCCTTTGAGTTTTCCGCCCATGACTATGCTGCTTTCTCAGAGAGCTTCGGCTTTGAAGAGACGCCAGATCAAGCCAATGCTATTGCTGCAGTGATTGGCGACATGACGAGCGGCACACCAATGGATCGCCTAGTTTGTGGTGATGTTGGTTTTGGTAAAACAGAAGTTGCGCTACGGGCAAGTTTTGTTGCTGTCATGGGTGGCAAGCAGGTAGCTATTCTGGCACCTACTACCTTATTAGCAGAACAACATGTTGCGACATGGAAAGATCGCTTTGCAGATTGGCCTGTACGCATTGTTGAACTCTCGCGCTTTAAAACTACTAAAGAAATTAACGCTGCTTTAGAGGCTATTTCTAAAGGTGAAGCTGACATCATTATTGGTACGCACAAACTACTTTCTAAGGAAACGCAATTCGCTAATCTTGGTTTGGTGATTGTGGATGAGGAACACCGCTTTGGTGTGCGCCAAAAAGATGCGTTGAAAGCCCTGCGTGCTGAAGTGGATATCCTGACGCTGACTGCTACCCCAATCCCTAGAACATTGGGTATGGCGATGGAAGGCTTACGTGAGTTCTCTATTATCGCTACCGCCCCTCAGAAGCGCCTAGCCATTAAAACCTTTGTGCGTCGCGAAGGTGATGGTGTGATTCGTGAAGCAGTGCTTCGTGAAATCAAGCGTGGCGGGCAAGTTTACTTCTTGCATAATGAAGTAGAAACCATTCAGAATCGAAAACATGCATTACAAGAATTGATTCCTGAAGCAAGCATTAGTGTGGCTCATGGTCAAATGCATGAGCGCGAACTGGAGTCAGTGATGCGTGAATTCGTTACCCAGCGAACTAATATTCTGCTGTGCACTACGATTATTGAAACAGGTATTGATGTACCAACTGCCAATACCATCATCATGCATCGTGCTGATAAATTTGGCTTAGCGCAGTTACATCAACTTCGTGGTCGTGTGGGGCGCTCACATCACCAAGCTTATGCCTACTTAATGGTTCCCGATCCTGAGGCATTAAGCAAGCAAGCACAATTACGCCTGAATGCCATTCAGGCTATGGAAGAACTAGGATCTGGCTTCTACCTAGCGATGCATGACTTAGAGATTCGTGGTGCTGGTGAAGTTTTAGGCGATAAGCAGTCTGGTGAGATTCATGAGATTGGCTTTCAGCTCTATACAGAAATGTTAAACAGAGCTGTGAAAGCTTTACGCAGTGGTAAAGAGCCCGATTTACTTTCTCCTCTACAGGCAACAACCGATGTCAATCTGGGTGTTCCCGCCCTTCTTCCAAGTGACTACTGCCCAGATGTTCATGAGCGCCTATCTCTCTATAAGCGTTTTGCCGGTGCCAATGATTTTTCAGAGCTCATGAGTTTGCGTGAAGAATTAGTCGATCGCTTTGGGGACCTCCCTGATCAAGCTAAGTCTTTCTATGAAACCCATCGCCTACGCTTAGAAATGACGGGGTTTGGTATTAAGAAAATTGATGCAACACCAGCATCGATACAAATTCAATTTATACCCAATCCGCCGATTGACCCAATGAAAATTATTCAATTGATTCAAAGCTCAAAACATATCCAGCTCAACGGGCAAGATAAGCTCAAAGTACTACCCCAGAAGGAACGGGAATTTGAGAAGCTAGAGCAGCGTTTGGACGCAATTAGGCAAGTATTAAGGCGCTTGAATGAATCAGCCATGCTCAGTACTGCCAAGGCTCATTAATCGTTCCCCAGTATGATTAAAGCTATGTCTAAGCTCAGCCTCGTCGCCCTATCTAGCGAGCCCATCTCAGAAAAGCTAGTCTTTGAGCTCAAAGACCAGGCAATCAAACATGGGGTAACGCTTCACACAGTTGGCAGCCAAATATCGAATGGTACTTATTATTCGGAACGCTGGGAATCCAGTCATGAGTTAGATATGCTGCACAGAGAAAATTTGCGCTCTATCGCTGCAAAATTTAATAGCGACCTCTGCTTTTTGAATACTGATCTTCAGCCTACTGATATCAAAGTATTGGCAATGGATATGGACTCCACCTTAATCAATATTGAATGTATTGATGAGATAGCCGATTTCACAGGCAAGAAAGCAGCTGTCGCCCAAATAACTGAAGCTACCATGCGCGGTGAGATAAAGAACTTTCAAGAGAGCCTGAGGCGTCGTGTTGCACTACTGGAAGGGGTATCCGTCGATGCGCTTGAAGCCGTTTATCGTGAGCGCTTACAGCCCAATCCGGGCGCGGCAGAGTTATTAGCAGGTGCCCATCAGCGTGGGCTTCACACCCTATTAGTCTCTGGTGGTTTTACCTTCTTTACAGAAAGATTGCGTGAGCAATTAGGGTTTAAGCAAGCTCAATCGAATACCCTTGAGATCATCAATGACAAGCTCACCGGTAAAGTGCTTGGAGAGATTGTGGATGGGGTAGCTAAGGCAGCCTATCTAGATGAAGCTTGTCGCTCATGGGGATGCACCAAAGCAAATGCAATCACGATTGGAGATGGTGCCAACGATCTCATCATGATGAGTGGCTCTGGTATCAGTATTGCTTATAAAGCAAAACCCGTCGTCAAAGAAAAAGCCGACGCGGCTTTTGACCGAGTCGGCTTGGATGCTGCTTTATTGCTAATTTCTTAGCAATCTAATTACATTCGCTCGAATATAGTCGCAATACCTTGGCCACCACCAATGCACATTGTTACTAAGGCATATTTTCCTTGAACGCGATGCAGCTCATGAATGGCCTTAGTAGCAATAGCAGCACCAGAGCAACCAATGGGGTGTCCTAAAGCGATTGCGCCGCCATTGACGTTGGTTTTAGCTGGATCTAAGCCTAACCCTTTAGTAACCGCTAAAGCTTGCGCAGCAAATGCCTCATTCGACTCAATCACATCCATTTGATCTAGCTTCAGGCCAGCACGCTCAAGAGCGCGCTTAGTTGCTGGGATAGGACCTTCGCCCATAATGTGGTTCGGAACACCAGCAACCGCATAAGAAACTAATCGGGCAATGGGTTTATGACCAGCCTTCTTCGCGGTTTCTGCATCGGCCAATACAAAGAATGCTGCACCATCATTAATACCAGAGGCGTTACCTGCAGTCACAGAGCCACCTTCTTTTTTGAAGACAGCCTTCATCTTACCGAGCGTTTCCATAGTGGTATCTGGCTTGCAATGCTCATCAGTATCAAACACGATATCGCCCTTACGGGACTTAATTGTGATTGGGACGATTTGTGACTTAAAGCGACCTTCTTTAATCGCATGAGCAGCACGACGATGAGACTCCACTGCGAGAGCATCTTGCTCTTCACGAGTCAACTTCCATTTTTCAACTAGGTTCTCGGCAGTAACACCCATGTGACCAACACCAAACGGATCAGTCAATACAGCAACCATCAAGTCGAGCATTTTGCTATCACCCATGCGAGCACCGCTGCGCAATGCAGGCGAGCCATACATACCGCGTGACATGACTTCAACACCGCCACCAACACCATAATCACAATCGCCCAACATAATTTGCTGAGCGGTAGTCACAATTGCTTGTAAGCCAGAACTACACAAACGGTTTAATGCCATTGCTACAGATTCCATTGGTAAGCCCGCCTGAATGGCAGCCACTCGAGCAACATAAGCGTAACGACTATCAGTTGGAATAGTATTCCCAACAGTGACGTAATTAATTAATGCAGGATCAACGCCAGAGCGGGCAACCGCTTCTTTCATCACAATACCGCCGAGCTCGGAAGGCTCAAGGCTGCTTAAAGAGCCATTGAAGGTACCAATAGCGGAACGTACTGCACTTAAGACAACGACATCACGACTCATAACAATCCCCTTAACTGAGCCCAAAAATAGGCTTAATAATTAAAACAACATTCTTTTTTATTACATTCTTCAAGTTTCGGCTACTAGGTCATGCCCTTGGGAGCTAATGACCGTGGCACGAATGATTTCCCCTGTGCGATAGCGTTTTGAAGGCTTAGTGGGTGGTAAAACCCTCACTAAACCATCAATTTCAGGGGCATCACCAATAGTTCTTCCAATTCCGCCTGATTCATCGACTCGGTCGATTAAGACTTGTACTCTTTTGCCAATTTTTTTAGTGAGCCGCTTAATTGAAATATCCTCCGCTTTTGCCATGAAGCGTGCACGACGTTCTTCTCGAATGACATCAGGAACAGGGCTTTCCAATTGATTTGCAGTGGCGCCTTCTACGGGTGAATAAGCAAAGCAGCCTGCCCGGTCAATTTGGGCCTCATCTAAGAAATTAAGCAAATACTCGAATTCCTCTTCTGTTTCACCTGGAAAGCCTGCAATAAAAGTACTGCGAATCACTAAATCAGGACAAGCAGCGCGCCAAGCTAGGATGCGCTCTAAATTCTTTTCGCCGCTAGCGGGCCGCTTCATTCTTTTGAGAACATCAGGATGAGCATGTTGCAGTGGAATATCTAAATACGGAAGTACGCCGTAGCCATGCTCAGCAAACTCTGCCATTAAGGGCAAGATGTCATCTACGTGTGGATAGGGGTAAACATAATGCAGTCTTACCCAAGCTTGATGCTCACGCGCAATTTGATTTAATGCATTTACCAAATCAAACATCCGGGTCTTCACAGGCTTGCCATCCCAAAAGCCAGTGCGGTATTGGATATCAACACCATAGGCACTGGTGTCTTGAGATACAACCAGTAACTCTTTAACGCCTGACTCAAATAAACGCTTAGCTTCTAACAGTACCTCGCCAATCGGTCTTGATACCAAATCACCACGTAGACTAGGAATGATGCAGAAAGTGCAGCGGTGATTACAGCCTTCAGAAATCTTTAAATAAGCATAGTGCTTTGGTGTGAGCTTGATTCCTATCGGGGGAACTAAGTCTACAAATGGATCGTGTGGTTTTGGTAAGTGCAGATGGATTGCCTGCATGACCTCAGCTGTGGCATGTGGGCCCGTAACTGCAAGGACTTTGGGATGAATGCTCTGAATGAGGTCGCTGCCATCAGGATTCTTCTTCGCACCTAAGCAGCCAGTCACGATGACTTTGCCGTTTTCGGCGAGGGCCTCTCCAATAGCAGCAAGACTTTCTTCCACTGCTGAATCGATAAAGCCACAGGTATTGACAACGACTAGATCTGCGCCTGAGAAGTCTTTTGCAGTCTCATATCCTTCGGCACTGAGTTGCGTCAGAATAAGCTCAGAGTCAACGAGCGCCTTAGGGCATCCTAAGGATACAAAGCCAATTTTTCCAGCCACAACTATTCTTTTTCAGATTTGGTAGGCTGGGGAGTAAATGGAAAATTACCAAAGAGGCTTTGTGAGCCTTGCAGCTGCTCTTGCATTTTCACAAATAAATCTTTGCTCTGCTCCATGTAATTACCCATCAAGCCTTGCATGAGCGGATTTTGGAGGTTCATCATTTGAGACCAAGCCTCTGGTGTACTACCAGCACCTAGGCCTTTAGTCTGATCGCCCAATTTATTGTGGATATCTACAAAAGACTGCATAGTCTTTTCAAGGTAATTGCCCATCAAGCCTTGCATAGAATTGCCATAGAAACGAATGATTTGAGAAAGCATTTGCGAAGAAAATACTGGGGCACCACCAGCCTCTTCTTCAAGAATAATTTGCAGCAAAATATTGCGCGTCAGATCTTCATCTGTCTTGGCATCGATGACTTTAAAAACTTCACTGGCCATCACCAAGCTTTTAATGTCAGACAGAGTGACATAGGAACTTGTCTGTGTGTCGTAAAGACGACGATTAGGATATTTCTTAATGAGCCGGTCTTCACCAGCTCGCTTTGTTCGGGTAACCATTTTTTTCCTTACTGAATACTGCAACGCAACATCAGCTTAGTTTATCTCTAGTTTTAAGTAAAGGTAAATAAGCCGTGTTGTGCGTCACTCTTGTATTTAAATGCTGCACCGCAGTATTAGCCGGTATGAATACCGCCGTTTAATGAAAAGTCAGCACCAGTTGCATAACCACCATCATCAGAAGCAATCCAACAGCAGATCGAAGCAATCTCTTCAGGGGTACCTAAGCGCTTTACTGGAATACCAGAGACGATCTTCTCAAGCACATCTTCTCTAATGGCTTTGACCATATCGGTACCGATATAACCAGGCGATACCGTATTGACCGTAACACCCTTGGTAGCAACCTCTTGGGCTAAGGCCATCGTAAAGCCATGTAAGCCCGCTTTAGCAGTGGAATAATTGGCCTGACCAAACTGTCCTTTTTGACCGTTTACAGAAGAAATGTTAATAACGCGGCCCCAGTTGTTTTCAACCATGCCTTCGATTACTTGTTTGGTCACGTTAAACAATGAATTGAGGTTGGTATCAATCACGGCCTTCCATGCATCTGGCGTCATTTTGCGGAACACGCTATCCCGCGTAATGCCTGCGTTGTTCACCAATACATCAACCCGACCTACTTCGGCTTTCACTTTTTCAAATGCAGCAACCGTGCTATCCCAATCAGAAACATTGCCCTCAGAGGCAATGAAGTCGTAGCCCAAAGCTTTTTGCTCGCCAATCCAACGGTCTTTACGCGGAGAATTTGGACCACATCCAGCGATAACTTTAAATCCATCTTTTGCTAAACGTTGGCAGATAGCGGTACCAATACCACCCATGCCGCCAGTGACATACGCGACTTTTTGAGACATTACATTCCCCTTTAAAAAACTTCGTTAATTGTTACCGTCTTAAATTACTTAAGCTGCCTTTTCTTTCACATACACCCCAGGTGCAGCTTCCATTTTTTTGTACTTCGCATTACCAAAAGTAGTGCTCGCAGGCTTTTGCTCGCCACCAAATTGTTCTAGCCACTTCGTATAGTTAGGCCACCAGCTACCGGTAATTTGTTTTGCATCTTCAAGCCATTCATCGGCTGTGGCTGCAATCTTGTTATTTTCAAAGTAATAACGTTTGTTCTTCGCAGGCGGATTAATGACACCTGCAATATGCCCAGAGGCACCGAGTACAAAGCGATTTTTACCCTTAAGGATATGGGTCGACTCATAAGCCGACTGCCAAGGGACGATATGGTCTTCTTGCGATGCATAAATATAGGCTGGGCACTTGATCTTGCCCAAGTCAACCTTCTCGCCACAGATAGTCAGTTTGCTGGGCTTAACCAGGTCGTTTTGTAGGTAGGTATGGCGTAAGTACCAGCAATACATATTGCCTGGCAAATTAGTTGAGTCGCCATTCCAATAGAGCAAATCAAATGGCGGCGGAGAATTACCTTTGAGGTAATTTTCAACGACATAGTTCCACACTAAATCATTGGGGCGCAAGAACGAGAAAGTATTACCTAAATCTAAACCAGACATCATGCCGTACTTACCAGCTTTGCTACCAATAGTTTTCTCACGCATCTCCACCATGCCTTCGTCGATGAAGACATCCAAAATACCGGTGTTCGTGAAGTCCAATAAGGTAGTGAATAAGGTCAAGCTAGCTACGGGGTGTTCATTACGGGCAGCCAACACTGCTAAGGCTGAAGTCATGAGCGTGCCGCCAACACAGAAGCCTAGGACATTAATCTGCTTAGTATTGCCAATCTCTTTGACAACCTCAATTGCTTTAATGACGCCCTTACCGACATAGTCATCCCAGCTTACCTGCGCCATGGCAGCATCTGGATTTTTCCAGGAGACCAAGAACACGGTATGCCCCTGGGAAACCATATGGCGAACCACAGAGTTATTGGGCTGCAAGTCCAAAATGTAATATTTATTGATACAAGGCGGGACCATTAAATAAGGACGCTCAAAGACTTTCTCTGTCAGCGGCGTGTATTGAATTAATTCAAATAGCTCGTTTCGAAATACCACGTGCCCTTCTGTAGTAGCAATATTTTTACCAACCTCAAAAGCGCTCTCATCAGTTTGTGAAACTTTGCCCTTCTTCATATCACCAAGTAGATTTGCAATGCCTTTTTGAATCGATTGCCCTTGGGTGCTAATAATGTTTTCTAGAACTTCAGGATTAGTGGCAATGAAATTAGATGGCGAGAGTGCATCAATCATTTGCTCAGTCGTAAACAAAATTTTCTGCTTAGTCTTTTCATCCGCATCTACTGCTTTAGCTAATGACATCAAATGTTTTGAATTGAGTAGATAAGTAGCAGCAATCACTTTGCTCCAAGAGGAATGCCAAGCCTTACCAGCAAAGCGACGATCTTTCACTTCAATCGCTTCGGGATTGGTTGCAATATACGCTAGCTCAGCAAAGTATTCTTTATGAATTTCTGCCAAACGTTCTGGCGGAATCATCGCCATATGGTGCGGCGCTAAAGATGGTGTTGCGCCGGGATTCATGCCTGCAAACATAGTAGTCTCTTCAATTAATTAAGATCATTCTCAATCTATACAGTTTATAAAGTTATACGCAATAACCCTAGCCGTAGGGCTAGGCTAGTGTTTACCCCAACAGAATGAGGTCTACTGCGAGATCCAGATAAAAGAGGCAAACCGTCCAGTGACCCCGTCACGACGGTAGGAGAAGAATCGCTCCCCGTCCTGAACGGTGCATAGATCGCCACCAAAGACAGAGTGCACGCCAACAGTTTTGAGTCGATCTCGCGCTAAGCTATAGATGTTTGCTAAGTACTTTCCAGGTTGATCGGGAATCGGTAAAAAGCATTTTTGCATGTCATGAATACCTTTTTCCTGAAAGCGCCCCACAACCTCTTCACCAACCTCGAAAGATTTCGGACCAATTGCTGGACCCATCCAAGCAATCAAACTTGCGGCACTAGATTGATCAGCGAGCTTAAGCATTTCGCGTACTGTGTTTTCAAGGACGCCATCACATAAACCACGCCACCCTGCATGAGCGGCCCCAATAACCGTACCCTCAACATTAGAAAATAGCACTGGTAGACAATCTGCTGTCATGATCGCCAAGACTTCACCTTGCACGTTAGTCACTACAGCATCAGCCTGAACAGGATTGTTAGGGGCGTGGGTCCGACTCGTTGGCGTACTCACTTGAATACCGTGGGTTTGCCTTAACCAAATAGGTTCTGCTGGTAGATGCTGTCTGATGTTTTGACGATTCGCTTTCACACTAGCGCTCTGATCTCCAACATGATCCCCTAAATTAAGGGTGTCATAGGGTGGGCTGCTGATACCACCCTGTCGAGTAGTCACGAGGGAATGAACATCTGCAGGGGCTGGCCAAATGGGTCTAATCACACTCATGACTGATGGTCGTTATTGACTGATGCTAGCAAAGCCTCTTCTTTTGGTAACACTACATCACTCATGCCAACTTGCAGTAATAAATCCATCAAATCAGGTGGTGGCAGGCGGAACCAAGTGATCCACTCGTGGGATAGCGGATGTTGCAAACTTAAGGCATAGGCATGTAGGGCCTGACGTTCAAACGGTAGCGACTTTGCTGCCCCTGGAGTTTTTTTACGGTAAACAGGATCACCCAAGAGAGGGAAACCAAGAGATTCTAGGTGGACGCGGATTTGATGCGTGCGACCAGTCTCTAGTCGGCACTCAAGCAAAGCAAGGGGCGCCTCGCTAAAGCTGCCCTTCGCTAGACGACGAAATAAAGTGGCTGCAGGTTTTCCTTGCGCGCTACCCGCTGCCATTCGAAGTCGATCACGCTGATCCCTGCCAACAGTTGCTAGAACTTTGCCTTGATTTGGTGCATCTCCCCAAACCCATGCTAAATATCGACGGCCAACCGTTCGCTCTTGTAGCTGTCTGACTAAAGAGGTTTGAGCTTGAGCTGTGCGTGCCACTACCATTAATCCCGAGGTGTCTTTATCTAGGCGATGAACAATCCCTGCTCTAGGCAAGGACTTTAGCTCTGGATAACGAAATAAGAGTCCGTTTAATAAGGTGCCCGACCAATTTCCGGCGGCTGGATGAACGACTAATCCTGGCTGCTTATTAATAACGATGAGGGATTGGTCCTCATAAACAACATCCAAAGGGATATCTTCAGGACTAAAGTCAAATTGCTCAGGCATTTCTTGTGGAAAGACCCTGATACTCTCGCCGCCATGAAGTAAATAGCGAGCTTTTGTGACTTTCCCATCGACCATGACAGCCCCAGCTTCGACCCAGGCTTTGAGTCGATTGCGCGAATAATCCGGCAAAGACCCAGCCAGCACCTTGTCGAGCCTCTCCCCAGCCATCTCTAAAGGAATGTCTAGGGAGATGAAATCCTCTTCATCGATATAATCAACAGGATTCGAATCAGGAGTTTGCGGCAATGCCACGCTTAAAGAGCCTTTCAGTAATGTCCGACGTAATGACAGACGCCAGTTTAAGGCTTGCTGGGAACTCTGCCCCACAAAAAAAGTCCCCTCTTTTAAATATCAGCCCAATAGCCCTACTTTTAGTGATGCTGACAGCTGCACTATTACTGAGTGCTTGTGCGGGTAGTGATGGCCAAAAAGACGATACCGATATTTGGTCCGAGGCCAAACTCTATTCCGAGGCAACCGATAGGTTAAATGACGGCGACTTTATTAAATGCGGTAAATATTTTGACAAACTAGAAGCCCGCTTTCCATTCGGCCCCTATTCACAGCAAGCACAAATCAATGCTGCTTATTGCTACTGGAAGGGAAATGAACAAACCCAAGCATTAGTTGCTATCGATCGCTTTATCAAACTCCACCAAGGCAGCCCTAATTTAGATTATGGGTATTACCTTAGGGGCCTCATCACCTTTAATGATGACTTGGGCTGGCTCGGTAAATTTACTGGGCAAGATTTAAGTGAGCGCGATCCCCAAGCAGCTAAGGATGCTTTTGAATCTTTCAAAGTCGTTGTTGAGCGCTTTCCCGATAGTAAATATGCGCCAGATGCTTTAGATCGGATGCGCTATATCGTCAATTCTTTAGCAGAAGCGGATGTTATTGTGGCCCGTTTTTATTTTCAGCGGGGTGCTTACCTAGCTTCTGCCAATCGTGCACAGCTCGTGATTCGAGACTATGATCGCGCTCCTGCCGTAGAAGAAGCACTCTATATTTTGTATAGGTCTTACCAAAAATTAGGCATGGTGGAGCTGAGTAACGACACTGCTCGTGTCTTCAAGCTCAATTTTCCGGATAGCCCAATGCTCGAGACTGGGCAGCGTGTGAAAAAAGAACGCAGGTGGTGGCAGTTCTGGAATAGGTAAGAATGCCCTTAGATTACAAAAATCCCATTCCATTTGAATGGGATTTTTTATTAGAAGACTAGCTTCTGGCTTCTCTTCTGTCTTTATCTAATGATGAGTGGCACGCGCGGAGCTACAGCGCACATTAGCTCATAACCTATGGTGTCACTCATTTGTGCAACATCATCCACCGGCACTCTGTCACCCCAAAGTTCAACGGTACTCCCAATTTTTGCATTGGGTACATTACGTAGATCAATGCTCAACATGTCCATAGAAACACGGCCAGCAATTGGGCAAATTGCCCCACCCTCTTTGCTGCCATCGCTAACCCAAACGGGCGTGCCATCCTTTGCATGCCGCGGGTATCCATCGGCATAACCGCAGGCCACAATGCCAACTCTCATTTTTTCAGGGGCCTCAAAGCGACCTCCATAGCCAACACGATCTCCTTTTTCCAATAGCTGGATATCAATGATTTCACTATGGAGTTGCATCACTGCTTTTAAGTGTGCGTTTTTGATGTCTCCATAGAGTCCTGTGGGTGATGCTCCGTAGAGCATGATTCCCGGCCTTACCCAATCACCCAGAGCATTGCGATGCCACAAAATGGCTGCAGAATTAGCCAATGATGTTGGCGCATCTAAACCCTCAATCGTGTCATTAAATGACTCTAACTGACTACCGACTGTAGGTAGTTGGTCGACTTGATCCGCGTTTGCAAAATGGGTCATGTGGTGCATCTTGTTCCCAGCAGAATGTAAGCGATGGAACGCTGTCCTATAGGCCTCAGGTTTTAAGCCTAAGCGATTCATACCGGTATTCATTTTTAGAAAAACATTAAATGGCTTATGGGCTTTATATTTTTCTAGCCACTCCACTTGGGCCTCGCAATGGACCACCAAATCGCAAGCCAACTCCTGTGCTAAAGCCAATTCATTTTCGTGAAATAACCCTTCTAAAAGTAGGATTCGGCCTTGCCAGCCTTGCTCTCTTAAAAGCAGTGCATTTTGTATATTCAGCAGTGCAAAACCATCTGTAGAAGCCAAGCCTTTCAATACCGCCTCAAAAGAGTGACCGTAGGCCCTGGACTTGATCACAGCCCATATTTTGGACTCCGGGGCCAGCTCGCGAACACGGTTTAAGTTATGCTGAAGGGCCTGAGTATGTATAGATGCTAAAAGTGGCCTATTAATTAAGCCAATAGCTGAAGCGCCCATATTCACCCCTCCTTTCGTGTTTTAATTGATTCAATGACTAGATTGTACGAATGAACCGTAGTTTTTACACCATTATGGCGGCGCAATTTTTTTCGTCGCTTGCTGATAACGCACTGCTAATTGCAGCAATTGCGCTTTTAGCCCAGCTCCATGCCCCGGCCTGGATGACCCCTTTACTCAAATTGTTCTTTGTATTGTCCTATGTGGTGCTAGCGGCCTTCGTAGGTGCCTTTGCAGACTCCCGCCCCAAGGGAAATGTCATGTTTATCACCAATACGATCAAATTTGTAGGCTGCGTTGTGATGCTGTTCGGAAGCCACCCATTGCTATCTTATGCCATCGTAGGTCTAGGGGCTGCGGCTTATTCTCCAGCAAAATACGGCATTCTGACTGAATTACTGCCCCCAGAGAAACTGGTAGCTGCCAATGGCTGGATTGAAGGCCTTACTGTGGGCTCAATTATTTTAGGTACTGTCTTGGGTGGCGTCTTAATTAGTGGCACTGTATCCCAAAGCCTCTTGTCATTAGATATGCCAGCCCTGGAGACTGGAATTGATACTCCTGCTGAATCTGCCATCATGATCATCATGATGATTTATATAGTGGCCGCACTAATCAATCTCAAAATTTCCGATACTGGCGCGCGCTATGTTGCGCAGAAGACCAATCCAATTGAGCTGATCAAAGATTTTTCTGTTTGCTTTAAGACTTTGTGGAATGATCGCTTAGGTCAGATTTCATTAGCTGTGACCACTTTGTTTTGGGGTGCTGGCGCTACTTTGCAATTTATTGTGATTAAGTGGGCTCAAGTTGCTTTGCACATGAACTTATCCCAAAGCGCGATCTTGCAAGCCATATCAGCCGTTGGTGTTGCTGGTGGTGCCGTTTGGGCTGCTGGACGCGTACCGCTTCGCAACTCATTGAAAGTACTCCCGTATGGCATTGCCATGGGCCTAGTAGTTTGCGTGATGGCCGTCTATAACTCCAATATGCTGCCAGATATCACCATCATGACGATTGGCAAGATACAAGTCAGTCTAAATTTATTACCAGCCTATTTCTTGCTCATTGTTGTTGGTTGGCTGGCGGGTTATTTTGTAGTGCCGATGAATGCCCTACTACAGCATCGCGGTCACGTTCTGATGTCTGCTGGTCACTCTATTGCCGTTCAAAACTTCAATGAAAATATTTCAGTATTAATGATGCTAGCAATGTATTCACTATTGATCTGGTTTGATGTACCAGTACCTTATGTCATCATTGGTTTTGGATTGGCAGTCAGCTGCATCATGTGGCTTGTGATTAAGCGCCACGCTAGGAACCAGGCTGAGTATGACTCTATGCACCTCATCGGTGAGCATAAGCATTAATCACTAGCGCTTAGCTTTCGATTAAATATTTTGCAGTACTGACTTTGCTAATAAAAGATCTTGCCAAAGCAAGGCCTTATCTTTCGGCTTGGCAACCAGCTGAGCTAAATCAAATGAAGCAATCACCGGAATTTCTTCATCAGAGCGATTATTTAAGGCCAGAATAGTTTCACGCAATTGCGGTAATGAATCCTTCTCACCAGTAATTTTTTGAGCAACAGGCCCACCAAAGGCCAGTACCACAACTGGTAAACCATCCTCTGGAACCTGGAGCTGAGTCAAATTTTCGCCAGCATTCTTCCAAGACCACTCCTCTGGCCCCAAACCCAGAGCCCGAATAACACTTTGAAAGAGAAGCTGTGCATCACCTTGTGGCGTAGCCCCAAAGAACCACCAATGGCCTTGTGAAACTTTTTCAACTACTTCCACGCTCTCGGCGGCAGGAGCCTGACTAGCTGATGAGGAAGGCTCAACACTATCCCTGGTCGACCACTGGGTGACGCCCATTTCTTTTAAGAAGGCGGAATGTGTATTGCTCATGTCTCTAGCTTAATCGATTTAGCCATCACTAGCGCATCCTCCCTCGTTCCTAACTGGGGATCGGCTGGGTAGTAATTTTTACGAATACCGATCTGCTTATATCCTAGCTTTTGGTACAAAGCTACTGCAGCAATGTTCGACGGTCTGACTTCCAGAATAATGCGAGGCATATTTTGTTGGGCGGCAACGCCTTCAATTGCCGCCATCATCCTGCAGGCTAATCCCAATTGACGCAACTTTGGTGATACCGTGATATTGAGTAAATGTAATTCATCTACAGCCGGAAAGAGAATGCAATAAGCCCATAAGACAGCTGGATCTAAATAGGAGCCTTTAATCGCCTGATCCACTTGTGGGCGAATGCAATAGGCCCAGTGGCCGGCTGCTAAAGAATCTGAAAAGTTTCCTTTGGTCCAAGGGTGTAAGTGGGATACCACTTCAATTTCTAGAACAGCATCCAAATCTGCAAGCTGCATCGGCAGAAAAGAAAGTTCAGCAATATCCTCGGGCATTACTTCAATGCCTCCAGACGCTCTTGCGTGGTTAGGGCTACCTTGTCGCGCACATATAGTGGCTCAAGCTCACGGACATGGATTTGCCGCCCTTCTTTCAACCTTACCTTGGCGCAATCTAAGATGCCTAAGGCGGTCAAATGGATTTTTGCGTCAAGGGCTGCAGAGGGCAATGTTGCCTTAGCAAACAATCGTTCACCAAAGACTTTTAGAGCGCTGCCTGCTAAAAATTGAACGCCTGTGAGATCTAATTCTTCTGGTTTTGATAAATGAATATCACCAATGCGTTTTGCTAGATCCTGCTGCTGCATGGGAGATTCATATTTGGCCCAGTAAATCTCATCCATACGCGCATCAATGGCAATGACAAAATTTCTTGGCTTGGCATCTTCAAAAAGATTTGTTTTGATCAATTGCGCTGCAATGGCATCCAGACTAGCAACTGGCAAGATCGGCAGGTCGCATACAATAGCTAAGCCCTGGACTGCCGCTACGCCAAGCCTGACGCCTGTAAATGCTCCTGGGCCAATGCCAACAGCAATCGCATCAAGCTCATTTAGCTTAATGTTTGCTTGCTCTAAAAGGGCCTCTACCCAAGGTAAAACCAGTTGGCTAGCGCCAGCCGATACCAACTCATGTCGGAGAATGGGTGCTTGATCACCTATAGATAAAGCCACCGAACACCAAGCAGTTGAGGTGTCGATGGCTAATATGCGCGTCAATTTGAACTCTTTTTAGTTTGCCTGGAAAGCCAAATTATGAACCCAATTCTGCAATCACCTCAGGAGGAGCTTGTACAAGCTCAATTAAGACACCCTCCCCACTGACAGGGAACTCATCATTGCCTTTGGGATGGATAAAAGCGATGTCAAATCCGGCTGCCCCTTTGCGTATTCCACCCGGAGCAAAACGCAGACCATTGGCAGATAACCATTCAACTGCCTTTGCTAGGTCATCTACCCATAAACCAATGTGATTTAAGGGGGTTTGATGTACTGCAGGCTTCTTTTCAATATCAAAGGGCTGCATCAGATCCACCTCAACCTCATGAACCCCTTTACCAATCCCACAAATGTCTTCGTCTACATTTTCGCGTTCAGATACAAAAGTACTTTTATATTCGAAACCGAGCATATCAACCCATAACTTCTTGAGACGATCTTTACTTTCACCACCAATAGCGATTTGCTGAATACCCAAAATTTTGAATGGCTTAGCTGACATCACCTCTCCTTATTCAAAGCGCATGATGAGTTGATCGACCGCTAAGCTATCACCCTCTTGAGCGCAAATCTCTGAGACCACACCATCTTGTATTGCTGAAATCGTGTTCTCCATCTTCATCGCCTCAATAGATGCCAGTTTTTGGCCAGCCCTTACTGTCTCACCAACTTTCACAGCAATCTTGGTCAACAATCCAGGCATCGGTGATATCACCAACTTAGAAGTATCAAGTGCTAGCTTCACTGGCATACGGCGCTGGAGTTCAGCCCCTAGGTGGCTCAGCACCATGCACTCAAAGTACGCGCCATCTAGAACTAAGATATAACGTACGCCACGACGCTCAACTTGTGCCGTCACTTTATGAGTGCTATTGATGGTGGCATGAAGGCAAATTTGTCCTGGACGCCAATTGCTCACAATGTCATAGCGACTGACACCATCTACTTCATCGATATAAACAGAATAGATGCCGTCTTTTAATTCCACTCGGATAGGTATTTCAACAGGATCATTCATAGATCCTGATTTTTTACCGGTGACCACAACAAATTTCTTCGCAATGATCATTTCATGGCCAGCTAACTGACCATCGATCATTTTGATGTGCTCTAGATAGCGATAACGCATAAAAGCAGCCAGTGCGGCTAAGCGCTTGGGATCAGCTGGTTGAACCGAGTCCTTTTGAAAACCCTCTGGATACTCTTCTGCAATAAAGCCAGTCGTAAAATCACCGTTAACAAAACGGGGATGTTGCAATAAGGCTGCCTGGAAAGGAATATTTGAATGAATGCCGCGAATCACAAAGTCATTCAAGGCAGAGCGCATTTTCTCAATAGCTTGTGTACGATCCTTGCCGTGAACGATTAACTTCGCAATCATGGAGTCGTAATACATTGGGATCTCGCCGCCCTCGTATACGCCAGTATCGACACGCACACCATTTATAGACTCTGGTGGACGGTATTTCACTAGGCGACCAGTAGAAGGTAAAAAGTTTCGGAAGGGATCATCTGCATTAATGCGACATTCCATTGACCAACCATCCAATTTCACATCATCTTGTTTAAAACCGAGCTTTTCACCAGCAGCAATCCGAATCATTTGCTCAACGAGGTCAAGACCTGTAATCGATTCTGTCACTGGATGCTCAACCTGCAAGCGCGTGTTCATCTCTAGAAAGTAGAAAGACTTATCCTTACCAACTACAAATTCCACAGTTCCAGCAGATTGGTAATTCACTGCTTTAGCCAAAGCAACTGCTTGTTTGCCCATCGCTTTGCGGGTTGCGGGATCGATAAAGGGCGATGGCGCTTCTTCAATCACCTTTTGATGACGGCGCTGAATCGAGCAATCACGCTCATTTAGATACACTACATTGCCATGGGAGTCACCTAAGATCTGAATCTCAATATGACGTGGCCCCTCAACAAATTTCTCTATGAAGATACGATCATCTCCAAAGCTAGCCATCGCTTCAGTTTTACAAGCAGCAAAACCTTCGGTAGTTTCTTGATCGTTAAATGCCACGCGCAGACCTTTACCGCCACCGCCAGCAGATGCTTTAATCATGACAGGGTAGCCAATACCTTGTGCAATCTTGACTGCTTCATCGCTCGTGGCAATCGCCTCATTATGACCAGGGATCGTATTTACCTTAGCCTCTATTGCGAGCTTCTTAGAGGCAATCTTGTCACCCATGGCAGCAATCGATTGATATTTGGGGCCGATAAAAACAATGCCCTCTTCTTCGCAACGTTTAGCGAACTGCTCGTTCTCAGATAAAAAACCATAGCCAGGGTGAACTGCTTGTGCACCTGTATCTTTACACGCTTGAATAATGCGATCGATCACAAGATAAGATTCTCGTGAGGGTGCAGGTCCGATACAGACGGCCTCATCTGCTAATTGCACGTGGCGTGCTTCCTTGTCAGCTTCCGAGTAGACGGCAACCGTCTTAATGCCCATCTTCTTGGCAGTACTCATTACACGGCAGGCAATCTCACCGCGGTTGGCAATTAAGATTTTATTGAACATTTTTGTAGTCATAATTTATCAGCGCCTTTACAGGGGAATGTTGCCGTGTTTACGCGCAGGATTCTTCAAGTCTTTATCTTTCAACATTGCCAAGGAGCGAGCGATACGCTTGCGGGTTTCATGCGGCAGAATCACATCATCGATATAGCCACGACGTCCTGCTACAAACGGGTTTGCAAACTTCGTCTTGTATTCAGCTTCACGGGCTGTAATTTTCTCTGGATCCGATTTTTCTTCACGGAAGATAATCTCTACGGCACCTTTTGGGCCCATGACGGCAATTTCTGCAGATGGCCAAGCAAAGTTCACATCCCCACGCAAATGCTTAGATGCCATCACGTCATAGGCGCCGCCATAGGCTTTACGAGTAATCAATGTGACCTTAGGCACCGTGCAATCTGCGTAGGCATACAGTAGTTTGGCGCCGTGTTTGATGATGCCGCCGTACTCTTGCGCAGTACCTGGCATAAAGCCTGGAACATCAACTAGTGTCACGACAGGAATATTAAAAGCATCGCAGAAACGCACAAAACGGGCAGCTTTGATGGAGGCCTTAATATCTAAGCAACCAGCCAATACCAAAGGCTGGTTAGCAACGATCCCAATAGAGCGCCCTTCCATACGGGCAAAACCAATCACAATATTTTTGGCATAGTCAGGCTGAAGCTCGAAGAATTCACCGTCATCCGCTATCTTCCTTATTAACTCCTTCATGTCATAAGGTTGATTGGGATTGGATGGAACCAGTGTATCTAGGGAAAAATCAGGCTCTTCAGTACGATTAGCACCTTTAATCAGGGGTGGTTTTTCACGATTCGAGAGCGGTAGGTAGTTAAAGAACCGACGCAACATCATGATCGCGTCAACATCATTATCGAAAGCTAAATCACATACACCAGAAACAGTTGAATGCGTTACTGCACCACCCAATTCTTCTGAAGTGACATCCTCATGAGTCACCGTCTTCACCACTTCCGGACCGGTTACAAACATATAAGAACTGTCTTTCACCATGAAGATGAAATCAGTTAGCGCTGGCGAATACACGGCGCCACCAGCGCATGGCCCCATGATCAAGGAAATCTGAGGAATCACACCTGAAGCGGTTACGTTACGTTGGAAGATTTCGGCGTAACCACCCAAGGAAGCAACGCCTTCTTGAATGCGCGCGCCGCCAGAGTCGTTTAAGCCGATGACAGGAGCGCCAACCTTCAGAGCCTGATCCATAATCTTGCAAATCTTTTCAGCATGGGCTTCTGACAAGGATCCACCTAATACAGTGAAATCTTGTGAAAATACAAACACGAGACGGCCATTGATCATGCCGTAACCAGTCACTACACCATCACCTGGGACTGTTTGATCAGCCATTCCAAAATCATGACAACGATGCTCAACAAACATGTCCCATTCTTCGAAAGTTCCAGCATCAAGCAGGAGTTCAATGCGCTCACGGGCGGTCAGTTTGCCCTTCGCATGCTGAGCGGCAATGCGCTTTTGCCCACCACCTAATCGGGCAAGCTCGCGTTTGGCTTCCAGCTGTTGAATGATGTCCTTCATGTGCTGCTCCTTAGAAAAATTCATGCCCCATGGATTCCAGTAAGCGTCTTGCTGCTACTGAAGCTGCCATAGTTCCTTGATTTACCTGTGCAATTAAGATTGGTAAGAGTTCTTGAACGGCTGCATTGTTCTGAAATGCAGTCTTTAGTCCAGTATCAATGCGGTCCCACATCCATGCGCCTGCTTGTTCTTTGCGGCGACTCTCAAATTTGCCATTGGCTCGTTGTAACTTTTCAAAATGGGTCACTTTGTCCCATAGCTCTGGCACACCTTTGCCTTCAAGCGCACTTAAGGTCATTACCGTGGGATGCCAAAACTCTTGATTATGCGAAGCATGGTCTGGATTTCCCTGAAAGCCAAGTAATCTCAAAGAGCTTGTAATAAACAATTGCGCACGCATCGCTGCATCTGGATCGATATCCACTTTGTTGATGGCAATGAGATCCGCGATTTCCATTACCCCTTTTTTGATGGCCTGTAGATCATCTCCAGCATTGGGTAATTGCATGAGCAAAAACATATCTGTCATGCCCGCTACTGCAATTTCGCTTTGGCCAACGCCTACCGTCTCGACAATGATGACATCAAACCCGGCCGCCTCTGCAACCAGCATGGCCTCACGGGTTTTTTCTGCAACACCACCGAGCGTTCCAGAGGATGGAGTTGGCCTAATAAAAGCATCTTCTAGAACTGAGAGGCGCTCCATACGGGTTTTATCACCCAGAATGGATCCACCAGATAAGCTAGATGAAGGATCAATCGCCATCACAGCAACCCGATGACCTTTTTCAATCAGGTAAAGACCAAGAGCTTCGATCAGCGTCGACTTGCCAACGCCTGGAACTCCTGAGATACCCAAACGAAAGGAATTACCAGTTTTTGGTAACAGGGTATTAAGTACTTCATCTGCGCGCTTGCGATGATCTAAGCGTGTAGATTCAAGCAAAGTAATGATCTTTGCTAAAGCGCGTCGCTGCTTAAGCGATGGTGCGCCAGTGAGATCACTCACTAAGATTTGATCAGCGGCTTCAAGCATGCAATGGGGTCCGAGTTAGGCAGGTTTGATTGATTTACGAATCTGCTCAAGTACATCCTTTGCCGAAGCTGGAATGGGTGTACCTGGACCATAAATACCCTTCACACCGGCTTCGTAAAGAAATTCATAATCTTGTCTTGGAATCACGCCACCCACAAACACGATGATGTCATCAGAGCCTTGTTTTCTCAGTTCTGCAATGATGGCCGGGACTAGTGTCTTATGACCTGCAGCCAAGGTAGAAACGCCTAAGGCATGCACATCGTTTTCAATGGCTTGACGTGCGCACTCTTCAGGAGTTTGAAACAGGGGTCCGATATCGACGTCAAAGCCCAGGTCGGCATAGGCGGTAGCAACTACCTTAGCACCGCGATCATGGCCGTCTTGACCAAGCTTAGCGATCATCACACGAGGACGACGACCAAAATCTTTAGCAAAGTCGGCAATTTCTACTTTTAGTTTTTCCCAGCCCTCGGCTGAGTCATAGGCAGCTGCATACACTCCGGTCACCTTTTGAGTATCGGCGCGATGGCGCCCGTAAATTTTCTCCAATGCGTCAGACACTTCACCAACAGTTGCCCGTAAACGAATGGCATTGATAGCCAATTCCAATAAGTTTCCGGTATTGTCATGCGCGGCTTTTGTTAATGCTTCTAATGCGGCTTCTACTTTTTTGCTGTCACGCTTTGCTCTAATTGATTTCAAGAGCGCAACTTGACCTTCCCGAACACGATCGTTATCGATCATTAAGACGTCAACGAGATCTTCTTTATCAAGTTTGTATTTATTAACACCAACAATGACGTCAGCGCCAGAGTCAATCTTGGCTTGTTTCTCAGCAGCTGAGGCCTCAATCTTCAATTTTGCCCAACCACTTTCAACCGCCTTAGTCATACCGCCCATGGCATCGACTTCTTGAATAATTTCCCAAGCCTTATCTGCCATCTCTTGTGTGAGCTTCTCCATCATATAAGAGCCAGCCCAAGGATCAATCACGCTAGTGATATGGGTTTCTTCCTGCAGAATTAATTGTGTATTTCGGGCAATCCGACTTGAAAACTCAGAAGGCAGGGCTATTGCTTCATCAAAGGAATTGGTATGCAAGGATTGCGTACCACCAAATACTGCCGCCATTGCTTCTACTGTGGTTCTTACTACGTTGTTATAGGGGTCCTGCTCGGTCAATGACCACCCTGATGTTTGGCAATGGGTACGCAACATCAAAGACTTTGGATTTTTTGGCTCAAACGACTTCATGATGCGCCACCACAATAATCTTGCAGCGCGTAATTTAGCGACTTCTAAATAGAAGTTCATACCAATCGCAAAAAAGAATGACAGACGGCCTGCAAAGCCATCAATATCTAATCCTTTAGCAAGCGCTGTTTTGACATACTCTTTACCATCTGCCAATGTAAAAGCGAGTTCTAAAACTTGATTGGCGCCTGCTTCTTGCATGTGATAACCCGAAATCGAAATCGAGTTGAATTTAGGCATGTGTTTGGCGGTGTATTCAATAATGTCGCCAATGATGCGTATGGAAGGCTCTGGTGGGTAAATATATGTATTGCGCACCATGAACTCTTTCAGAATGTCATTCTGAATCGTTCCAGATAACTGCTCTTGTTTTACGCCTTGCTCCTCACCAGCGACGATGTATCCCGCCAGTACCGGCAATACAGCACCATTCATCGTCATAGAAACAGAAACTCTGTCTAATGGAATGCCATCAAACAAGATCTTCATATCTTCTACAGAATCAATGGCAACACCGGCTTTACCAACATCACCAGTAACACGTGGATGGTCTGAGTCATAACCACGGTGCGTTGCTAAGTCAAATGCGACAGATACACCTTGACCGCCAGCGTCTAATGCTTTGCGATAAAACGCATTGGATTCTTGAGCAGTTGAAAAACCAGCGTATTGACGAATCGTCCACGGACGAACTGAATACATGGTTGCTTGAGGGCCACGTATATAGGGCTCGAAACCTGGCAAGGTATTGGTGTAATTGAGGTCTTGTGTATCTGCAGATGTGTACAGCGCCTTAATGTGTATTCCATCCGGGGTATTCCAACCCAATTTTTCAGGGTCACCATTCGGTGCTGATTTCTGCGCAGACTTCTTCCAATCATCCAGATTAGTGTCTGGAACTGCTGGCCACGAGCCTCCTGATGACCGTTTCTTTTCTGAACTCACAAAGCACTCCTAGTCA
>Ga0304729_1000256_pt1 | contig 38901 bp, 36 predicted proteins | sample C_131016_MF_Meta_FD_190475 | JGI IMG/M metagenome (GOLD analysis project Ga0304729, IMG submission 190475) | Freshwater microbial communities from Lake Croche, Canada to study carbon cycling - C_131016_MF_MetaG (v2) (version 2) | ecosystem: Environmental > Aquatic > Freshwater > Lake | place... | reverse complement strand
ATAAGATGCAAAAAATTACAATTAATACCACTGTCACCAAAATGCTGGCAGACACTTATACGCCTGTAGGTATTTATCTACGATTGAGGGATCGATTTAGGGATACTATTTTATTAGAGAGTACCGACTCGCATGCCTCAGAAAATAGCTATTCCTTTATTGGTGTCAATGCCATTGGAGGAATTGAAATTTCTTCTTTCAATGAAATTGAATATAAGTATCCCAATCAAGAGCCAGAAAAAGAATTGATACAAAATGTACATGCTGCGCCCGATCGCATTTGGTCCTATATGCAACAATATGAAATGATTGGTGCAGAAAATAAAGAAGCCAAATTCGCACAAGGCTTATATGGCTATACCGCTTACGACGCTATTCCGTTTTTTGACACCATTCAATTCAAAGAAGGGGCGCCTTTGATTCCATTGATGCGTTATCGATTGTATCAGTATGTAATTGCCTTTAATCATTTTAAAGATGAAATATTTATTTGTGAAAATAATTTAGCAGGCATTATTTCGGAACATGATGCCTTGGTCTCTTATATTAAAAGTAAAGATGTACCTCAGTATCCATTTTCCTTACAAGGCAAGGAAAGTTCTAATCTAAGCGATGAGGAGTATCGAGCATCAGTAAAAAAAGGAATACAACATTGCCTACGTGGAGATGTATTTCAAATTGTATTAAGCAGACGTTTTCAACAAAGTTTCCAAGGAGATGAGTTTAATGTATACCGCACTTTAAGAAACATCAATCCATCTCCCTATTTATTTTTCTTTGATTATGGGGATTATAAATTAATGGGTTCTTCCCCAGAAGCACAAATTATCATCAAAAATGGCAAGGCCATCGTACATCCCATTGCAGGTACTTTTAAACGCAGTGGTGATGAGGCTACAGATAGATTAATGACGCAGAAATTATTAGATGATCCAAAAGAAAATGCAGAACATGTAATGTTGGTAGATTTGGCAAGGAATGATTTAAGTCGAGTATGTACAGAGGTGCGCGTAAAGCAATACCGTCAAGTACATTATTATAGTCATGTAATTCATTTGGTGAGTGAGGTAGAAGGCAAAGTAGCCCAAGGGTCTAATCCTTTTCAATTGGTATCCAAAACATTCCCAGCAGGTACTTTAAGTGGCGCACCTAAGTTTAAGGCGATGCAATTGATTGATGCCATTGAGCCTACCAAGCGATCTTATTATGGAGGTTGTATTGGTTTTGTAGGATTTGATGGTTCTTGCAATCAGGCCATCATGATTCGTACTTTTTTAAGCAAGCAAAATACACTTACTTATCAAGCAGGCGCAGGCGTGGTGGCGGCCAGTGTGCCAGAAAATGAATTACAGGAAGTCAACAACAAGCTGAATGCTTTAAAGACAGCCATGTTGTTGGCAGAAAAAATTCATCAATAACCATGAAAATAGAAAAAATGAAAATATTGGTATTTGACAATTACGATTCCTTCACCTACAATTTAGTGCAATTGATTAATGAATTGGCACCAAAAGCAAAGGTGGAAGTTTTTCGTAATGACGAAATAGCTTTAGAACAAATAAAGGACTATGATAAAATATTATTGTCTCCTGGTCCAGGTATTCCTTCCGAATCGGGTTTGTTGTTGCCTTTGATTAAAGAATATGCAGCCACGAAATCTATCTTTGGTGTTTGCCTAGGGCAACAAGCCATAGGGGAAAGTTTCGGAGCTAAGCTAAGCAACTTGGCAAAAGTTTACCATGGTATTGCAACGCCGGTTCAAGTGATTACAAAATCTGATCTATTTGAAGGATTGCCGACTAGCTTTGAAGTGGGCCGCTACCATAGCTGGGTGGTGGATGAAAAAGATTTTCCTGCTGACTTGGTCATTACTTCCAAGGATGACCAAGGCTATATTATGTCCTTGGAGCATAGTACTTATGATGTAAAAGGGGTGCAATTTCATCCTGAAAGTGTTTTAACACCTGATGGCGCAAAAATTATAGCCAACTGGTTAAATAAATAGACATGAAAAAATTATTACAATATTTATTTGAACATAAAACCTTAACGCGCGAACAAGCCAAAGAAGTACTGGTTCAAATTTCTCAAGGCGTATACAATGAACATGAGATCACTTCTTTTGTGACCGTATTTTTAATGCGTAGTATTACTATCGATGAATTGATGGGCTTTAGAGATGCTTTATTGTCCTTGGCCGTAAAAATAGACATCGATGTAGAAAATACCATTGACATTGTAGGTACTGGAGGCGATGGTAAAGACACTTTTAATATTTCTACACTGGCTTGTTTTATAGTAGCGGGTGCAGGGCAACCTGTAGTCAAGCATGGCAACTATGGAGCATCCAGCGTAAGTGGGGCTTCCAATGTTATGGAGCAATTGGGCTATGTGTTTAAAAATGAACAAACTGCCTTATCCAAAGAAGTAAAAGAAGCAGGCATTTGTTTTTTACATGCGCCTTTGTTTCATCCAGCATTAAAAACGGTAGGGCCTATTAGAAGAAATATTGGGGTACGTACTTTTTTTAATATGCTTGGCCCCATTGTGAATCCTGCACAACCTAAGTTTCAATTAATAGGCGTGTACAATTTAGAAATGGCAAGAATTTACAATTATGTATTGCAAGGTTTGGGCAAAGATTTTACTTTGATTCATAGCTTGGATGGTTATGATGAAATTGCTTTAACTACGGATACCAAGGTTATTACCAATAAAGGAGAATACATTATGACGCCTTATCAATTGGGAAAGAAAAAAGTGTTTAGTGAAGAGTTGCATGGAGGCAGGACAGTCGAGGAAGCTGCTTCTATATTTAAAAACATCATTCAAGGAAAGGGTACCTGGTCCCAAAATGCAGTGGTCTTGTCCAATGCAGCCATGGCCTTATTTGTCACTGGCAAGTATGAAAATTATGATTTGGCTTTTCAGGCAGCTGTAAAAAGTTTAGAATCGGGAGCGGCCAATAAGTGTTTAGAAAAATTAATTAGTTTACAATGAGTACTAATATTTTAGCAACCATTGTTGCACATAAGTTGAAGGAAGTGACTGCGCGTAAAAATGAAATTACGATTGCGCAACTAGAAGCTATACCTTTATTTACTCAACAAGTATTTTCTTTAAAAGCTAATTTACAAAAGCAAAATACTACAGGTATTATTGCTGAATTTAAAAGAAAATCACCTTCTAAAGGCATTATTAATGATCTAGCTTCGGTAAAAGAAGTAACTGCTGCTTATTATACCCATGGTGCCGCGGGTATTTCTGTACTAACCGATACCGAATTTTTTGGCGGTAGTTTAAACGATTTATCTATTGCTATTCAAAATGAGATTCCAGTACTCAGAAAAGAATTTATCATTGATGAGTTTCAAATCATAGAAGCAAAGGCTTATGGCGCTTCAGTGATATTATTAATTGCTTCTTGTTTAACACCCGCTACTACTCAATTATTAGCGGCCAAGGCAAAAGCATTAGGCATGGAAGTATTATTAGAATTGCACGATGAATCCGAATTAGAATATATCTGTGATGAAGTTGATTTAGTAGGTATTAACAACAGAAGTTTAAAGTCTTTTGAAGTAAGTATTGAACATTCGCTTCAACTTAAAAATAAACTACCTAAAGGAAAATTAAGTATTGCTGAAAGTGGTATCTATAGTGTAGAGACTTATCAGTTATTAAAAAAAGAAGGCTTTGATGGTTTTTTAATGGGGGAGTATTTTATGAAAGAGGAAAACCCGGCTAAGGCTTTTGAATTATTCACCACAACTATTAAAACAAACTAATATGCAATTTAAAGTTTGTGGTATAACAAGTATTGAGGCGGCCAATGCAATAGCAAATGCTGGAGCAAACTATATTGGATTTATTTTTTATCCAAGTTCAAAAAGATATGCCTTAACTAGTTTGAGTTTGAATGAAATTGCTGCCTTTAAACCTGCTAATGCTAAGAAAGTGGGTGTATTTGTAAATGAAACTACTGAAAAGGTAATTGAAATAGCCACCAAGGCAGGACTTGATATGATTCAACTGCATGGCGATGAAGATGCTTCTTACTGTGCTACCATACAAGCAACCTTCCCGGTGATTAAAGTATTTAGGGTTTCAAAAAATGTACCCGATTTTGCTTTATTTGAAAAGGTAGCTAGTTATTATTTATTTGATACCGATAGCGCTTTATATGGAGGAACGGGTCAGCATTTTAATTGGGAAATCATTAAGAAAACAAGTTTTAATAAACCTTTTTTCTTAAGTGGAGGTATTGGTATTAATGATGTACAAGGTATACAAGTATTGAAAGCAGCCATAGCTGGCAAGGATTTAGTAGCCTTGGATTTGAACAGTAAATTTGAAACAAGCCCAGGGATTAAAAATATTGAATTAATTAAAACTTTTATAGATGAATTTATTTAATGTAGACAACAATTATCAAAACCCCACAATGGAGGGTTACTACGGAGACTTTGGGGGAGCCTATATTCCGGAAATGTTATATAGCAATGTAGAGACATTGAAAACACAGTACTTGCAAATTATGCAAGACCCCATTTTTCAAGCCGAGTTTCAACATTTATTAAAAGATTATGTAGGAAGACCTACGCCTCTTTTTCTAGCAGAGCGTTTAAGCAAAGAAATAGGCGCTACTATTTATTTAAAAAGAGAAGACTTATGTCATACAGGGGCGCACAAAATTAATAATACCATTGGCCAAATACTATTGGCCCAACGTTTAGGGAAGAAAAAAATAATTGCAGAAACTGGCGCAGGTCAACATGGGGTTGCTACAGCAACGGTATGTGCATTGAAGGGAATGGAATGTGTGGTGTACATGGGCGAAAAAGACATTGAGCGCCAAGCGCCCAATGTAGCGCGCATGAAAATGTTGGGTGCTACGGTGGTTCCTGCTAAAAGCGGTAGTAAAACTTTAAAAGACGCTACCAATGAAGCCATTAGGGCTTGGATTAACGAACCCAATGAGACACATTATATTATTGGAAGTGTAGTAGGGCCGCATCCTTATCCAGATATGGTAGCTCGTTTTCAAAGTGTGATTAGCGAAGAAATTAGAAAACAATTAAAAGATAAAACAGGCAAAGAACTTCCTACCCATGTGGTGGCCTGTGTAGGAGGTGGAAGCAATGCAGCGGGTGCTTTTTATCATTTTTTAAATGAGCCCTCTGTGGAATTAGTAGCAGTAGAAGCCGCAGGGCATGGGGTGCATTCTGGCCTAAGTGCAGCGACTACGCAATTGGGTACCCATGGAATTTTACATGGAAGCAAAAGTATTGTGATGCAAACAGCGGATGGACAAGTAGTTGAACCACATAGCATATCTGCTGGTTTGGATTATCCAGGGATTGGTCCATTGCATGCTTTTTTATATGAAAGTAAAAGAGGAACTTTTTTAAGTGTCACTGACGAAGATGCATTAGCCTCTGCCTTTCATATTTCTAAAATCGAAGGTATTATTCCTGCACTTGAAACTGCCCATGCCTTTTCGGTATTACCTAAAATGAATTTAAAATCAACTGATGTGGTCGTAGTTTGTTTAAGTGGAAGAGGTGATAAAGATTTAGCTACTTATATGCAATATTTATAAAGAAAAAAGAATTGAACTATGTCAAGTATAGAAAAATTGTTTAAAGAAAAATCGAAGCGGGTATTAAATGTGTATTGCACGGCAGGTTATCCAAATTTAGAAAGTACCATACAGGTAATGACTAGCTTACAAGCAAATGGCGCTGATATTATTGAGCTGGGAATGCCCTACAGTGATCCGCTGGCAGATGGAGAAGTAATACAAATCAGTAGCTTGAATGCTTTGACCAATGGCATGACCTTACATGTATTGTTTGAACAATTGGCTATTATGCGTAAGACCATTCATATACCAGTAATATTAATGGGCTATATGAATCCCATTTTGCAATATGGGTTTGAAAAGTTTTGTATAAAAGCAAAAGAAGTTGGTATTGATGGGTTGATTTTGCCCGATTTACCCTTATTTGAATTTGAACAATTCTATGGGAAAATAATCAAGGACAATGACTTGGATTTTATTTTTTTAGTCACGCCTGAAACACCTGTAGAAAGAGTAAAAAAACTAGACAGTTTAAGCAATGGGTTTTTATATGCCGTAAGTTCCTCCGCCACCACAGGCAAGGATAAAGATTTTTCTAAAGTAGCTACCTATTTGAAAAATTTACAATCCATGCAATTAAATAACCCCATCCTAGTTGGTTTTGGCATTAAAGACAAAGTGACCTTTGATGCAGCGACAGAATTTACGCAAGGGGCCATCATTGGATCTGCCTATATTCAAGTATTGTCTAAAGATGGAGACATTGAAGCAAATACCAAGCAATTTTTAAATGGGGTACTAGGTGTTAAATAATATTATTGAATGAAAATAGTGGTCGTACAATACAATGCAGGTAATATCCAATCGGTAGTATATGCTTTGGAAAGAATTGGAGCCACCGCCTTGGTCACGGATGATGCTGTTGAAATTAAATCGGCTGACAAAGTAATTTTTCCGGGTGTTGGAGAAGCAAGTACCGCGATGCAGTATTTGCAAGAACGAGGTTTAGATGTTTTAATTAAAAATTTAACACAGCCAGTCTTAGGAATTTGTTTAGGCATGCAATTGATGTGCACGCATTCCGAAGAAAATAATACTACTTGTTTAGGCATTTTTGAAGCGCAAGTAAAACAATTCAAAACAAATGACGCTGCTATTAAGGTACCGCAAATAGGATGGAATACGATTACTGATTTGAAGACCCCCTTATTTAAAGACATTGCAGAAAACAATTTCGCCTATTTTGTGCATGGCTACTTTGCTGCATTGGGAAAACATACCATTGGTACTACTAATTACATTCAAGATTATAGTAGTGCATTACATAAAGATAATTTTTATGGGGTGCAATTTCATCCAGAAAAATCAGCGCTGATTGGGGATCAAATCCTACAAAATTTCTTATCACTATAATTATACAATCAAACAATTCAAAACATTCAATGCAAATTATACCCGCTATCGATATTATTGAAGGCAAATGTGTTCGTTTAACCGAGGGCGATTATGCGCAAAAGAAAATCTATAATGAAGATCCTTTGGAAGTAGCCAAGGCCTTTGAAGGTATTGGTCTAATGCGTTTGCATTTGGTAGATTTGGATGGGGCAAAATCAGGACAGGTAGTAAATTGGAAGGTGCTGGAAAAAATTGCCAATCAAACCCAATTGAAAATTGATTTTGGGGGTGGTATTAAAACTGAAGCTATTTTAAAAACAGTCTTGGACACAGGCGCCACCTATGCTACCATTGGAAGTTTGGCAGTAAAAAGTCCCGAAATTTTTCAAGAATGGATAGCCAGATTTGGGGCCAAAGTATTTATGTTGGGTGCAGATGTGTTGGACGAAAAAATCGCCATTGGGGGTTGGTTAGAAAAAACCAATATCATCGTATTTGATTTTATAAAATTGTATATCGATAAAGGAGTCAAACAAATTTTCTGTACCGACATTAAAAAAGATGGAAAACTACAAGGCCCATCGATTGATTTGTATCAAAAAATATTAGAACAATTTCCCGATTTGCGATTAATAGCAAGTGGTGGGGTAAGTTCTTTAGACGATTTAATTGAATTGGAAGAAATTGGATGCAGCGCAGCCATTGTGGGTAAGGCCATCTATGAAAATAAAATTACCATTTCAGAATTAGCCAATTTCAATTAAGCATATGTTTACCAAACGCATCATACCATGTTTAGATATCAAAGATGGCCGTACCGTAAAAGGAGTCAATTTTGAGCAGTTGCGTGACGCTGGTGATCCCATCGAGCTTGGGGCTTTGTATGCGCAAGCAGGGGCGGATGAATTGGTTTTCTTAGACATTACTGCAACGATTGAAAAACGTAAAACATTAAGTGCGCTCGTCAATAAAATTGCACACCGCATCAATATTCCATTTACCGTTGGTGGGGGCATTAAGGCCGAAGAAGATGTAAGTGTTTTATTACAAAATGGAGCCGATAAGATATCCATCAATACGGCTGCATTTTTAGATCCTTCGTTGATCAACCGTTTTGCAAAAAATTTTGGAAGTCAATGTATAGTCTTAGCCATTGATACCAAATTAGAAGCAGATGGAAACTGGTATGTGTATTTAAATGGGGGCAGAGAAAAAACAAATACTTTAACCACTCAGTGGGCCAAGCAGGCGGTGGATTTAGGAGTGGGTGAAATATTATTGACCTCCATGAATCATGATGGTACTAAACAGGGTTTTGCCTTGGACATTACTTCAATTTTATCTTCGACCTTGCCTGTGCCTATTATTGCCTCAGGTGGGGGCGGAAATTCGGAACATTTTTATGATGTATTTACCAAGGGTAAGGCAGATGCAGCGCTGGCTGCTAGTATCTTTCATTACAAAGAATTGGCCATCCCTGATTTAAAAAACTACCTGCATCAAAAAGGAATCCCGGTAAGAGTTTAATTAGATGTATATTTAATTTAATATAATATAAATAAAATTCAATAGCTAATTCAATGAATATCAATTTTACAAAATATGCAGACGGCTTAGTACCCGCTATTGTGCAGGATGCGCAAACTAAAACAGTATTGATGCTTGGTTTTATGAATCAAGCAGCTGTGGATGCTACTATTAAGGAGGGCAAAGTCACTTTCTTTAGCCGTACTAAAAATAGATTGTGGACCAAGGGCGAAGAGAGTGGTAATTTTTTAGCCTACATTGAAATGGACGTGGATTGCGATAACGATACTTTATTAATACAAGCCAATCCTATGGGTCCAGTTTGCCATAGTGGGTCGGATACTTGTTGGGGCGAAGACAATACGCAAAGCCATACTAGCTTTTTATATCAATTAGAACAAATCATTGCACAAAGAAAAACAGCAGGCCCAGAAAGCTCCTATGTAGCAAGCTTATTTGACAAAGGAATCAATAAAATTGCCCAAAAACTAGGTGAGGAGGCAGTAGAAATGGTCATTGAGTCAAAGGACAACAACAATAAGCTGTTTTTGGAGGAATCTGCCGATTTATTGTTTCACTATTTAATCCTCTTACAAGCCAAAGGCTTTAAAATGGAGGATGTGGCAAAAGTTCTGGAACTAAGGCATAAGCCGTAAGCATAAATACTTATATTTGATCCTGAGTTTCAAAAAAATACAACAATAATTCAAATTAATATGATGAATTCTAGCACAAAGAAAATAATGGTGGCCAGCTTTTTTGTCTTGGCCTCTATCACTATGCAGGCTCAATCCTTGCAAATTACTGCCAATTTAAAAAATGTACCAGATAAGACTGAAGTGGCTTTATTGGATGGTATGGCCAATAAAGAAGTAGCTACGGCAACAGCAGTAGGCGGAAAATTTGTCTTAACTACAAAAACTGAAAATGTAGGGGTGTATGTGATTACTTTCAAAGGGATAAAAATTCAGGTACCTATTTTTGTAGGTAATGATCAATTGACCATGGAAGGAGACATACAAAAACTAAATGAAATGGTTTACTCAGGTTCTCCAAGTCAAGTATTGTATCAATCCTTTATGAAAAATTTGGATCCTAAAATGATTCTTTATTTTAACAAACTAACAGTTGCACAAACAGAGAAAGACCTGGCAAAAAAAGATTCATTGAATAAATTGGCTGAATTAGAAGCCAAAAACATCATTGATGAATATGTATCCTTAAGTAAAAAATACAATGAATCTCCAGTCACTACTTTTTTCTTATTTCAATTTGCTAATATTTTCCCAACTGTAAAAGAGGCCTTGCCTGATTATTATGCACAGTTGCAAGGAGAAGCTAAAAAAGGACCTTTTGCATCCGTTATTGAAAAATCTATACAAACCATTGGAGTAGGTAAGATGGGCAGCCTAATGCCAGATTTCAAACAAAATGATGTCAATGGCAAATCGGTTAGCTTATCTTCTTTAAGAGGTAAATATGTGTTGATTGATTTTTGGGCAAGTTGGTGTGGCCCTTGCCGCGCAGAAAATCCTAATGTGGTTAAAACCTTCCATACTTTCAAGGATAGAAACTTTACTGTATTAGGTGTTTCCTTAGATCAGGACAAAACAAGATGGTTAGAGGCTATTAAAAAAGATGGATTGGCTTGGACCCATGTAAGTGATTTAAAATATTGGAACAATGAAGTAGCGGTTCAGTTTGGTATTCAAAGTATACCAGCCAATTTTCTAATTGATCCCAATGGAATTGTGATAGGAAGAGATTTAAGAGGAGAGGATTTAACCAGTGCATTAAGTAAATTGATAAAATAAAAATAAATCATAGAAAATATTCTAAGAGCCCGCTGAATTTCAGTGGGCTTTTTTTATGCGTAGAAATACGCTAAAATTGTGTTTTTGATTAAGCTATTTTCATTTTTAAATTAATAAATATGAAAATTTAATCCATGTGCAATAAGCTATGTAGCTTATGCGGTGGGTAGATGTAGTGGAGCAATTAAATAATTCAAAAATATATAAGTATGAAATTTTCATTTAATAACTTAAGCCCATTAGCTAAATTATTAATAGGGATGACTATGGTTTTAGTTGGTGTTTTTTTGGAAATTGCAAGTAGATATCCTTTCATTCAAGGTGTTCTTGAGGGTGGAGGCGTAGTTTTGCAATTATTTGCAGTAATTGCTTTTTTCAAAAATCGGAAATCAACAAAGCAATCGAATAATTAAAATCATTTCTAAAAAAAGCCTCCCGATTTATCGAGAGGCTTTTTTTTACGTTGTATTTTTTTATGGATTTACTTTATATATTTTTTCGCTAGCCAACTCTCAGAGATTGGTTGTAACCATTCTTTTTCCATGGCAGCTTTATTGGCTACTAAATGATTAAAGTACAAAGTATCTTTTGTTAATAAGCCATTTTCTAAAGCATAGCCCACTTGTGCAAGGGGAATAGTTTGTACACGGTCTTTCACCAAGAACGCCAATAATTCTCTATTGAACATTTGTACCCCTGTTAATTTTTCTATTTCCTTGATCACATGCACCGAGCTATCTGTACTACAACCACCCACGCCGGTTTGGCTTTCATCCGCCATGATTAGGATAAACTGACCATAAATAATAGTAGCAAATCCTTTAACTGGGGCGCCATGGCTTTTCCAATTGTCTGTAAATAGTTCCAATATTTCTTCTGCTTGAAATAATTCCCCTAGAGCAAAAGTTCTATTGCTTTGGTAAATCCATACTTTGGAATGAGGATGAAAATTTTCTGGTAATATGGTTTTTAAATCAACAATCATTTTAATATTATTTATTGAATGGCTTTGGCTATAATTTCTGCAATATCAAGTACTTCTGAATTTACTTCTTCGTCTCTATTTTTAATACCATCGGTTAACATGGTATTACAAAAAGGGCAGGCGCTAGCTACAAAATCGGACTTAGTTTCAATGGCTTCATCTGCTCTTTCCCTATTCACTCTTTTATCTCCTTTCTCTTCTTCTTTAAACATTTGCGCTCCCCCTGCACCACAGCATAAACCTTTAGACTTGCATCTTTTCATTTCTCTTAATTCCATATCCAAACTTTCCAACACCTTTCTAGGGGCTTCATAAATTTCATTGGCCCTGCCTAAATAACAACTATCGTGGTAAGTAATGGACTTTCCTTTCCATTCATTGCTATCGGTGAATTTAATCTTGCCTTGCTCTATGAGTTCTTGTAAAAATTGAGTGTGGTGCATCACTTCATAATTACCTCCCAATACTGGGTATTCATTTTTTAAAATATTAAAGCAGTGCGGACAAGTAGTCACAATTTTTTTAATAGCGTAGCCATTCAAAATTTGAATGTTTTGGTAGGCCATCATTTGAAACATAAATTCATTACCCGCTCTTCGCGCAGGATCTCCAGTACAAGCTTCTTCTTTGCCTAAAATAGCATAGTTAACGCCAGCTTTATCTAGTATGGTAGCAAAGGCCTTGGTTATTTTCTGTGCCCTTTGATCAAAGCTACCTGCACAACCTACCCAAAATAATACTTCTGGTGTTATTCCATTCGCCATCATCTCAGCCATTGTACTTACTTTCATGACTTTATTGTTTAAACTTGTTTGGTCCAGGCATCTCTATCGTCTGGGGCAAATTTCCAAGGTGCAAAATTATTTTCTATATTACTAAACATGCTATTCCATTCTTGTGGGGCATTGCTTTCTTCCATGACTAAGGATCTGCGCAGTTCTAGGATAATGTCTAAGGGAGAGATACTCACAGGACATTCTTCCACACATGCATTGCAAGTAGTGCAAGCCCTTAGCTCCTCTACGGATATATAATCATGCAATAAAGATTTATGGTCTGGTACAAAAACTTTATTCAGTGAAATATTGCGGCCTACTTCTTCTAATCTATCTCTAGTAGCCATCATAATTTTACGAGGGCTCAATATTTTACCTGTTATATTAGCTGGGCAGGCTGCAGTACATCTTCCACACTCGGTACAACTGTAGGCGTCCATTAAATTTTTCCAACTTAAATCCGTCACTTCTTTCGCACCAAAGCTGGTCATAGCTGCCGCATTATTTGGAGCCAGTTCAGGGTGCATGGCATACAATACTTCGTTTTGAACAGCAGGCATATTGTGCATCATTCCTTTTGCGCTTAGTGGCGCGTAATAAGCATTGGGGAAAGCCAATATAATATGTAGATGTTTGGAATAAGGCAGGTAGTTCATAAATGCATAAATACCAATGATGTGTAACCACCAGGCCGATTTTTCTATTGTCATTAATGTGGCAGTACTAAATCCTTTTAAATAAGGACTTATATACTGTGAAACTATAAAACTCTTTTCTGTATCAGCTGCGTTCATTAGTAAGAATAGTCCCATTAAAATAATTTCTGCCATTAAAATATAATTGGCATCGGATCTAGGCCATCCGTTCAAATCCTTACTTAAAAATCTTTTAATCTTTAAAATATTTCTTCTGATAAAAAATACAATACAGGCAAATAATACCAAGAAGGCTAAAATTTCAAAACAATTAATGAGTAAATTATAGCCATTGCCTAAATAAGGTTCGAATAAACGGTGGGTGCCCAACAATCCATCTATAAAAATTTCAAGCAATTCGATATTAATCACAACAAATCCTACATACACAAATAAATGTAAAATGGCTACCAAGGGTTTTTGAAACATTTTTTGTTGACCTAGGGCCAATAAAAAAACATTTTTCCATCTTTTGGCTGGTTGATCATTGGCTATAAATTCTTTACCAAGCAATATATTTTTTCGGATGCGCAATAAATTCTTTGAGAAAAGAAATAAAGCAGCAAAGCTGATGAGTGAAAACAATATTTGTGAAAGGAAAACCATCAATATTCATTAACTGGTACAAGCACAAATTTAGCCCATTTTTTAAAGCCAATAATCTAAAATGCCTACTAAATTGGAGAACTAGCAATTATTGCTTAAAATTGCTTTTTAATTCGTGTTATTATGAGTCAGTCAATTGAACAAAAAGTGGAGCAATGGTTAACTGGGACTTACGACCAGGCCACTAAAGATGCCATCATTGAATTGCAATCAAAAAATAAAGAGGAATTAGCAGATAGTTTTTATAGAAACTTAGAGTTTGGCACGGGGGGCTTAAGAGGCATCATGGGGGTAGGTACCAATAGAATTAATAAATACACCATTGGCATGGCTACCCAAGGATTTGCCAATTATTTAAATAAGGCTTATCCCAACGAAAAAATTTCAGTTGCTATTGGGCATGACTGCAGAAATAATGCAAGATTTTTTGCTGAAACTACGGCGCAGGTATTTGCTGCCAATGGTATTAAAGTATATTTATTTGAAGCTTTAAGGCCTACGCCAGAATTAAGTTTTGCCATTAGAAATTTACATTGCAAGGCTGGTGTTGTTTGCACTGCCTCTCATAATCCCAAAGAGTACAATGGTTACAAGGCTTATTGGAATGATGGGGGACAGCTAGTCCCACCGCATGATAAGAATGTAATTACCGAAGTAGAGGCCATTCAATCCATTGATGATGTTAAATGGGAAGGAGGAGAAGCAAATATTCAGTTAATAGGGAAGGAAATGGATGAAGCTTATTTAAAGATGCTTCAATCCTTAAGCGTATATCCAGAGGTAATTCAGTCACAAAAAGATTTAAAAATTGTCTATACGCCCATTCATGGTTCGGGCATTACCTTGGTGCCTAAGGCATTGGCTGCTTTTGGTTTTACCAATGTGCATATAGTAGAAGAACAATCCCTACCTGATGGCAATTTTCCCACAGTCATCTATCCTAATCCAGAAGAAACGGAGACGATGAGCATTGGTTTAAATAAAGCCAAAGCATTAGATGCAGACATTATTTTAGGAACCGACCCTGATGCAGACAGAGTAGGCGTGGGTGTTAAAAACCATAAAGGAGAATGGGTGTTGATGAATGGGAATCAAACCGCCGTATTGGCCTTTGCTTACATGATGGAAGCGCGTAAGGCTAAGGGCATTGCTAAGCCCAATGATATGGTCATCACTACCATAGTTACCACTGCCATGATTAATGAAGTTGCTAAGCAAAACAAGGTGAACTGTTACAATGTATTAACTGGTTTTAAATGGGTGGCTGAACTAGTCAAAGAAAAAGAAGGCAAAGAAAATTATATTATTGGAGGAGAAGAAAGTTTTGGCTTGATGATTGGAGATCAAATTAGAGACAAAGATGCGGTGAGTGCAGTGGCCATTTTATGCGAGATGGCAGCTTATGAAAAAAGTAAAGGCAGAACCTTATTTGATAAACTGATTGAGCTGTATGTACAATATGGCTTTTACTATGAAAACTTAATTAGCATTACTAAAAAAGGAATGAATGGTCAAGCAGAGATTGCTAAAATGATGGAAGACTACAGACAATCTCCACCTACTATAATTGATGGCGAAACAGTGACCACTTTGTTAGACTATGAATTACAAATAGGGAAGAACTTAGCAACTGGGGAAACCTGGAAAATTAATTTGCCTAAAAGTAATGTATTGCAGTTTATCACCGCAAAAGGAACTAAGATTTCTGCAAGACCAAGCGGTACTGAACCTAAAATAAAGTTTTATTTTAGTGTCAATACAAGATTGAAAGATAAAGCAGGTTTTGATACCACTTATCAAATGCTGCAAGATAAAATCAAGGCCATCATTTCATCAATGCAATTAAATTAATTAATAGCATGAGAAAATTGGAAGATTTGGTGGATACTTATTTACACAAAGGCCTAAGAAAAAAATTAGTAGATACTTTAAAAGAAAAAGGTATTACGGATGAAAATGTATTGAACGCCATTCATTCTATTCCAAGACATTATTTTTTAGACTCTGCCTTTGATAAAATTGCTTATGAGGATAGGGCTTTCCCCATTGCTTCTGATCAAACCATTTCTCAGCCCTATACGGTGGCTTATCAAACCCAATTACTTCAAATTAAGAAGGGAGATAAGGTATTGGAAATTGGCACGGGCAGTATGTATCAAACCACGGTTTTGGCTGCCTTAGGCGCAAAGGTGTATACCATCGAAAGGCAAAAGCAATTGTTTGATCAAACACCTACCTATCTTTTTAAAAACCAATACCCCCATATAGAATTTCATTTTGGAGATGGCTTTGAAGGCCTGCCTTTGTTGGCACCCTTTGATAAAATCATCATAACAGCCGCTGCTCCAAAAATTCCAGAAAAATTATGGGCGCAATTAAAAGTGAGTGGGAAAATGGTCATTCCTTTAGATGAATCTGAGACTGCGCAACGGATGTTACGTTTGACTAAGAAAAAAGACGGCACCGTAAAAAGAGAAGCTTTTGATACTTTTTCTTTCGTACCTATGTTGGAAGGAAAAACCCAGAAATAAACTTTCACAAGTTTAATTCTGGGTTCAATTATTTTTTAAGACTTTTCTATTGTTTACTGAGGCATTTGATCCATTCCACCCCCGCCTTCTTCCATCTTATTGTTTTTACGTTTTAGTAAGTTTACATCAAACTTGCCAAAACGGTAACTGAAGTTTAATCTAAATATTTGTTGGTCTCTAATTCTAGCAACGTTTTGTATAAAGAATTGGCTTTCTGAATAAGTTTTGTTGATCCTTGTTTTAAAGACATCATTTACACTTAAAGATAAGCTAGCCGTTCTTCCCCCTGTCAAGGTCCAATCTTTTTTCAAAGCCATATCAAAGTCATAGCTTGGGAAATTGTATCCTTGGGCTGTAGATTGTGGTCCGCCAAAGCCTCCACCTGGAGGGCCTCCACGTCCACCGCCGCCTGCACTGTTGCCACCCGGAGGCAGAATTGTTTTGGCTTGGTATTGTCCGCTAAATTGGAAAGAATAACCTTTGCCAATTTTAAAGGTATTGTTCATCTTGCTAAACCAGCTGGTTAAATCGTTGTTTACATTTTGTCCTGGAATAGTGGCTGTAATCGCAGACTTAAATAAGTTAAAACTTAAATTCATATCCCACCATTTTGTTATAGCAGTTTTATTGCTTAATTCTAGACCATAGACCACTGCTGTATTGGCATTGATAGAAGAGCTAAAATAAACACTATCAATATTGTTAATAGGGTTAAGGCCTCTATATACATAATTGGTAATAAGGTCGGTGCTGTATTTGTAATAAGCGGTGGCTAAAAAATTAGATCCTTTCGTATAAGCATTGTTGTAGGCAATTTCAAAGCTATGGGTAAACTGAGGCTTCAAAGCAGGGTTACCTATATTGATGTTTTGAGGATCACTGAAATTGGGGAAAGGTAGTAATTGAAAAAAGTTAGGAGGGCTGATTCTCTTGGAATAGTTCAATTGGAAGTCTTGTTTATCATCTAACTTATAATTGATAAAGGCACTTGGGAATAAGGAGATAGGATATTTAGTGCTATAGGGCAAAGAATCTGTGCCTTTATTGTTAAGCAAATGTCCTTCATAGGATCTGTTTTCTGCTCTTAATCCAAGTTGAAAACTCCATTTTTCTATTTTGGTATTTAAATTAACGTATCCTGCAAAAACAGTTTCGCTATATCTGTACTGATTACTAATAGACTTTAATAGGGCACCATTTCTGAATTGGTTACTCAAGTTAAATTCACTTCTGTAATTGTATTTTCCACCCGCTTCAAATTTTGTATTGGGGCTTAATTCTTTAGCATAATCAACATTGCTAGAATAGTTTTTATTATTACCACTGCCAATGCTGTTTTGATCCAAGAATTTTGCCTTTTGGTAACTCACATTTGACCAGTTATTATTGTCTGCTTCATTATAATTAAAATCTGCCGCCAATTCATGTCCTTTTTCTGCAAACAAATGCTTGTAGCTAAGTTGTCCACCCTTATTTAAAAAATGAAAGCTGGAGTTATTCAATAAATTGTCGCTATTCCTGAAACTGTTTTTTATAGAATCAATAATTTGACTTCCTGTATTGTCGAAATTGCCTTGCATCACATTCGCATACAAGGAAAAAGTATTTCTATTGTCGGCAAAATAATCAATGCCTCCTCTGTAAAAGTCAAAAGAGCCATTATTAGTATTGCTACTATTGTTTAATACGGATGTAGGCACTGCAGCCCCAAGAATGGTTCTATCACTTTCAGAAGTGCCAATAGATTTTCTTCCATTGACATTGGCATTTAGGGAGAAATTAAATTTACTATCACGAAGATTCAAGTCTGTACCTCCATTTAATTTTCCGCGCATGTCAATACCAGTTCTAATGCCTCCATTGTAACCGTTCTTTCTATTTTTCTTCAAGACAATATTTAAGATTCCAGCATTGCCCCCTGTCGCATCGTATTTTGCAGATGGATTGGTAATGATTTCCACTTTGTCTATAATGTCTGCTGGAATTTGATCCATGGTTAAAGTAGTAGGGCGGTTGTCAATTAATAAAGTAGGTGCTGCGTTTCTTAAAGTAACATTACCATCAATGTCTACATTCAAATTGGGAATATTTTTCATTACCTCCACTGCGGTCTGCCCAGTGCTAGTTAAATTTTTATCTACATTGAATACTTTTCTATCAATGCCCATTTCAAATTGAGGCTTTGCAGTAGAAGTAACTGTAACACTTTGCAAATCCGTAGCGGATTCTTCTATTCTAATATTGCCTAAGTCTTTGTCTATCATGGCCATCATTTCCTGCATATTTTGGCCACCTCCCATCTTAATACCAAAGCTAACTTGCTTTTCAATTTTTTTATAACCTACACCAGTAATACTTAATTTGAAATTACCCATCAATGGCAAATTTTCAAAACTAAAATCACCATTAGGGGCGGTTAAAGTGGTACCTAAAATAGACTCTGTACTTTTTTTAGTAATAGGGTCAAATTTTGAACCTTTAATCTGAAGCGTAATGCCTTCAATTCCTTTTTTGTTCGCATCCACCATCTTGCCATAAAAATGGCCTAGATTCATGTTGCCACCACCTGGTCTCGCGCCTGCTGGCATTTGCGCAAAGCCCGTTATTTCAATAAGAAGAAAACTTACTAGAATATATATGTATTTCATAGTCTTTTGATGCTTTTTTATATCCTCGGTTTATTGGATTTGCAAATATCAGACATCTTATCTAAGAAAGGTATACGGAAAGTATAAACGGCAATTATAGATGTTGTAAAATGACACAGATAAGCCATCCCCAAATAGCGCCCATGAAAAAGGCAAGCCATCTTATTTTTTGAGTGGCTTTTAGTAATACAGTTTCAAGAATGGGGGCCCATTTTATGGAAAGATTAGACAAAAATTGTTCATGCATGCTTAGGGATAATTGACCGATTAAATCTGGGAATAGATTACTGAGCTCTTCGATAAAAACTCCTTTCAATTGAGCAATTGTTTTTTCTCCAATAAACATCGATACAATGGGCATTTTTTGTACTAGTCGCTCTTTAAAAAAAACATCTAATTTTTCGTCAATAAAAGGCATTAGGGTAGCAAAGGAACTAGTCTTATTCTCTTCTATCAAAAGAAGGATGGGTAGTTTTTTTATTATTTGAGTCAATGCGCTCTCCCATTGAAATTTAAAAATACGCGTTGGGGTCTTCGGGGCAAATAAAATTTTAATATAACCCCAGGCAATCAACCAAGTAAAACAAGCAGTGAATAAGGATATAACCAAAATAGGCATAGCATGTATTTAATTGAAAAAACCTACTCCATTCCGATTGCTCGGGTGGAATAGGTTTTTTGGGGAGAACGATGGGTCTCGAACCCACGACCTACAGATCCACAAACTGTCGCTCTAACCTACTGAGCTACGCCCTCCATATAGGGCGGCAAAAATACGTTAATTAGGGAATCTAAGAAATAAGTTTTGCTAGTTTTTATAAATTTGTCATAAAAAAGGGGCTTTACTCCAAATAAGGCGCTAACCTACCCATTTTACACTATTTTTGAACTTCATGCACAGACTTATGACATATGTAAAACAAAATAAGTGGAAAGCTTTTGCCACTTTAATCTTATTGGGTGGTTTATTTTTCGCTTTCAATACTTTCAAACCTGTAGGACAAGAAAATCAAGAGGCCAGACATCGAAAATTATTATCTACCATTGGGCATTTGTTAGAGTCGGAGCATTACAGTCCAAGAAAAATTGATGATCAATTTTCAAAAGAAGTTTTTGATGCCTATTTAAAAGCTTTGGATCCAGAGAAGAATCTATTTCTGCAATCAGACATTGACTCTTTGAAGGTGTTTGCGACCACTATTGATGATGAAATTCACGGAAGCCCTATCTTGTTTGAACCTGCGGCGGATGCTATTTATGAAAGAAGAGTAGGTGAGTCAAAAAAAATATATGAACAAATCATCGAACATCCCTTTGATTTTACGATTGATGATTCTTTAAGAATAGAAACAGACAGCATTAAATATGCAAGCAGTATCAAAGAGAAATTTTCAAGATGGAATCAGCTATTGAGGTATAAAGCCTTGGATAGATATGTAAGTTTAATTGAAGACAGAGAAAAGCAACAAGCAGCCAAGGCCATTAGAGATACGGCAAAAATAAAAAAAGATACGAGTAAAATAGTGTTTGTGTATAAATCAGATTCGGTGTTAGAAGTGGAAGCGCGCGCATCGGTAAAGAAATCCTACACCAAAAGATTTAGCAGTTTAGAAAAAACTTTTGATAAAGAAAAAAGATTTGAATCTTTTTTAAATACCATCACAGGGTTGATGGATCCGCATACCGATTATTTTGCGCCTGTTGAAAAAAGATCTTTTACAGAACAAATGAGCGGCACTTTTTACGGCATTGGTGCTCAATTGACGCAAGATGATTATGGAATCAAGATTGCAAGCGTACAACCAGGTGGTGCAGCATGGAAATCGGGTCAATTGGTCATGAATGATGTAATCATTAAAATTGCACAGGGTGCTGAAGAGCCAGTGGATGTAGCAGGTTTTGAAACAACAGATGCAGTAAAATTAATCAGAGGAGATTTGGGTACAGAAGTAAGGTTGACGGTTAAAAAACCAGACGGAACCATCAAGGTGGTTGCTTTAAAAAGAGAAAAAATTGTTTTGGATGAAGGCTTTGCTAGGAGCGCCATCATTCAAAAAGGGAATGACAAATACGGTTATATTTTATTACCTGATTTTTATGCGGATTTTGAAAGAGAAGATGGGCATCGATGTTCTAAAGATGTAGCCATTGAGGTAGAAAAATTAAAAGCAGAAAAAGTTAAAGGCATTGTGATTGACATTAGGTACAATGGAGGAGGCTCTTTATATGAAGTGGTGCAAATGGCGGGCTTGTTTATTGACAAAGGACCCATTGTTCAAATTAGAGACAAAGAAGGTAGATCACAAGTCTTGTCTGATGAAACACCAGGTATTTTATATGATGGTCCACTCGTAGTGATGGTGAATGAATTTAGTGCTTCTGCCAGTGAAATATTTGCAGGCGCTATTCAAGATTACAATAGAGGCTTAATTGTTGGAAGTAGTTCTACTTATGGCAAAGGCACTGTGCAAAGAAATGTATCCTTTGGTAAGCCATTGGATGCCATGGGCATCCAAACAGAATATGGTTCGGTTAAATTAACTTTTCAAAAATTCTATAGAGTGACAGGTAGCTCCACACAGAAAAAAGGCGTGCTGTCTGATATTATTTTCCCAGATGATTATGAATTTTTAAAGTATAGAGAAAAGGACAATCCTGCTGCTTTACAATGGGATGAAATGGAGCGTGCAAAGTTTACACCTTATTCCAACAGTCATGAATTATCAAACATCGCGGCATTAGCCAATAAAAAAATTCAAGCAGATACTGCCAATATCCGATTTAAGAAGAATTTACAATGGGTCTCTACGCAAGTTGATCGTCCAATTGCGCTTGAATACCATAAATATGTCAATTATAAAAAAGAATTGCAAGCAGTCATTCAGCAAAATGAAGGGATATTTAAATTAAAAGAGCCAATGCAGGTTTCTTCTTTGAAAGCAGATTATGATAAATTTTTCAACAATCCAGACAAAATCAAGCAAGAGCGTTATCAAGCTTGGTTAAAATTGGTTGCTAAAGATGTACAAATTAGTGAATCAAGTAAACTGCTTGGAGAATTTTCACATTCCAATGCGATCGCTAAGAAAGGATAAAACAATTTGATGCATGAAAACAGAGGAATTAGCAAAGGGTAAAACCTGGCATGTAATCTATACCAAATCGAAATGGGAGAAGAAGGTAGATGGTTTATTAACAAAACATGGTTTCGAAAGCTGGTGCCCAGTGCAGAAAAGAGAAAGGCAGTGGTCAGATCGAAAAAAAATTATCGAAGAGCCCCTTTTTCGTTCTTATGTTTTTATCAAGGCCAGCAAGGAGGACCACACTAAAATTTTATCTACGATGGGGGTGGTGAATTTTTTATATTTTTTAAAAAAGCCAGCCATCATTAGAGACAATGAAATTGAAGCCATCAGAAAATATTTAGGACAGTCCAATGCCAGCATACAAGTAGTTGATATAGCAAATTTGCCAGCCAATACCAAGGTGTCCATCAATCAAGGTTTGTTCATGGGCCAAAAAGGAGAAGTCATTAAAGCCAGCAAGAAAACAGTGTATGTTCGATTAGAGAGCATCAATATGATGATGATTGTTGAATTTAAAGTCGGCGAAGTTTCTGTAAGCTAGTAATACAATTAACTATGCCAATTTCCAATCTATAATTTGATTGCTGTAGGCTGGATTAAAAGGAGTCATTACTTTGATGTAATTGTCTGTATAGCCTTCCAACATTCCATCTCCAATTTCATCCTTGCTATGCTTTACTGATTCAAATAAAACTTTACGGGTACTGCCCAAATGTTGCGCAGTAAAATATTGTAACTTTTGGTAAGATAGGTTTCTTGCAATTTTATTTCTTTCCTGTCTAATTGAAATAGGTACAATGGGTTTGATGTCTAATGCTTTAGTAGCAGCTCTTTCGGAATAAGTAAATACATGTAAATAAGCAATGTCTAATGCATGCAAAAAATCAATACTTTCTTTAAAATAAGCCTCCGTTTCGCCCGGTGAGCCCACAATTACATCCACACCAATACATGCATCTGGCATTATTTTTTTAATCAAATTAACTCGGTCAAGATATAATTCGCTGTTGTATCTTCTTTGCATTAATTTCAAAACCGCATCTGATCCACTTTGCAAAGGGATATGAAAATGGGGCATGAATTTATGGCTGTTTGCTACCCATTCAATAATTTCATTGGTGAGCAAATTAGGTTCGATGGAAGATATACGGTAACGAGGAATATCCGTTTGTTCATCCAAGGCTTTCACTAAATCAAAAAAACTTTCTTCCTTTTTTTTACCACCGTCTTCTCCTTTGCCAAAGTCGCCTAAATTGATACCTGTAAGTACAATTTCTTTTACCCCGTTTTTTGACAATGCTTGGGCTTGATGGACTACATTATCTATACGGTCACTTCTACTTTTACCACGTGCCATGGGAATGGTGCAAAAAGTACAACTATAATCACAGCCATCTTGAACTTTTAAAAATGTACGGGTTCGATCATTCACAGAAAAAGATGCATTAAAACCAGTAACGGTTTCTATGTCACAGCTACAAATTTTAGTGGCATCGCCCTTGGTTAAATGGGCTAAATGCTCCACTAAATTAAATTTTTCAGCGGCGCCTAAAACCAAATCTACACCCGGAATATTTGCAATTTCTTTGGGTTTTAATTGGGCATAACAACCGGTAATTACGACAAAACTCTCAGGAGCCAATCTTTGGATTCGTCTCACCAATTGACGACATTCCTTATCTGCATTTTCTGTAACAGAACAGGTATTGATAACATAAATATCCGCCATCTCTGTAAAAGCTTTTTTCTCAAAGCCTTCCTGTTCCAATTGCCTAGAAAGGGTAGAAGTCTCTGAAAAATTGAGTTTACAGCCTAGGGTATGAAATGCGACAGAACGTGATTGACTCATGGGGCACAAAGATAAAAAACCTAGGGGGAATGGGGAAATCTTAAAATATACTTAAAGCTGCTATATATTTCCCATTTTGGCTAGTTTCAATTAAGTTTGCATCTAATAAAACGCCTAAAATGGACTTCAAAAAAATCAATAATTGGACGGGTTGGATTGTTACCCTAATTGCTTGTACTGCCTATGTGCTAACCACAGAGGCAACAGGTAGTTTCTGGGATTGCGGTGAATTTATAAGCAGTGCCTATAAATTACAAATTCCACATCCTCCTGGAGCGCCAATGTTTGTATTATTAGGCCGTTTATTTATTGTCTTATTTGGAGACAATCCATTGACAGCAGCAAAGGCAGTGAATACCATGAGTGCATTAGCCAGTGGTTTTACTATTTTGTTTTTATTTTGGACCATCACCCATTTTGCCAAAAGATTGGTGGAGAAGCAATCAGGGACTGCCCTTACCAATAGTCAAATTCTCTTAATCATGGGCGCAGGCATCGTGGGCGCTTTGGCTTATACTTTCAGTGATACCGCTTGGTACAGTGCCGTAGAAGGTGAAGTATATGCATTAAGTTCTTTCTTTACTGCCTTGGTATTTTGGGCTATTTTGAAATGGGAACATAAGGCCGATGAACCCGGTGCAGACAAATGGATCATTTTTATATTTTATTTAATGGGGATTTCGATAGGGGTGCATTTATTGAATATCTTAACCATTCCTGCCATTGTCATGGTGTATTATTTTAGACAATACAAGCCAAGTTTCAAGGGTGGATTATTGGCCTTTTTTATAGGGGTCATCATTACAGGATTTGTGCAGGTATTTTTAATTCAATATACCATCAAATGGGCAGGGGCCTTTGATATTAATTTCGTGAACTCATTTGGTCTGCCTTTCTTTACTGGTTTTATTTTCTTCTTTGTATTGGTAGCCGTGCTACTTACTTTAGGCATTTTGTATGCGAATAAAAAAGGATTTTACTTTTTGAAATTGGGTATTTGGTCGGTGGTTTTTTTCTTATTGGGCTATACCAGTTATTTGACCACCATGATTCGTTCTAGTGCAGATCCTTCTGTAGATATGTACAATGTAGACAATCCAGTTACCTTGATGGGTTATTTGGGTAGAGAGCAATATGGAGATTGGCCAATCGTATATGGTCCAGATTATGTAGACAAAGTAGACAATGTAGAAAATGGAGACCAATATGTTAAGTCAAAATCTACCTATGAAATTGCAGGCAAAAATTATAAGAGAGATTGGACTTCGGCGCCTTCAGCACATTTATTCCCAAGAATGTGGGATTCAGACAATGACAGAGGCCAGATGGATAGCTTTAAAGCCTTTGCTGGCGTAGAAGATGGCACGCCTCCTACTTTAAGAGACAATATCAAATACTTTACCAACTATCAGTTTGGTTTTATGTACCTACGTTATTTTTTATGGAATTTCGCAGGCAAACAAAACGACTTACAAGGCTTTGGAAATGTAAGAGATGGTAATTTTAGTACGGGTATTTCACTAATAGATAATGCCATCTTTGGCGATCAATCTAAATTACCTGATTCCATTAAAAATCAAAACAAGGCGCACAATAGTTTGTACATGCTTCCGTTTATTTTAGGTATACTTGGATTTATCTTCCAATACCAAAGAAATAAAAAAGACTTAATCGTTACTGGCCTTCTTTTCTTTTTCACAGGTATTGCCATTGTAATGTATTTGAATCAACAAAGTTTACAGCCACGTGAACGAGATTATGCCTATGTGGGTTCATTTTACGTATTTACCATTTGGATTGGGCTAGGGGTATTACAAATAGCGCTTTGGATAGAAAAGTTTATGTCTAAAAAAACAGCTGCGATTCTAGCCACTGTTATTTCATTCTTAGCAGTACCTGCGCTTATGGCACAGCAAGAATGGAACGATCATGATAGAAGTCAAAAAACATTGCCTCGTGATTTAGCACGCAACTATTTAGAAAGCTGTCCTCCCAATGCCATTTTATTCTCCTTTGGTGATAACGATACTTACCCATTGTGGTATGCGCAAGAAGTGGAAGGCATTCGCCCAGATGTACGTGTGGTAGTGAATAGTTTACTCGGTTCTGATTGGTACATGAAGGAATTGAGGTACAAAGTAAACAAGAGTGATAAATTTGACGTCATCTTTACCGAAGATCAGGTATTGGGCAATAAATTAAATGTAGCTTATTACAATGCTTTGCCCGATTTTGGTGAAACGACTTACCATAATTTAGATTCAGTATTGAGGTATGTGGTAGCAGATCCTTCTGGAAAATATCAAGCTTCTACACAAGATGGTCCAGTGAATATTTTCCCGACACATAAATTTAAATTGCCAGTAAATAAAGAATTTGCTTTAACCTCTGGCATTGCCAAACCAACGGATAAAATTGTAGATAATTTATTGATCGATTTTAATCCTAAAAGACAATACCTATTAAAAAATGAATTGGCCATGTATGCCATCATTGCAACAACTCAATTTAAGCGACCAGTTTGCTTTACTTCAACACAGGAGTTGAAGGAAATGGGCTTAGAGAAATATGTTCGTCAAACAGGCATGTCTTATGAATTAGTGCCGGTAGATGGCGGGGGTATTGATGCAGCGGCTTCCTACAATACAGTAATGACCAAGTTTAGTTTTGGCAACGCCAAAAACCCTACGGTTTATTATGATGAAGAAAACAGACGCCATTTGAATTCCATTAGATTGGCCGTGTCTCAAATTGCACAAGCCTTAGTGGCAGAAGGTAAATTGGACAGTGCAAGAAAGGTATTGAGAAAAATGGACAGCGAAACCAATGAAAAAAGTTTTCCTTATGGTATGACCTCCAATAGAGGCAATCAACACAATTATTTTTCTTATTTATTTTTACAGTCCTGCTATGCGGCTGGAGATTTAGAATTGGCCAAGAAAGTGTCCAATTCTGTTATGAAAGATTTGAAACAAGAAGTGGCTTATTATAAATCTTTAGGAGATGCCATGAGTGATGATCAATTCCAGCAGGGCATAGAGAGCGCTTACCAAAATAAGCCAAGTAGTTTAAACAACAAACAAGCCTCCTTTGTACAAGATGCTTTAACTTCTTATCAGTTAATCGCTGCGATTGCCAAAATGGAGCAGGATTTTGCACCAAAGAAAAAGTAGACGTAAAAAATTGAAGGCATATAAAAGCAGGGGTACTTAACAAAGTGCCCCTGCTTTTTTTATAATAGGCTTGCCAATGTGCTTACCACTGTATCAATTTCGGCCTTGGTATTGTGTTTGGAAAAGGAAAAGCGAACCGTCGCCATATCATTTGCTTTGCTCAATGCTTGAATGACATGTGAGCCTTGCTGTGCGCCACTTGAGCAAGCGCTGCCACCGCTGGCGCATATGTGATGAATGTCTAAATTAAATAAAAGCATTTCTGTTTTTTCAGATTTTGGAAAATTGACACTCAATAAGGTATACAATGAACTGCCAAAAGGGTCTCCATTAAAACTAATGCCAGGTATTTTTGCAATCAGTGAATCGTAGAGGTATTTTTTCAAGGAGCTGATGTACTGGCTGTCTTTTTCATAATTGGCAGTAGCAATTTCTAAGGCTTTTGCAAAGCCAACAATTCCATACACGTTTTCGGTACCTGCACGCATGTTTCTTTCTTGTGCACCCCCATGAATGAAAGGATTTATTTTAATATTTTCATTGATGTACAAGATGCCAATTCCTTTAGGCCCATGAAATTTATGGCTAGCACCTGTAATAAAATCAATAGGCGTATTGCTTAAATCAAATGCAAAATGCCCTACTGTTTGAACCGTATCGCTGTGAAAATAAGCATTGTGTTTTTTACAGATAGCGCCAATTTCATTGAGCTCAATCATGTTACCAATTTCATTGTTGGCATGCATAATTGTTACAATCGTTTTTTCTGGATGCTGCGTTAACAATGTTTCCAAATGAGCCGTATCTATATGGCCATTGGGTAATATTTGCACAAAGCTTAGCGTGATATTTTCTTTTTTAGCCAAATGCTGCACCGTATGCAAAGTGGCATGGTGTTCAATAGGGGAACTAATAATATGTGTACAACCTAAATTTTCGATGGATGCATTTAAAATGGTATTGGTGCTTTCGGTGCCTCCACTGGTAAAAAATATTTCCGAAGTACGGGCACCTAAATTTTTTGCCACTGATTTTCTAGCTTGTTCAATGGCCATTCTTGTTTCACGACCATAGCTATAAATAGAAGATGGATTACCAAATTGCTCGCTTAAAAAGGGCATCATGGCCTCTAGGACCAATGGATCCAGAGAAGTGCTTGCGGCATTGTCAAAATAAATTCTATCCATCTGGCTAAATTACTTAATTGTTTCAATTATTGAAATAATCTCTTGGGCTAATTTATCCGCACTAGCTTGAGAGGTGGATTCAGTATAGATACGTATAATGGGTTCGGTATTGCTTGATCTTAAATGCACCCACTCCTTGTCGAAATCAATTTTTAAACCATCTTCTTTGTTGATGGCAAAATCTTTGAACTTTTCTTCAAGCGTGCTAAAAATTTTGCTTAAAGAAGTACCTGCCCCTAAATCTATTTTCATCTTACTCATAAAATAAGCAGGATAGCTGGCTCTTAATGCAGCGGCACTTAATTTGGTTTTGGCCAAATGAGTCAAAAATAAAGCAATGCCAATAAGGGCATCTCTTCCATAATGCAAATCGGGTACAATGATGCCGCCATTGCCTTCTCCACCAATCACTGCATTTTCTTGCTTCATTTTATTTACCACATTCACTTCGCCCACCGCACTTGCAAAATAAGTACAGCCATGTTTATCGGTGACATCTCTCAATGCTCTTGTAGAAGATAAGTTACTTACTGTACTACCTTTTTTATTTTGTAAAATATAATCAGCTACAGCTACTAAGGTATACTCCTCACCAAATAAATTTCCATCTTCACTCACAAAGCACAAGCGGTCCACATCTGGATCAACGGCAATGCCTAAATGCGCTTTATTTTTTAATACCGTGCTACACAGTTCGGTTAAATGTTCTTTGAGTGGTTCTGGATTGTGTGCAAATTCACCATTCATTGTTTCATTGAGCACAGTAATTTTATCTACGCCAATGGCTTTTAATAATGCAGGCACTGCAAAAGCACCTGAACTATTGATGGCATCTACGACTACCGAAAAATTAGCTTGCTTAATTAAAGCGGTATCAATTAAAGAATTTTGTAAAATAGCTTCGATGTGTTTTTCTAAACTATTGCTATTGGGAATAATTTTACCTATTTGATCTATTGTGGCATAATTGAAGTCCTCATTACCTGCCAACGTTAAAATAGTTTTGCCTTCTTCACCACTTACAAATTCTCCTTTTTCGTTCAATAATTTTAAAGCGTTCCATTGCTTGGGATTGTGGCTGGCGGTTAATATGATGCCCCCATCTGCTTTTTCAAACACTACGGCCATTTCCACTGTAGGTGTAGTGCTTAAGCCCAAATGAATCACATCAATGCCAAGGGCCAGTAAACTTTGTTCCACCAAGGCTTCTACCATTTCGCCACTGATTCTTCCATCACGGCCAACCACCACTTTTTTCTTGCCAGGGGCTTTATGGAGTAACCAGCTGCCATAAGCAGAGGCGAATTTAACTATATCAATGGGGGTGAGGTTTTCATTGGGTTTACCTCCAATGGTGCCTCTAAATCCTGAAATACTCTTAATAAGTGGCATAAGGGCGCTTTTACTTTATAAATGGTTCGGCAAATTTACTTTAAATTTTTACACTTCCCTGTATCTTTATGCCATGATACTAGACATTTGGGCTACCATCAATAATCAGGATCAGGCCTTGTTTGAGCTGATCAATACAAAATGGACCAATTCGTTCTTTGATCGCATCATGCCATGGATGCGCACTTCTGAACATTGGATTCCCTTGTATGTCTTCTTACTGGGGTTCTTGTTTTACAAATGGGGATGGAAGGCTTGGAAATGGGTAGTGACTGTAGCGGTGACTATTGCTTTGACCGATCAGGTAAGTAGTTTTATTTTTAAGCCATTGATACATCGACTCAGACCCTGTGCCGATCCAGCCATGGTGGGGCAGGTAAAATTATTAATTGGCGCTTGTCCAACTAGTTTCAGTTTTACTTCCTCTCATGCAGCCAATCATTTTAGTTTAGCTATTTTGGTATTTATGACCTTGCAACCTTTATTGAAAAAGTATACCTACCTATTTTTTTTATGGGCGGGGTTAATCTCCTATGCACAAATTTATGTGGGGGTGCATTATCCTTTAGATGTAATAGCAGGTACCCTCATAGGAATGACGATTGGTTATTTATTTTCAAAAATCTATTTAAAATGGACAAGCAGTAGCCATCAATTATAAATTATTTATTGATGTGCCGAGGCTTTGTAATTTTTCCATTTTTCAATCACTGCTTGCATATCGGAAGGTAGGGGGCTATCAAATACAATTTTCTTTTCGGTGGTGGGATGAATAAAGCCAAGTGTTTGTGCATGTAGTGCACATCTAGCGCAGGCTTCAAAACAATTGTCAACGAATTGTTTGTACTTAGTATAGATGGTACCTTTTAAAATCTTATCGCCTCCGTATTCAAAATCATTGAAAAGGGTGTGGCCGATATGTTTCATGTGCACCCTAATTTGATGTGTTCTTCCTGTTTCCAAAATACAAGAAACCAAGGTAACATAATTGTAACGCTCAATTACTTTGTAATGGGTAATGGCATGTTTTCCAATCTCTTCATCAGGATAAGCATCAAACATTTTTCTATTGGATTTATGACGCGCAATATTGGCTACAATGGTACCTTCTTCTTGCTCCATATCTCCCCAAACCAAGGCTACGTATTTTCTTTCCACGGTATGGTTAAAAAATTGTTTTGCCAAATGACTTGCTGCTTCGGGCGTTTTAGCAAGTACAATTAAACCAGTGGTATTTTTATCTATGCGATGCACCAATCCAAAACGAGGCAGGAGTTCTTCGTTTAAATCTGGATTAATTGATAAAAGATGATGCGCAACGCCATTCAATAAAGTGCCTGTATAATTTCCAATGCCCGGATGCACCACCATATTAGAAGGCTTGTTAATGACCATTACCGCATCGTCTTCATACACAATATCCAAATTCATGGCTTCTGGCTTAAGCTCGGTATATTCTGGATTGATGATGCTTAAATAAACTACTTCATCACCTGGTCTAGTTTTGTAATTGCTCTTAACTACTTTCCCATTCACGGTTAAAAAACCTGCGTCAATACCGTTTTGTAATTTATTTCTAGTAATACCTTCAATGCGGGCTTGTACCCATTTATCGATACGGGTGGGTTCCTGTCCTTTGTCGACCATAAAGGTTGAACGCTCATAAAGGGACTCATTGTTTTCTTCTTGTATTGGATCTTGTATTTCAGCCATGGTGCAAAAGTAAGATATTGCTGCTTAGTTTGTAACTTTGCTTCATGCGTCAAAAACTGGTATTTGAGGATTTAGGCATTCGTTCCTATCAACCAACTTGGGAATACCAGGAGGCCTTGCTCTTGAAGAATACTCAAATCAAATGGGCAGCTAGGCAGAAAGAGGAACCCATGGATCAAACAGCCACCGAACATAGATTCTTAATGGTGGAGCATCCTGCTGTTTTTACCTTGGGAAAAAGCGGCAAAAGGGAGCATGTGTTGGTGTCGGAAGCGCATTTAGAAAAATTAGGCATTGAGTTTTTCCATATCAATAGAGGAGGAGATGTGACTTACCATGGTTTACAACAAGTGGTAGGCTATCCAATTTTAGATTTAGACAAATTCAAAACCGATTTAGGTTGGTATTTAAGAAGCTTGGAGCAAGTCATTATCAATGTAATTGAAGAATATGGTTTAATAGGAGAAAGAAGTGCAGGTGAAACAGGCGTTTGGTTGCAACCCGATGATCCTTTTATGGCAAGAAAAATCTGTGCCATGGGGATTAAATGCAGCAGATGGATTACGATGCATGGTTTTGCTTTAAATGTCAATACCGATTTATCTCCATTTGAATTGATCGTACCCTGTGGTATACAAGGCAAAACAGTCACCTCTGTAGAAAAAGAATTAGGGCATAAAGTGGATTATGAAGAAGTTAAAGAAAAAATAAAAAAACATTTTGCCCTTGTATTTGACTGCGATTTGGTTAATGCTTAAAAAAGTAATGTATCCTTAGGCAAGGATCTATTGCCTTGCAAACCCCCACTGTGAATCATTAATATTTTACTATTGGCTTCGAAATAATTTCTTAGAATTAATTCTTTAACTGCTAAAAGCAGTTTACCAGTATAGACTATATCGGTGGGAATTTTTTCAATCGTCCAAAGCTCATTCATGAATTTAATTAAACGAGGATTAATTTTTGCATAACCTCCTTGATGAAATTGATGTAATAATTTCCAATTGGCGTCATTGTTAGTGACCAATGCATTAATTTCCGCTTCTAAACTTGATTCGTTTTTCAAAATAGGGATACCAATAACTTTTTGATGGGGGCCTGCACCATTGATGATGCCTGCTAACATGGTACCTGTGCCAACTGCAGCAATGATGTAATCAAAGGCTGAGGTCGCTGAACTACTCAGTATAGTTGACGCACCATTAGCACCTATAGTTCCATAACCACCTTCGTTAATAAAATAAATGGAAGTAGCTTGATCTTCTTTATTTTTTTTTATCAATTCATTCTTGATGGATTGAAAATGGGTTCTCCCAATAAATTCTAATTGCATGCCATAGCCAATGGCTTCTGCTAAACTAGGCGTAATGGGCTCGTTTTTATTAGCCCTTACATAACCCATACTTTTAAAATTATTTTCTTTAGCAGCATAAGCCAATGCTACTAAATGATTGGAGTAAGGTCCCCCAAAACTTACGATGGAACTGGCTTTCTTGTCGATGGCTTCCTGAATATAAAACCTAAGTTTATACCATTTATTACCGCTTACAACGGGATGTAGTTGATCTAATCTTAGTAAGCTTACTTGGTATTCTGTATTACTGTAGCTAGGTAAGAATTGAAGAATAGGATTTGTAGTCAATGTTTTTCTATTTAATCAAAATGGGCTAATTTTACACGATGTATTTTTATCAAGCAGGGTAAAAATACCAATTTAATACAATGTAAACCTTTGAAATAATATGGCACCTACTTTAGTAATTTTAGCAGCAGGTATGGCAAGTAGATATGGGAGTATGAAACAAACTGAAGGCTTTGGTCCTTCAGGAGAGACCATTATGGAGTATTCTATTTATGATGCCATACGTGCAGGCTTTGGGAAAGTGGTATTTATAATTAGGGAAGATTTTGCAGAAGCTTTCAAAAAAATAATTGAACCTAAGTTAGCAGGAAAAATCAAAACAGCCTATGTCTATCAATCTTTAGATAAATATACCGAAGGATATGAGCTACCTGTAGACCGTGTAAAGCCATGGGGGACAGCGCATGCCTTATTGTGTTGTAAGGAGGAAGTTAAAGAAGTTTTCGCTGTGATTAATGCAGATGATTATTATGGTAATGAAGCATTTGTAGAAGCGTATAATTTTTTAACCAAGGACTGCAATACATCTACCAATTGTATTCTTGGTTATGAATTGGCCAATACATTAAGTGAAAACGGAACGGTGAGTAGGGGTGTTTGTTCCATCGACGAAAAAGGCTATTTGACTTCTATTCATGAGCGTACAAAAATTTACCGTAAAGAAAATGGTCAAATTGTTTTTGAAGAAAACGAAATAGAGACCCCGCTAGAAGAAAAAACAAGAGTGAGTATGAATTTTATGTGTTTTGCACCCGAGTTTATCCAATTATGTGGGCAAGAGTTTGACTTGTTTTTAAAAGAGAAAGGGCAGGAATTAAAATCTGAATTTTATATTCCATATGTAGCAGGAAGATTTAAGGAATTGGGTTTAGGCCAAGTAAAAGTAATACCTACCCATGCAAAATGGTTTGGGGTTACTTATAAAGAAGATGCGCCAGGGGTGAAAGCGAGCATTGATGCGCTAGTGGAAAGTAACCTGTATCCTACCAATCTTTGGAAATAAGCAAGTGGATCATTAGTTGTAAGAACGTACGCTAAAAATATAATTCTTTAAATTACTAATTTGTTCTTTTCTATTGGGCGTATTGTGTTGTTCTCCTTTAGAAATTTTTAATTTAATCTCCGCTTGATCTTCCTGCTCTTTGGCATTGTTTATCAAGTCAATGATCTTATTTGATTTGATGGCGAAGGCAACCCCTTCTGCTAATTTTTGTCTAGTGCTAATAATACCAATCAATTCTCCTTTGTCATTAAAGATGGGGGCTCCTGAATAACCAGGGTTGGCGCTAATTTGAACTTGGAAAGAACTACTGTCGCCTTCGAAACCAGTTTGGGCACTTAAATAGCCTTTGCCATAAACGATGTCATTGTCATTTCTTGGATAGCCCAACGTAAAAATCTCTTCTCCTAAATCACTTATTTTTTTACGAATGCTAAATGGAATGGAATTGGGTTCAATAAAATCTTTGTCTTCAATTTTCAGCAAAGCAAGGTCAAGTGCTTTGTCTGCATAAATAATATCAGCGTGTAATTCTTGCCCCCTATGATTAATTACAATAGCGCCATTGCCTTTTAATACATGCGCATTGGTAATAATGTATCCTTTGGTATTCACTAAAAACCCTGAACCACCACTGATGAGTGTTGCATTTTCAGGTACTTTGGATTTTACTTCATTCAATAAATGTCCTTGCACTTGCTGGTTTTTCTTAATGACTTCAACGGCCTTGCTTAATTGCAACAATTGATTGCCATTTAAACTTGGTGAAAAATACATCATCAAAGCAGAAGTAGTCAAGGCAATGAAACCACCCACTGAAGCAGCAATGGCAGCTACTTTTTTGTATTTGTTCCAAAGTTGGATCAGCCTTGTTTTATTGGAAGTATTTTCATCTGCCCATTCTCCTGCGGCCAATAATTGTTCAAAAGTTTTTTCAGTGAGGTAGGTAAAGTTGCGTCTGTCGGCATAGATATCCATATGTTGTAAAAACATGCTGTGCTCTATTACCATTTGATCTATCTCAGGGGTGTTTTTCCTAAGTGTTTCAAACAATTCAACCTCTTGAGCAGACATGGCGCCTGTCAAATATTTTTCTATCGTTTCTAATAATATTCTGTCTTCCATAATAAATTCTTCCTTCAGTTTTTTAGTCCCCAATATTGTATTGCGCAAAAAATAATTTCTTCAAACGCAGCAAACATTTATATTTTTGATTCTTTGCATTGTCGGCGTTGGTGTATCCAAAATCTGCGGCCAATTCCTGCATTCCTTTTTTATTGATATAGTAACCTTCTAATAAACTTTTACAAGGTTCACCTAAACTATTCAAAGCGCGATCCATGATGGCAAAAGCGGCATCTTTTTTCCCAAAATCCATCAAATCATCTTCCACCGATATACTGTCTTCGTGAACGCTCAATGGGCTACTGTATTTCCCCATATGTTGCAAGCGTTTTAGCCAGACATGCTTACAAATGGAAAAAAGGTAGGTTTTAATTTGGCAGGTAAGTACAAATGATTCAGATTGAACCTTCTCATAAAGTGCAATCATTCCTTCCTGAAAAACATCCCTAGCGTCATCAAAAGAGCCATTGTTATTTAAAACAAAGTGCTGAATCATATTAAAATGACTCTTGTAAAGGGCTTCCACCACTTTGGAGTCATTACCAGCTAACCCTTTTAAAAGGGCTTGTTCATTTAATTCAGCTTTCAAGATGTTAATACTTAATTTGGGTAAAAGTAACCCAAAATAGGATCTTTTTTAATTTTTTAAGGGTTGGGGGGTTACCTTTTTGAGGTTTCTGTATTAAGGGTATAATTAATTAATTAAAACAAATTCAAATGAAAAAAGTAATCGCAATTTTCGCTATCGCTGCATTAGCTGCATGTGGTGGTGCTGCAACTGAAGTTAAAACTGATTCTGCTGCTGCAACTGTAGACACTGCAAAAGCTGTTATGGTTGATTCTGCTGCTGCAACTGTTGATACTGCTGCAAAAGCAAAATAAATAATTCAGCCGTTGGCCTGTTGATTGATCAACCCTGCTTGCCAGCTAACGGCTATTGAAAGAGTTTAAATGACAAGCAATCGATTAACCGCTACGATTTATCGTGGCGGTTTTTATTTTGGGTAAGTACAAAACCTTAAAAGCTAATATTCGTTAGTTTCTAGGCCTAAAAATGGAAACATTTTTGATAAATAGCCTACAATAACCTATCTTTGTTCTCCGATGAAAGCAAATATTAACAATTGGTTTTACTTTTTCTTTTATTTCTACTTTAACCAAAGTAGCCGGGTAGTATTTGTCAAAGCGTAAACGAAACAACTAAACATACAATCCCGGCCCAGAAAGCCGGGATTTTTTTATGAGTAAAAAGGTAACGATACAAGGATATGAAGGAAGTTTCCACCAAGTGGCAGCTAGGCATTTTTTTGGTAAAAATGTAGAGGTCATCACTTGTGATAATTTCAGAAAAGTAGTCCAAATTGGATCAGATCCTAAATTGGCAGATGGAGCAGTCATGGCTATTGAAAATTCTATAGCAGGCAGCATCTTACCCAACTATAATTTATTGCAAAAAAGTAAACTTCAAGTTATTGGGGAAGTGTACTTATCTATTAGTCAAAACTTACTCACTTTTCCTGGTGTTAAGCTAGAAGACATCAAAGAAGTGCACAGCCATCCCATGGCCATTTTGCAATGCTTGGATTATTTAGAAAAGTACAATTGGAAATTAGTAGAATCAGAGGATACAGCGCTAAGTGCTAAGCTAGTGCATCAAAATAAGAGCAAACATACCGCTGCCATTGCAAGTAAACTAGCGGCACAAATGTATGAATTAGACATTGCTAGTCCAGACATACATACTTTAAAAAACAATATCACACGTTTTTTAATCATGACCCCAATATCGGTGAAGACCATGGTTGAAAATCCGAACAAAGCATCTATTTATTTTCAGACCGATCATTCAAGAGGCATACTTGCCAAAGTATTGGCAAAAATTGCACAAGGCAATGTAAACTTAAGTAAACTACAAAGTATGCCCATTCCAGGCAGTACATTTAAATATGGATTTTATGCCGACTTGGAATTTGAAAATAAAAAACAAATTGAAAAAACATTGGAAGAATTAAAGGCCTTGACCAATAGCATAAAAATATTCGGCATGTATCAAAAAGGTAAAGTGGTAAAAGGATAATTATGAAATGGACAACCGCAAATAGATTAGAGGGTATTGGAGAATATTATTTCTCCACCAAGCTGCGCGAGATTGATGAACTCAATAAAGCGGGTAAGGGGATTATTAATTTAGGTATTGGCAGTCCGGATTTACCTCCACATCCAGAAGTGGTTCAAACTTTATACGAAGAAGCCATTAAAGAAAATGTACATGGCTATCAATCTTATAAAGGGTCGCTTATATTAAGAGAAGCGATAGCTAATTGGTATAAAAAATATTTCAAGGTAGCGGATTTGAATCCAGCTGCTGAAATACTTCCTTTATTAGGAAGTAAAGAAGGGATCATGCATATATGTATGACCTATTTGAATGAAGGAGATCAGGTATTGATTCCCAATCCTGGTTATCCAACATATTCAAGTGCAGTTAAATTAGCGGGTGGGACCCCGTTATACTATGAGTTGACTGCCGAAAACAGTTGGGCGCCTGACTTTGAAAATTTAGAAAAATCAGATTTATCAAAAGTCAAGTTAATGTGGGTGAACTATCCGCATATGCCAACAGGCCAAAGGTCTACGAAAGAACTATTTGAAAAAATAGTCGCCTTTGGAATAAAGCATCAAATATTGATTTGTCATGACAATCCTTATGCCTTCATTTTAAACGATCAACCCGAAAGTTTATTAGCTATAAAAGGGGCAAAAGAGGTAGTGATAGAATTAAACTCTCTGAGTAAAAGTCAGAATATGGCAGGATGGAGAGTAGGCATGTTAATTGCTGCCGAAGATAGAATCAATGAAATACTTAGGTTTAAATCCAATATGGACAGCGGTATGTTTTTGCCCGTGCAATTAGCAGCAGCGAAGGCATTAAGTCTAGATCAAAGTTGGTATGACTCCGTGAATAAAATTTATACAGCACGACGCGAAAAAGTATTCGAGTTATTAGATGTTTTAAAATGTGTCTACACTAAACAACAAGTAGGCATGTTTGTATGGGCCAAAATTCCCGCAACTTACAAAGATGGATATGCATTAAGTGATAAAGTATTATACGATGCCAATGTTTTTATTACCCCAGGAGGCATTTTTGGTTCTGCAGGTAACGAATACATCAGAGTGAGTTTATGTGGTTCCATAGAAAAATTTAGTGAAGCTATTAAAAGAATTGAAGCATGCGTTTAACAGTCATTGGTATTGGTTTAATGGGTGGTTCACTGGCTTTGTCTTTGAAAAAGAAAGGCATGGTATCCAAGGTCATTGGAGTGGATCAAAACATGGAACACCAAAACCTGGCTTTGCAATTAGGTATTGTAGATGAGGTCATGTCTTTAGAAGATGCCATTGCAGCTTCTGATATCATTGCCATCGCAACACCTATTGACGTGGCTGAAAATTTATTGCCCACTATTTTAAACTTGGTGAACAAGCAAGTTGTTTTTGATTTAGGTTCTACCAAAGAAAGTATAGTCAACATTGCCAACGCGCATGTAAACAAAGGACGTTTTGTTCCCACCCATCCTATGTGGGGAACAGAGTTTAGTGGTCCAACTGCAGCACAAGCGGATGCTTTTGCTGAAAAAGCAACCATCATTTGTAACAAGGAGCAGGTGGATGCAGATGCTTTAGTATTGGTAGAAAAAATATATCAAGCTTTGGGTATGCACTTACTTTATATGGATGCCGCCAAGCATGACATTCATGTAGCCTATGTAAGTCATATTTCACACATTACTTCTTTTGCACTGGCCAATACCGTGTTAGAGAAGGAAAAAGAGTCTGATGCTATTTTTGAGTTAGCAAGTAGTGGTTTTGAAAGCACCGTTCGTTTGGCCAAGTCCAATGCGGAAATGTGGGTGCCCATTTTTATGCAAAACAAAGAAAATGTATTGGATGTTTTGAATGAGCATATTAGTCAATTAAAAAAATTCAAGGCAAGTTTGGAAAAAGAAAACCCAGCTTACTTATTGGAATTGATTCAAAATGCCAATCAAATAAAAAGGATTTTAAAATAATTAAAAAAAGCAAAGCGTAAAATACGACTTAGCAAAAAAAATAGTAAAATGAAGAAGAACGAAGAAATAGAAAGTAAAAATGAGTTGATAGAAGCCGTGA
>Ga0304729_1000254_pt1 | contig 39066 bp, 38 predicted proteins | sample C_131016_MF_Meta_FD_190475 | JGI IMG/M metagenome (GOLD analysis project Ga0304729, IMG submission 190475) | Freshwater microbial communities from Lake Croche, Canada to study carbon cycling - C_131016_MF_MetaG (v2) (version 2) | ecosystem: Environmental > Aquatic > Freshwater > Lake | place... | reverse complement strand
TGGATTACGAAGCGATATTCGCATTGCTGCCTGATAAACCGCACTACGGTAATAGTAGGTTCGCAGTTCATCTTCTCCTATGCCCAGCGTCGCCATAAATTTAAATTGCGGCGGTGCTGGGTTTAGGGCGGATATCACTACGGCGTGGTGGTAGTTCTGGTAGTTGTTTAATCCGTGCGGAGTATTTGGAAGTCGGGCAACATTTGAAGTTCCAAAATAATCATCTGGCACATCTGTATTGCCCATCCATACAAATGGCTTGCCGTCTAATTTATCACGCAAATAGTTTCCCAGATGGTCAATAAGTTTATCGGTCGCTCCCGTCTTTGGATTTAAGAATGGCTTATCTCGCAACCGTTTAGACCAAGCCGTGTTCAACAAATAGTTGATTGACAGGTTTGTGCCATTGGTATGGTTTTCATAGCGAAGGCTTTCATAAAGACTGCGATTGCAATCACGGAAAACTGCCCAGCCCTGTTTTGACCACAAATGGTAGAGAATGCTTTCATAGAACAAGGCACTAGCAATAATCACCTTTTCATAGCCAGCAAACATTCTTGGGGTTAGTAGCGAATGGATGCCAAGTTGGCGGATATTTTTATCTCCGTCTAACAGGTTCTTATATTTTGATGGGTCAGTATAGACTTCCCAATTATCCGATATAAGTCGGCGAGCGGTTTGTTGAAGGTAGGCGGATACTCCGTCCTCTCGCTTGTTCTCCGCAATGCGGCGAAGGCTTACCTCATTTACTCTAAGTTCAACTTCGCTATCCCGTATAAGGCGGGAATAAGCAATTGATGGTTTGGGATTGAAGAGTTGTTTTGTTAGCAGCGAATGATGGTCTGCCAAGTTTAGTGCAGTATAATCATCAACCGATGGAACCTCATCCATCAGCACCATCCAGTTTTGCCTCTGGCGGAAGCGTGGCAAGGTTTTAAATGCCTCGTGGGTAATCAGTAGTAATTCGCCGCCAACATCCTCTGCTCGCATCCGATTTAGGATTTCGGATTTCACACTGCGGGAGAAGTTATCGCTACCGCTGTGGACGGGTTGTATCCGATAGGTTGGCTTCCAACGGGCAAGAAACTCGTTTCGGTAAGTGTTATCAATCAATTGAATTGTTGGCTGCACGAATAATATTTTTTTGCCCGTGCGTGCAAGTTCGTCCGCATATTTTGCCAGTGCATAGGTTTTGCCTGCACCTGCTAACGCATTGAATACAAATATTGGTAGGCTTTCATAAACATCAAATCGCATATTTCATCTTTTCCTTTTCGCAAAAATAAAGTCTCGTGGGACTTCACGGCTCCCACGAGACTGTTTGCTAAAGGAAATTGATGTTTATCCAGTAGTATTTACCCCCGTGATGAGAAGTCTTAAAAGATTTATTACTTATATTTATATCATATTTTACATAATAAACGAAATTAAATCGTATGAAACGAATAAAATAATTTAACTATATTTCATAACAGCTTTATATAATTTTATTCATTCAAACTGCATCTACTCAACACGCTTTGAATTGTATTGTTGCTGACATTGAAAAACCTTCCACCAACCCACACTCAACCCACGCTGTCTCAATAAACCTTGCTGACCTTTCTCATTGGGGCTTGCTCGTGTGATTGCGCATTGGTGGGCAATAAACTGTTTCACTCAAATGATATTATTTTGAGATTTACATATTCTCACAAAGTAGTATATTTTATTTGAGACAAACTGCTGATGGAGAGACAATTTGAAGATTGGGTATGCAAGAACTTCCACCAGTGAGCAGACCGCAGGGTTAGAGGCACAAATCCGTGACCTGACCACCTATGGCTGCACCGAGATATTCCAAGAACAGGTATCATCAGTTCAGCGTCGGGATGAGTTAGAACGTGTGTTACGCTTTGTGCGGCGTGGTGATGTGTTGGTAGTGACCAAACTTGACCGTTTGGCTCGTTCCATCCCAGACCTTGTTAAAATCATTGAACGTTTGGAAGAGCGTGAAGCCACGCTTTGTATCTTGGATATGAACCTTGATACTGGCTCGCCAACTGGACGCTTATTGCTGAACCTTGTTGGTTCAATTGCCCAATTTGAGCGTGAGATTATGTTGCAACGGCAACGGGAAGGCATAAGTGCGGCTAAATTGGCTGGCAAATATCGTGGTCGCCAACCCACTGCTCGTGCCAAATCGCAACAGGTCTTGGAGTTATATGGTCAAGGTCTGGGTGCAAGTGCCATTGCCCAGCAGTTGGGGATTAGCCGAGCCAGCACCTATAGGATCATAGGTAGGTCAGGTTCTGGTGCAAAATAGTGTAACGAAATTACCATAATAGTAGTCTTTTCGTTACACGTGCCTGATCAGGTGTGATCTTCCATGGCAAAGCGTTTTGACACGCTACATGCGTTGTGAACGCACGGTATGGTGATCCACATAGTTGGTAGGGCAGCGGGTGGGACAAATTCCAACTATTTGACCAAAGCAAGCGATCAGGTAAATTATTGCCATTATTGGTTTGTTGATCGGGTCTTTGGTGGAATCTGGCGTGTCGGGTGCGCCAATCATTTCAATGGGTTAGTTGAAAAACAATCAAAGCTTTGAAAAGCCTAGCTACCACATAGCTACCAACTATTTGGAAATTAGCGACTAAACTTCTGGTTTGGCTGAAGGCATTTTCGGCCGGTTCTTTTATCCATCAGCTCTGCTATTGAGGGCGCCATCCGGATCGTCGCTGTCGCCCTCCTCGATTCCCTCTGATAAATCCACAAGAATGCCCGCATTGCCGCCAGTTCCCTTCAGCAACTCTAGAAGCGTCCTAATAAGTACCATTCGCTTGTGGATTCGATGGTCCTGCTTACGTACAGATTGCTTCGACCCAAGATAACATAGAAATCTTGCGCCTAATCGCAAAAGACGAGCACACCATTTTTGCCATTGGTGAAGCGAAAGTCCTCAGCGCCTAACAAATCCCGCAAGCACCCTTTTCCCGGCCCTTGCCCAATCGGTTCGGCCGGGTACGGCGATATTTTGGCCGAACCAATGCCACCATCTTTATAGTAATAGCGAGCTCTGCCGCAAAAGGCCTACGGCGGCAACCTTAAGCAAGTCCTCGCCTTCCTCGCGTTCGCGAAGTGCCTATTTTGCAACGCGCGAATCAAACGCTCCGTTGAGAAAAAGGGCATCCATTACACTTCATATTCTTTTCGGATCTCGGCGCGGACCAACTGGACTGGCGCTACGGCTGAATCAATCATATCGGCTGATAGCGTATTGAACGCAAACATTCCGAAATGATGGGCCATCATAGCGGGGATGCCAGCTTCCTTACATAGCGTAATAGCCTCAGCGAGAAACAGATTGCCGGGAACACCCGTTTCCAAAAGTTCTTTTGAGCGTCCGTTGACCGGCAACAACGCCAGATCAGGCTTAAAGGCTGCAATCTCGGTACTCTGCCCGTCAAACGGAACCGTGTCGCCTGAATGAAAAAGGGAACAGTCTTTGCTCTCTAAGACATAGCCAAGAAATCGATGCTGCCCTTGCGCATCGGTCTCAAGCGTTTCATGGGACGCGCGCACGGCGTGAACGGTCAGCCCTTCGAGAGGCTTAATGCTCTGACCGGCAACCATTAGAATAAGACGCCGATCCTCTACGCCAATTTTCTCTCGCGCCAAATCAAGCGAAGCCGCCGGAACAACAAATTTCAGGTTTGGATAACGGCGCGCCAAAGGGGCAAGCGTTGCGGAATCCATATGGTCCGTGTGGTGATGAGTGCATAGGACAAGATCGATCCGATCTAAAGCTTCAATCGTGATCGGTGCCGGCATCATGCGTTCATAGGAGCGCGGACCGTCCTTGTATTTTTCGGCTAACGAATTTGACAGATACGGATCAATGATGATCCGGTATCCGGCCATTTCAATGATAAATCCGGCTTGCCCCAGCCAATAGATCCGACAGCCCGGCCTCACCTCACCGACGAGTTTTTCGGCCAAAGATTCTAAAAACGGAGTCGAGCGGAGGGGACGGGCCATGGCCTATTCCCGGTCCAAACATTCGATCATATTGTGCACAGCCATATCGGTAGCGCGCGCAACGCTCTCATCGGTAAAGCCGCCAATATGGCTTGTCGCGATCACATTCGGATGCGCGACGAGATCGAGCGTGACAGGCGGTTCGCTTTCAAACACGTCTGTTGCATAGACGGAAATTTTTCCGCTGATTACAGCGTCGAGAATAGCGCTTTCATCGATCAGCGACGCGCGCGCAGTATTGATCAGAACAGTTCCCACGCGCATGGCCGCGAGCTCAGCTGTCCCGATCAACGGCACGTCGGGCTTAGGGGGACAATGCAGGGAAATAAGCTCAGACTTTTCCAACAGTGTAGCCAGATCGACCTGTGCGATGCGGGCGTCACCCTGTGTAGTCAAATCGGCAAAGGGATCATATACGAATACATTGGCACCGAGCTCAACGCATAGACGGGCTACTTCGCGACCGATTGCGCCATAGCCAATAATTCCAACGCAACGGCTTTGAATTTCACGCCCGATTCGACGTGGCCATTGACCCGCTTTAATGCCAGCATCACAAAATGGAATATGTCGTAGGGCCGCAAACATCATCCCCAGCGCCAGTTCAGCGACGCCGCGTGCATTTGATCCGGCTGCTACACGAACAGCGATCTGTCGGCCCTCAAGATAAGGTATCGGCAAATTATCAATCCCGATGCCGTTACGGCTGATCACCCGCAGTTTATCCGCACAAGCGATGACCGCTTCAGAGATGGGCTCGACGCCCGCGATCCAGCCCGAAATACCGGGTACAAGACGCATCAACTCCGCCTCGCCGGGTAATTGGCCGGGCGTCGAATAGACGATATCAAAGCCGTCTTGCTTTAATTTTTCGACCGTCGGATGGGGTGTCGCCGTCAAAGAGCGCGGCGTAATGAGGATACGCTTCACAAGTGTTCTCAGCGGTTGGAGGAGGCCAAGGCAATCTCGGAGATGGCATCAAATTCCGGGCCGGAAACGGGAATGTCGATATGAAAAACTTCGGCAATAACTTGCGTCCAGCCATGGATGAAATAGGTCCACCCATCCTCGATCTGGAGATGACGCGATGCGAGCTTACGTCGCGCCTGATCCAGAAAAACGAGATCGCCGCGATAATTCAAATCCCATACAATGCCGTTTTCGGGAAAGATCGCAGCATCCGTTAGAGGCGAGCCGGGGGCATCTTTGCCCAAGCCTGTCGCATTAATCACCATGGATCCCGGCTTAAGCTGGCTGAGCACGGCATCGTTATCGACAGGCTTTGGCGCCAGCACATAGTCGACGGGAACCTTGACCCCCATTTCGCTATGAATGCGCCTGATTTCGTCTAGTCGGCCAGCACTTCGATTCGATACGATGATCCGCGAGGGAACATCCAGACCGCGCTCGGCGCGCATCATATGCCAGGTTAACGCGATGGTGGACCCTCCGGCTCCGATGGAAAACAGCTCGGCACCTGTCCGTTTAAAATACCCCGCCGGAATAAACCCGTCGATGGCTAGCCCCGAGGAAATCGGATCTTTGGCATGACACACAAGGCGGCCATTCTGCTTGGAAATGCAGCTTGTTTCTCCCATGGTCGCGGCATGGGGATCAATGACATCAAACATGTCCTTGCAGGCTTGAAAGAGATCAATCTTATGGGTCGTCACCAGAGCGCCAAGCGATAACGGGTCGTGTTTGATAAATTCAACGGCCTCTCGATAGGCTGCGGCATCGGCGTGCAGGGGAAAATCAATTCCCTTAATCACGGCGTCTTTGAGGCCAAGATGAGCTGCCCATGCCGGAAACACCTTCATAATCGAGCTTTTGGTTGTTGTTACCCCGATAAAATAAAGGGTTGGAACAGTCGCAGCTGAATAAGATGTCATTTCCTTGCCTCACGGATCGCTTTGACACGCTCGACGGCGGCACGCGCCAATTTGGTAATATCGGCGAACCTGCCTTCCCGTATATCGGCTGAGCGGGCAATCCATGTACCGCCCACAGCCGCAACGCTCGGCAAAGTCAGCCAATCCCCCATCGTGTCGGGACTGACGCCGCCTGTCGGAATGAAGCTCACGCCCAGATGAGCGAAAGGTGCAGCGACGCCCTCAAGAGCTTTAGGGCCGCCCGCAATGCCTGCCGGAAAGAATTTAGCGAAGCGCAAGCCGCTACAAACAACGCCAGACAATTCGCTCGGCGTCATAATACCGGGCGCAAACGGCATGCCCATTGCAATCGCTGCGTCAACAATCGGGGCATCAAATCCGGGTGACAGGCAAAAGCTCGCTCCTGCTGCTTTCGCAGAATTAAGCGAAGCCAGATCGAGAACCGTGCCAGCACCAACGATCAGCTCAGGCCGTTCGCGATGGAGGATATCAAGCACATCGGCAGCGGCCGCCGTGCGAAAGGTAATTTCGGCGATGCCGAGGCCACCTTCAAGCAAGGCATCGGCAAGCGGAAGCGCATCCTGCACGCGGTCAATTGCAATGACAGGCACCACGCCGATGGCGGCAATTTGGGCAAATAAATCAAGAGACATGGAGTAACCTACAATCAGTGGGATTAATCGGCCTTGGCCTGTATTTCGGCGATGAGATGATCGGAGCGCACGCGGTATTGTTTATTTTCAACAGCCTTCCAGCCGCCTTTACCGTCATCAATGATTCGGTTTCGCATGCCGCCTGCCTTCGCGATGATGTCGTAATCCTGGCCAGAATCGGCGGGGTAAGCGAAGGTCATCACCAGTTCACCGGGGCCCGTATTGACCGAGCGATGAATCCAGAAGGGTGGCACATAACACATGGTCCGCGGGGCAATCTCGATGGTGCGGATTTCACCTGCGGGCGATTCGAGCAGCATAATGCCGGTGCCCTTTTCGCCATAATACATTTCCGGCCTATTGGGCTTTGCATGGATATGGCCGCGGGTCAGAAAATATTCATTTCCCACTTTGCCCGGAATCATGCGGGTAACACCGATAATCATATCGCCGCTCATGCTTGATGGCTTATAATCGGTCACTTCATAGACAATTTCATCAGCCATTTTGGCAAGAAGCGAAGTATAGGCTGCCTGATCTTCATACAGGCCTTCTAAGTCAAGCAGAGTCTTTACATAGCGGTTTGTTGCTCCCTTCAGCTCACCTCGCTCCACATCAACGGTGCACAGGCCCGGCTCTCTCATTTGCATCATATTACCCCTTCGTCGCACAAATTGCCGTTTTGGTGATAACGTTAATTTTGTAATTTTACTACATAATCTTCTTTTTGGTAAAACCAGCCGTGTTTTCGGTACTAAGTATTTTTTTTATAATAATTTAGCTGTTTTTATTGCACCGCAACAAGTTTACATTTGTTGATTGTTATCAAAAATGTATAGTTAAAGGCGCTTGACGAAGGTCTGGTTTTGTCTCTACGCTACAAAAATGGGTCATAAGAAGCGGCCCGGAAATCGACAGGGAGGATAAGATGAAGAAGCTAACAATCACGGGCGTATTGCTCGCGACGGGAATGATGACCAGCGCTCTCGGATCGGCTCAGGCCGCGAACTGCAAGGTCGGCGTTGCAATGTATACGCTTGGTGCGCCATATTTCGCGGCTCAGGTTGCTGCAGCCGTTGATCAGGCCAAAAAGGCTGGTTGCGAAGTGTCGTCTTCTGACGGCCAGAACGATATGCAAAAGCAGATCGCAGACGTTGAGGATATGGTCACCAAGGGCGTGAACCTTTTGATCCTTAACCCACGCGATCCAGAAGGCATGGTTGCTACCGCAGACGCTGCAACCGCCAAGGGCGTCAAAGTCATCGTCATGGATTCGAGCATCAACCCTAAGGCACATGTTGTGACCCAGGTTCGCTCGTCGAATGACCAGAACGGCTATCTCGTCGGTCAGTGGCTCGCCAAGAAAATGCAAGGCAAGCCAATGAAAATCATTCTCTTGTCGGGTGACAAGGGCAATGAAGTTGGTCGCGATCGTCGTCTCGGCGTCTTCAAAGGCATCGTCGAAGGTCAGTTGACCAATGAAGGCAAGTCAAGCTTTCAGGTTCTCGGCCAAGGTTGGGGCGGTTGGGCTGACGAGGGCGGTCTGAAGGCCATGGAAGATCTTCTCCAGGCTCATCAGGACGTCAACGTCGTGATCGGTGAAAATGACTCGATGGTTCTTGGCGCCATGAAGGCTTTGAAGGCCGCTGGTAAGAAAGACGTTCTTGTGCTCGCCGCTGCTGACGCTCAAAAGGAAGCTCTTGAAGCGATCAAAGAAGGAACGTACGGCGCAACAGGCCTGAACGATCCTGATCTTGTGGCTCGTACGGCCATTGATATTGGTCTTAAGGCGCTTAACGGTTCGCTTGCTGGCGATTTCCCGAAATTGTTCCTGACGACACCAGCCGTGATCACGAAAGAGAATGTTGACAAGTTCTACCGCAAAGAAGCTGTTTTCTGAGGATTGCGGTTAAACGAAGTTCCCCAGTGGCGGCGGCAGCGTTATCATGCTGCCGCCGTTTCTCTCAAGCTAGGCAAAAAGGCAATGACCGACCTCGTCAAGCTTACGGCCATCACCAAATCCTTCGGGGGCATCCACGCGCTTGGCGGCGTTGATTTTGATGTCCGGGCCGGTGAAATCCACGCACTGCTAGGTGAAAATGGTGCTGGAAAATCAACACTGATGCGCGTTTTAGGCGGCGAGATGCTGCCCAGCAGCGGCACGGTTGAAATCGAAGGCCGTCAAATCGAGTTTACCGGCCCCAGCACGGCGCGGGCCTTAGGTATCGCGGTCATTCATCAAGAATTCGCACTCGCGCCCGATCTCACGGTTGCTGAAAATATTTTTCTTGGCGAGCTACCCGCGATTATTGGCTGGATCACGCTTAAAAAGCGCGCTGGTGAGCTCATCCAACGTCTAGGCTTTGACATCGACCCTGGCGCCACAGTTGGCAGCCTTGCCGTCGCCCATCAGCAAATTGTCGAAATTGCCAAAGCGCTCTCACGCGATGTTAAAATTATCGTGTTCGACGAGCCAACGGCAGTGCTAGCCACGCAAGATGCCGAGCGACTGCATGATATCATCCGCGGCCTTCGCGCACGCGGTGTCGGCATCGTCTACATTTCCCATCGGCTGGAAGAGGTTTTTGCGATCGCTGACCGGATGACGGTCATGAAAGATGGCAAAGTGGTCGCAACCGTTGAAGCCAGCAGCGTTTCAATTGACGATGTGATCCGGATGATGGTTGGGCGACCAATCTCAACCATGTTTCCTGATCGCAAATCGCGCAGCTTTGGTCCGATTAAACTCGATGTTCAAAATCTGGTATCGGGCCGTCTCGTCAAAGATGTCAGCTTCTCTATCCGTGCCGGTGAGATTGTCGGATTAGGCGGGTTGGTAGGCGCTGGACGAACTGAAGTAGCACGCGCTATTTTTGGTGCTGACCGGCTTGAATCAGGTGTCGTCAGCCTGAATGGCAAAGCGTTACGGCTACAATCGCCGCGTGATGCGGTTCAGGCGGGCATTGGCCTGTTGCCGGAAGATCGCAAACTGCAAGGCGTCATTCTCAATCAGCCTATCCGCGTGAATGCGACAATGTCTCGCTTATCCTCCGTGGTGAACCGCTTCGGCTTTCTCAAAAGCAAAGAGGAAGGCCGCTCGGTAACGGCTTTAAGTGATAATCTGCGTCTCAAAGCCTCCAGCATTGATGCTCCGGTTTCGAGCCTTTCTGGCGGTAACCAGCAAAAGGTTGTGCTTGCCAAATGGTTCTATGCCGATGGCGATATCATCATTCTCGACGAGCCTACGCGCGGTGTTGATGTTGGCGCAAAATCTGAAATTTATGCTCTGGTTAATCGCCTGAGCGAGGCGGGCAAAGCGGTGTTGGTGATCTCATCCGAGCACCAGGAACTGTTTGGTCTATGTGATCGAATTCTCGTAATGCGCGAAGGCGCACTTTGCGGAGAACTTCTACCGGACGACTACAGCGAGGAAAACCTTCTCTCGCTCGCGATGACCGGTGAACCAGCACGAAAGAAGCGGTGAGGCAGACATGACGGTTGCTCCAGAGAGCCGCATTCAAAGCGGCAAGACCCCTATCTCAGAAATCATCCAGCGTTTCGGTACGCTGAGTATTTTCCTCGTTCTCGTCGTCGTTGCCAGCTTCTGGTCCGATAGCTTTTTGACGCAGACCAATATCCTCAATGTGCTCCGACAAGTGGCCTCAAGTGCAGGCATCATGTCGGTCGGCATGTTGTTTGTTATTCTCACGCGAGGGATCGATTTATCGGTCGGCTCGATCGCCGCATTGGGAGGCGTTCTCGTTGCTTATTTCATGGCCTTTTTGGACATGGGAACAGGAACCAGCATTATTTTGACGTTAATCGCAGGCGGCCTTTGCGGGCTCGTAACCGGCGCGTTCATCGCTTATCTCAAATTGCCATCCTTTGTGATGTCGCTTGCGATGATGGCGATTACCCGCGGCCTATCCCTCATCATTTCAGCCGGTCGCCCTATCCCGTTGGGCGATAATGGCGAAGCGCTCGCCAATTTCGGCTCAGGCTTTTATGCCGGTATTCCGCAACCTGTCATCCTGATGTTTGCCGTGTTTATCGTGGGCGGTGTTTTGCTCAAATTCACCCAGTTTGGCCGCGTGATTACGGCCATTGGTTCGAATGAAGAGGCAGTGCGTCTATCGGGTATCGCGGTCCCGCGTTACATCCTCGCGGTCTATGTTATTTCGGGCGTATTAGCCTCTGTTGCCGGCATCATTTCCTCGGCACGTACAGGCGTTGGATCGGCACAAGTTGGCGTTGGTGCTGAGCTGAATGTTATCGCAGCCGTTGTGATTGGTGGCGCCAGTTTGATGGGCGGGCGCGGCGGTGTGATCAACACCTTACTGGGCGCGCTGGTGATGGGCATTATCGGCAATATCATGAATTTGGCAGGAGTGCCGGGCTATCACCAGCAGGTCTATATGGGCCTCATCATCGTGATCGCCATGCTGCTGCAATATTCAACCGGATCATTGAAACGCTCATAGCGCACGAAGGCCGCCAAGCCATGTCCCGCGATCTCACTTTATCCATTGATGTCGGCACCGGCAGCGTCCGTGCGGCCCTCGTCGATCAAACGGGATCCATCCTTCACATGGCTGCCCGCGAGCATGATCAGATCGTGCCCGCTTTCGGCTGGGCTGAGCAACGTCCCGATGACTGGTGGCTGGGCGTGGTGGCGTCCGTTCGCGCGGTGCTGGACGCGGTTGACGGGGGAGCAAGCCGAATAGCGGCCATCTGCGCCTGCGGGCAAATGCATGGCACGGTGCTGGTGGATGATGAGGGAGCATTAACCCGACAAACCGCACCGCTCTGGAATGATAAGCGGACGCTGGATCATGTCGCCGATTTCGAGCATCGGCATGGCATGGATATAGCCCTAGCGGAAACCGCCAATCCGCCGACACCCGCTTGGCCGGGCTTCAAACTCGCTTGGTTGCGTGACAATGATCCGCAAGCCTATCAGCGCGCTTCAATCGTGTTGATGCCAAAAGATTTCATCAATCTCCGGCTCACCGGCAAGCGCGCGATGGATACAGGCGATGCATCCTGTAGCTTTCTCATGGATGCGGCGCATCAAACCTGGTCGCCGAAAATGATCGAGATGCTGGGTCTCGATGCATCGATTTTGCCTGCAATCCGGAACCCGCTCGATATATTGGGAAGCGTAACCGCCAAAGCAGCGCGGCTGACCGGTTTGCACGAAGGGACGCCGGTTCTGGTCGGTGGCGCTGACTATCCTGTGGCCCTTCTTGGCTCCGGTGCCATGCGGCCGGGCCTAGCCTCCGATGTGACGGGCACGTCGTGTATTTTGACGGTCATTGCCGATGCCCCTCTGCGTGACCCCGAAATCTGCAATGTTGCTACCGTGGAGGGCCATTGGGGGCCCTTCGCGCTGCTTGAAACAGGCGGCGACGCCATGCGGTGGGCACGCCGCGCCTTCCATGAAAAATCGCTCAGCTATGACGACATTGTCAACAAGGCGTCCGAAGCACCCGCCGGCTCTGATGGGTTGTTCTTTTTGCCCTATTTGGTAGGCGAGCGCCTCGGCTCGCATCGCAATGCACGGGCACAATTTTTTGGCATCGGGGCGGGGCATGGCTTAGCCTATTTGCATCGTTCTGTTTTGGAAGGTGTGGGCTTTGCCGCAGCCCGCCATCTCCGCATCATGGAACACGCGACGGGACGAAAAATTGATAAAGTGATAGCTTCGGGTGGCGGCGCGAAAACGAAGCTTTGGCTACACATCAAAGCGAGCATTTATGGCATCCCGATCATGGTACCGAAGCAGGCGGAATGCGGCGTTATCGGATGCGCTGCAATGGCAGCGACCGCCTCAGGCCACTTTGCCACATTGGCTGACGCGATCAGCGCCTATGTCAAGTACGACGAGGATATCCTTCCCGATCCCGTCTGGGCGGAGCGCTACCATCGCATGCAGCCCCTCTTTGATCGCCTCTACCGCCATAGCCAAGAATTTTACGACGATCTCGATAACCTCAATCTTTAAACGCAGCTTTGAGCCCCAACAACGGCCTTATGAATGAAAACGACGATGGTTGATGTCCTCTCACCTATCACGCCAGACCTTTTTAAAGATCAGCCTGTTCTCGGTTCCGGTACCTCCAGCGGTACTGGCCGGGCAATCGCGCAAGGCTTTTCATGGCTTGGCGGTCATGCTGTGGGAGAATGTGCGTGATGGGTAGCGTTAGCGGACGATCCTTCGGCGGCCCCGGAAAATACATTCAACGCGCTGGCGAAATCACGCGCCTTGCCGAGCATATCCGGCCTCTGGGTAGTCATATTTTTGTTCTGATTGATCCCATGGCGGCAAAGCTGTTTGGCTCCGTTATTGAGCAATCCTTGCAGGAAGCAGGCTTGAAAGCCACCATAGAAATCTTTGGCGGCGAATGCTGTAACGAGGAAATTACTCGGGTCATTGCCCTTGCCCGTAATGTCAAAGCGGATGTGATTATCGGCATCGGTGGCGGTAAAACCGCCGATACCTCTAAATTGACAGCGATAGCCACCGGCGCGCGGATTGCAATCGTCCCAACGATCGCATCAACGGATGCCCCGTGCAGCGCCATTGCCGTGCGCTATGATAGCCATGGCGTTTATCAAGAATCGATGTTTTTACCGCGCAACCCCGATGTCGTCATCGTTGATAGCGCGATTATTGCCGCAGCCCCTGTCCGCTTTCTGGTAGCGGGTATTGGCGACGCGCTTTCAACATGGTTTGAGGCGCGCTCTAATCTCGATTCAAACTCAAACAACCTCGTTCAACCCAATCTGCCGCCGCCCGCCGCAGGCATCAGCATTGCACGCACCTGCCATGAAGTGCTGATGCGGGATGCGTTGGCAGCAAAGCTTGCCGTCGAGCGTGGAGCGCTCACACAGGCCGTTGAAAACATCATTGAGGCCAATACGCTATTAAGCGGTTTAGGCTTTGAAAATTGCGGCGTCTCGGCGGCCCATGGCATTCATGACGGGCTTACCGTTCTGGATGAAACGCATTCATTCTATCACGGCGAAAAAGTGGCGTTTGGCGTTTTGTGTTTGCTCATGCTCGAAGGCCGCCCATTGGCTGAAATCGAGGAGATGGCGCGGTTTTGTCAAAGGCTTGGCCTACCCACCACACTCGCTGATCTTCACCTCGGCTCCGTCACGCGGGAGCAAATCGGCCTTGTGGCGGAAGCATCGCTCAAATCCGGTTCGGCGACGTGGAAGGTTGCCGTACCGCTTTCCGTCGACATTGTACGCGACGCCATTATCGCCACCGACGCCTTTACGACGAGCCTATTCGCTCATCCTTAAACCACAATGCCTCTCCCGTGAGGGGCTCTTGACACGACAAAAGGATATTTCAGATGCGCGCAGCAGTTATGTATTCCCCCGGTGATATCCGTCTTGAGGATGTTGCCAAACCCTCGGCCGGTGCTGCTGAAGTGCTTCTGAAAGTGGCGGCTGTTGGCGTTTGTGGTTCCGATATACCCCGCATGTTGACCAAGGGTGCCCACAAGATGCCGCTGATATGCGGCCATGAATTTTCTGGCGAGATCGTCGAATTGGGTGAAGGCGTAACAGGGCTTGAAAAGGGCGATCTGGTCGGTGTTGCGCCGATGCTTCCGTGCCGCGTCTGCGACCAATGCGCGACGGGAAATTTCTCCCGCTGCCGCGATTATGATTATTTTGGAAGCCGCCGGAATGGGGCCTTTGCTGAATTCGTGGCGGTCCCTGTCGGCAATGTGCTGAAGGCGAAGAAAGGTTCCGATCCGCGCGCGGTTGCGATGACCGATCCAGCCTCGATTGCCCTTCATGCGATTTGGAAAGCACCGCCAACGGCTGGTCAGCGCGGCGGGGTCATCGGCTGCGGCCCCATCGGTCTGTTCGCCATTCAATGGATGAAGTTGATGGGGTGCACCGAAGTCGTAGCCATTGACGTCTCGGAGGAAAAACTCGCTCAAGCCCGTGAAGCAGGCGCGACGCATGCCTTTTTGGTGACCGACGACATACGCACCGATTTGCTCTGTGATGTGATCATCGAAGCCGCAGGCCATCCATCCTCGATCAACCGCGCCGTTCGGATGGCAGCTCCGGGTGGTCATGTTGTTTTTATCGGAATTCCGGTTGCCGATGTTTCGCTCGACAATAAAACATTCCAGCATTTTCTGAGGCAGGAAGTATCGCTCCATGGCGCGTGGAATTCGTTCGGCGCACCCTATCCGGGGAAGCAATGGACGGTTACGCTCGATGCTTTGACATCAGGCAAACTTCGTTGGGAATTTATGATCACGCATGAGTTAGGTCTTGATCGTTTGCCTGCAATGTTTGACACCATCAAAGCCAAGTCAGAATTCTTTTCTAAAATCATGTTCCGGCCGTAACGCTGGTTTATAAAGGGGTATTGTTCAATGGCGCGGCTTTTGGGATTAGATTTTGGCACGGGCGGTATCCGCATCGGCCTCTATGATCTTGAAAGCCGAACCATGCTCGGAGAGCGCGAGGCCGCTTATCCCACAACCTATCCCCATCAAGGCTGGGCGGAGCAATCACCTAGCGACTGGTGGAAAGCATTGGGCGACGCAACGCGCGGTTTGATGCGTGATTTGGGGTCGCCGCATATTGACGGAATTTGTGCGGCTACAACGGCTTCAACCGTCGTTGTTTGCAAACGCGACGGCACGCCCCTGCGCTCTGCTCTGCTTTGGATGGATTGCCGCGCTGCTGCCGAGGCTTCGCGGACAGAGCAATCAACCCATCCCGTTATGGCATATGCCGGTGGCGGCGATGCGTCCGAATGGCTCGTGCCCAAAGCGATGTGGCTCAAAACCCATGAGCCCGAGATCTATGCTGACGCCGATGTGATTTGCGAATGTCTGGACTATGTGAATTTCATGCTGACCGGACGGTGGGTTGCCTCGCGGATGAACGCCACCTGCAAGTGGAATTACGATTCGGTTGCGCAATGCTTCCATGACGATCTGTTTGCGGAATTTAGGGTTGCCGATCTGGGACAAAAATTGCCCGTGGATGTTCGGCCCGTCGGCGCATCCGTTGGTCCTATTTCAGATCTGGCGATGGCACATCTTGGCTTGATCAATAAACCTGTCGTCGCGCAAGGTGGCATTGATGCCCATATGGGCATGGTCGGAGCAGGCACGCTGGCACCGGGCGATTTACTGTTGATCAGTGGAACGTCATCGGTTCAACTTTTTCATATGCCGGTTGAGAAGCCCGTCCCCGGTTTCTGGGGCCCGTATCCGCACGCCCTCATCGATGATCATTGGCTTGTTGAGGCAGGACAGGTTTCGACCGGATCCGTTTTGTCATGGTTTTCGAAACGGATTTTTGAAATTGAGGGTGAAGATTTTGACGCTCTCATCCGGCAGGCTTCGACCATCCCCGTCGGAGGCTCAGGCCTAATGACGCTTGATTACTTTATGGGTAACCGGACACCTTATCGCGACTCGATGCTACGAGGGGCCGTGGTTGGCCTAACGCTTGGCCATGATCGGGCAGCCCTCTATCATTCAGCGATCGAGGGCGTTGCTTTGGGCTCAGCCCATGTGATCAAGCGCATCAAGGAACTGGGAATACCTTGCAATCGCATTGTGAGTGCGGGCGGGCATATCAAAAATCCGCTCTGGCTGAAGGCAACGGTCGATGCCATTGGTCAACCGATTGAAATCTCGGAAAATGCCAATCTAACGATTTATGGCACCATTGCCTCAGCGACGGTTGGTGCGGGTCTAATGAAGGACTTGTCCAGCGCGAGCGTTGCCGTAGCGCCAATGACGCGTACCCTATATCCCGATCTTGCAGCCCATGCGGAATATTCCAATCTCCTGTTGGATTATCTTCAGCTAACCGATACGCTTGCCCCCCTATCGCGTCGCCTGGCGGCACGCCAGTTGGAGGCGAAGTAACATGTCGGTTCATATGATCGATCGTGACGTTCAGTTTCGAAATCTGTCGTCCGAGCAGCGCGAACAGCTGATGATACAGGTGGCCAAGCGCTACTATGAACTCGATATGACAATGGGTGATCTTTCCAAGGAATTGGGGCTTACGCGTTGGCAGGCCAGCCGCCTCCTGACGGAAGCGCGCCAGACCGGCATTGTTAGGATCGATATTTTTCCTTTGTCGCCGCGGCGACCTGATCTCGAAAGCCGCCTGCAAAAACAATACAGGCTGAAGGAAGCAATCGTCGTTCCTGGCATGGATGATGCCGAAAACAGCACATTCCTGTTGGATAGTGTGGCACGAGCGGCTGCAAGATTTATTGCCAGCCTCGGCAAGCTCAGTGTTTTAGGGGTTTCATGGGGCCGAACCATGAGTGCGGTAGCACGCCATTTACCGCCCTTCTGGAACGAAGGGATTGAGGTTGTGTCGCTCAATGGCGCAACCAATGTGCGCTCAACCTCGCAAGTCTCCAACAATGTTGCCGAGCGATTTGCCCAAACGGCGAATGGCATAGCTACTCTTTTGCCTGTTCCTGCTATTTTGGGCCAAGAAGCAACGCGCATTGCGCTTGAACAAGATCCTACGATTGCAAAAATTCTTGAGATGGGCCGAAAGGCCCCTGTCATCTGTTTTGGCCTCGGTGCGCTTAATCCAGACTCGGTGTTGGTTCAATCGGGATTTATCTCTGAAAACGACGTTGCGGCTCTGCGTGGAAAAGGTGCCGTGGGCGATGTCTTAAGCCGCTTTATTGACGCTCGCGGTTCGATTGTCGACGCAATATTCGAGGCACGGTCCATCGGCCTTAATTTAGCCGAATGCGGCAAGCGAGATCTTTCGATTGGCGTATCCGCCGGTCGCAACAAACATGCGGTAACGCTCGCCAGCCTTCGTGCCGGCTATGTCAATGTGCTCGTAACAGACGAGCAAACAGCCCTTTTTCTATTATCAAGCGAAGCATCAAAATGAAAACATCTCCTAAAAAATCGGCCTCCTCGTCAAAGCCCGCGGTCGACGACGCGCCGAGCAAAATTTCGCTGCCAGCCTTGACCCACGCCCATCATACCCGCAATGCCGGCACCGCTTTGCAGCTCGACTGGTTTGAAACCGTTCAGGTCAATTTGTCGGCAACGGAGCGGCGTACCGCTACGCTAGGTGGCCGCCGGACGGTGAAGAAGACCTATCAGGCGGCTTGGCTTGTCAAAGCACTGCAATGCATCGATCTAACAACCTTAGCCGGTGACGACACACCCGGACGCGTGCATCGCTTGGCTGCTAAAGCGCGTCGTCCGATACGGGCCGATATTGTTGAAGCGCTCGGGCTTTCTGATGCGCCTCCAACGGTTGGTGCCGTCTGCGTTTATCCGACCATGGTGGGGCCTGCGGTAAAAGCGCTGGAAGGCTCCGGCATTCCGGTGGCCTCCGTTGCCACCGGCTTTCCAACCGGCCTGACACCGCTCGATCAGCGCTTGGCCGAGATCCGTTATGCGGTCGATATGGGCGCGGGCGAGATCGATATTGTAATCAACCGGTCGCAGGTACTCCGGCAGGAATGGACGGCGCTCTACGATGAAATTTGTGCCATGCGCGAAGCATGTGGTCCGGCGCATCTTAAAGCCATTCTTGGAACCGGCGATCTTCGGACGCTACGCAGCGTCTACAAAGCCAGCATGGTCGCGATGATGGCAGGTTCGGATTTCATCAAGACCTCGACCGGCAAAGAAGACGTCAACGCAACGTTGCCCGTGAGCCTCACCATGCTACGCGCTTTGCGCGATTATGGCGATCTGACAGGCGAAAAAGTTGGCTTTAAGCCAGCCGGTGGCCTTAAGACCGCCAAAGACGCCATGAATTGGCTCATCCTGATGAAGGAAGAACTCGGCCGCGAATGGCTGGAGCCCAATCTCTTCCGTATCGGCGCCAGCTCTATGCTCGCCGATATCGAGCGCCAACTCGAACATTTCGTGACCGGCCGTTACGCGTCGGCTTCCCACCACGCACTCGCCTGAGGATTAACCACCGTGCCCACCGTTAAAGAGATTTTGAACACCATGGATTATGGCCCCGCGCCTGAAGCCGATAGCCCAGTTCGCGAATGGCTTGATCATCACCGTGACGGCTTCCGTCACTATATCGGCGGCGACTTTGTTGCCTCCTCTGGTGGCGGCACGTTCAGCGTCGCCAATCCGGCGCGCGGGGAGATCCACGCCACCGTTGCCGAAGGCACGGCAAAGGATGTCGATGAAGCGGTTAAAGCCGCAGCCGCAGCCTTTCCGGCATGGTCCGCCCTACCGGGCCATGTCCGCGCGCGCTATCTCTACGCCATCGCCCGCCATGTGCAAAAGCGCGAGCGCTTTCTCTCGGTGCTTGAAACGCTCGACAATGGCAAACCTATCCGCGAGTCGCGTGACATCGACATTCCGCTCGTCGCCCGCCATTTCTATCACCATGCCGGATGGGCGGAGCTGATCGAAACCGATATCCCCGATCACAGCCCGATCGGGGTTTGCGGTCAGATCATTCCGTGGAATTTTCCGCTTCTGATGCTCGCTTGGAAAATCGCTCCCGCACTGGCTGCGGGTAATACGGTCGTGCTGAAGCCTGCTGAATTTACCCCACTTACCGCGCTGGCCTTCGCCGAGATTTGCAGCGAGATTGGCCTGCCACCGGGCGTCGTCAATATTGTAACAGGTGACGGCGCAACGGGTGCCGCGATTGTCGCCCATCCCAGCGTCAAGAAAATCGCCTTTACCGGCTCGACGGATGTGGGGCGAATCATCCGAAAAGCCACCGCTGGCAGCGGTAAAAAGCTCTCGCTCGAACTCGGCGGTAAATCCCCCTTCATCGTGTTTGAAGACGCCGATATGGATGGCGCGGTTGAAGGCGTTGTTGACGCAATCTGGTTCAATCAGGGCCAGGTCTGCTGTGCGGGTTCTCGTCTGGTGATTCAAGAAGGCATCAGCACGCGCTTCCTCGAAAAGCTCCGTCGTCGCATGGCCACCATGCGCGTTGGCGATCCGCTCGATAAATCCATTGATATGGGCGCAATTGTCGATCCCATCCAGCTTGCCCGAATTGAAGACCTCGTCCAACAGGGCGTGGCGGAAGGCGGCACACTTTGGCAATCTGATTGCGAGCTGCCCTCAACCGGCAGCTTCTATCCGCCCTCACTCTTTGTGAATGCCGAGCCTGCGTCCACGGTGGCGGACGTCGAAATTTTCGGACCCGTTGCCGTTGCCATGACCTTCCGCACGCCGGAGGAAGCCGTGCAGCTCGCCAACCATACGCGATACGGTTTAGCTGCATCGGTGTGGACGGAGAATATCGATCTGGCGCTCGATACCGCCTCGCAAATCAAAGCGGGCGTGCTGTGGATCAATTCGACCAATCTGTTTGACGCGGCCGCAGGCTTTGGCGGCTATCGCGAAAGCGGCTTTGGCCGCGAAGGTGGCCGCGAGGGCCTGTTGGAATATTTGGTGCCAAACGCGGAAAGGAGCCTTCTACCTGCTCATTCCGCATCAACTCCAAAACTCGATGCAGCCCCTCATCTTGGTAAGTCCGTTTTGAGTGTTCCCGATATTGATCGCACGGCAAAACTCTATATCGGCGGCAAGCAGTCACGGCCCGATGGCGGCTATTCATGGACCGTTACCGCGCCTGACGGAACAGCGCTTGGCGAAGCCGGTCTCGGCAACCGTAAAGATATCCGCAATGCGGTGGAGGCCGCCGCTAAGGCTAAAGGCTGGAGCGGACAGGCGGGGCATAACCGTGCGCAAGTGCTCTATTTCATGGCGGAAAACCTCTCGGCCCGTGCGAGCGAATTTACAGATCGTCTCCGCTCCGCAGGCCATTCGAAAGAAGTAGCGACAAGCGAAGTCGAAACCTCGCTTCGTCGCATGTTTTACTATGCCGCTTGGGCGGATAAATTCGATGGCCGCGTGCACGCCACACGCTCACGCCATTTGACAGTCGCACTGCATGAACCCTTCGGCGTAATGGGTCTTGTGTGCCCTGATGAAGCACCATTGCTCGGCATGGTTTCAATGGTGCTGCCCGCCATCGCCATGGGCAACCGCGTGGTGGTGGTACCTTCCTCGACACAGCCACTATCTGCGACCGATTTCTATCAGATTCTCGACACATCGGATGTGCCGGGCGGGGTCGTCAACATCGTCACCGGCGCTCGCACTGAGGTGTCAAAGACCTTAGCCGATCATGATGACGTCGATGCGCTGTGGTATGCGGCGCCCCGTGCAGAATGGGCGGCTATTGAGGCGGCATCAGCCGGCAATCTCAAGCCGGTCTGGACGTTTGAAGGTGATCGCACCGATTGGTCGTCAAACGCGGCGGCACAAGGCGCGCGCTTCCTGCGTCGGGCGACACAGATCAAGACCATCTGGGTGCCTTATGGCGAGTGAGGCATAGCCAATGCCATTTCTCGCCGCACAAACATCTATTGGTTTAGGGAGATGGCGAAGAGACGCCATCTCAAAGCTGGTCGGTCGTGCGCAGATCTTGCAGACGGGTCTTCATCGTCGTGAAGCGCGAAAGATGATTTTCTCCGCGGCGGAAGGCAACGGCGGTCGACAAAATGTCGATGATAACAAGCGCGGCGATGCGAGAAATGGTCGGCGTATAAAGATCCGTATTGTCCAACGTCTCGACAATCAGAACCACGTCACAGGCCTTGGCCAATGCGGTATTCGACCCCGTAATGCAAATCGTCTTCGCCCCGTTCTCACGAGCGGTACGCGCCGATTGGATGATCGAGCGGGTATTGCCCGTATTGGAAATCATCACAGCAACATCGCCGGGTCCCATCATCGACGCAACCATGATTTGTTGATGGGAGTCCGATTGCGCGCCGCAGGGCACGCCAAACAATGGAAATTTTTGTTGAGCATCGGCGGCAACAATGCCGGAAGCGCCGAAGCCAAAAAATTCAATTCGTTGGGCGGCCTCCAAAATGTCGATGGCGGCCGCGATGGCGGACCGGTCGAGATGTTGGCGGGCCCAATCCAGGCTCGAAATCGTATAGTCGAAAACCTTATCGACAATGGCCGTGGGCTTATCCGTTTTCAGCAAAACAGAATGCGTTGCTGGCGTACCAAGAGCAAGGCTGTGGGCAAGCCGAAGCTTGAAATCCTGAAAGCCAAGACACCCTGTGGCGACGCAGAACCGAATTACGGTCGGCTGGCTCACTTCCGCCAAATGAGCCGTCTCCGCGACGGTAAGGCCCAACAACCGATGCGGATCAGACAGCACAAGATCAGCCACTTTGCGATCCGATTTTCGCAAATCGGGCCGGGCTGTTCGGACCACCTCGATAATATTTTCAAGCGCGAGGCGTGGCGGTGTGGGCAATTCTTTCTGGTCCAAGGCAGTTACGTTCCTAAATCACATATAGTCCCAAACACTAGCGCATTCGTTACGCGCACTCCAGCGCAATGCCTTCAGGCAGAATATTCAAGGCCCGACGGTTCCATGAACCTTACCGTATTAAATGCCATCATCCCCTCCTTCCGCAGCAAAAGGACATAAAGCCATGTATCTTGAAAAATTCAAACTCACCAATCGGGTAGCCCTCGTTACCGGCGGCGGGCGCGGTATTGGCCTCGCCTGTGTCGAGGCGCTGTTAGAAGCGGGCGCCAAAGTCATTATTGCCGACAGTGATTTAGGCGTAGCCGAACAGGGGCAAAAAGAATTGCGCGCCAAGGGCTACGACCCCGATATCGTGTTGATGGATGTCACCAACTCAGCGCGGGTTACGGAAGTTGCTGACAGTATTGTGGCCAAGCACGGCCATATCGACATTATCGTCAACAATGCAGGTATAGCGCGCTCTGAAACGCCCGCCGAAGAGGTTTCAGACGAGCATTGGCTCAATGTCGTTGACGTCAATCTGAATGGATTATTTTGGTGCTGTCGCGCATTTGGCCGTCATATGCTGGCGCAAAAATCCGGCTCGATTGTGAATATCGGATCAATGTCCGGCTTCATCGTTAATAAGCCGCAGGAACAGAGCTATTACAACGCATCCAAAGCCGCCGTGCATCACCTGACGCGCTCGCTTGCAGCAGAATGGGCAAGCCGAGGCGTACGCGTCAATGCGGTCGCCCCGACCTATATCAATACCCCACTCACCGCATGGGCCAAGAATAACGAAGCAATGTACAAAACCTGGATGGAATTCACCCCCATGGCCCGCATGGGCGAAGTCGACGAGATCGCTTCCGTGGTGCTCTTTCTAGCATCGGATGCGTCGAGCCTTATGACGGGTTCAATTGTACTGGCTGACGGTGGATATACGTGTTGGTAAGTTTCGACCGCCCAAAGCTCAGCTGAATTACTTCTGACCTGCCTTTTATTGCTCTTAGTGCGTGGATGACTCCTCGGGACTAGGAGCAATTTTTTCTTGTCGGTGGACCGGGTCTGCGCCTAGGTCAAGATCAGCCACCTCAAAAAGTTACAGGAAGTTGCACTTCGTGTCTGAATCTAGGTCTCGTATTATTTCTACTTAGCCTCATCCCGGTACCTTAAAGCAAATCCCTAAAAAAGGGGTCCCCAAGATTTTCCCACTTTACTCACGACCCATGGAAAACCGGGTCTAAAGGGGTCGATCCTAGAACGGCGCCCTCCGAATACGGGGGTACGGGGGTCTTAAGGCGGTTGCCGGCAAGGGATTTGGAAATTGCCAAAGGGACCCGTGAATTGTCGGGTCAGTACGAGTCAAGGATGGTAAAGGACGGAGGACGGAGGATCGAGGACAAAATCCCCCTAACCATCATGACCCGCCTGTGATCATCATACGGTAGACCAAGGGCGGTGGTCGGCTATCATCTGATGATGGTTATCACACAACGAGAAGCAATCAGACCGCCCCGGCCCCGAAACAATGCCCCGCCCATAGCTCCATTAAAACACGCCGCTTCTCGAAATGATCCGTGCGGTGATATGCAGCCTCGACCTTGCTCTCGACGACTTCGGCAGAGGTTGGTGGACAGCGACCAAATTATAGCCTGCGTGTGAACTTCTAATCCAACCCATACTCGGTTGAATATATGCTCTACTCATTCTCAATAACGGCTGGATGAAACATAAAAAGCATCACGATGCTTCCCATATGCTTCCCAATGCTATTTTCTGGGAAGCAAGGTTCAGGAAAACATTATCTAAGTCATTGATTTAATTGGCGCGCCCGGAACGATTCGAACGTCCGACCCTCAGATTCGTAGTCTGATGCTCTATCCAGCTGAGCTACGGGCGCCAGAGGCAACGTGATAGACGTAAACCACCGATGGACGATCCATTATCCTCTCCCGCGCCGGACTGCAACCCTCTGTGTGATAATAATATCGGCGGTGCCATCGTCTGAAACCACGGCGTCCGATCCGCATTCTCAATCAAATATGTCAGTTTATTGAAGGTTGGCTGCGAGTTAGAATTGACTTTCTTGGTCCCATCCGTCATTAACCCCGCTAACTTTGATCATCGCATAGCTTTGACGGGGTGCTCGTGAGGCGTAAAGCCTTGGAGATCGCGGCAAAGCGTTTCGTTTCAGAAGCATTCACGGCATCTGACGAAACCCAAAATATAGACTGGAGACTGACCGTGAAGCGGACTTTTCAACCGAGCAAGCTCGTTCGCAAGCGCCGTCATGGCTATCGCGCCCGTATGGCAACCAAAGGTGGCCGCAAGGTTATTGCAGCGCGCCGCGCCCGTGGCCGGAAGCGCCTGTCGGCGTGATCGGAACAGCTCCCCAGAACGGCGCAATGCTCGCGCACTCTGATCAGGGAGTTCTCAACGGGAAGCAGTCGGGAACACAATCGGTTCTTTGGCTTACCCGCAGGCCCGAATTTCTTGCAGTTGCAAAGGGGCGCCGCCACCACGCGGCGCTTTTCACGATTCAGGTTCTTGCGCGCAATGATGGCTTGGAAAACGCCCGTTTCGGTTTGACCGTGACGGCCAAAACAGGCAATTCCGTTGAGCGCAACCGCATCAAGCGGCGGTTGCGTGACGTGATCAGAAATAAAGTGCGTCTTGTAGCCTTTCCCGGTAACGACTATGTCCTTATCGGTCGTCGGGGATTGCTCGATGCACCCTATGAAACCATTATCGCCGAATTGTCGGACGGGATTTTAAGGCTTAAACCCCGTTCGTCGCATTCTCCAAAGCCCTAACCGAGCAGCAATTAGGCCATGCAGGACACGAAAAACCTTATTCTCGCCGTAGCGCTTTCGGTTATCATTTATGCCGGATGGACCTATTTCATTACGATGCCGATGGAACAGAAAAAGCAGGCCGAAATTGCGGCCATGCTGCCTGTTCAAGGTCAGGCAACGGGCAAACCAACCGGTCAAACAACGGTCGCTACCCCCGCGGGCCAACCGGCGGTTACCGTGTTCACCAGCCGCGCCGATGCGCTTGCGGCCGGCCCGCGCGTGGCAATCGACACGCCGAAGCTGAAGGGTTCGCTCGCGCTGACCGGCGGTGATATTGATGACGTTTCTTTCAAAGGCTACCGCGAGACGGTGGACCCTACCTCGCCGAACATTGTTTTGTTTTCCCCCGATAAATCGCCGGATGCCTATTTTGCCCGTTTTTTTTGGTTAGCGGCTCCGGGTACGAAAATCGACCTTCCAACCACGACGACGGTGTGGAAGGCAGACGGCGCAAAGCTGACGGATAAGCAACCGCTCACGCTGACGTGGGACAACGGCCAGGGCTTTACATTCAAGCGCGTGATATCGGTCGATGACGGCTATATGTTTACGGTCGCCGATACGGTCGAGGCGACGGGAACCGCTGAGGCGAGCCTCATCCCCTATGGCGGCATCGAGCGTTTTAATAAGCCTGCCGTTGTGGGTACCTACGTGCTGCACGAGGGCTTCGTTGGCTTTATGGGCGACCAAGGTTTGGCCGAACTGACCTATGAGAAGGCTGACAAAGCCGATCCATTGCAGGGTGTTGCCGGCAAAGGCGCGCAATACAAGGCGGCTGTTGGCGGGTTTGCAGGCATTACCGATAAATACTGGGCCGCGGCGCTTATTCCCGATCAAGCAACACCCTATGATGCGGTGTTTCGCAGCATTGATGGCCCGACCAAGCTCTATCAAGTCGATATGACGCAAGCTCCGTTAGCTGTAGCTCCCGGAGCGCCAGCGCAATCGACGAAGCGGTTGTTCGTCGGTGCCAAGGAAGTCAAAACGGTCGATGGTTACGCCGACACGCTCGGCATCAAGCGGTTTGACCTCGTGATTGATTGGGGCTGGTTTTATTTCTTCACCAAACCGCTCTTCAAGATGATGGAGTTTTTCTATCATTGGACCGGAAATTTCGGCTTTGCGATCTTGATCGTCACTGTTTTGGTGAAGGCAGCCTTCTTCCCGCTCGCCAATAAGAGCTATGCCTCGATGGCGAAGATGAAGGCGGTTCAGCCGCAAATGGCGCTGATCCGCGAGCGCTTTGCCGATGACAAGGTGAAGCAGCAGCAGGAATTGATGGAGCTCTACAAGAAGGAGAAGATCAACCCGATTGCCGGTTGCTGGCCGATGTTGATCCAAATTCCCGTCTTCTTCTCGCTCTATAAAGTGCTCTATGTCACGATCGAGATGCGGCACGCGCCGTTTATCGGGTGGATCCACGATTTGGCCTCGCCCGATCCGACCTCGGTGTTCACGCTGTTTGGTTTGATCCCCTGGACGCCGCCAACGATCATGATGATCGGTATCTGGCCGCTGATCATGGGTGTGACGATGTTTGTTCAGATGAAAATGAACCCCGCGCCACCGGACCCTGTGCAGCAGGCCATGTTCTCATGGATGCCAGTGATGTTCACGTTCATGCTGGGCTCTTTCCCGGCGGGGCTTGTGATCTACTGGTCGTGGAACAACACGCTCTCCGTCAGCCAACAATATCTCATCATGCGACGGCATGGCGTGAAGGTGGAATTGTGGGATAATCTGAGCGCCACCTTCAGCGGGCTGTTCCGCAAGAAATCGTAATGACCGTGATCGACCCTGGTGATCTGTTCGAACGCGGCCGGAAGCTGTTTGCAGGACCGTGCGAATTTATCTGGGCGGCATCGAAGATTGACGGATTGCCGCCAATGGGGCCGGCTGAAATCGCGTTTGCCGGTCGCTCGAATGTCGGCAAATCCTCGCTGCTGAACGGATTGACGGGTCGTAATGCGTTGGCGCGGACATCCAACACACCCGGACGCACGCAGCAGCTTAATTTCTTCGCGGTGGGCATTCCGGGCTCGGAGAAACTTCGCCTCGTGGATATGCCGGGCTATGGCTACGCCAAAGTGTCGAAAGAGAAAATCTCGACCTGGACCAAGCTGATGCACGCCTATTTGCAAGGCCGTGCGCCTTTGATGCGGGTGTTTGTACTGGTCGATGGCCGGCACGGGCTCAAGCCGCCGGATGTCGAGATGTTTGATTTGTTGGACGCTACCGCAATGCCCTACCAAGTCGTTTTGACCAAAAAGGACGAGGTTAAAAAATCCGAAGTCGATTTGCGGATTGAAGGCGTGAAAGCGGGCTTGATCAAGCGACCTGCTGCCCATCCCGAAGTGCTGTTCACCTCGTCGGAGACCGGCGAGGGCATGGGCGAGTTGCGCGAAGGGATCATGCGCTTGCTCGTCGAACGGGGCATCGACGCATAATGACGTTGATTGAGCGCGTCCTGCTTGGCCTCGCGGGATTTTACGGCGCGTCTGGTGTCGCGCTCGCCGCGGCGTCTGCCCATCTCGCTCCGGGTTCCTCGCTGGGCTCCGCCTCGCTTGTCGCTTTGGTTCATGCCCCCGCGATGCTGGCGGCACTTGCCGCTCGCCATGGTGGCTTGCTCGATGCTCGTCTGGGGTTCCTTGGTTTGGGTGGATTTGCGTTGGGGGTCGCTTTGTTTTCGGGTGATCTGACGATGCGAACCTTTTTGGGCTATCCGCTTTTTGCAATGGCCGCTCCATCCGGCGGGGTGCTGTTAATCGGCGGCTGGCTGGTGCTGGCGGCGGCGGGATTGGTGAAACAAAAGTGACACGGTGTTGGGCCTAAAATCGACGGGACAGAATCGTCGCGATGGGTTAGAAGCCCTCGATAAATTTCGATAAACGCGTTAGAGGGCAATGATGACCAAAGCCAATCCGCATGAACAAGCCGAACTTTTGGTCCGCGCCTTGCCGCATATGCTGCGCTACGATGATGCCACGGTTGTCGTGAAATATGGCGGCCACGCGATGGGCGACGAGCAAATGGCGCGCGATTTTGCACGCGACATGATTTTGCTCGAGCAGTCCGGCGTGAATCCCGTGGTCGTCCATGGCGGCGGGCCGCAAATCGGTGCAATGCTGGCCCGGTTGAACATTAAAAGTGAATTCGCCGCCGGCCTTCGGGTGACCGACAAAGCCACGATGGATGTGGTGGAGATGGTGCTGGCAGGCCTCATCAACAAGCAGATCGTTGGTTTCATCAACAATGAAGGCGGCAGGGCGATCGGTCTTTGCGGCAAAGACGGCAACATGGTCACAGCAACCAAAGTAACGCGGACGGTTGTGGACGATTCAACCCACCTCGAAACCGAAGTCGATTTGGGCTTTGTCGGTGAACCCGCAAGCGTTGATAGCCGCGTCTTGGAAGCGCTCCTTGGTCGCGAATTAATCCCCGTTTTGGCCCCGGTTTGCAACGGCGTGGATGGTCAGACCTATAATGTGAACGCCGATACCTTCGCGGGCGCGATCGCGGGTGCGTTAAAGGCCAAGCGCTTGTTGTTGCTTACCGATGTCCCTGGCGTGTTGGATAAAGATAAAAACCTCATTCCCGAATTGAATGTGTCGCAAATCCATGCGTTGATTGCGGATGGCACCATTACCGGCGGCATGATCCCGAAGGTCGAGACCTGCATTTATGCACTGGAGCAAGGTGTTGAAGGCGTCGTGATTTTGGATGGCAAAGTCCCCCATTCGGTGCTGCTTGAACTCCTGACAGACCACGGTGCGGGGACGTTGATCACGCGGTGAGGGACGTCTCAACCATTGAGGTTCAAAAAGCCTTTTCCCATGTGAATGTCTGGATTTTCGATCTCGACAATACGCTTTATCCCCCTGAATCCGCGCTTTGGCCGCAGGTTGATCAGCGGATCACGCTGTTTTTGGGCGATATGTTCGGCATTGATGGCCTCTCCGCCCGTGCGTTGCAGAAATATTATTACCAGAAATATGGCACCACGCTCAAAGGCTTGATGGAACAATACGGCATGAAGCCAGAACCGTTCCTCGATTTTGCGCATGATATTGATGTATCGGGATTGGCCGCCGATCCGGGCTTGGGTTCGGCGATCGAGGCGTTGCCGGGCCGTAAACTGATCCTCACCAATGGTTCGGAGGCGCACGCGCGCAATGTCGCGGGAAAACTCGGGATTATCGACAAATTCGAGGCGGTGTTTGACATCGTCGCCGCCGGCTTCACGCCAAAGCCGGAAGAAGCGACCTATGTGAAGTTTCTCGACCAGTATCAAATCGATCCGTCCCGCGCGGCGATGTTTGAAGATTTGGCCAAGAACCTTGTTGTTCCGCATCAGTTAGGCATGCGCACGGTGCTGATTTTGCCCAAGCAGTTTGATGTGTATCGCGAGGCATCCGAGCAGATGGATATTGATGCACGGTATATTGATTTCAAGACGAAAGAATTGACAGGTTTTTTACGAGAGGTGGTGTGAATTAATAGACAATTAGCCCTCTCCCCTTGTTGGAGAGGGTGGCCCCCGAACGGGGGTCGGGTGAGGGGTACGCTCGCCAAGAGCACCCGTCATCCGTCGGCCTTCGACTGAGACCTTCTCCCGCAGGGGGAGAAGGAATCTCGCGGGTTAACCAAACTTCCTCGCCGCAGCACCGTGTTCGGCCATCAGTCTACCTAAATCCATCCCGACCGGCATCCCGTCCACCACCCGCCACTGACCTTGCACCATCACGCGATCCGCCCGATGCGCGCCGCATAAAACGAGCGTGGCGAGCGGATCATGTCCGCCGGAGAAGCGCGGCTCGTCGAGCGTGAAGAGCGCTAAATCGGCCTGTTTGCCGACCGCGATCGTGCCAATATCATCGCGGCCTAAACACCGTGCTGAACCTTCCGTCGCCCACCGAAACGCATCGAGATGCGTGACCTTTTCGGCGGATTCATAATGCAGGCGATTGACCATCAACGCATGGCGCACGGCTTCCATCATGTTGGAAGAATCGTTGGAGGCTGAACCATCCACACCTAAGCCAACAGGCGCGCCCGCACGCTCCAATTCGCGTGTTTTGCAAAAGCCTGAAGCCAGCACCGCATTCGATGTCGGGCAATGGCAAATGCCGACGCCGTGCTTGCCCAGCTTGGTGCAATCATCCGCCGTGAAATGCACGCCATGCGCCAACCAGGTGCGCGGGGTAAGCCAACCGACTTCTTCGAGCAATTCGATGGGGCGGCATTTGTAGACTTCGGCGCAATAGGCGTCCTCGTCTTTGGTTTCAGCGAGATGCGTGTGCAGCCGTGCATCGAATTTTTCGACCAATGCCGCGCTTTCGCTCATCAAGCGTTTTGTTACTGAGAAGGGCGAGCAGGGGGCCAACGCCACGCGGATAAAGGCGCCTTCGCTTGTGTCGTGGTAGCGGCTGAGCAAGCGCTCGCTATCGGCTAAAATCGTGTCTTCATCTTGCACCACGCTATCGGGTGGCAGGCCGCCATCTTTCTCGGACAGGTTCATCGAGCCGCGCGTCACCGTCATGCGGATGCCGAGCTTTCGCGCCTCATCGACTTCGATGTCGATGGCTTCATCAAGCCCAGCGGGAAAGAGATAATGATGATCCGCCGCCGTGGTGCAACCGGACAGCAAGAGCTCCACCAGCGCTAAGCGAACCGAGAGCCGAAAGCTCTCCGGATCAAGCCGCGCCCAGATGGGGTAAAGCGCTTTCAACCATGGAAAGAGTTCCTTGTTGATGGCGGAAGGGTGCGCGCGGGTGAGCGTTTGGTAAAAATGATGATGCGTGTTGATCAACCCCGGCAACACGACATGGCGCGAGGCGTCAAAGGTGTGATCGACGGGGGTGGCAGGTGATTGGCCGGAAGCGAGCAGCTCCACAATGCGGCCCTGCTCGATGACGAGACCGCCCGCCGCGTTGTCAGCTAAAATGGCGAGCGGGTTTTTAAGGTAGAGGCGCATGGGGTCAGGTCCGTGAAGGTGGGCGTCACGCGAGTTGTAAGGGATTTGGAGCGGGCTGCAACCGGGGATTGGTTGAAATTCCGAGGATGACTAAAGACCTTAGCCTTTAAGGTGCTTAATTCAGATATTGACAAAACAACCTTAAAGGTTTATTCCTGAAATGGAAAAGAGAAAACCAAGTCATGATTTGAAGGCGTTTCAAGCGGCATTTTCGCGCGAGCGCGCCATTACCCTTACGGCGGCTCGTTCGGCGCGGGCATTAGGCTTTTCGGTATCGGCTGTTGTGACATTGGTGAATAGGCTGGAGCGGAAGCATTTCTTCAAATCGATGACGAGTTTTCGCGATAATCGACAATGGCAAGATGTTTATCACCTGCCGGATAAAGACAGAGTGCTCTATGTGAAATTTACCGACGCTGTTCTGACCGAATTTATTCTGTTGTCGTTGAAGGAAAAATGACATGAGCACGATCAAAACCATGATCCATCCCGAAACGGGCGCAACGCTTCGCCGCGCCCGACGGGTCGAGACGGTTGATTATATGGGCATGTCGAAGCAGGTCGATATTGAAGGCTGGTTCCCGGAGGATGGCGGCGACGGCATTTTGATAGGCGATGATTCAGCGCCGCTTGATGCCGCGCTATTGGAACTCAAAGCGGCCTATCGGGCGGAGACGCAAGAATTGGCCAAGCGTGTGCGTGTTTCTGTTGGGCTTACCCAGCGTGATGCGAGCCTATTGCTCACGGGTTCGCCAAACAGCTTTTCAAAATATGAACGCGGCGTGGCCCAACCCAGTTGGCCGACTTTTGTGTTGTTGAAGCTTCTTGCACGTCAGCCCAACTTGATTGAAACGATTAAATCGGCCTAATTCCCCACCCGCTTCACCATCACAACATCATCCTCATATACTTCCCCGCCCAACCCCTCATAAAAGCGCTTGGCGGAGTGATTTTCATGCCAGACGGTCCAAGTGAGCCAAGTTGCTGCCCGCCGCGCGGCAATCGCTTCGACCTCGGCCATGAGAGCGAGGCCTACGCCTTGGCTGCGCGCCGATTTCCGCACGAATAACCCGGCGATAAAAATCGCTCCGTCCGTGTTAAACACGCCGTCATGATAGGCGAGATAGCCAAGGGCCGCGCCGTCTCGCTCGGCAATCAAGGTGGTGCAGAACGGATGGGGGCCGAAGCTTAAGTCTGCCGTATGCGAAAAATCTTTTCGCGAGCCGTTGGCGAGTAAATCATCCTCCGGCGAAGCGCCGGGTTCCAGCGAGCGGAAATAGAGGTCGATTTCCTGCACCATTGCGTGCAATTCGGCCTTGTCCGCCTCTTTAGCGGTTCGAATGGTCAACGGCATTGGGCTTGCTCCCACGGCTTTGCGGTTCAATAAAGGTATCCATCCTTCGCCTTTTCGAGACCAAGGTGACATATCCGTTATCGCTTGATAAGAAGCCATCAATCGCCTCACCCTCTATCAACGGACGAAACGCCATGCACGATTCTGCTCTCGCTTCCATTATCGACGTCGCTTGGGAAAAGCGCACCGAATTAAACACTTCCACCCAAGGCGAAATCCGCGAGGCGGTGGATTATGCGATTGACCGGCTCGATTCGGGCGCGTTGCGGGTGGCGACCAAAGAGGCGGATGGGAACTGGCAGACGCATCAATGGCTGAAAAAGGCCGTGCTTTTGTCCTTTCGGCTTAACGATAATGTATTGATGTCGAATGGTCCCGGCGGCTCGTCTTGGTGGGACAAGGTGCCATCGAAATTTGAAGGTTGGGGCGAGGCAGAGTTCAAAGCCGGCGGTTTCCGCGCCGTGCCCAATTGCACCGTGCGCCGCGGGGCCTATATCGCGCCGAACGCGATTTTAATGCCGTCTTTCGTCAATATTGGCGGCTATGTCGATACGGGTACCATGGTGGATACGTGGGTCACTGTCGGCTCGTGCGCTCAAATCGGCAAGAATGTGCACCTCTCCGGCGGTGTCGGCATTGGCGGCGTGTTGGAGCCGGTGCAGGCGGGCCCGACCATTATCGAGGATAATTGCTTTATCGGCGCGCGCTCGGAAGTGGTTGAAGGCGTTGTGATCGGCGAAGGCTCGGTGATCTCGATGGGCGTGTTCATCGGCCAATCGACCAAGATCGTCGACCGCGAAACCGGCGAAGTGTTTATGGGCCGCGTGCCGCCTTACTCCGTGGTGGTATCCGGCTCGATGCCCGGCAAGCCGTTTCCCGATGGCACAATGGGCCCGTCGCTTTATTGCGCGGTCATTGTGAAGCGGGTGGACGCCAAGACGCGGGCCAAGACGGGGATTAATGAGTTGCTTAGGGATTGATGTCCGGTGAGTCTCAACCCCAAAGACGCTATCGCCTTAACCCAAGCCCTCATCCGCTGCCCTTCGGTGACGCCGGAAGAGGGAGGTGCGCTTCAACTTCTGCATGGTGTTTTGCAAGAAGCAGGGTTTAAGAGCCATATCGTCCGCTTCTCGGATTCCAACACGCCGGATGTCGATAATCTCTACGCCCGCATCGGCTCGGGCGCGCCGTGCCTGATGTTTGCGGGCCATACCGATGTCGTGCCCGTGGGGGATGAAACACGCTGGACGCATGGCCCCTTTGCGGGCGAGATTGTGGATGGCGTGCTCTATGGCCGAGGGGCTGCGGATATGAAGGGCGGCGTTGCGGCTTCCGTTTCCGCAGTGCTGACGTTTCTCGAAGAAACGGGCGACAGCTTCAAAGGCTCGATTGCGTTTCTGATCACGGGGGACGAGGAAGGCCCCGCCATTAACGGCACGGTGAAACTGCTCGAATGGGCCAAAGCGCGCGGCGAGCACTTTGACCATTGCATTTTGGGCGAGCCGACCAATCCGGAACGCTTGGGCGATATGATCAAAATCGGCCGTCGCGGGTCGCTTTCTGGCCGCTTGGTGGTGGAAGGCAAGCAGGGCCATATCGCCTATCCGCATCTGGCGGAAAACCCTATTCGCGGCATAGTGAAGCTGGTCGGCGGACTGATGGCCGAGCCTCTTGATCAGGGAACCGCGCATTTTGGCGCGTCAAACCTTGAGTTTTCGACGCTCGATGTGGGGAATAAAGCGGGCAATGTGATCCCGCAATCAGCCGAAGCGAAGTTCAATATCCGGTTCAACGACCTTTGGACGCACGCCACCCTTGCCGCCGAGATCGAGGGGCGTTTGCGCCATTTGGCGGGCAATGAGGTGCGTTACACGGTGAATTTCGAACCCTCCAACGCCGACGCGTTTCTGACCGAACCCGGTGCCTTTGTGGAGATGGCCGCAGCCTCGATTGAGGCGTCGACGGGGATTAAGCCCAAGCTTTCGACGACCGGCGGCACATCGGACGCGCGATTCATCAAAAATTATTGCCCCGTGATCGAGTTCGGCTTGGTCGGGCAGACGATGCACCAGATCGATGAGCGGGTGCCGGTAGCCGATATCGCGCGATTGTCCGAAATCTATGAGGGTTTGATGAGGCACTATTTTGCCTGAAGGTCAGCTTGCCCTTCCCAACCTCTCCGTTTTTGATTAGAAGCGGTGCACAATTTCGATTGAGGAGCTAAGCGCATGATTCCGGCATCCGAACAGGTTGTGACCGTCTTTGGTGGCTCGGGGTTTCTGGGCCGCCATGTGGTGCGTGCGCTCGCCAAGCGCGGCTACCGCATTCGGGTTGCGGTGCGTCGGCCTGATCTTGCGAATTTTCTCCAGCCGCTCGGCAATGTGGGGCAAATCCACGCCGTCCAAGCCAATTTGCGCTATCCGGCCTCGATTGATCGCGCCATCCAGGGCTCGTCCGCTGTGATCAATCTCGTTGGAATTTTATCCGAGCGTGGTCACCAGCGCTTTGCCACCGTGCAGACCGACGGCGCCAAAGCGATTGCGGAAGCGGCAAAGCGCCACGGGATTGCACGCCTCGTGCATGTTTCCGCGATTGGGGCCGATGCTGAATCGCCATCCGTCTATGCGCGGACGAAAGCCGCAGGCGAAGACGCTGTTAAAGCCGCCATCAAGGAAGCCATTATCCTGCGGCCGTCGATTGTGTTTGGTCCCGACGATGATTTCTTCAACCGCTTTGCTGCCCTTGCGCGCGTTATGCCATTTTTACCGTTGATCGGTGGCGGGCACACCAAATTCCAACCTGTTTTTGTGGGCGATGTGGCGGAAGCCGTTGCCCAAGCTGTTGATGGCCGTTTGAAAGCGGGCGCGACCTATGAGTTGGGCGGTCCAGAAGTCAAAACCTTCCGTGAATTGATGGAAATCACGTTGAAGGTCGCCAACCGCAAGCGCTTTTTGCTGCCGCTTCCCTTCCCGCTCGCGCGGATACAGGCGGGCATATTCGAGGTGATCGATACCGTTACCTTCGGTCTTGCAATGCCCTCCGCACTCCGCCTGACGCGCGATCAGGTTACTTTGCTTGCGCGCGACAATGTCGTTTCAGATGAAGCCAAGAAAAAAGGCCTCACATTGGAAGGTATCGGCGTTGAAGGCGAAACCATCGAGGCCATTGTGCCAAGCTATCTCTACCGCTTTCGCAAAGCGGGCCAGTTCGAGCGTATGGCGGATGCTTGATCGAACGACTTAACCAAAGCAAGGCTTGTGACTTGTATTTAATGGGTGTACAAGAATTCAATGGACATTGAGTTCGATCCCGCTAAAGACAAGTCGAATATTGCCAAGCATGGGATATCTCTCAAGGCTGCGGAAGGCTTCGAATGGGATACGGCGATTGAGCGAGAAGATAACCGTTTCGACTATGGCGAGCGGCGTTTCGTTGCGATTGGGCTGATCGGTAACCGCCTCTATGCGTTGGTTTTTACAGCGGTATCGCATGAGGATGCCGTTCGAGCCATTAGTTTGCGTCCGGCGGAGAAGCACGAAGTGAGGTTCTATCATGACCAAATTTGATCCGGCGATCCACGATGACAACCCGCAGATGGACGAGGCGTTTATGGCCGGAATGAAGCCCTCTTTGCGCGGGCGTCCGAAGTCGGAAACACCGAAAGTGGAAGTCAAAATCCGTCTCGATGCCAAAACGGTCGAGCATTTGCGCAACAGTGGGCCGGGATGGCAAACACGCGTGAATGCTATGCTTGGAAAGCTTGTTGCGGGTGGACAGCTTTGATGGGCATGGCGGATGCTTAATCGCTTATTGTGATTGCTTCGCCGTCGCTCGCAATGACGGAATGTTAGCGTTTTTCCATTTCATTAATAATGCCCGGGATCAGCCAAGCGGTGCAACCGGTCGGACGCCGTTCTCGCTACTCTGACCAACATTGCCTTGCGGGTTGCTGCTGCCAACCGATGCTCGGGCGCTTCGCGTAAGACGGCCGCCCCATACGAATCGGCCAAAATCAGCCCTGCATCCTCGGGCATAATTTCATGCGGCACGCTTTCCGGAATGGCGAAAAACAGCCGGTCGCAATGCTGGCGGTAGTCGGGCCATTTTTGATCGACCCGAAAATCCTCGATGCTGGATTTAATTTCGATGATCCAGATGGTGCCATCGTCTCCTAAAGCGACGAGATCGGCGCGGCGGTTGGAGGCTAACGTTAATTCGGTCACGCTCGCAAAGCCCAATTGGCGCAATAGCCGCCTTGTGCCGCGCGCCACCATCAGCGCCATTTCTGATTGGCGGCCATCGGGGGGTAGGATGAGGTCAGGTGTGATCATACTCTCCAATATCGCATAATGACGGCCTCGGGCTAGCGTGTTGATGGATCTGTGGGAGCATGATATATATCGTTGCTATATATCAAATAGGAGGCAAGCCATGGCAACCGCAAAAGTATTTTGGTCGGGTCGCTCGCAAGCGGTGCGGTTGCCGAAAGAGTTTCGCGTTGATAGCCAAGAATTGACGATCAGGCGCGAGGGGCAGACGCTCATTCTGGAACAAAAGCCAGGGGATTGGGCGTGGCTTACCGCTATTCAGCACGGTTTGTCGCCGGATTTCATGGTCAACGGGCGCGAGCCGTCGCCCGATCAAGCCCGGCCCGATTTGGATGAGCTCTTTCCATGATCCGGTGGCTTTTGGACACCAATGCGATTATTGCGCTTTTAAAAGGCAAGTTCCCCCGTTTTACATCAAGGGTCATGGCAGAAAAGCCGGAAACCTTCGGGCTTTCGGTGATTGTCTACCACGAGTTAATCTATGGGGCGGCCAAAAGCGCCCGCCCCGAGCAGAACGTGCAACTGATTGATGCCATCGCCTTTCCGCTTTTAGCCTTTGAGCCAAAGGACGCGAGCGCCGCTGGCCTCATTCGCGTGCAATTGGCGAAATTAGGCACGCCCATTGGCCCGCTCGATGTGCTGATCGCAGGGCAGGCATTGGCACGCGGGTTGGTGCTCATCACGGATAATAGCCGCAAATTCTCCCGTATCCCAGATTTGAAACAAGAAAATTGGCTGCGCTAACGCCTTCCCCCGTTGCAAACCCTTGGCATTGCCTCTATACACCCATGCTTCAAACCGCCCGGCTGATTAAGGGCTGCCGTGGCGGTTTATTTCGCTCATGAAGATGCGAACGGTGTGTTTACACGCCGACCCGATTAAGAATGGATGGCTTCGGCTGTCCGAAGGAGAGCAAAATGCCCAAGATGAAGACCAAATCGGCCGCCAAAAAGCGGTTCAAAATCACCGGCACCGGCAAGGTGATGTATGCTCAGGCAGGTAAGCGCCACGGCATGATCAAGCGGACGAACAAGCAGATTCGTAATCTGCGCGGCACCAATGTGATGTTCGAAACCGACGGTTACAACGTCAAGAAATACTTCCTCCCCAACGGTTGATCGCCCAAGGGTAAAAGTTTTCCATCACATTTTTAGCGATTCTTCCGAAGGAGATCCGTCATGTCACGTGTCAAACGGGGTGTAACATCCCACGCAAAACATAAAAAAGTTTTCAAGGCTGCGAAGGGCTTTTACGGCCGTCGCAAAAATACGATCCGCGCAGCAAAAGCGGCTGTCGATCGTTCGATGCAATACGCAACCCGCGATCGTAAAGTTAAGAAGCGGACGATCCGCGCCCTCTGGATCCAGCGTTTGAACGCTGCCGTCCGGGAGCATGGCATTGTCTATTCGCGCTTCATTGACGGCCTCAACAAGGCTGGCATTGTGGTCGATCGTAAGGTTCTCTCCGATCTCGCCATTCACGAGCCGGTGGCCTTTGCCGCCCTCGTTGAAAAGGCCAAGGCGCATATCACTGCGGTTGCTGCTTAATCCAGCAGTCCTTCTGCACAGGTAATCGCTTCAGGGCCCGCGAGTGCATTCGCGGGCCTTTTTATTGATCGAATTTTGCCTCTCAATTTTGCCTTCCAGCCAGCGGTACGCATCATGACCGATTACTCGTCGCTTGAATCCGAACTCGTCACCGCCATAAAGGCAGCAACCGACGAAGCCTCGCTCGAAGCCATTCGCGTGGCAGCGCTTGGCAAAGCGGGTTCCATTTCCGGCCTGCTCAAGACGCTCGGATCGCTCACGCCGGACGAGCGCAAGGAACAAGGTCCGTTGATCAACGGTCTGCGTGACCGTGTTACCGAAGCTTTGGCCGCCCGCCGCACCACGCTGAAAGACGCGGCGCTCGAAGCGCGCCTCGCCGCTGAGCGGGTTGACGTTTCCTTACCCGTTCAACCATCGGACAATGCGCGGGGCCGCATTCACCCGATCAGCCAAGTGATCGAAGAGCTCACCACGATCTTCGGCGATATGGGGTTTGCGGTCGCTGAAGGCCCGGATATCGAAAATGATTTTTACAATTTCACCGCGCTGAATTTCCCCGTCGGCCATCCGGCGCGCGAGATGCACGATACGTTCTTCTTCAACCCCGACGAGAATGGCGAGCGCAAGCTGCTGCGCACCCACACCAGTCCCGTGCAAATCCGTACCATGATGACGCAGAAGCCGCCGATCCGCGTCATCATTCCGGGCCGCACCTATCGCTGCGACTCGGATCAGACGCATACGCCGATGTTCCATCAGGTCGAAGGCCTCGTCATCGATAAGGGCTCGCATATGGGCCATTTGAAATGGATTTTGGCCGAATTCTGCAAAGCCTTCTTTGAAGTCGACGACGTCAAAATGCGTTTTCGCCCAAGCTTCTTTCCGTTCACGGAACCGTCCGTCGAAGTCGATATCCAGTGCTCGCGCAAAGGCGGCGAAATCCGCTTTGGCGAAGGCGAAGATTGGCTGGAGATTTTGGGCTGCGGCATGGTGCACCCCAACGTCATCCGCCATTGCGGGCTTGATCCGGACGAATACCAAGGCTTCGCCTGGGGCATGGGCATCGACCGCATTGCCATGCTGAAATACGGCATGCCAGATTTGCGGCCCTTCTTC